>Ga0184621_10000191_pt1 | contig 12344 bp, 11 predicted proteins | sample PLM1_30_b1_FD_133144 | JGI IMG/M metagenome (GOLD analysis project Ga0184621, IMG submission 133144) | Groundwater sediment microbial communities from an aquifer in East River, Colorado, USA - PLM1_30_b1 | ecosystem: Environmental > Terrestrial > Soil > Riparian zone | place: USA: East River...
GCCGCGGCTGCACTCGCAGCCACCGAGAGCATGAGAACCAGGGAGAAGAGGCAGCCGGCTGCGGCCCGCGTCCGTGCCGAGCGGCTGAATCGTCCCGGTCGGCGGTGGAAGAGCGCGGATGCCTCGGATCTGGGTCTCACTGGACTCCCGTCCATCCGGTCGGCGGGTGCGCGACGCGTCGAAACAGCTCGAGATGCCTTCGGGCAAACCCTTCCTCGTCGGTGAGAGCAGCGACCTCGGCGATCCCCGCGAGCGCCGCGTCGCGCCAGCTCGCCCGCGAGGCTCCCAGTCTCGCGAGCCCGTCTCCGAGAAACCGGCGGAAGAGATCCGGGAACCAGCCCGAGCCGTTGACGGCGTACTCCACGCCTGCACCCCAGCTATCGCCCGTGAGCGTGCGTCGCCGTGCGATGCGCCGGCCGGCCACGGCACGGGGGTCGAGATAGAGCGCGTACATGAGCGCGAAGCGGACGAGGTCCCGCACCGGCTCGCCGGATGTGGCGCCTGCCTCCCAGTCCACCACTCCGGAGACCCGCCCCCCGGCCAGGAGCACGTTCCCGAACCAGAAATCTCCGTGGACAACCGTCCGTGGAACGGTGTCCGCTCGGAGGCTGGCGTAGATCTCGGCGAGCTGGTCGAGGTCTTCGCCGAGTCGCTCGTCCTCGCGGAAGCGACTCGCAAGCCTCACGGCCACTCCGCAATCCATGTTCAAGGGCAGCGATGGCCCGTTGGTAGCGCGCTGGAGATCGGCGAGCCAGGCCTCGACCGCGGCGAAGTCCTCTGCCACCCTCGCGGGCGTAGCGGTGTGACGCCTCCGAAGGTAGGAGGTCATCATCGGCACTCCCGCCACTGCGGTCATCACGAGCGCAGGGCGTCCTTCGAAGTCGACTACCTCGACAGTGCGCGGGATCGTCCGAGACACGTGCCTAGGTTCGAGCCCGTTCAAGTACGCGAGAAGATGCCACTCGGCGTTGACCGCCGATCCGGCCGAATCCGTGGTGGGAACCTTGGCGGCGAGGACAGGTTTGCCGCTCTCTGGCGAGACAAGAAGGACCGTGACCTTGGCGTTGGGATCCTTGGAAGGACCGATCACGAGCGAGCGTAGGCCGGAGGCGCCTATGAACTCCCAGAGAGAGCATCGGCCGGGCGACGCCTCATCCGTGGTCACCGGGAACCCCTGGGTGTCCAAGGCCGCCGACGTCACGTCCGCCTCCCGACGAGAATTCGACCCGGGGCGAGCATCCGGGTCAGCCGCCAGGGAGCGACGGCGCGGAGAAGGCTCAAGCCGATCCCGATCGGTGTGGAGAAGACGGTCCCGGGCGGGATCACCAGGACTGTCTCGACGAAGACCCGTACGGGCGCCGGTGCATCCTCGACGAGGTACGCGGGAGCGGAAGCGGAGGGAAAAGCAAGGTATTCACGTTCCGGCTCGATCCCCGCGTTCAACGCGAACGTTCTGCAGCGGCGGAACGCCCCGGGCGCAGTAGCTGCTAGGACAACGGGGGTGCCGGGTGGCAGGTCGCGCGCCGTCCCCGCGGCGCCCCGGCGCTTCGCGGCCGAGCGCTCCAGGTCGACGCGAACGGCACCGGCCGGGCTGACAACCCGCCAGTTGTTCCGCCAGCGCTCGTTACCGGACAGTCCGGGCCTCCTCAACTCAGCACCGCCAGCGGGCGGAGCCTGACGACGGGGCTCGCAATCCCGTGGTCGGCAAGGACGTCCACCACGTCATCGACGCCGCGGTCGTCGAGGTGTGGAACTTCGATCGGACCGGCGCCGGAATAGTCGAAACCGAGCGTTACCCCGCCGGACGGGGACGGTCCGGAGAGTCCTCCTCCGAGGAAGCGCTCGACGTTCTTGCCCGCCCCGTGCGGGGCCGAGTACAGGCTGCGATGAGCTTCGTCTCCGGGTACACAGACGTAGGAGGAGGTCCGGTCCGTGCCCGGCACAAGCAGTGGCCGACCGATCTTCCGGAAGATCGGGTGATCGGGCGTGGCCGAGGGCGGGTAGACGCGGCAGGCGTTGTGACGATGAACGATCGCTGTGCCTCCGTCGACCCACTCCTCGTAGATCGAGTTGTGCGGTGAGTCCACGACCAACCGGCTGCCTGCGGCACCGAACGACTCCCGGACGATCGCACACAGGCTCGCATACGCCGAGAGCCTGAACGCAAACCCGTAGTTCATCGCCATGCCGTTGGCCAGCATCAGCCGCTCACCCTCGGGGCCGCTCCGCTCGACCGGTGGGAAGTCCGTGGAGAAGTAGAGCGCCTTCCTGAGCTTGAACTGCTCGATGGACCTGGCGCGGCCGAAGTGGTAAAGAGGCTTCTGAACGGCCATCTGAATGCGCACAGGCCGCGGGTAGCGTTTGCGGCGACCGAAGAGCAGGCCCAGCTCGCCGGGGAGGGAGCCTCCTCCCCCGTGGTACTGAAGCGTGACCTGCCCGCGCTCGAGGCCGAGGAGATCGGCCGCCTCGGAATCGAGCACCTCCTCCACCTCTTGGAACTCGATGAAGTGGTTGCTCGGCCCGATCGTCCCGAACCTGATTCGCGAAAGCTGGACGACGGACCACGGCAACTCGCGCCGGACCCGCTCGCGGCCGCCATAGGGTTCGAGGTCGATGTGCCCGCCCTCCTCGACCTGGCCGAGCTCGGCTGGATCAACGTCGAACCTCTGGGCCGCGAATCGGGCTCCGTCGGCGGCGCAGCGAACGACCTCGTCCGGCGTGAGATCTCGTCGGTATGTGGGGGGATAGGGGTAGCGCTCCCGGACCCGGTTGTAGAAATCCCTGATGGCCGCGGGGCGGGGTCGTTCCAGGTCCAGTGCGATCAGGGCCATGCCGCAGTTCAGGGACGCACTCGTAAACGTCGGCCTGATGGTGTCCTGGGTGGCGACGGCAATGCTCGACGGCATCTCCTTGTCGCCCTTGAGGTGGAAGTCGGGGAGGACGACCGGAGGTGCGGCCAGGTCACTGTCAGCCACGCCCTCGCGGAGATGCGTCAGGGCAAGGGGGTCGGCGGGAGAGTCGACGCTGTCGAAGACGCGCAGGTCAAAGGGCGGGCTCTCGAGGCCGGCTTCAGTCACGAGTGCTTCTACGCGCAAGCCTCTACCTCCGGAGCGCCCACGAGCTGAGGAAGGCGAGCCCCAGGTTTCCTGCCCAGGACCACTGAGAAACAGCGCAGCTTGGCAGCGAATGCCGACGCGACATCCAATACGGGCGGATGAGCCGGGCCGAGCCCCGTCCCCGCCGAGAGTGTGGCGGCAAAAGCCCAGTACCTGCGCAATTCGCCGGCCATATACGTGCTCGTCACGAGCGCGCGTCCGGCCGTGACGGGGCTACAAACCAGGATCGATGGCTCAGCAGCTGGAAGTCGCTCAAGCACGACCAGGCTGTCGGGCACGAGCTCCTCGGCCCGGCCCCTCATGGGCGCTTCCTGCCGTCCGTGGGGCATGCCGCGGCCGCCTGCACCTTCGACTCGAAGTGGCTCCACGAGGCCCCAGACCGTCGTCCCATCCCCCACCGCCAAGTTGTCGCCGGTGGCCCGCCCGCCCGATTCCAGCTCCGCGAAAATGACGGTCGAGCGACCGATCCCGCTTGGAGCGGTGACGAGCGGGGTCGAACCTCCGGCGATACAAGCAGAGGCATGGAGCGGGGCTCGTCCCCGAATCCCGGCGGCCCAGAGAGCCGGGTACTGCATCAATACCGCTCTGGCCAGCAGATGGAACCGCGACCGCAAGACCCGGGCTGCGATGCGATCTCGCGGGGGCGGACGCCATCGGTAAGTGAATTCAGCGACTCCCGGGGTGCACCGCAAATGCAGGTCGAAGCCGGCCGTGCAGACATTCTCGACGACGATCTCTGTGCCACGCCGCCAGGCGCCTCGCGTCAGGAGCTGCCAGCCGTCTGTCTGGAATACGTGTCGGTCGGACTCCACGCGAACTCGCACGGAGGCATCGGAAGCCTCGACTCGCCGAAGCTCTCCGGCCGATCCTTCGGCGATCAGCTCCGCGACCCATGGAAGAGAGCACTCGATCTCCAGCCGCTCCCCCGCCGTATCGAGGAAACTACGCATCAGCGCTCCCCGGCATGGCGTAGTGCGATCTCATACGCTTCGGTGAGGTCCTGGCCCAGGACCTCGGGCCGGAACCGATCTCCCACGTGGACGCGAGCGGCAGCGGCCATCCGAGCCGCCTCGTCTGGGTGATCCAGCACGTATGCAAGCGCTCGGCTGAGTGAGGCCGGATCCCCCGGCCGGGCCAGCAAACCGGTCTTGCCCGGGATGACGATTTCCGGCACCGAGTTCACGGCCGTAGCGACGACCGGGACACCGCTCGTCATCGCCTCGACGACGGCGCAAGGAAGCCCTTCGTACAGGCTCGACATCGCGAACACGTCGAACCCTGGAAGCAGGGTGGATACGTCCGATCTGTTACCGGCGAGAATGAACCGGTCGTCGAGCCCTCTCTTGCGGATCAGGCGCTCGGTCTTGCTGCGCAAGTTTCCGTCACCCACCCAGACCATGTAGACGTCGGGGCGGCGCAGTGCGGCTATCGCCTCCACCATGTCGATGGGCGCCTTCTGCGCGTCGAGGCGAGCCGCTGTCCCAACGACCTTCGCGTCCTCGGGGATTCCAAGGACACGGCGCGCTCGCCGGCGGCTGCTGTCGGAGACGGGAAGGATGCCGTCGTCGATCGGACTGGCGATTGCGCGGATGCGATCCGGTGGAGCGAGTCTCAGCCGAACCGCCTCGGCCGCCACCACAGTCCCGTCCGTGAGGAAGTAATCCGTCATCCGCGCAAGCCTTCGCTCGATGGTCAGGAGCGCGCCTCGGACAACCGGCGACTGGAACTCGTGGAACGGGAATCCGTGAAAGGAATGGACGACCGTGGGCACGCCCACGCGACGAGCGGCGATCCTGCCGAGAGCACCTGCCTTCGCGCTGTGGGTGTGGACGAGATCGAACTCTCCGGCTGCCAGATGTGAGGCGAGCTCTCTGACTCCCTGGGCGTCAAGCCAGGGGTAGATTCGACGGGCGGGTGACATATGACGCACGGAGATCACCGGAAACCCGGCCTCCTCGGCCCGATCAGCGAGCGATCCGCCCTCGCCCGCGAAGATCGTGGTCGAATACCGATCCGGATCGAGACCCAGGGTGCCGCGCAGGGTGATCCCGCCCGCGCCGGCCGTAAAACTCGTGACGATCTGGGCGACGCGCACCTGGCGGACAGGGCTCTTCCGCGCCGCCTTCTCCCCGAGGAGTCCTCCCTGAGCAGATTCTCTGCGGCCCGCAGACCGCTCGCTCAAGGCAGGCCTACTCACGCGCCTCTTGGTCCTCGGACCCTACGTCGGCGCGGATACGTGATCAACCCCAGCAACGGCAACCGGCTGACCGTCAAGAGATGGCCGGCGTCCATTAGCTCGCCCTTCTTGACGGTCGCGGGCAAGACGAGAACGAGGCCCCCGGGGGTGCCGTTATTCAGCGACGCCGACGCGTTTTGCACGTCGAACGGTCGGACGCGGACGGGGGGATGAGCAGGAGACCCCGCGTGCGCTCCGATCGCCAGCCTCCATGGCCGTCCGGGAATTGCCTCGACCGGCTCAGCAAGCTCAGGCTCCGGGACAACAAGCTCCGAGACGTCCTCAGAAGAAGCCGCCTCTAGCCACTCCGCCAGAGGCCCAACGTTCACTTGTGGGCCTATCGGGATCAGGCTTACCTTCAGAAGAGCGGCCGCTTCAGCAGCCAGCCTGAGTCGCATGCCGATGCCCGTCTCGTCATGCAGCGCCTCCCACTCGTCCGGTTCGTTCTTGAGCGTCCCCAGAAGCGGCGCCCGAAACTCCCTCGCGAGGGCATCGCCCCCGACCAGGGTCGGCCGGAACGTCTCGATGATCCCGGCCACCCCCACGCCGAGGATGAGACCGAGCAGGGCACCGAGGACGACGTCAGCGAAGAAACGAGAGGAATCCGCTGCCGTGGGCGGGCCGGCACGGCTGATGATCGTCGCCTTTGGGCGCACCGACTCGCTGGACAGAACGCCGTTCCGCTGAACCTCGAGAGCGCCCCGCTGCTGGACAAGAGAGTCACGCAGTTGAATCGCTCCGACTCGATCGGCGCGTAGCTCACTGGCGCTCTCGAGACTGGCGGCCCCGGAAAGACGCTCGGTGAGCGAGTCGACCCGCGCGTCGACGTAGGTGATTCTCGCATTCAGGTCGTCGATCTCTTGGCCAAGATCCGCCAGGACCTTCTGCGTCTGGCCCTGGCTGGCAGCCAGTCGGGCGCGAATCACCTGGGCAGCGAGCGCATTGGCGATCGCCGCGGCGGCTTGAGGATCTCGGTCACTGATCGAAAGCTGAAAGACCCCCGAGCTGCCCAACCCCCGAACGGACACATGGTGCTTCGCGACTTCTACGGGGTCTCGTCCCGACACATCGGCAGCGCTCAGGGCTCTCCTCACCGGTCCGGGACTCGTCGCGATCGCCCGGGCCGTGTCGACAATCGCCGCTGCCTCGGCACGCGACTCGGGATCTCGCGTGTCGAGCACGCCGCGCGCCGAGGCGGTGTAACTGGGCGCGTCCCCGAGATGCAGCAGGGCGGGCGCAGCGATCCCCAGGGCGATGAAGCAAACGATCAACCGCCAGTGCTGTCCAAAGATCCGGCGGACGACTTCGTTCAGTTCCATAGTTCAGTCACTGCTTCCTTACTTGTGGATCGGGGGTGGAGAACCGACTCTCGGGACGCGGAGCGCGACGAGTTGGGCCGGTGCCGTCCAGCCGAGAAGAGGATCGTGGGCTGGGTCGTGGTTAGCGTCCAACAGGGGCCACACCGAGCTTGGGGGCCGCCGCTGGACGCTTGCGCCGCGTGAGCTTGGTTGTTTGGCGGTTGACGGCGACTTCGCGGCGCAGGAGCACGGCATCGACCGTCCAGGTGAGGATTCTCAGATCCACCCAGATGGTTCGCCGCGAGACGTACAGCCGGTCGAGCGTGATCTTGTGGGGAAGGAACCGCTCGAGATAATCGGCGACCCGGTCCACGGGATTGAGCAGCTCGCTCTCCTTCGCGAACGCGAGCTGCGAGAGACCTGTGATGCCCGGCTTCACGGCCAGGATGACGTCGAAGTCGTCGGGCCGAAGCCCAACGAAGCTCGGATCCTCAGGACGTGGGCCGACGAGGCTCATCTCGCCCTTGAGCACGTTCCAGAGCTGCGGCAGCTCGTCGAGCTTCGCTCTCGCGACGAAGCGGCCCACCCGAGTAAGCCTCTCGTCGGCGCTGACCGTCAGGGCAGGCCCGGTTGCGTCCTTATGCATCTTGCGGAACTTGAGAATGTGCAGCTCGCGACCGCGGAACCCGACTCGACGGCACCGGTAGAAAACCGGCCCGCGACTCTCCAGCTTGATTGCGATCGCCAACCCAGCGAAGAGCGGGGAGATTACGACAAGCAAAAGTCCGGCTGCCAGAATGTCGAACAGCCGCTTCAGCGCAAAATCGAGGGACACCCTGAGGTGCTCCCGGTCAGCCGCCAATTACCCTCCCATCCTCGAACTCTCTCGGGTCCCGCCCGAGCGACATGCCGTGGGCATGCCACCTGAGGGATTCTAGGCGGCAGTCGAGTTCTCTAAAACTCGTCATTCGGGTAGGTTTTCCGGCGCGGAGGCCGCTAGACCGGAGTGGATTCCTTCGGCCTCGTGGGCCTCTCCGAGCCTCGTCTTCCGACCCGCGCTCGCGCCGCCCCGTGCGCCCAGCGCCTCGACCAACTCAGCCGAGACCAGGTCGACTTGATCTTCCGTCATGTGCGGGAAGAGCGGGAGGGTGATAAGTCGTTCAGCGACGTCTTCCGTGGACGGCAGCGGCCGAGTCGATCCCGCCTCCCTGTAACAGGCGAAGCGATGAATCGGGGGATAGTGGACGCTCGTCTGGATGCCGTTCGTCCTGAGCGCTTCGCGAACAGCGTCGCGCGGCGTTCCCGGCGGGAGGATGGCGACTGCAATGTGGTTCGCAGGCGAGCTCTCGGACTCGTCCTCGAAGGGCATGACAGTTCCTTCCAGGCCGTGCACCAGCGACCGGTAGCGCGCGACAAGAACCGCACGCGCGAGGTTCGCAGCGGGCAGACGCCGGAGTTGGACGAGCCCTATTGCCGCTCGCAGCTCATCCAAGCGGTAGTTGAAACCCTGCTCGACGACGTCGTACGTGTGAGCATGACCCCGGTGCCGATCCCAGGTGAGCGTCGTCATGCCGTGAGAGCGGAGGAGCCTGACGCGATCGGCCAGCTCGTCGTCGTCGGTCACGACCGCGCCACCCTCTCCGATCGCAAGGTTCTTGTTCGAAAAGAAGCTGAAGCAACCGATGTCGCCGAGCGTCCCGCACGCGCGCCCGCGCCACGTCGCCCCCGGGGCGTGAGCTGCGTCCTCGATGACCGCGAGGCGCCGGGCCCGTGCAATCTCCAGGATGCGCGCCATGTCGCAGGGGTGGCCTCCGTAGTGGAGCACGAGAAGCGCTTTCGTCCGCGGCGTGACCGCCGACTCGAGGTCGTCCGGATCGAGGTTGAGGTCGCCGGCACCCTTAATGTCGCAGAAGACCGGCGTTGCACCCGTGTGGGCGATTGAGTTCGCGGCAGCGACGAAGTTGAGCGAGGGGAGGATGACTTCGTCGCCTGGTCCGCATCCGCAAGCGACGAGCGCGAGGTGGAGGGCCGCCGTTCCGCTCGAGACGGCGAACGCATGCCGCGCGCCGGAAAACTCGGCGAAGGCCCGCTCGAACTCCTCGACTCGCGGCCCCATGCTCCACCATCCCGACCGCACGGCGCTTCCCGCTGCCTCGACGAGCTCGTCGTCGACGAGCACGTCCGACAGGGGCACCGACCACCTGGCCTCACCCATTGCCGCAGACCCGTGACAAACTACCTAGAGCCCCCGGAAGCGGGCGCCTCGTTTCCGGCGCGCCTCCCGAACTCGTGTACGAGCGCCCAGTGGGTCGCTTCGGTGCGGTTGGCGACGCCGAGCTTCCGGTAGATGTTCGACAGGTGAAACTTGACCGTCTGCTCGGTCACCCAGAGCATGACCGCGACCCGCCCGTTCGAGTAGCCCTCAGCGACGAGCTCGAGCACTTCGGCTTCGCGCCGCGTGAGTCCTGGTAGCCGGTCGGACTGGCGACTCGGGCGATGAACCCGCCGCTGGTGTTGGTTCGCAAGAAAGACGGAGTGCGTGAAGACTTGCCGCACCGCGGACCCGAGGTCCTCGGGAAGGGCCGACTTGGATACGAAAGCCGCAGCCCCTGCGGAGAGGGCCTCGTCGACCGAGGCAGGATCGTCGAAGCCCGAGAGGACGATGACGTTGAGCGCAGGGAACCGACGCAACGCCTCGCGTACGCATGCAGCTCCGCCGACGCCTCCGTTGAGGTGGAGGTCTGCGACGAAGAGATCCGGTTTGTGTTCCGCAAGCAGCCCAAGAGCCTCTTCGGCGGTCGAGGCTCGGGCGACGACATCGATCCCGACCTCACGCAGCAGCGGCTCGAGGGCCTCGAGCCACAAAGGGTGGTCATCAAGAATGAGCCCCGAGCGCCGCTCGTCCAGGGTCATCATGGTGGGGGTCTCCCGCCGTTCGCCGCAGATTTAAGAATCCCCATCCTTTCACATATTGGTGTGGAAAGGAGGTCCCCAAATCGCATTTCTCCTTGTGGATATCACTATCCACAGGCTGTGGGCTACTGAGATCCCTCGATCGAGGGATGCCCGGGTTCGACGACGAGCAGATACTGGCGGCGCAGGCGGCCTCCTGTTGGTCGGGAGGTCGCCTTTCCTTTCCGTTCCCGCTCGGACGGCAGCGGCCGGATCGACTCCGGCCTCGTGCCTAGCCGTGTTCGGTGCCCGGCGTCGGAATTGAGTCCGGGCCGGCCGGCATAACAGGAGATTCGACTCCTCCGGAGGCCCACCGCCGCGATTCACGCATAATGGGCCACGTTTCGTGCAAGAAGTAACTAGACTGTGACTAGATGAAGGACGCCCCGCCAACGACTCGGGTTGTCATCCCGAGCAAGTTGGGGCTCGGGCCGTGCGACCATGCCTTCGGCGAGAAGGAAGATCTGCGTCGCAAGGCGGCTGCCGAAGCACCGCCCGAGAAACGTGCCAGACGGCACCGCTCGGGCCACGCCGGCTAGAGCCTCTGCACGGCTAGTCTGGCCTGGTGGCCGAGCACGAGATCGTCATCTGGTCGGACTACATCTGACCCTTCTGTCGCCTCGGCCAGCGCACGGCTGAGCGGCTCGAGCGCCGGTTCGGCGCTCAGATCGACTGGCTGCCCTTCGACCTCCACCCTGAGTACCCGCCCGAGGGCATCCCTCGAGCCGAGCTCAACCGGCGCTACGGCGAGAGCTTTCACGAACGCCTCGAGTCGGCGTTCGAGCGCGAAGGCCTCCTCTACAACCCGCCGCCCGAGATGGTGCCGAACTCGAGCGCGGCGCTCCGCCTCACCGAGCTGGCACGAGCGAGCGAGAAGCACGCCCCCACGCACGACCGGCTCATGCGCGCCTACTGGGAAGAGGGCCAGAACATCGGCGACCCGGAGGTCCTCCGCACGCTTGCGACAGAGCTTCGGCTCGACGACGCAGAGGCTGCGATCACCGCCGACCTGCACGGTGAAGACGTCGCACGCGCGACCGCCGAGGCGCAGGCGATCGGAATCAACGCGATCCCGGCCTTCCTCCTCGACGGCCGCCTGATCGTGCTCGGGGCGCAACCTGACGAAGTCTTCGAGCAGGCATTCGACCAGCTCGCCCGGGCCTGAGGGCCACACCTAAGACAAGGGGCGACGCTGTAGCGCCGCCCCTTGGACGAGCCGGTCGGAACGCGTTAGCGCACGGAGGTCTGCTCGACCTCACCACGCCAGGCACCCGACTCCAGGCCGCGGCTCTCGATCAGCTTCTTGAAGCGCTCGAGATCGCCCTTCACGCGCCGATCGTCGAGGCCGATAGCACTCCCGGCCTTTTCGACGATGCCCTCGGCCTCCCAGTCCATCTGGACCATGACCCGAGTCCTTTCATCGTCGACTCGGTGGAAGGTAACGACGCCGCTGATTCCCTTGCCACGCGTCGCCTTCCAGGCGATGCGCTGGTCCGGAACCTGCTCGGTGATCTCGGCTTCCCACTCCTCGGACTTCCCCGCGACCTCCGCCTTCCAGCGGAGGTGAGTGTCATCGATCTGGTGGACGTACTCGACGCCCTCCATGAACTCGGGAAACTCCTCGAACTGCGTCCACTGGTTGTACGCCGTGCGAACCGGGACGTTGACCTCGATCGACTGCTCGATAGTAGGCAAGTAGACCCCCTTCGTTTGGCTTGTCCCTCGTCCTCTACCCGGGACACCCGCGCCTAAACGGTAGGCTGGCGCCGAAAATGCCGCTCTACGACACGGTTTCCGGCCTGCCGCTCGAGGTGGAGTCCTACTCGCTCGAGGGTCTCGTCCACGACGTTTCGACCGGCTTCACGAGACGCACGACGGTCATAAGCCTTCAGGGAGGAGGGCACGAGGGAGTCGGGGAGGACGTGACGTACGACGGTGACGACCAGGGCCGCCTCCAGGAGACCGGCCCCGTCCAGCCCCTGGCGGGATCCTGGACGTTCGCTTCGTTCTCCAGACGTCTCGGCGAGCTCGACCTGTTTCCGGAACCTCCCGGCGCGGAGGTCTACCGCAACTACCGCCGGTGGGCCTTCGAAAGCGCCGCGCTCGACCTGGCGCTCCGTCAGGCCGGCCGCTCGCTGGCGGAGGTCGTCGGGCGGGAGCCTCGCCCGGTGACCTTCGTGGTCTCGATGCGCCTCGGAGAGCCTGCGTCGACGGCGCCGGTTCGCGCCTGGCTCGATCTCTATCCAGCACTCAGGTTCAAGCTTGACCCAACGAGTTCCTGGGGAGACGAGCTCATCGCCGAGCTGGCGGCGACGGGTGCGGTCGACTCCGTGGACTTGAAGGGGTTCTACAAAGGCACCCCCGTCGACCAGCCCGCCGACCCAGCTCTCTATGCCCGCGTCGCCGAAGGCCTTCCCGACGCCTGGATCGAGGATCCTGAGCTGACCGAGGCGACCGACCGGGTGCTCGAGCCCCATCGCGACCGGTTTACCTGGGATGCACCCATCCACTCGCACGCGGATATCGAGGCCCTCCCCTACCCGCCTCGCACGATCAATGTGAAGCCGTCCCGATTCGGCCCGGTGAGCACGCTGTTCGAGACCTACGACTTCTGCACCGAACGTGGCATCGGTCTGTACGGGGGCGGCCAGTTCGAGCTCGGTCCCGGACGCGGGCAGCTCCAATACCTGGCGTCGATCTTCCATCCGCATGGCCCGAACGACATCGCTCCGAACGGATACA
>Ga0184621_10000196_pt1 | contig 12237 bp, 18 predicted proteins | sample PLM1_30_b1_FD_133144 | JGI IMG/M metagenome (GOLD analysis project Ga0184621, IMG submission 133144) | Groundwater sediment microbial communities from an aquifer in East River, Colorado, USA - PLM1_30_b1 | ecosystem: Environmental > Terrestrial > Soil > Riparian zone | place: USA: East River...
GGGAAGTATTCCGCTAAAACGCCGATGGTTCCACGTCGCGATTTCTTCGTGAACGACCTCCTCAAGGACTACAAGGGGAACAACGTGGAGCCGGTTGCGCTGCCGTCGGAGGGGCCCCTGTTCTTGATGTACTCGAGCGGCACGACGGGCAAGCCCAAGGGCGCGCAACACAGCATCGCGGGATACTTGGCCTACGTCACCGCCACATCCAGATGGATTCTCGACATTCATCCCGAAGATGTCTATTGGTGCATGGCGGACATCGGGTGGATCACCGGGCACTCGTACATCGTCTACGGGCCCCTGGCGAACGCGGGGACGAGCGTGCTGTACGAAGGCGTGCCGACGTTCCCCGACGCGGGGCGGCCGTGGCGCATCGCCGAGCGGTTGGGCGTGAACATTTTCCATACCGCGCCGACCGCCATTCGCATGCTGCGGAAACTCGGGCCCCAGGAGCCGCGCAAATACAAGTACCAGTTCAAATCCATGACCACCGTGGGGGAGCCGATCGAGCCGGAAGCGTGGCGCTGGTACTACGACGAGGTCGGCAAACGCGAAGCCGTCATCACCGATACCTGGTGGCTGACCGAAACCGGCGGGTTTCTCTGCACCACCGTTCCGGCGCTTCACCCGATGAAGCCGGGCAGCTGCGGTCCCGGCGCGCCGGGCATTCATCCGGTCATTTACGACGAGACCGGCGCGGAGATTCCCAAGGGTTCCGGCAAGGCCGGCAACATCTGCATCCGCAATCCCTGGCCGGGCATCATGCAGACGATCTGGGGCGACCGTGACCGCTATATCAAGACCTACTACGCCAAGTACAACAAGAACCCCAAGAGCAGGGACTGGCGCGACTGGCCCTTCATGTGCGGCGATGGAGCCTTGCAAGCGGCCGACGGCTACTACCGCATCCTGGGCCGGATCGATGACGTGATCAATGTCGCCGGCCACCGCCTCGGCACCAAGGAGCTCGAGTCCGCCTGCCTCACGGTCCCCGAAGTCGCGGAGGCCGCGGTCGTGCCGGTCCAGGACGAGCTCAAGGGCCGCGTGCCCGAAGTGTACATCGCGGTCAAGCCGGGCGTGCCGCCGAGCGTGGACGTGACCGACCGCGTGGTCAAGGCGATCGAAGAGGTGATAGGCAAGATCGCGCGCCCCAAGCGCGTGTACATCGTGCCCGACATGCCCAAGACGCGTTCCGGGAAGATCATGCGCCGCGTCCTCGCGGCGATCTCGAATCGCCGAGATGTCGGCGACGTCACGACCCTGGCGAACCCGGATGTGGTCGAGCAAATCCGCACGCTGGTGCAAGGCAAGGATGCCGTCGTGACGCGAGAGGAACTGCCCGAGGACATCGCGAAGTTCGGAGAGGTCGAATGAACGTCACCCCCGTTCCGCGAGTCCGCCTTTCCGTCGCAGTCCCGCGAGCGTGACGAGCCAGATGACCGTGATGATCACCGCGCTCGTGACGCACCAGCGGCAGATGGCGTGGATGACGAACAGCTCGAGGTAGGTGAGCCAGGCGCTGAACAAGACGCCCCCGGTCGCCAGGGCGGCGATCAGCAAGGTCGGACCGCGGCGCTCGAGCCAAGCCGGCTGGACGCCGACGAGGGCGACGGTGAGGATCGCTGCGTAGCCCACCACGCCGTAAAACGCCACCGGGATGCCGAACTGCTGCGCCCAGGGGCTCGCTTGAACGGTCTCGCATCCCCCGGTGCCGCACTTCAGCTCACCGCCCACTCCGATCTGATGCAGCCACAGGTAGAGGGCGACGAACAAGCCCACGAGCGCGAGCAGCGCGATCGCCTGCCGGTTCCGCATTACCGGCGGCGGGCGGCGGCGGCGCTGTCAATCGCGGCTTTGAATGCGTCCGAGTTGTTGCGCCCCGCGTACATCGTGCCGTTGATGAAGAACGTCGGGGTCCCGTTCACCAACCGTTGCTCGCCTTCCTGGCGGCTGAACTCGATGCGCGCGGAATACTTCCCGCTCTGCAGGCATGCATCGTAGCGCCCCACATCGACGCCGGCGGCCCGCGCCAAGTCGCGGAACAATCCCGTGGGATTCTTCCCGGTCTGGGCCCAGCTGTGATTCATGAACAGCTGATCGTGCATCTCCCAGAACTTGCCCTGCTCGCCGGCACATTGCGCGGCGTGCGCCGCGAGCCGCGAGTAGGGATGCATGGGGAGAGGATAGTCGCGGTAGCGCCAGCGCACTTTGCCCGTCGCGATCAACTGCTCCTTGATCGTGGGCATCTGGATGACGGCGAAGCCGGCGCACGCCGGGCACTCGAAGTCGCCGTACTCGGTGACCTCGACGGGTGCCGTGTCGCTGCCCATCGTGTAGCCGCGGAAGCCGTCATCGACGACGGTGGGGGGAGCCTGATTGGCCGCCCGTGGCGCGGAAGGATTGGTTTTGAGCAGGTAGACCAGCATCGCACCGAGGGCCAGCGTCAGCACCCCCAGCATCAGGTAGAACCGCTTCATTCCGGCGAGCCCCTCCTCCAAGGTTCGTCGTCGTCGGGCTCGTCGAACGTCGGTTCGTCGAGCCGCCGTTGCGCTTCGTCCACGATCCGCCGGTTCTCGGCCACTTCGGGCGTGTCGTAGGTACTGCGCACTTCGTAATGAAACAGCTCGCTGCGGGCGTTGCCCAGCAGCTTCTGCAGCTCGGGCGCCGCGTCGAGCAGGCGGCGCCCACCGGCGCGGTCCAACTCCTGGATCCGCTCGGCCAGGGCCCGCAGCAGCGCCACGAGGCGCTGCGCGCGGTCCGGGCCGTAGACTTCTTCACTCATCGGGACCTCCCGGGGGCGCATCGGGAACCCGCTCCCCCGCCGTGGCATTATACCACACAACCGATTATCTTGCGGCGCCGTTCCACCACACGCCCATCGCCCGAGAGGAGCACCGCCGCATGGCCAAGAAGCGTAGTGAGCCCCGGAAGATCGCCACCCCCACCACGTTCGAGCAGGCCCGAGATGAACTCTTCTCGCACATCCTCCGCTGCGGCGTGCTCGAAGCGAACACCGAGCATCAGAAGGAGTGGTTCGACGACACGATGGGCTATCTCGCGGACCGCTTCGAAGGATTGACCGACGTGGAGCTGGGTGAGCTGCGCGTTCTGGGCGAGCGGTACTGCCGCCCCGTCGTCGCGCGGACCGCGCCTGTCGGCGCCGGCGCCTAAGGCGTAGCCCACCGACCACGCCACCCGGCGGCGATTCGCGTGCCGCCAGCGAGCCCCACCTCCGCGTACCACCCGCCGCGCCGCGCACCTCCACCCGGCGCTGCTTCGAGCCCCACCAGCAACGCCAGGTAGCCGCCGCCGGGAGACCCCCGGCGACCCGCGACCGCGACGCCGATCCCGCCGTAGAGTCCGGCGCCGCTCCGCGCCGCAGGCGTGACGAGAAACTGCGCCGTCAACAACGCGCGCGCGGCCGCACGACCATCCTCGGCCCCCACTGCGAGCGCGAGCGCCACCCGGCTCTGTCCGCCGGGCCGGTACCCGGCACCGACCTCCACTCCGGCCATGGTGTGGCGGGCCACGGTGACCGCGGCGCCCGCGCCGGCCTCGACGACGCTGAGTCGCTGGGCTCGAAGCGGCGCGAGCGGCGCCGCGAGCGCGCCGAGCGCGACGCACACCGGCCCGATCAGCGACCCCTTACCCAACGGTGAGGTCGTAACTGATGCTGATGTCGGGCGCGAGCGACGACACGACCGAGCAGTACTTCTCGAGCGACAGGTCGATGGCGCGGCGCGCCTTCGACTCGTCGGCGCCGTCGCCCCGAACGGTGAAATGAAACGCGATGGCGGTGAAGCGCCGCGGCTGCATTTCGCGGCGCGTTCCGTGCACCGCAACATCGAGCGCGGTGAGCTGGACACGCTGCTTCTGGAGGATCAAGACAACGTCGGCGGCGGTGCAAGTGGCCGCCGCGACCAACAGCAGTTCGACGGGCGAGGTCGCGGCCTTCGAGTCGCCGTCCACGAGGATCGCCGGGCGGCCGACGCCGCTGCCCTCGAACTGCAGCTGCTCCTTCCACCGCACCGTCACGTCCGCCGTGGGGGCTGCCACGCTAGTTTCCGCGCCGGGTCGTGAGGCCGACGTAGATGCGGTGCCGGCGCAGGGCGTCCATCCCGTGGTACTCGAGCAGCCAGTTGAATGTGGAGCGATAACGCAGCTCGAATCCGAAGACGACGTTCAGCCAGAGGTCGGGGCAGTCGGGATCGGCGCCGCAGGCGTCGTGACCCGCGAGCGAGAACCCCAACCCGACGTACGGCGTGGCGACCTCCTCGTCGTCGGTGAAGCGCCACAACGACTCGAGACTCGCGACGTAGGTGTTCTCGCCGTTGAAGACGCCGATCTCGCCCGACGGCCGGAGGCGAAGGCGGTTCGAGAACAGGTCGCCCACGTCGAGCGTGGTACCGAGCACGAGGTGTCCGTCGCCCTTGAAGTCGATCCCCGTGCGCACACCGAATCCGAACAGCCCGATGCGGGTGCCGGTCGACGCGCCCCCGCTCTTGGGCGGCGAGAACTGCTGCGTGGCCGCATCCGTAACGGCCAGCGAGGCCGCGGCGGCGATCCCGAGCAGCGTCGTCCCGACTCTGCGCATCCCTATCCTCCTGTCAGCGGGGGGAGGGGGGGGGGGCCGCGACACGCGCGACCGCCCGTCCGTAGTCCCAGGTTGCGTACACCGCGATCCCCGCGGTGGCCCATGCGAGCGGCCGCGCTATGGGCGAGGCCGCGACGAACGCGAGGAGCGTGAGAATCTGCGCGACGGTGACGGCCTTGCCGCCGGCACGGGCCGGGAGCGCCACCGGACGCCGCAGCAGCCAAGTACCCAGGAACCCCAGCACCGCCAGAATGTCGCGCAGCAACACGCCGACCAGCTCGTACCAGGTGAGCAGGCCGCGGCCCGCCAGCGTGAGAAAGGCCGCCGCCGCGAACACCTTGTCGGCAACCGGATCGAGCACTGCCCCCACGCGCGACGAGCCGACGCGGCGCGCCAGGATACCGTCCACGAAATCCGATGCGGCCGCGACGCAGACGATGACGAGCTGCCACGCGGGGCGATGCACGAACGGAAACACCGCCGCCAGCGGAAGCCGAAGCGCCGTCACGACATCCGCCCAGGTGCCCCACGGTTTCACTTGCCCGTGCCTCCCCGGAACCGTACTTTCACCCCGTGGACCTGAAGCTGTTGAAGCAGGCCGCCATCTTCCAAGACCTCGACGAGGGCGAGCTCGCCCGCGTGGCCGAGGTCTGCCGCGAGCAGAAATTCACGGTCGGTCAGTACGTTTTCAAGGAAGGCGAGCCGGGCAACCGCCTCTTCCTCATCTCGGAAGGCGAAGTCCGGATCTCCCGCACCATCCCCGGGTCGGGCGAGGAAGCGCTCGCCGTGCTGAAGCCCGGGTCCTGCTTCGGAGAGATGTCGATCTTCGACCGGTCGGAGCGGTCGACCGACGCGATCGCCAACATCTCCTGCACGCTGATTACGATCTCGCGCTCCGATTTCGAGCTGCTGCTCGACTTCAACCGCGACGTCGCGTACAAGGTACTCTGGTCGGTCGTGCGGCTCTTGTCGGCTCGCCTCCGGGTGACGAACGACAACCTACGGTCGTTCCTCGCCATGTCTATGTTCTAGGCTGGTCGCCGGCACCCCTCGCTTACCCCAATCGGTCAATGGGTGTTCGACCCCCTGGCTGCGCTAACCTAGGGAGTTTTACACTTCATGCCACCCATGCACCGCTCTCGCTTCGGTATCCTCGGCCTCGCAGGCCTCGTGCTCGCCGCGGCGTGCGGTGACAACGGTCCGGGCGGCAGCCCCCGCGTCGTCGTCGCACCGATCCTCGATTCGCTCTTCGTAGGCGATACGCTCGCGGCGCGCACCGCCCGCTACTTCGACGCGAGCGGCGACTCGCAGGCGACCGGCCCCGTCCGTTGGTTCAGCTCGGCTCCATCGGTCTTCACTGTCGACAGCGTGAGCGGCGTACTCGTCGGTGTGGGACGCGGCGCGGCCGTGCTGTCGGCGCGCGCCAACGGGATCAACGGCACGGCGCTGCTCGTCGTGTCGCGGGTGCTCGACCTCTCGTTGCTGCTCGACACGGTCTACCTGATGCCGGGAGACACGTTCACGGTTCCCTACTCCGTCCGCAGCAGGAACGGTAGCCCGCCACCGGTGCTGTTCACGCCAGTGTCGAGCGGCGTGGTCACGATCGACTCGACCGGAAAGATCACGGCGATCGCGGCGAGCGGATTGGTCTCGTTCACCGCGCACGCCGACAGCGTGAGCGCCAGCGGCGCCGTCGAGGTCGTGGCACTCACGGACACGGTCGGCGGGAAGTCGTACTTCACGATCCTGGGGACCGCCATCGAGCGCACCCGGGCGGGCGCCCGCGCCGTGAACTACCGACGCGCCGGAGACCACCCGGCCTTCCGGCTATCGACACCGGTCGTGGTGCAGGGCCAAACGGTCGAGAACTTTGTCATCACGGACCCCAGTCCCATCGTTGTCGGCGTGGGTCTCTTGATCGGCGCGATCTCGCCGGGTGAAGCCTTCGGTCCCGGCACTGATCCCATTTGTCGACCGCCCGGGATGTGGGCATTGTGGACGACCCAGGCCGTCGTGCCGACGCTTCATGGTTACTCGCGCAACGGCGTCCTGACCATCAACCGCATGGTGTCGATACCGCACGGGCTTGCCATCAGCGGTCGCTTCACCGTCACGGCGCAGCGCGGGGACCTGTATGACGATCCGCTGGGCGCCCTGCCGATCCGTGGCACATTCGTCGCGCCGCTCATCACCGACAATCGAGCGACCTGCGGCTCGTGAGGTTCGACCACGTCTTCGCCGATCTGGGCGGTATCGCGCCGGCGCGGCTGAACGATCCGCAGGGTCTCGCCGGGTTGCTGCTCGCGGCCGCGAACGCCGCCGGGCTGAACCCCGTCACCCCGCCGGCCGTCACGGCCGGCCCGAACGGCGTCGGCGTGGCCCTGATGTGCAACGGGGGCCACATCACCCTGCATGCAGCCCCCGACGAGGGGTTGTGCTTCGTGGACGTCGCGGGACTCGGCGGCACACTCCCGCAACGCGGATTGGACGTGATCATCAAGCGGCTCGGGGCTCGCGAAGTGCGCACCGATGCGCTGCGCCGCGGCCCGGTCATCGGAACCCTGGATCCGGAGCGAACATGAACGCATTGGCGCCGTACGCCGCGTTTTTCATGCGGCTCGCAGTGGGCGGGGTGTTTCTGAGCCGTGGACTCGACAGGATTCAGAGCGGCATCCCCAGTCTGTCCATGGCGACGCTGTTGATCCTGCTGGTGATCGCGATCGAAACGGTCGGGGCGGTGTGCGTCCTGCTGGGGATGTGGACCCGCTTCTGGGCCACGGCGATGGCCGTGTTCATGGCGGTGACGATCCTCGCCACCAAGCTGCCCCATCACGCCAACTTCGAGCTGGAGGCCCTGCTGCTCGCCGGCGCCGTAACGCTCATGGCGCTGGGCGACGGACCCCTGTCGATCGGGATCCGATTCAAGAAGGCGAGCTAGTGCAGGATTCTTAGCACTCCCGCATCCGCGCCGGCCCGGAGGAAGGTCTCCGGGTCGGTGGCGGGAATGGCGAGCCCCGTTTGCTTGCGCCACCGCTTGGCGCTCGCCTCCATGTATTGCTCCAGCGACCCCCCCACCCATTCGGCGGCGTCGTCTTTCATCTGCCGCACGATCTCCTCCCAGGTGCCGACGTAGGTCACCCCCGACGGGATGCTCACGCGGTGCACTTCAGCGACGGCGCCCGTCCCGCGCGTGCGCATCCCCTGAAGCTCCGTGAGCAGCGTGCCGAACAACTCGAGCTGCCGGGGATCCCGCACTTGGCCGTCCGGCCCCATGGCTTCGATCTCCGCGAGCAGGAGGTCATCGGGCTGCGCGTCGCCGGCGAGGTCGCTCAAGCGGTCGTGCCAGGGCACGAGCTCGGGATCGTCTTCGGGAAGGCGATAGACGCTCTTCTTGAGCTCGATCAAGCGCCAGATGGCGAGGGCATCGTAATGCTCCTCGACGTCGGTGCGCTCGAGGTGGAACAACGCGGCTTCGTATTCACCACGGTCGTAGAGCAGGTTGGCCAGGTAGATGCGCGCTTCGCCGAGGCTGGGATCGAGCTCCAACGCGCGGCGCAGCCAATGCAGGCTGCCCCCCTCGTCCGCCAGGCGGTGCGCGGCGTAGCCGGCGCAGGAGGCGGCTTCGGCCGAGTCGGGGTGGGCGGTGAGCGCCACCTCGAAGAAGCGCCGCGCCTGATCGAGGACGCCCTCGCGGAACAGCGCCCGTCCGATCTGGAGCATCAGGTCGTGGTCGCCTTCGAAGCCGAGGGCGAGGATATGGTCGAAGCATGCAACGGCGGCGCCGCGCTCGCCGAACTTGAGGAGCACCTCGCCGAGGCCGGCGAGCGCATCCTCGTGGTCGGCGTCGAGGCCGCGCGCTTCCTCGAACGCGCGCCGCGCCCACGCGAACTCTTCCCGCGCGAGCCGCGCATAGCCCATCCCCACGTACAGCTCGACGGCGTTTGGATACAGCCTCAGCCCATCGCGCAGGGTGTCTATGGCGTCGTCGTATTGTCCTTCGTTGTAGAGCTGATGTGCACGTTCGTCGTATTCGTCGGAACTGAGGAACGGATCCGACATCGAACGGGACCCTCCGGGAAGGTTGTGCTATGATACGAAACCCCGGGCGGTTACACAAGCGACCGGCGGCGGCTATCTTGACCGCCGATGACCTCCGCCATCATCCCGTTGTCCGACGGCTCGGTCACCTCGCCGGCGGGGTTCACCGCCGCCGCGGCGCACGCCGGTCTCAAGGCGGACGGCGCGCTCGACGTCGCGCTCGTCGTCAGCACGACGAGCTGTGCGACCGCCGGCGTCTTCACCCGGAACGCGGTCCGCGCCGCGCCGGTGATCTACGACGCCGATCTACTCGGCGAGCGTCCGGGGCGGGTGCGGGCGGTGGCGATGAACGCGCGCGTCGCGAACGCCTGCACGGGCCCCGACGGCCTCGAGGCCGCCCGCGCGATGGCGCGCGCCGCGGAAGAGGCGGCGGGACTGCCGCCGCGCACGGCCCTCGTGCTCTCCACTGGCGTCATCGGCGTGCCCCTCCCCGTCGACAAGGTGGCGGCGGGCCTGCGAGCGGCAGGGACCCACCTCTCCCCCCAGGGTGGTGTGGACGCCGCCCGCGCAATCATGACCACCGACACGCATCCCAAGCACTGCGCGGTGCGGCTCGACACTCCAGCCGGTGCCATCACCATCGGCGGGATCGCCAAGGGCGCCGGGATGATCCACCCCGATATGGCGACGCTGCTGGGGGTGCTCACGACGGATGCGGCCTCCGAGCCCAGCGTGCTCGGCCCGTTCCTGAAGCGCGTCGCCGACCGGACGTTCAATTCGATCTCGGTAGACGGCGACACCAGCACCAACGATACCGTGCTCCTGCTCGCCAACGGCGCCTCGGGGATCGATCCGGCGCGGGACGGCGCGCTGTGGAAGCTGTTCGAGGAGGCGGTGACCGAGGTGGCGCGCACCCTCGCCCTGGCGGTCGTGCAAGACGGTGAGGGGGCGACGAAGTTGCTCGAGATTCACGTCGTCGGGGCGCAAACCGAGGCCTTCGCGCGCGAGGTGGGCCGGGCGATTGCGCGCTCGACTCTCGTCAAGACCGCGATCTACGGTGCGGATCCCAACTGGGGGCGGGTCCTCGCCGCCGCCGGCGCGGCGGGCGTGCCGATCACCCCCGACCGGCTGGGTCTTCAGGCCGCGACCGACGGCGATTGGCTCACGCTCGCCACGGCGGGCGCGACGGCACATCCCGATCCCGCGCGGGCGCGCGCCATCTTCCAACAAAAAACCATCCGCCTCCGGCTCGACCTGGGAGTCGGTCGCGCGGAGGCGGTGGTGTGGACCTGCGATCTGTCACCGGAATACGTCCGGATCAACTCCGACTATACCTCCTGAAAGAAACTAGGCGCCTAGGGTTTCGTAGTCGTGTCACGGGGCGTCGCCGCCGCCGGCGCCGGCTTCGCCTTGGTGGTACGGTGGCGGGACATCCGGTGCGTACGGCGAGCCTTCGCCTTCGTCGTGTCGGTTTGCTGGGCCGCCGTAGTCCGGGCCGGCTTGGCCGCGGGCTGCTGGGCGGGCTGTTGCGCGAGCGCAGGCGTGGCGGCGAGCGCCAGCGCGAGCAGGGTGTTGCGGAGCATGAGGAAACCTCCGGTTGGGGTCGTTCCTACTGGGATCGCCCCTACGACCCCCGCCCCACCCGCCGCGTCACAGCCCGGGGATACGCCGTCGGCGCCACCGGCACATTGGGAATCATCGCCCGCACCCGAGCCAGCGCCTCGGCGGGCGTCCGGCCCCCCTCGCGTTGCAGCTCGTGCGACGCTGCGACGGCGACATCGAGTAGTCGCGCGCCGTGTAGACCCTGCTGCTGCGCGGTCCGCAGGAGATCCGCGGTCGAATCGGCTGGGAATCCATGCGCGACGAGATCAGCCGCGGCATGCAGCACCGGACCGGGCGGTTCGCCGGGAGTGGGAGCGCCGATCAACAAGCGCTCCACGAGCTGTGGATCGAGTCCCCGCGCCAACGCGGCCGCCACCGCCGCGACGTCGCCGTCGGGCGCATTCTGCCCCGGCGCGGTGCGCGACACGATCGCGCGCGCGGTCCGAAGGTGAACCAGGCCGTGCCGCACGCCGTTGACCAGGCGAGGGACCGGAATCCCTTTCGCGCCGCCCTCGAGCGCTTTCTGGACGAGCGGCTCGGTCGGCAGATTCTCGGCGGCTGCCTGTTCGATCAGGGAATCGATGCCCGGCAACGCGGCAGCGGGGATACGGCCCTCGAGCCGCGCGTGGACGCTCTGGGCGGTCAGCGGCGCCGCCGCGAGAACCAGCGTGAGGAGCAATCTCACGGCCGCACGACGAGCATCGCGTTCTGCCCCCCCACACCGAAGCCGTCATCGACGTACCGGCCCGCCAAGGGGTCGGCCACCCATCGCTCACCGTCCACCACGAACATGTACTCGTGTTGGCCGGTGGGGAGCACGACGGCGCCGTGCCAGATGCCGTCGTGGTCCTCGTCGCTCAGCGACAGCGCGCCGCGGCGCCAGTCGTTGAAGGAGCCCACCACCTCGACCGACCGCGCGCCGGGGAAATGCCCCACGAACTGGGCGATCCCTTCCTCCGCGCCCGGCACGACCGATTGCCCGCCGGGCAACAGGATGACCGCCGTGAGCGCCGCCGCGACGGCAAGGGTCCAGACGGGGCGGAGGCGCAGCGTGATCGCGCGGGGCCGGGCGAGCCAGCCGGCGACCCGGCGTCCAGCGCTAGGGGGCACGGCGCGGATCTCGGCCATCACCCGGTCGGCGACGCTTATGGCCGGCGGGTGCCGCAGCAGGTCCGCCGCGGACACGAGCCGCGCGTAGGCGTCGCGCAGCTCGGCCGGCAGTGTCGCCGGGTCGCGCTCGCCGTCGAGCGTTTCTTGCAGCCGCGAATCGATGAGTGTCATACCAGCTCCTTCAGCGCCTCGAGCAGAGCCTCGCGGGCGCGATGCACGCGCATCTTGAGCGTCGGAATCCTGGCTCCGGTGACCTCGGCCATCTCTTCGTAGCTCATTCCCTCGACGTGCTTCAGCACGAACGCCTCACGCTTTTCGGGCTGTAGCACGGCGAGGGCACGTTCCACCAGTGCTACCTGCTCCCCTCGTTCGAGCGCGCCCCAGGTGTCGCTGGGGTCGGGGACCGGCGGCGCATCATCGAGCGAAACGTCGCCCGTGTGGCGCCGCCCGATGTGACTGCGGCAGCGGTTGCCGGTGATGCGGTACAGCCAGCTCTTCAGGTGCTCGGGGTCGCGGCATTGCGCCAGGTGCCGGTACGCGCGCACCAAGCTCTCGGCCACGGCGTCGGCCGCAGCGTCGACGCTCCCGAGCATGCGCGTCGCATAGCGCAGCAGCCCCGGCTCGTACCGCCGGATGATGATCCCGAACGCTTCCCCGTCGCCGCCGAGGATGCGGGCGACGACTTGGGTATCGGACGAAGCATCGCTCACTACGAGGGGGGACCCGCGTGGCGCGGGTTTGGTCACGGCGGGGAGAGGGGGGGCGCCCCTTGGGAGCGGCTGGCCAGGACCTCGCGGGCGGCGCCGAGGAAGGTGGATGCGCGCACGCCGGCGCCATCCACGCCGCCGGCGAACGCTTCGAGCGCCGCTTCCGCTCGGCGGCGGTACGAC
>Ga0184621_10000199_pt1 | contig 12143 bp, 14 predicted proteins | sample PLM1_30_b1_FD_133144 | JGI IMG/M metagenome (GOLD analysis project Ga0184621, IMG submission 133144) | Groundwater sediment microbial communities from an aquifer in East River, Colorado, USA - PLM1_30_b1 | ecosystem: Environmental > Terrestrial > Soil > Riparian zone | place: USA: East River...
CCGCCGACCCGGGATCCCTACAGGGCGCGGTCGCGGCGGGGATACTCGGCAGCGGCCCGGTGGTCCTGGGCACGTCCGAGCCGTGCGCACGGTTGCTCGAGGAGGCGCAGGAGAAGGTGCTCGCCGGTGGCGCGCCCGCCGCGGGCGCCGAGGAGATGGCGCGGGCGATCCACGCTTCCGGCGGCAAGGTGCCGGGATTCGGCCATCCGATTCACCGGCCGCTCGACCCGCGCGCCGAGCGGATTCTCGAGATCGCGGACGCCCATGGGGTGAGCGGCCCTCACGTTCTGCTCGCGCGCCACCTTCGTGAGGCGGTGGCCGGGGCATGGGGCAAGCCGCTCACGATGAACGTCGCCATGCCCACCGCGGCGGTGATGCTCGACCTCGGCTTCTCGGTCGCCACCGTGAAGGCGATTCCGCTGCTCGCTCGGACGGCCGGGCTGCTCGCCCATCTGGCCGAAGAGCAACAAAACCCTGTCGGCTTTCTGATGGCGGGGAAGGCGGAGGAGGCGATCGACTACGAGCGACAGCCGGAAGACGAGCGAGGCTGATGCTCGCACCCGAGGTCGAAGCTCGCCCGTGGGCCGAGCAGCTCGCCATCGATGATGCGTCATATCGCACGCAGCTCGCCTACCTCTTCGACCGCTCGGCCTTCTATCGCGAGAAGCTGAAAGAGGCGGGATTCGCCTCGGCCCCGGCGGCGGGCGGGTTCGAAGACATCGCGCGGCTGCCCCTCACGGAGAAGCGCGAGCTCACGGCGACGCGCCCCGCCGACAACCCGATCGGCGCGCACCTCTGCGCGGCGCCGTCTGAGATCGTTCGGATCTACTCGACCAGCGGCACCACCGGGGCGCCGACCTACATCCCTCTGACGGCGGCAGATCTCGAGAACTGGGTGACCGGCTCGGCGCGCAGCTACTCGGCCTCGGGCGTCACCGCCGGCCAGCGCCTCGTCTCCACCTACAACGCCGGGCCGTTCGTGGCCGGTGCGGCGCTGGCTGCCTTCGACCGTATCGGTCTGTGCCACATTCCGGTCGGCACGGGGAATACCGAGCGTCTGATTGCGGCGGTCGAGCTGCTCCGGCCGGAAGCCGCGGTGCTCACGCCCTCCTATGCCGCCCATCTCCTCGAATGGGCGGCGGAGCGGGATGTCGATCTCCGGAGTTCGAGCGTCGAGCGCGTGCTTGTGGCAGGTGAGCCCGGCGGCGGCGAGCCGGCCTTCCGTGCGAAGCTCGAAGAGGGTTGGGGCGCGAGGGTCACCGAGGTGATGGGCATCGGCGACATCGGCGCTTCGCTCTGGGGGGAGTGCGAAGAGCAAGACGGCATGCATCTGGGCGCTCGCGGGTTCGTCCACGCCGAGCTGATCGAACCCGAAACAGGAGTCGCCATCGAGCTGGGCGACGGAGCCACGGGCGAGCTCGTGTTGACCCACCTCCAGCATCGCGCGGCACCGCTCCTGCGCTTCCGCACACGCGATCACGTCGAGGTCCGAATGAGTCCCTGCAGGTGTGGCCGTACGAGCCCGCGTGTTCGGTGCGTCGGGCGAACGGACGACATGCTCATCGTCCGCGGGGTCAACGTCTTTCCCTCGGCCGTCCGTGAGGTCGTGAGCGCGTTCGCTCCTGAGGTCAGTGGCCACATCCTCGTCAAGCCGCAGGCGGCGGGCGTGAAGCAGGAGCCGCCACTTCCTGTGAGCGTCGAGCTGGCGCGGGGCGCAAATGCCGACGCCGCCCTTGCGGAAGCGATCCGCGAGAGACTACGCAGCGTACTCCTCACCCAGACGCGCGTTGATCTCGTGCCCTGGGGGAGCTTGCAGCGCAGCGAATACAAGTCGAAACTCGTGGAGCACTAGGAGGGATTGGTGGAACGTCGCTCGTCGCCGGGGTGCGCTGGTCGTTCCGAGGCGAGGACGCAGGGAGCGCCGATAGCAGCGCTATCGAAGCGACTGAGGACGTAGCATCGGGGCGAGCAGCGCGGCTCGGCGGCACTGCTGCGTTTCGTCAAACCCTCCTAGTCCAGGTCGAGGCCAATGCGAAAACTTCAGAGCCAGGGTGTCCACCACATCACGCTCACCGGAGCCAACCGGCAGACGTCGATCGACTTCTGGGAAGGCGTGCTCGGCATGCCGTTCGTCTTCGAGCAGCCCAACCTCGACAACGAGGCTGAGAGCCATCTCTACTTTGATCCGGGTGACGGGCGGCTCATCACCATCTTCACCAACGAGGATCGCGAGCCCAATCCGACTCGCACTGCCACAGACATCGGCTGCGTGCACCACATCGCGTTCTCGGTCTCGCAGGCGACGTTCCACCAGGCGGTGGAGCGCCTCGACGAGCGGCCGATCCGGCACAGCGGTGTCAAGGACCGCGGCTTCATGGACTCGATCTACTTCGAGGATCCGCTCGGCCTCCTGATCGAGCTCGCCTCGTATCGCTTCGAGCCGCCGTTCGGCTACACGCATGCGGATGTGCTGCTCGAGGCGCACAAGATCCGGGTGGAACGCGGCGATTACAACATCGCCCAGTGCCACCTCGCCGATGCCATCGAGGCGCTCGTCACGCGATCACGGGCGTCGCTCTCGGAGGACCGATCGCCGAAGGATCCCTACTGAAGCGCGCCTGCAACCGACAGACCGGGAGGATCACATGCCTGCAAACACGCTGAGCATCCTGAAGCCGAGCGTCAACAACCTGACCGCTCGCATCTTCGTCCGGGCGGCCGGGCTCGAGTTCGAAGAGCTGGACGTGTGGGGGAAGAAGAGCACGCCGGAGTTCCTGGCCAAGGACCCGGCCGACCTCACTCCCCTACTGGAGGAGGAGGGCCTACCGAACAGCGCGCTCTGGGAGAGCTGCGCGATCATGCAGTACCTCTGCAACAGGCACGGCCTCGACGAGTTCTATCCGACCGACCCGGGCGAGCGGGCGATGGTGGACAGCGCCATGTTTTACCTGATCGGCACGCTGTATCCGCTTCTCGCGCGCGCCACCTACCCGGCGCTCGGCTTCCCGCAGTACGCGGGAGAGGTGGGAACGTCCGAGGCCGATGACGAGATGAAGGCGAAGGCGCAGAAGGACGCCGAGGCCGCAATCGCCGAGCCGCTCGAGGTCTACCGCAAGTTTTTCCTGGGCGACAAGCAGTTCATCGGCGGCGACAAACCGTCGATCGCCGACATCCGTCTGGCCGCGACACTCGAATTCCTGCGTGCAATCGACTACGACCTTCCGGATTGGGCGGAGGAGTTCATGACCCGCATGGAGACCACCCTCGGCGAGGCGTACTCGGAGCCGGCGGCGGACGTGCGCGGCTACGTCGCCTCCGTGAAGTCGTAGAACGCGTGAATCCTGGCGGCGCGGGAGCCTGAGCTCCCGCGCCTCGCTGTGGTCGCTATCCGAGCTGCCCGCGCACGGCCCCGGTCGGATGCTCAGTCGTGTGGTAATTGACGTAGTAGGCCGACGGGTTCGCGCAAATCGCTTCGCCAAGCGCGGGGTTCGAGACCGCGCCGCTGTCCATGATCACCCGGTCGCTGTTCGGAGCTGGGAACAACAGCGACTGCACGATCGGCCCGGGCGAGCCTGCCGGTGCAAGGTGGATGTGCCCCGCAAAGAACGCCTCGTTCTCCGGGTTGACGATAAGCGTCTTGTACTCGATCGTCCCGCCGTTCCGGACCTTGATCTGCGAATAGCCGAAGGCGTTCGAGTCGGACGTCGGCACCTCGTTCGCGGCGCGCAGCTGTGTCGTGAACACGCAAGCCGTGGCTTGGTCGGATCCATTCGATCCCGCAACCGCTGGGGCGCCGACCGCCAGGGCCGTGAATCCCGCGACGATCGCGACGAGCGCAAACAGGCGTGATCGCATGCCTGCCTCCCTTCCTCTCGACGGTGAACCGGTTGTCCTACCTACGACCCGGGTAGCGCGGCGGTTTGGGCCGGGCTCTCTAGCATGAGCCTATGAGAGTCCTCTGCTTTGGGCTCGACGGGGCCGACTACGACCTCGTGCGGAACCTTCTGGTGCAGGGGAAGCTGCCGACGCTCTCCCGTCTTTCCCGCGACGGAGCGTTTGGCCCGCTCCGCTCGACGATTCCCCCGCTCACGCCGGTTGCCTGGTCGTCGTTCCTGACCGGGCTCAACCCGGGGGGCCACGGCATCTTCGGCTTCTCAGCGAACCCGCAGCGGGCGGTCATGCGGCTCGAGAGCGCCGCGAATCGGGCGGGGGTCCCGATCTGGCGCATTCTCGGGGCTGCGGGCATCCGCTCGGCCTTCGTGACGGTCCCGTTCACGTACCCGCCGGACCCGATCGCGGGCTTACTGGTCACGGGTTGGGGTGGGCCGCAGCGGCCGGAGATCCTTCCGGCCACCGCGCGCGACCGCATTTTCGCCGCCCATCCGGATCTCGTTACCGCCCAGAGCCCGACCGGCTGGTCGAATGACTTGGATGCCTTCACCCGAAAACTCGTCGACCACGTCGACGAGATCGCAGACGTCTGCCTGCTGGCGATGGAGCTCGAGCCGGATCTCGGTCTCCTCTGTGTCGACTTCATGAGCTCCGACATTGCCGGCCACCTAACCTGGCACCGTCTCGATCCGACTCATCCGGCGCATGACGAGCCGGGTGAGGAGCTCATCCGCGTGTACGAAGCGGTCGACCGGGCCTGCAGCGAACTGATCGAGCAGGCGACCTGGCTCTACGGCGAGGAGCCGACCGTCGTCGTCCTGTCCGACCACGGCATGAAGCCAACCCACTGGCTCTTTCGGACGAACCGGTGGCTCGAGGAAGCGGGCTATCTCCGCTACCAGCCGGCCTCTACTCCCCCGGCAAAGCGGCCCGACCGAGATGAGCCGCCCCGGGCTGAGATCGACTTCGACGCCACGCGAGCGTATTCCGTCGGTTATGGCGGCCAGATCTACCTCGCGGACGGAGCCGGAGGAGGCGACAACGGGCTCCTCGCCGAGCTCAAGGCTGCATTGGCGGATATCACGCACCCTGAAACGCAGGAGCCGGTCTTTGAGGTGAAGACGAAGCACGAGCTCTATCGCGGGCCCTTCCTCGACCGCGCGCCCGAGCTTTTCCTGCTCCCCCGCGACGAGCGCGTCTACGCCGACTCCTCGCGCCAGCTCTGGCACGAAGCGTTCCAGCGAAATGAGCGTCTCGTGGTCCGCGGCGCGACGAGCTACTCGGGGCAGCATGCGCTCAACGGCATTCTCGCGGCCGCCGGACCCGGCGTCCGCCCAGCGGTCGTCCCGGACGGGACCGAGATCACATCCTTACCGGCGACGCTCCTCGCCCTGCTCGGCCTCTCGGCCGAGCTCGAGGCGGCGCCCATCGAAGCCATCCTCGCAGGCGACGGCGTGCGGGAGCGGCGTGACGTCCCCGCGACACGGCGTCCAGCCGAGGCATCCGTCTATTCGAAGAAAGAGGAGCAGGAGATGATCAGGCGGCTCGAGGAGCTCGGCTATGAATGACCAGGGCCGCCCGCGGGCGGCCCTGGTCCGTTTCACTTTGTGGATTCGTCAGGCGGCTTGCACGCACTCCCCGTCGGTACAAGTCGTCCCTGGCGGGCAACAGAAGAAGATCTCGTACCCGTAGTACTCGGAGCTGCAGCAGTCCTGCTCCGCCGTGCAGCATTCGTACTGCCCGCACGGGCTCGTGCCTTCGACACACTCGCACTCGCACGTGTCGGGATTCATCCGCTGGCCTGACCCGCAGAACACGCACCGCTCGGTCGGCCGTCCCGGCCGCTTGGGGCAGATCTGAGCGCCCGGCGGGCACGCACACCTTCCCGTGCCGGGCGGACAGTAGAACGAGCAGCACTCGTAGTCAGACCGACACGGGCTCTTGTTCTGCTTGCACCGCCCCGCCTCGGCTCCGCGGGCTCCAACGAGCGAGAGCCCGCCCGCCACCGCCGTAGCGCCGACCACCTTGAGCGCCTGGCGGCGGGTGGTCGTTCTCGCGAGCGCCCTCGAGAACTCGTCGAAGCGATCGCCGCTCATGTTTCCTCCTTCCTCCCCTCACCCCATACGCGGTGATCGCGGATGGGGGTCCGTCGAGTTAGGCCATAGGCGCCTCCTCTCGCGCGGCCAGGCCCTCGTGGGCCAGCCGCAGGATCTCGGGGCCGCCCCTCGCGACGTCGCGGGCGATCATGCCGTGCTCGTCGACCAGGAAGGCGATTGGGGTGCCGAAGATGCCGTACTTCTTCGAGAGCCTCCAGCCGCGCTGGACGACGACCGGGAACTCGATCCCGTGCTCGGCCGCCTTGCGGCGGTTCTCCTCGCGCTCGCCGCGGCTGACCATGAGGACGTCGAGGCCGTTGTCGCGATGCTCGCGGTGGAAACGTGCCAGATCGGGCGCAACCGCATCGCATGGGCCGCAATCGGGGTCGCTGAAGACCACGAGGACCGCTCGCCCGCGGTAGTCGTCGAGCGAGACCTTGCGCCCGTGGAGGTCAGGAAGGTCGAACGAGGGCGCGCGGCTGCCGACCGGGATCCCGGCGCGCTCGATACGACTTTCCGCGAGTGGGCGCTCGCTGCCCAGGCGCGGCCTGCCCCCGGCGGCCTCGCGTGCAAGCAAGGGAACCTGATCAGCGCCGAGGGCGAGCGGCTTCGCGACGCGTCCCTTCTCGTCGAGCAGATAGGCGGCCGGGGTTCCGAGCCTGGCGAACGCCTCGACCGGCTCGCGTTCGGGCTGAAGGAGGATCGGGCAGCGCAACCCGTGCTCCTCCGCAAGCGCCCTGTTGCTCTCGGTGTCGCGATAGCTGACGAGGAGGAGCTCAGTCTTCCGCTCTCTGAGACCGCCCTGGAGCCTGGCGAGCTCAGGGACGATCCGACGGCAAAAGCTGCACTGCGGATCCCAGTGGACCAGGAGGACCCGCTTCCCGCGGTGGTCCTCGAGTCCGACCTCCGTGCCGCTCAGGTCGGGGAGCCGGAACGGGGGCACAGGCGTGGCGACCGGAAAACCAGCCGGGCGACCGTTCGCAGGGCTCGGCTCCGCCGCGGCGGAATGGATCTCGAGCTCTTCGAGACGGAGAAGCATGCGTCCCTGCTGCCGGACGAGCTGGTACACGATCGACAAGAGCGCAAAAATCGCAACACCCATGAGGCCGAGCAGGACCCAACCTATGACTCCCATGCTGCCTCCCTCTGCAGGAAGTACGGCGATTCTAGGACAGTAGGTCCCGCCGGTAAAGCTCGGGAGAGTGCTCCTATGAGGCTCTGCGGTCCAACTCAGCGGCGAGTTCGTCTACGGCCTTGGCGGCGCCGACCGCCAAGCGCAGCGCAAAGACTTCAGCCGTACTCGTTCCGCGGATCCCAAAGCTCTTGGTCGGCGCCACCAGCGACTCAAACGGCCCGTCATATTTCGTGACGCTGAAGGCGTCGACGACGATCGCCCTGGCTCTCGATTGAAGAGTTTGCTCTTCCATTTCCTGTGGCCTTCCCTTCTCCGTCGCCGGGTCCGCCAGTCCTGGGCGAAATGGCATCCAGGGTTTAGGTGCGTCATCTTCGAGGAAGTGTAGGTTGGCCCCCGTCAGCGACCGTTGGGAGGTTGAATGCTCCTCTTACTCCTCATCATCATCCTGGTGCTCGCGCTGGGTGGCGGCATCTTCATCAGCAAGTTCCTCTTCCTGCTGCTTCTCCTCCTCCTTTTGCTCTTTCTCTTCCGCGGCAACCTCTAAGAGCGCTCGCCTGCAGCTCTAACGCGGGCCTGAACCGCTACGCCCGTGGCTTGGTGTGACTTGCCACCAGGGTGGGTGTACGCGTGCGCGTGAGGGACGTGGAAGTCCGGCTCACCGAGAACGCGCGGCTGGAGCTTCGCCCGGGAGAGGCCTCACGCTTCGCGTTGCGTTCCATCCTTCGTCGGCCGCCTGCCGACCCGTCTCAGGGGGTTTGAAGTGGCGCGCGTGAACCTTCGGCAGGTGCTCATCTGGAGTGCGGTCGCGATCGTCGGCGCGGTCGCCTGGGGCTTCGTCGCGCTCGCTCGCGGCGAGCGGATCAACGCGATCTGGCTCATTTTCGCCGCCCTCTGTTCCTACGCGATCGCATACCGCTTCTATGCCCGCTTCATCGTCCGGCGCGTCCTTCGCACGGATGACACGCGCGCAACACCGGCCGAACGCCTCGACAACGCGATCGACTACCACGTCACGGATCGCCGCGTCCTCTTCGGCCACCACTTCGCGGCGATCGCCGGCGCCGGCCCGCTCGTCGGACCCATCCTCGCGGCGCAGATGGGCTTCCTGCCCGGGACGATCTGGATCATCGTCGGCGCTATCTTCGCCGGCGCCGTCCAGGACATGGTGACGCTCTTCTTCTCCATGCGCCGGGACGGAAAGAGCCTCGGCCAGATGGCGCGGGAGGAGATCGGCCCCGTTGGCGGCATCGCCGCGCTGGTCGCCGTCTTCGCGATCATGATCATCCTCCTTGCGGTTCTCGCGCTCGTCGTCGTGAACGCGCTCGCCGCCTCCCCCTGGGGCACGTTCTCGATCGCGATGACGATCCCGATCGCGTTCTTCATGGGCTTCTACCTGCGCGTCCTGCGCCCGGGGCGCGTGATCGAGACGACCGCCATCGGTGTCGGGCTGCTCTTGCTGGCGATCATCGGCGGCGGGATCGTCCAGGAGCGGCTGCCCGGCGTCGCGGACGCCTTCACGCTCTCGCCCGAGACGCTCGTGATCTGCATCGCCGTCTACGGCTTCATTGCGTCCGTGCTGCCGGTGTGGATGCTGCTCGCGCCGCGAGACTACCTCTCGACCTTCATGAAGATCGGCACGATCGCCCTCCTCGCTGTCGGCATCCTGATCGCGCACCCGTCGATGCAGAACAAGGCGGTCACGGACTTCGCCTCGAACGGCGAAGGGCCGGTCTTCGCCGGCCCGCTCTTCCCCTTCGTCTTCATCATCATCGCCTGTGGCGCCCTCTCCGGCTTCCACTCGCTGATCGCCTCAGGCACGACGCCGAAGATGATCGAGAAGGAGTCGCAGGTGCGCTTCATCGGCTACGGCGCGATGCTCGCCGAGTCGTTCGTGGCCGTGATGGCGATCATCGCCGCCTCGATCATCGACCCCGGCCTCTACTACGCCATGAACGCGCCGGCCGGAGTGCTCGGAGACACGGCCAAGTCGGCCTCGCAGGCGGTCGCCGGCTTCGGGTTCTCGATCTCGCCCGGAGCCTTGAACGCGGCTGCCGCGGAGGTGGAGGAGAAGACGCTCATCGCCCGCACCGGCGGCGCGCCGACCCTCGCGGTCGGCATGTCGGAGATCTTCACGGGCGCCTTCGGAGGCCTGAAGGCCTTCTGGTACCACTTCGCGATCATGTTCGAGGCCCTGTTCATCCTGACGACGGTGGATGCGGGCACGCGGGTCTGTCGCTTCATGCTCCAGGACACGCTCGGCAACGTCTGGAAGCCGTTCGGCCGCACGTCCTGGCGGCCTGCGCTTTATGCGGCGAGCGCGGTCGTCGTGGCCGCGTGGGCGTGGTTCCTCTGGGCCGGCGTCAAGAACCCGCTCGGCGGCATCAACCAGCTCTTTCCGCTCTTCGGGATCGCGAACCAGCTCCTGGCGGCGATCGCCCTTACCGTCGCGACGACGATCCTGATCAAGTCGGGCCGGCTCAAGTGGGCCTGGGTCACCGCCGCGCCGCTCGCGTGGGACGCCACCGTGACGCTGACCGCGAGCTACTACAAGGTCTTCTCCGACGACCCGAAGCTCAGCTTCTTCGCGCAGCGTAACGCGACGCTGGACGCGATCGACGCCGGCAAGGTGGTGCCGCCCGCGAAGACAATGGACGACATGCATACGATCGTGACGAACACGACCGTCGACGGCATCCTCGCGGCGTTCTTCGCCCTCATGGTCATCATCGTGCTTGTGGATGCCTCGCGCGTCTGGATCAAGGCGATCCGGAGCCAGGGGCCGCTTCCAACGACGGAGACGCCGTCGGAGCCCTCGGTGCTCTGGGCGCCGTCCGGGCTCATCCCGACGTCCGCGGAGCGGGCGAGAGCGCGGAGCGAGCGAGAGCCGGTCGTCGGCGCCGGCGTGGGCGGGGGACCATGACCGTTCGCGGGGTACTCGGCCGCGTCCACTGGTACCTCCGGGAGGTCTCCGGCGAGACGGCCTTCGACCGGTACAAGGCCCACCGGGAGAAGCGGCATCCGGACGAGCCGGTCATGACGAGGCGCGAGTTCGAGCGCTGGCGCATGGACGAGCGTGGCCGGAACCCGCGCGCTCGCTGCTGTTAGCCCGTGGCGGGGACGTGCATCGGCGTTGGCTCGAAGTTACGATTGCGGCATGCCATCGACGACGTACTTCGTCCAGTTCTCCGAGCCGGAAGATCCCGGTCGGTGGCACACGATTGCCCGGGTGGACAACCATGAGCTCGCCCGCGAGATCGCCCGGCTCTCCGAGGGCGGCTACATGCGGACCACCGTCACGTCGCATTACGTCGGTCGCGCTGTTTCCCGTTCGGCGCTCAGGAAAGAGGGAAAGCTCCAGCACGCAGAGTGGGAGCTCGGCTTCGGCCGCTACAGGGCGTACGGCGACGCCCTGCGGGAACGGGCCGAGCGGAACCTCCGCGCAGGCGTGACCCACTGATCCGAAGGGAGACCGCATGGCCGACGAGTACTACATCTGGACAACGTCACGGCGCATCAAGGACGGCGCCCAGCAGGAGTTCGAGGACGCGTGGCGGCCCAAGGATTTCCCGGACGGCATGCTGCGAGCGTACGAGCTGATCGAGGACGGCACAGGCGAGATCGTCGGCGTCTCGATCTGGGACTCCAAGGAATCATGCGAGGCCTACCGCGCTTCCGACGTCGAGTCGGAGCGGCGAGAGGCGATGGCGCCGTACGTCGAGGAAGAGCGCTCGAGCACGTACACAGGCCGGGAGCTAGGAATCCCAGACGACTCGTAAGGGATCGCTTCAGTCGCCCCAGGGCGGCCGCTCGAGTGCTCGCCCGTAGTCGGCGCGGCCGTGCACCGGCTCGCCATGCGACACGATCACGTGCTCGAACGGGAGCTCGAGCAGGGCCCGCAGCGCAGGAAGGGCCCGCTCCTCGTGCCACGGCGTCGACCAGACGCGCAGCTCGCCCGCCGGCGCAGTCAGCGCGTCGGCGAAGACAAGGGCACCCTGCTCGGGCAGCCAGAGCGGTGTCTCGTTGCGGCCCCGGCCGTCGTACAGCGCGGCGAGGCCACCCGGAAGCTCGCTTCCAGGTTCGATCGGGCTGAGGTTCGTGTCCGGGATGTCGTCGCGCCAGAACAGGCTCGGGCCGAAGGCACGGGCGCTGTAGCGGCGCGCGAACAGATCAACGTCCCGGACGTGATCTGGCTTGAGGACAACGAGGAGAGTCGGCGGGCTGGCGTCGAGCCGGTCCCACACCTCGTCCGCGTCGTCGGGCGGCGCGATCGGATCGAGCAGGGCAACTTCCCCGCCTGCCTCGACGCACGTCGAGGTAACCAGTGGCTCCCAGTCGACTCCGGGATTCCAATCCGGATGTGCGACTCGCCACAGCCACAAGCCCGCCGCGACGTCTCGGAGCTCGGCCGGCATGCCGCGCATACTGCCGACGGCTGCGCCACGGCGAGCCGACGCGCCGGAGCAATACGATCCCCGGCGGTGATGGGGACGCGTTCCGACCGCGGCACGGGCTTCGGGCTGCCGCCCCCCGATACGGGCAACTTCCTGCTCAACGGGATCGCTCGCGCGATGCTCTTCCTGATCCACCTCGAGCGCCGCTTCGATCCCTTCTTTCGCCCGTTGTTCGACAAGCTCTTCCGGGATCGGCTTGCCAGGCTGATCACGGCCCTCATGAACAAGCGCCGCAAGGACGACGGCCTCGAACTCGCCGAGGAAAGGGCGCAGCCCGACGAGGAGGCGCACCTCGACGACATCATCACGACCTTCACGGCCCAGATGAAGAGGCTCTGGAACCCGGGCTACTTCGAGCGGGGCGGGAACACCAAGACGCACGGGATCGTGCGGGCCGAGTTCACCGTCCGTGACGACCTGCCGGAGAACTTGCGGCGCGGAATCTTCGCCGAGCCGCGTAGCTATCAGGCCTGGGTTCGCTATTCCGGGCCCGGCCCGTACGTGACGCCGGACATCGACGATGTCGGCTTCCTGAGCATGAGCATCAAGCTCATGGGCGTGCCAGGGCCG
>Ga0184621_10000200_pt1 | contig 12133 bp, 7 predicted proteins | sample PLM1_30_b1_FD_133144 | JGI IMG/M metagenome (GOLD analysis project Ga0184621, IMG submission 133144) | Groundwater sediment microbial communities from an aquifer in East River, Colorado, USA - PLM1_30_b1 | ecosystem: Environmental > Terrestrial > Soil > Riparian zone | place: USA: East River...
AGACCGGGCGGGTCATCGGACGCTGCGGAGCGAGTGGGGACGCCACAGTCCCGCACGTGCACTTCGCACTCTTCACCGCCGAGCACGTCGCCGTCGACCCGATGCGGGCACTGATCTCCTGGCTCCGGGCTGCGGAGAGGAGCCTTCCCGGCATGCGGCATCACACGGAGCGTCGTCCGGTCCCCGCCCTCATCCTTCCGATGCCGAGGGAACCGGTGAACCTCGCGGGCGCCGCCCTGTACGCGGAAGGGTCGGTGGGCTCGACGGGCGCCGAGTCGGTCTCGCCCCGGCAACGGGCCATGGGCGTGGCCGCTGTGATGATGCTCTCGTGTCCGGTCGCGGTTGGGGTCGCTCGGCGCCGGAAGCAACGAGCACCGGAACGAAGCGCCGCGCGGCCGTAGCGAGGGATCGCGTCGCTTGTCAGAGGCGTCCGGTCGCCGGACCATGACCTCATGGCGATGGGTGGGCACGTCATCGAGCGGAGCGACGAAGCGATCATGGGCTGGCGCAGCTGGAACCTGTCCGACGACGCCTCGGCTCCTCGTCTGTTACCGGCCGGGTCCGGCGTGGATGATGCGTGGCAGCCGCTGCAGGCGATGACCGCGCGATGCGGCGTTCCATCCATCCTGAAGCTCGGCCGGCGCCGGCACGACGCGCCGGACATCGACTGTCGCTGCGGCATCTACGCGAGCAGGTCACTGGAGTCCACGGAGCGTCCCAGACCCGCGTGGCCGCCGCCGTGCGTCGTCGGCACCGTCGCGCTGTGGGGAACGGTGATCGAGCACGAACGCGGCTGGCGAGGACGATCGGCCTATCCCGCGAGGCTGAGACTGGTGTGCTCGATGTGCGCCTGGTTCGAGCCTGGACCGGGGACACCGACGTCCGTCCACGCGTTCTGGGGGTGCTTCTACGCGCTGTGCGACGTTCATCGTGGCGGGATCCAGATCCCCGACGGACGGCGGACACGTCCGACCGGTATCGATCCGAACACGCTCCAGGCGCGCCTGCTCGACGCGTACGCGGTCGATCTGGTCCCGACCGACGCTGTCCTTCCCCTCTTCCGGAGACCACGCACGCCGGAGCCTCCCGCGTACGTCCCCTCGATCCAGGTCGTCCCCTTCGATCACGACGCTCGATGAGCACGAACGTTTCCTTCGCCTGCATGACGGGCAAAGCAGCCGGTGAGGCGTGAGCAAGTCGCGTGGCGCCCGCGAAGCAGGGGAGTGAGGTCGATGCTCGAGGAGTTCAAGAAGTTCGTCACGCGAGGCAACCTGGTGGAGCTCGCGGTTGCCTTCATCATCGGTCTCGCCTTCGCTGCCGTGGTGACGGCGTTCGTGAACGTCGTCCTTAGCCTCATCGCAGCGATCTTCGGGTCGAGCGTGACCTTCGATCAGCTGACGTTCACACTGAACGGCACTCCGATCCCCTACGGGACGCTCCTGACGGCGATCGTGAGCTTCCTGGTCGTCGCCTGGGTGCTCTTCCTGCTCGTGAAGGCGTATCAGCGACTGGATCCGCCGCGGGAGCCCACGAAGACGAAGTCCTGTGACTACTGCCGAACGGATATCCCGATCGCCGCGGTTCGCTGTCCCAACTGCACCAGCCAGCTGGTCACGGCAACGTCATGAACGATCATTCGGCCGCCGCCGTCGTCGCCGCAGCCCACGACCTGACGAAGTCGACGGTCTGGTAGTTCAGGATCTGCTTTCGGGGGATCCCGGCGAGCGCGGCGGTTGCCATCCCGAACGGCAGGAACTCGAGCTCGTTCGAGGAATGCGCGTCGCTTCCGATCGAGAACCAGGGTACCCCCTCCGATCGTGCGACCCTGGCCATCTCCACGCTCAGATCCTGCCGCCACACCGTCGCGTCCAGCTCGAGCGCTTTGCCCAGTCGGGCCGCTTCCGCGAACACCCGCCGCCAGTCAGCGACGAGGCCGACGCGCCTTCCGTACATCCTGGCCTTCGGGTGGGCGAGGACGTGCAACCGCGGCTGTCGGAGCGCTGCGAGGTAGCGCTCGGTCTCGTCCGTGGTCAAGCGGAGCTTCGAGTGGAACGCTCCGAGCACCAGATCGAGGCTCGCGAGTGACGGCTCGTCCATGTCCATGCTCCCGTCCGGGAACACGTCGACCTCGATCGATCGGAGGACGCGGAACGGATCGCCCGCATCCTCGAACGCGCGATCGATCGCGTCGATCGCGCGGCCCTGCTCGGCGAGCTCGTCGGGTGTCATGCCGTTCGCGATCGTGAGCGTCTGCGAATGGTCGGTGATCGCCATGTAGGGCCTGCCGAGGGATCTCGCCGCCTCGACCATGTCCGGGAGCGGCAGGCCTCCGTCGCTGAAGGTGGTGTGCACCTGGAGATCGGCGCACGGATCCGCTTCCCATCGTGGGTCGGCGTCGAGCGTCCGCCGGACCTCGGCGTAGGTGAGGAACCCCCGTCGCGTCTCGTCGGGCTCGGGCAGCGGGGGAGGCTCGTCGAGCCACCCCTGGATCTTCGCCGCGACCCATGGCCCAACGGCCCGGAGCTCGGTCGATGAGCGGCCGGCCTCGGCCAGCTCGCTCGCCTCGTCGGGCCAGAACCTCGCCGCCCTCGAGGCTCGCTCCAACGCCCGTCGGCGATGGCCCGGCTCGTCCCTCGCTGCGAGGAACAACAGTTCGCCGATGTCGGCGTTGGTCAACATCCGGCCGGGTCTGCCGTTCGTGGTTCAGAAGCTGGAGCCCGGGGTAAGCCCCCGGCAGAACGAAGGAAGGAGACTGAGATGGGCGTCATCCTGACGATCGCACTCGTGGTACTCGTCGTGGCGGTCGCACTGTGGTTCTTGCGTCGCGCTTGATGGCGCGGGAGGCCGTCTCGATCATCTCACTCGGCGGGGTCAGGGACCGAAGGGTCCCTGGCCCTGCCGCTTGATGGCCATGTCGGGGAGCCGATCCATCTCGACGAGGCTCCGGAACGTGGCTCGTCGTGTCGACGCGAGCCAGGAGCGGCGGCCATGGATGGCGTTCCCGATCGCGGTCGTGCGCAAGTTCGGGGACGATCGTGGTTCGTCGCTCGCAGCGCTGATCTCCTACTACACGTTCTTCTCGCTGTTCCCGCTGCTGGTGGTCCTCGCGACGGTGACAGGCTTCTTCATCAGGGATCATCCCGATCGCCAGGCAGCGCTGATCCATTCGGCGCTCGCGCAGTTCCCCGTGGTCGGTGCGAACATCGAGGGGAACGTGCATGCCCTGAACGGCAACCTGCTCACCTTAGGGGTCGGCATCGCGGGGTGTCTCTGGGCAGGAGCCGCCGTCTCGGATGCGCTTCGGACCGCGATGGATGACATCAGGGATGTCCCTCGCCACCATCGCGCCCCGATGTGGCGCGGACGCTTGTTCGGCCTCGCGTGGCTCCTCGTGTTCGTGATCGGCGTGATCGGCACCGGCACGCTCCTGTCGATCGCGACGTCCCACGGGATGGTCCTCCGCGCGGGGGGACTGATCCTGGCGATCGCGATCGACGTCGCCGTCGTTGCCACGGCGTTCCGTCTCCTGCCGAGCGACGGCCCCTCGTGGAGGGAAGTCTTCCCGGGCGCGATCCTGGCGGGCCTCCTGTGGGCCGTCCTGCAGACCGCGGGCTCGTGGATCGTCACCCGTCAGATCCAAGGCGCCAGTGACGTCTACGGGTTCTTCGCCCTCGTCATCGGGGTCCTGTCGTGGGTGTACCTGACGGCGGAGACGATCCTGATCGGCGCGGAAACGAACGTCGTCCTCCGAAGGAGACTTTGGCCTCGGAGCCTCGTTCCGCCGCCACCCACGCGAGCCGATCTCGCGGTCGAACAGCAAGCCCGGAAAGAGCACGCGCTGGCCGGCGACCGGTTGGACGCCGAGGCGCGCTGAGCTTTCAACGGAAGACCAGACTGACCAGCGCAACGACCAGCAGCACCGACCCGAGCAGGCCGGCTCCCCACAGTGCCTCTGCCCAGAGGTCCGGTGCTTCCTCGGGAGACCCCTCGCTACGATCCACGATGTTCACCCCCTTTCGTGCGCGTTCCGGTGACCCAGCGCTACGAGGCCAACGACCGAGTCAGGTCGTCGCTTCCAATGCTTCCTTGCGCGTGGTCATCCGGTCGCCCAGGTCGACCAGTTCGTCGTCGCCGAGCGCCCGACGAGCTCTCTCGAACATGTCCTGCTCTTCCTCCTCGATGTGATGCTCCAGGTTCTCCTTCATGACCGTGAACTTGGCGGTCCAGGTCTCATCGCTCACCGGAAGGTGGAGCATCTCGCCCATCACCTCGTCGACGACGTGGTGCTCCTCATAGCCCTCCAACGCGATGTCTCGGGTCTTGGGATGCTCCTTGAGCGCCGGGTAGAGGAACTCTTCCTCGATCGCCTCGTGGATCTCCAGGTCGTGCTTCAGTTGCGAGAACACTGCCTCGCGCGTCTTGACCGCTCGCTCGGTGGTCTCGTCTAGCTCGGAGAGCATCTTCTTGACCTTGGCGTGGTCCTCCTTCAGCAACTTCAGTGCATCCATCGTTCGGGCTCCCTCTCATCCGGCTCGGTTGGAACGGTTGCAGGACCGATACCCAGTGGGAGGCGCGATAACCCTGGGCGGCGCACGGTTCGCGGATGTCACGGAAGGGTAAAGACAGCGCCTGCAACGACCCACCGACCATCGGAAGCCTCGTTGAGCCTTTCGACGAACACGAAGCGTCCGGCCTCCGGCTCTCGGTCGGGGGCGGTTCAGTCGTGGGAGGGTCACTGGCTTCCCCTGCGCGAGATCCAGCGACAGGAGGGCGCCTAGGCACTGCCGATACCTCGCTGCGGTGGAAAGGGCCTCAGTAGACGCGGCTCTCCCGTGGCGGCTTCCACGGGCACGCCACGCTGTTGCTCGGGCGGTGAACCGCGTGAGACACTCCTTCTCCGCTGGGTGCACCCTCGCCACGATCGGCGGTCCTCCCAGCTGCGCCCGAGCCAGGAGACCCGATGCATGCTCGTCCGGGACACATCCTCATCGTTGATGACGATCCGCTGAACCGCCGTCTCCTTGCGAAGAACCTCGACAGCGATGGGCATCGGACCATGGACGTCGACAACGGGTTCGCCGCCCTGACCGCGATCGGAACCGGCCAACCGGACCTCGTCCTCCTCGATATCCAGATGCCCGGTCTCGACGGGATCGAGGTGCTGGAGCGGATCAAGACCGACCCTGCGATGCGCCACATCCCGGTGATCATGATCTCGGCGATCGAGGACAACGAGAGTGTCGTGCGTTGCCTCGAAGCCGGCGCCGACGACTTCCTCCCCAAGCCGTTCGACCCGGCGATCCTCCGCGCCCGGATCGGCGCGGGGCTGAACCGCAAACGACTGACCGACCTAGAACAGGACCGCGTGCGTGAGGTCTTCACTCGGTTCCTTCCCGAGCCCATCGCTGCCGAGATGCTGACGCGGAGCGACGGGCGAGCCTCGATCGCGCCGGTGCGGCTCTACGCGACGGTGATGTTCGTCGACCTCCGAGGGTTCACGACGTTCGCGGATACCGCGCCGACCGAGCAGATCATCTCGGTCCTGAACCGCTACCAAGCGACGATGGGCGACGCGGTCCTCGACCACGGCGGAACCGTCGTCGACTATCTCGGCGACGGGCTGATGGCCGCCTTCGGAGCTCCGATCGAGACGGTCGACCACGCCGATCGCGCGATCGCGGCCGGCCGCGACATGGCCTACGAGCGTCTCGACGACTTCAACGGATGGCTCCGAGCCGAGGGGGCCGAGCGGGGGTTCGGCATGGGGATCGGGCTCAACTCGGGGCGCGTGATGTCGGGAACGTTCGGCTCGGATCGCCGGATCGACTACGCGGTGATCGGCGACACGACCAACACGGCGGCCCGGATCCAAGATCTCACGAAGCAGACGGGCAACTCGATCCTGCTCGCCGATCAGACACGGACGAACATGACCGGCCCAACGGACAGCCTCGCGTTCGTCGACGAGTTCGACATCCGCGGGAAGCAGTCGCGGATCAAGCTGTGGACCGCGGACGCGGCCAAGGTCCCATCGTCGTGAGCGACACGCGATCCGCACAGGTCCAAGCCGCGCTCTATCGCATCGCCGAGACGGCCAGCGCGGCGCAGGACATGCAGGAGTTCTACGCCGAGATCCATCGGATCGTGGGCGAGCTGATGTACGCGAACAACTTCTACGTGGTCCTCTACGACGAGGAGCGTCGGATGATGAACTGGCCATTCGGCGTGGACACGGCAGGTGACTCGTTCGCCGGCCCGAACGTCTGGGAGCCGATGGGGACGGGCGAAGCTCGAGGGCTCACAGCGTACCTCCTGCGCAAAGGTACCCCGATGCTGCTCCCTCAGGCCGACATCGACGACCTGATCGAGCGCGGGGAGATCACTCCGATCGGCGTTCGTGGGGTCGACTGGCTCGGCGTCCCGCTGCGATCGGAGGGACGAACCGTCGGCGCGATGGTGGTGCAGAGCTACCAAGGAGACCCTCCCCACACCCAACAGGACAAGGACCTGTTGACCTTCGTCGCGAGCCACGTCGGCGCTGCCCTCAGCAGGGCGAGGGCGATCGAGGAAACACGTCAAAGGAGCGCCGAACTCGCGCTCGTGAACGATGTGCAGCGCGGGTTGGCCGAACGGCTCGAGATGCAGGCGATGTACGACCTGGTCGGCGACCGGATCCAGGAGATCTTCGACGCGCAGGTGGTCGACATCGGGATCCTCGATCCGTCGAACGGACTGATCAACTTCGCGTACACGATCGAGAAGGGCGTCCGGTTCCACGACGAACCGATGGAGGTTCTCGGCTTCCGACAGATGGTCCTCGAGACGCGAGAGCCGATCGTTGTGAACGAGGACCTCGAGCGAGCGTCGACCGAGGTCGGCCAGCCCCTCGTCATCTCCGGCGAACAACCGAGGTCGTGCGTCTTCGTCCCGCTCGTCGTCGCTGACCGGGCGACCGGCGTGATCTCGCTCCAGAACATCGACCGGGAACACGCCTTCAGTGATTCGGATGTTCGCCTCCTCACCACGCTCGCCGGGAGCCTCAGCGTCGCGCTGGAGAACGCGCGACTGTTCGAAGAGACCCGGCAGCGCAACGCCGAACTCGCCCTCATCAACGACGTTCAGCGCGGGTTGGCCGAGAACCTCGAGATGCAGGCGATGTACGACCTGGTCGGCGATCGGATCCAAGAGATCTTCGACGCCCAGGTCGTCGATATCGGCATCCTTGATCGCGAAACAGGTCTCCTCCATCGGCCGTACTCGATCGAGAAGGGTGTCCGACTCCCCGATGACCCCTTCGAGATCACCGCGGGTCCAAGTCGATACGTGTTCGATACGGGCGAAACCCTCGTCATCAACGAGCGGTTCACGGAGCGAGCCGATGAGTTCGGGTACGCACCCAACTTCGGCTCGGGTGACGACCCGCTCTCCGGCGTCTATGTCCCACTCGTCGTCGGCGGTGAGCCGATCGGGCGGATAACGCTGCAGAACATGGACCGTGAGCACGCCTTCAGCGAGAACGACGTTCGGCTCCTCACCACGATCGCCAGCAGCTTGAGTGTCGCGCTGGAGAACGCTCGCCTGTTCGAAGAGACGCGTCAGCGGAACGCCGAACTGGCCTTGATCAACGATGTGCAGAGGGGGCTCGCCGAGAACCTCGAGATGCAGGCGATGTACGACCTCGTCGGCGACCGCATCAACGAGATCTTCGACGCCCAGTCCATCTTCATCGCGGTCCTCGATCGCGGAGCCGGCTTGGTGCATTACCCCTACGGGATCGAGCGAGGCGGGCGCCAACCGGACGACCCGACCCCGCTCACGGCCGGTCCCACGGCTCACGTGGTCGAGACACGCGCACCATTACTCGTCAACGACCGGTTCGAAGAGCGGGTCGCCGAGTTCGGCGGTGGGTTCGTCCAAGGTGAGGCACCCCGATCAGCCGTCTACGTGCCGCTCGTCGTTACTGGCTCGGCGACCGGCGTGGTGTCGTTGCAGAACATCGACCGCGAGCACGCGTTCACGGAAGCGGATGTCCGTCTGCTCACGACCCTTGCCGGCAGCCTGAGCGTCGCGTTGGAGAACGCTCGGCTGTTCGAGGAGACGCGTCAACGGAACGCCGAGCTGGCCCTCATCAACGACGTGCAAGGCGGACTGGCCGAGAACCTCGAGACGCAGGCGATGTACGACCTCGTCGGTCAGCGGATCAACGAGATCTTCGACGTTCAAACGGTGGACATCGGGGTCGTCGATCACGACGCCGGCACGATCTGGTTCCCCTACTCGATCGAACGCGGCGTTCGCTTGATCGACCACCCGATCGAGATCATGGGGTTCCGCAAGATCGCGCTGGAGACCCGCGAGCCCGTCGTCATCAACGAAGACATGGAGCGGAGGTGTCTGCAGGCGGGCAACCCGCTCGCGATCGCCGGCGAGCCCTCCCGCTCCTCCGTCTTCGTTCCACTCGTGGTGGGCAATCGGGGGACCGGGGTCATCTCCCTCCACAACCTGGACCGGGAGAACGCGTTCAGCGAAGCCGACGTGCGGCTGCTCATGACGATCGCAGGGAGCCTGAACGTCGCACTCGAGAATGCCCGCCTCTTCGAAGAAACCCGCCGCCGCGCCGCCGAGCTGATGATCGTCAACAGCGTGGGCCAGGCGATCGCCGATCAGTTGGATCTGGACGCGCTGATCGATCGCCTCGGCGACCAGCTTCGTGAGGTCTTCGTCGCCGACATCGTGTACATCGCGCTCCACGACGAGACGAGCGACGTGATCGAGTTCGTCTACTACAACGAGAACGGACAGCGCGATCCGCAGCGCACACTTCGCTACGGCGAGGGCCTCACGTCCCGCATCCTGTTCGAACGTCAGCCGTTGCTCCTCAACCGCGCGGAGGCCTTCGAGGAGGTTGGCATCGAGATGGTCGGAACGCCCGCGAAGTCGTACTTGGGCGTCCCGATCCTCGTCGAAGGGAGAGCGATCGGCGTGATCAGCGTGCAGAGCACGCAGCAGACGGGTCGGTTCGGCGAGAGCGACACCCGACTGGTCTCGACGATCGCCGCCAACGTGGGCGCGGCGATCCAGAACGCGAGGCTATACCGCGAGACCCAGCGCAGGGCGAGCGAGATGGCCGCGCTCGCCGACCTCGGACGCGAAGTGGGTGGGATGCTCGACCTCGACGCCGTCCTGAACCGCATCACCGAGCGGGCGCGCGAGCTGCTCGAGGCCGATACGAGCGCGGTCTTCCTCGAACAGGAACCGGGGACGTTCGTGCCCATCGTCGCGCTCGGCGGTCTCGCGGAGCTCATCATGGCCGATACGATCCAGCTCGGCGTAGGCATCATCGGCGACCTGGCGAACCGGGCGGTGGCGGAGGTGATCAACGACACCGCCAACGACGAGCGCGCGGTGGAGATCCCCGGCGAGGAGGACAACCCAGAGGAACGGCTGCTGGCGGCTCCCCTGCTCGCCCGCGGTCGCGTGATCGGGATGATGGCCGTCTGGCGTTCGGGTCCCAGTGACCGGTTCACGGACGCGGACCTGAACTTCCTCGTCGGCCTGTCGCACCAGGCCGCGATCGCGATCGAGAACGCACGACTGTTCCGCGAGGCGCAGGACGCGCGCCAGGTCGCCGAAGAAGCGAACGAAGCGAAGAGCGCGTTCCTCGCCGCGACCAGCCATGAGATCAGGACGCCGATGAACGCGATCATCGGGATGAGCGGCCTGCTCCTCGAGACGTCGCTCGATGCGGAGCAGCGCGACTACGCGGCCACGGTCGCGAACAGCGGCGAGGCGTTGCTCGCGATCATCAACGACATCCTCGACTTCTCGAAGATGGAGGCCGGTCGGATGGAGCTCGAGCGAGCTCCGTTCGATCTCCGCGCCTGTATCGAGTCGGTGGTCGACCTGATCGGCCCGGTCGCCGCCAAGAAGGGACTCGAGGTCGCATACGACATCGAGCCCGGCACGCCCGAGACGGCCGTGGGGGATGTCAGCCGGCTTCGGCAGATCCTGCTCAACCTGCTCAACAACGCCGTGAAGTTCACCGAGACCGGTGAGATCGTCGTCGCCGCGGCCGCCGGGAGCTCCACGGCGCCCGGCACCGTCGGCTATCACCTGACCGTGCGCGACACGGGGATCGGGATCCCCCCCGATCGCGCGGACCGGCTCTTCGAGTCCTTCAGCCAGGTGGACGTCTCGACCAGCCGCCGATACGGCGGCACCGGTCTGGGGCTCGCGATCAGCCGGCGCCTCGCGGAGCTCATGGGGGGCACGATCTGGGTGGAGAGCGCCGGTGTGGCGGGCCAGGGAAGCACGTTCCACGTCACGATCGAGGCCGGGGAGACGGCGATGACGCCGACCGCGCTTCGCCGCGACGGGTCGTTCGCCGATCGCCGTGCCCTCGTCGTCGACGACAACGAGACGAACCGCCGCCTGATGACGGCGATCCTCGGCGCGTGGGGGATGCAATCGGTCGTCGTCCCCGACGCCGAACAGGCGCTGGCAACGCTGCAGAGCGGGCGGATCGACGTTGCCGTGCTCGACATGCTGATGCCGGGGATGGACGGGCTCGACCTCGCTGCGAACATCCACCAGCGCCTGCCTGGCCTGCCGATCGTCTTGGCATCCTCGGTGAGCCAGCACGACGTGGCCGCGGACCCGCGATGGGCCACGTCCCACATCGGCGCGGTCGTGACGAAGCCCATCAAGGCTTCCCCCCTGCATGCCGCGGTGGCCACGGTCCTCGGAACCACGCTTGAGGACGCCGCCGAAGGGGCGTCGAGCGCGCTCGACGAGGAGCTGGCATCGAGGCACCCGCTTCGGATCCTCCTCGCCGAGGACAACGTCGTGAACCAGAAGCTCGCGATCCGCTTGTTGGAGAAGCTCGGGTATCGAGCGGACATCGCCGGGAACGGTCTCGAGGCGCTCGAGGCCCTCGAGCGCCAGACGTACGACCTCTTGCTGTCCGACGTGCAGATGCCGGAGATGGACGGGCTCGAGGCGACGCGTCAGATCCTCCAGCGCTGGCCGGCCGGCGAGCGTCCGTGGATCATCGCGATGACGGCGGAGGCGATGAGCGGCGACCGCGAGCGATGCCTCGCGGCCGGGATGAACGACTACGTGGCCAAGCCGATCCGGGTCGATGAGCTGGTCGCCGCGATCAAGCGCACGCCCCGACGCGCGTCGGGGAGCAGCACTCGGGTAACGGATCCGTCGCCCGACGGTCTCATCGACGAAGCGGTCCTGGCGCGACTGGCCGACGGCACCGGCGGTGACGAGGGATTCGTCTCGGAGCTGATCGAGCAGTTCGTCGCCGATGCCCCTCGCCTGGTTGCCGCCGCCCGTGCCGGTCTCGACGCCGGTGACGCGGAGGAGGTCAGGCGAGCCGCCCATACGTTGAAGTCCAACGCCGCGACGTTCGGCGCCCACGCACTCGCCGGGCGAAGCCGCGAGCTCGAGGACGCAGCGAATCGAGGCGCCCTCGAGGGCGCGTCGGAGCAGGTGGATGCCATGGGCAGCGAGCTCGACCTCGTCCTCGAGGCGCTTCCCGCCGTCTGGCGGAAGTTGTCGGCCGAGCCGTTCCCTCCGTGATCCAGCGCCGCGGAGCTCATCCTGGGGGACGCGTAACGTCGCCGGCGATGAGCACATCCTCGCCGGCCACGTGAACCGCCCGGCGTTCCAGCCGGAGCGACCGGGCCACCTCCCTCACGCCGAGATCCTGGACGGCGTCCGTGCCGCTCCCGAGCACCCGCGGAGCGATGCCGACGATCAAGCGGTCGGCGAGGGTGCGACCGAGGAACGACGTGATCACGCTCGCGCCACCCTCCACGAGCACCGACCGGATGCCCTGTTCCCGAAGAAGGGTGAGGGCGATGTCCAGCTCGACCCCGGAGGGCCCCGCGGGCACGACGACGACCGAGATCCCGCGTCGCCGGAGATCGTCGCGCCGTTCGGGCGACGACCGATCCGTCGTCACGATCGTCGTGGCGGCCTCGTCGCCGAGCACGAGGGAGTCATCGGTGATCCGCAGCGTCGAATCGAGCACGACGCGGATCGGTGAGGCTCCCGGCACCATCCGGACCGTGAGCTGAGGGTCGTCCCGCAGGATCGTTCCGACGCCGACCACGACCGCGTC
>Ga0184621_10000202_pt1 | contig 12106 bp, 8 predicted proteins | sample PLM1_30_b1_FD_133144 | JGI IMG/M metagenome (GOLD analysis project Ga0184621, IMG submission 133144) | Groundwater sediment microbial communities from an aquifer in East River, Colorado, USA - PLM1_30_b1 | ecosystem: Environmental > Terrestrial > Soil > Riparian zone | place: USA: East River...
GGATGAGTGGCCTCGCCGAGCTGCACCTGCCCGTCATGTTGGCAGAAGTCGTGGCGTTGCTGGCTCCGGCGCTGGAAGCACCGCTCACTGATCCGGTAGGTGAGGGCAGCAGCGTTCTTGTTGACTGCACGCTTGGCCTCGGCGGCCACGCCCATGCCTTGCTGGCTGCCTGCCCCGAGGCCCAGCTGATCGGACTTGATCGTGATCCCCAGGCGCTGGCTCTGGCGCGCGAGCGGCTTGCCGAGTTTGCCGACCGGATCACCCTCGTCGAGGCGGTCTACGACGAGTTGCCGGCGGTGCTCGCGAGGCTTGGACGCCCCACGGTTCAAGGGATTCTGCTTGACCTCGGCGTCTCCTCGCTCCAGATTGACGATCCTGAGCGCGGGTTCGCCTATGCACAGGATGCTCCGCTTGACATGCGGATGGGAAGTCAGAAGCTGACTGCGGCTCAGGTCCTCAATACCTATTCGAGAGCAGAACTGTCCCGAATCCTGCGAAGCTACGGTGAGGAGCGCTACGCCGACCGGATTGCCCGCCGGATAGTCGCTGAGCGAGAGCGCGAGCCTTTCGTCACTTCGAGCCGACTCGTCCAACTGCTCTACGAGACGGTTCCGTCAGCTTCCCGCAAAACCGGCGGCCATCCCGCGAAGCGGACGTTTCAGGCTCTCCGGATCGAAGTCAATGCCGAACTCGAATCGCTCGAATCCGTGCTGCCGAGTGCCCTCGCCGCGCTCGCGCTTCACGGACGGATCGCCGTGTTGGCCTACCACTCGCTGGAGGACAGGTTGGTCAAGCAAATCCTCGGTCTAGCCGCTCGGGATCGCGCGCCACGCGACCTTCCCGTTGTTCCGGCTGGCCTCCAGCCAGAGCTGCGACTGTTGACCCGCGGTGCGATCCGGCCCAGCCCCGCCGAGGTCGCCCGCAACCCACGCGCTGCCTCGGCGCGGCTCCGTGCGGCGGCGCGCATCTCTGAGATGGCGGTCGCCGGATGAGCGCGCTGTGGGCACCCATCGCCGCCTGGGGTGACGGCGTTCGGACGACAGGTCGGCCGCTGCGGGCAGTGGCGCAGCCGGCCGCCCGCCTGGCTCGATTCCCTTTCCTCCTGGTGCTGATTGGGGTCTTTGGTCTTGGCATGGTGGGTCTGCTGATGCTCAACACCACCTTGCAGAGTCAGGCATTTCAGTCCCGAACGCTCAATCGGCAGGCAGGAGAGCTCGCGTACGCTCAGGCCGATCTCGAGAATCAGCTTGACGCTCTCGCTGCTCCCCAGGAGCTCGCCCGTCGGGCCTCCGAGCTCGGGATGCGCCCCAACCCGTTTCCAGCGTTCCTGGTGCTGCCCAGCGGCAAGGTGGTGGGCAAGCCGATTCCGGTGGGCGGTCATGAGGTACCCGCCCTGATCGTGAAGACACCAACACAACTCGCGGCCGAGCAGGCGGCCAAGCGTGCCCGTGCTGAGGCGAAGGCTGCCGCAAAGGCCGCGAAGGAAGAGGCCGCCGCGGCAGAGGCCAAGCGCAAGGCTGCCGAGCGGGCAGCGAAGCAGAAGGCTGCCGAACGCGCGGCGGCGAAGCATAAGAAGGCCACGTCGCCTGCTGGCACGACAACCAAGAAGGGCACGCACGGCAGGGGACAGCCGTGATGGATGAGGAGCATCGTCGCCAGCCGGCACGCGAGGCCTTGTCGCGCCCGTCGCGCTCGCTCCGCGCTGGAGACCGCTCGCGGCCGAGCGACCGACCGTCCACGTTGCACGCCCGTGGTGTACGCATTCTCCGCGACGGCACGGTACTTACTCCTCGGCCGCGGGACCGCCAACCACCACCGATCCGGCTCGTTCGTCGCCGGCCTCCGATGCGGCTGCCACTGGCCTCGGCCCCTCGGCGGTTGCATGTGCTGCTCATCGTGGTCGCCATGGCCCTTTCGCTCTGCGCGGGTCGACTGCTGCAACTTCAGGGCTTCGACTCGTCCTCCTATACCGCCGACGCTCTGACCCGGACATTGCCACTGCTGCCGGCGCGTGGCGAGATCACAGATCGCAGCGGTCTAGTCCTTGCCTCGACCCAGCCGGCCGTCGCAGTGACAGCCGATCCGACACTGACAGGTCCCCGTGCAGCGGAGTTTGCCAGTGTCCTTGCCGGCCACCTCGGCATGTCGCCGGTGGAACTGATGCCGCTCCTGACCAAGACCGGCACCCGCTTTGTCTATCTCAAGAAGAAGGTGCCCGCTCTCACCTACAGCGCGCTCGCGGCCGACTTGTCCAGGCACGATCTCCATGGCGTTTTCCGGGAGAGCGATCCCATCCGGACGTACCCCAATGGCTCGGTTGGCGCGTCCGTGGTCGGCTTCGTCGGGGCAGATGGCAAGGGTCTGGCCGGGCTGGAGCGAACCCTCAATGCCCAACTGGCCGGCGTTGAAGGCAAAGAAACCTATGAGAGCGCTCCCAATGGCAGCAAGATTCCGCTCGGCCAGAGCTCCATCACACCGGCGCGCAATGGCCTGAGCTTCCAGCTCACCCTCGACTCTGAGGTGCAGTGGGTCGCTGAACGGCGGCTTGCCGAACAGGTCGCCAAGACTCGTGCCGATTCAGGCTTCGCCATCGTCATGGACATCAAGACAGGTCAGCTGATCGCACTGGCCAATGCGCCTACCTACGACTCGTCCAGGCCACAGGCTGCAAAATCAGAAGACCGCGGCAACCGTGCTGTCTCCGCCCCATACGAGCCCGGCAGCGTGCAGAAGGTCCTGACTTCAGCGGCGTTGATCGACTCCGGCACAGTGGCACCGTCCACTCGCGTTGTCGTTCCCAGCCGTCTCGCCTCGGGTGGCCGCTCGATCAAGGATCACTTCTCTCATGGAGTGCTGCGCTACACGATGCGCGGAGTGATTGCGGAATCGTCCAACATCGGCACCTCTTTGCTGACCCGGCAGCTCGACAAGCAGAAGCTGCACGATTACCTGGTGAGCTTTGGCCTCGGGTCGAAAACCAACATCCAACTGCCTGGCGAATCGGCAGGCATCATCCCCAAACCAGACATGACCGATGGCCAGCGCGATCAGATCGCGTTCGGGCAGGCGATTGCGGTGACAGGAATCCAGGAGGCCGCTGCTATCGCGGGGATTGTGAACGGCGGGATCTACAACCCGCCGACAGTGATCAAGAAGGCGACAGACGGCGAGGGCAAGGAAGTGGCGTTGCCGCGAGCGCCGCAGCGGCGGGTCATCTCGGCGAAGAGTTCGGCTCAGGTACGCGAGCTGATGCAGGCTGTCATCGATAGCGTGAACGGTCAGCAGAACCTGAAGCTCGACAGGTACACCACTGGCGGCAAGACCGGCACCGCACAGCGTGCGGATACCAGCTGCGGCTGCTATCGGGGGTACGTAACCTCATTCGTGGGATTCGCGCCGCTTGACGATCCGCAGATCCTGACCTACGTCGTGATCAGCAACCCGAGAGCGGGCGACACAGGATCGATCACAGCAGCGCCGGCGTACCGCGACATCATGAACATCGCCTTGCCGCGCTACTCTGTCGCTCCTGATGCCAAGCCGCACAAGCCGCTACCGACGCAGTGGTGAGCCGCAATCCAATCAGTGAGCGGAGCGAGCAATCAAAACATCGGATCGCGCGCCGCAGCACGGAGGAGGAGCGAGCAGAGGCGCTCTTCCTCTGCGAGCGACGACGACGGCGGCGGCTTCCGCAGCGCGATCCGCGCGGAGCGAGCGCAGCGAGCGGAGCAATCAAATCAAGAGGGTATTGGTCCAGACGGGCCGACGAGTCGATAACGTCACCAGCGTGTCTTTTGCTCCACGGGGGGCCGTGCTCCGGCCGCGCACCAGACACCAGATCGGTTTGGCCGAGCTGTTCGGGGACCGCGCCGCGGTAAGCGACCCGGTTGTCAGTGGCATCAGCATCGACTCCCGGCTGGTACGTCCAGGCGACCTCTACGTCGCATTGCCTGGTGCGCATCATCACGGCGCAGAATTCGTCCGACAGGCCGCCCAGGCGGGTGCGGTTGCCATCCTCACCGACCCGGCTGGCGGCCAGATCGCCAACGGCCTACAGCTTCCGGTGATCGTGGTCGACCAGCCCAGGCAGGCAATGGCGAGCGTCGCCGCCACCATCTACGGCCGGCCCGCCGACGCACTCACCATGTGTGCCGTCACCGGCACCAACGGGAAGACCACGACCACGTTCCTGCTCGAGGCCGCCCTGCGGGCGGGGGGAGTGAGCACCGGATCGGTCGGTACGGTCGGTTTCCGGCTGAACGGCGTAGCCCTGGACTGCATCCCGACGACCGTAACGACGCCGGAGTCGACAGATCTTCAGGGCCTGCTCGCCTTCTTACTCGAAGAGGGAGTTGAGACGGTCGCGATGGAGGTCTCCTCCCACGCCTTGGTGCTTGGCCGTGCCGATGCGATCACCTTTGATGTCGCAGCCTTCACCAACCTCGGCAGAGATCATCTGGATTTCCACGGCGACATGGAGTCCTACTTCGAGGCGAAGGCCTCGTTGTTCGCTCCAGAGCGGACCAGACATGCGGTGATCAATGTCGATGATCCGCGAGGCCGCGAACTGGTGCAGCGCATCGGTCGCGAGGCTGGAATCGGCCTCACCACGGTAAGTCTGGACGGCGATGCAGCGTGCCGCGCGTTGGCGTACCAGGCTCTACCCGATGGACGAACAGCCGTTCGCGCTGACCTGCGAGGTCGTACCCTCGACTTCAACCTCAGACTCCCGGGTGACTTCAACATTCGCAACGCGTTGACTGCGCTGGCCATGGTCGATGCGATTGGCGGGGACCTGCAACGTGCTGCGGCGGGTTTGGGCCAGGCCGATGTGTCGGGCCGGATGCAGCGGGTTGAGCTGGGAACCAACGCGCCGCTGGTCTATGTCGACTTCGCGCATACCCCCCAGGCGATCGCCGCCGCGCTGGAGGCAGTCGGAAGCCGGCGCCGCATTGTGGTCGTTGGCTGCGGTGGGGATCGCGATCCCCAGAAACGAGAGCCGATGGGCGAGTCGGCGGCCCGCCACGCGGATGTGGTGATTGCCACAGACGACAACCCACGGTCCGAAGACCCCGCTGCGATCCGGGCACAGCTGACCACTGGGGCGCGCGCGGCGGTCCGCCAAGAGGGCCTGGCCACTGAAGTGATCGACGGCGGCGACCGGCGCTCGGCCATCAACCTCGCGCTCCAACTGGCGGCTCCAGGTGACGTGGTCGCAGTCCTCGGCAAAGGCCACGAGGTCGGTCAGGAGATCGCTGGGTCAGTTCTGCCGTTCAGCGATCCGGTAGTGGTAGCTGAGGAGTGGGCCGTGCTGCATCCGGATCTGGTCCGGCAGACCGGTCAGCAGGATTCGATGCCGTGATTGCAGTGACGGTCGACGAGATCGCCACGGTGCTGGGTGCGCAGCTATCTGGTCCCGGCGACACGACTGCGGTGCTGACTGCCCTGACGGCCGATTCCCGCGCGGTGTTCGCCGGTGCCCTGTTCGTGGCGCTACCCGGAGAGCACGTCGACGGTCATGACTACGTTGCGGCGGCCACAGCCGCTGGCGCGGCCGCGTCGCTTACGAGGCATCCGGTCGAAGGCGCGCTGTGTCTGGTGGTGGTCGATCCGCTGGTCGCGCTCGGCCGGATCTCCCGATATCTGGTCGACCGGGCGAGTCCCGGAGGTCTCCATGTCGTCGCCATTACCGGCTCGGTCGGCAAGACCTCGACGAAGGATCTGCTCGCGCAGGTGCTCGAGCGCGCCGGTCCGACCGTGGCAGCAGTCGGTAATCTCAACAACGAGCTCGGTGTGCCGCTCACGGTCGGATTGGTTGATGAGCAGACCAGGTATCTCGTCGCGGAAATGGGGGCGCGTGGGATTGGCCACATCGCCTATCTCTGCGACATCGCACCACCGCGGGTCGGAGTGGTGCTGAACGTCGGCCAAGCCCACGTCGGGGAGTTCGGCGGGCAGGCTGCAATTGCTCGCGCCAAGGGTGAGTTGGTGGAAGCCCTCCCACCTGATGGGTGGGCAGTACTGAATATTGACGATCCGCTGGTCTGGTCGATGCGCAGGCGTACCCTGGCCCAGCTGCTGCCCTGGTCAACGATCCAGCCACTTGAGGACGGCGTTTGGGCCTCCGGATTAGCAGGTGACGCTTATGGGCGCTACTCCTTCGAGCTCCATAACGATCGAGACAGCCAATCTGAATCTCAGGTGCAGCTTCAGCTAACCGGGCGGCACCAGGTCGCGAACGCGGTCGCCGCCGCTGCTGCAGCGGTGGCTGTCGGCCTTGAGCTCGACCAGGTCGCCACTGCGCTTGCTGCGGCCGGTCCGCGATCCCGCTGGCGGATGGAGCTGCACGACCGATCAGATGGCGTCACCGTGATCAACGACGCCTACAACGCCAACCCCGAGTCGATGCGTGCCGCGCTGACGACCTTGGCTGAGCTGGGCCGAGCGGGTCGGCACACCTGGGCCGTGCTTGGAGACATGCTCGAGTTGGGGGAGACGGCAGCCGAGGAGCACGCTGCGATCGGCCGGTTCGCAGCACAGAGCGGGGTCGAGCACCTGGTGGCGATTGGTGAGTACGCAACGCAGATCACCAGTGCCGCCGTCGCCGCCGGTTTGCCGTCCACGCGAGCGGTCCCCGTGGCGGACAAGGCTGCTGCGGTTGCTGTCGTCACAAGTGATCTTGGTCCTGGTGACGTTGTCTTGGTCAAGGCATCCCGTGGCCTAGCCTTGGACACCGTGGCTGACGAGATCCTTGCTGCCGTCGGCCCACCGAGTCACCAGGATGCCGTGTGAAGGCCATTGTCTTCGCCGGCTGCCTCGCACTCCTCGGCACCCTGCTCGGCACCCGGCTGGCCATCCTCGTCCTGGTCAAGAAGGGCTATGGGCAGCTGATCCGCGACGACGGCCCCACGTCACACCACGTAAAGCGCGGAACTCCCACCATGGGTGGCCTGGTCATCATTGCCGCCGTACTGATCGCCTACTTCGGCAGCCATTTGATCACGTTCTCAGCACCTTCTGCGTCGGCATTGCTGGTGCTCTTCCTCTTCACCGGCTTAGGTGTGGTCGGGTTTCTCGATGACTACGTCAAGATCAGCAAACAGCGCTCGCTCGGCCTGCGTAGCAAGGCCAAGATCGGCGGTCAGTCGATCGTCGCCATTGTGTTCGCGGTCGCGTCGCTGCAGTTCCCCGACGAGCGGGGCATTACCCCTGCCTCACCGGCGATCTCCTTCCTGCGGGACATCGAATGGCTGCAATTGCCACTCATTCTGGTGATCATCTGGGTCATGCTGCTGATCGCGGCCGCCAGTAATGGGGTCAACCTCACTGATGGGCTCGATGGTCTCGCCTCCGGTGCCTGCGTCATGATCTTCGGCGCCTATACGCTGGTCAACATCTGGCAGTACAACCAGTCCTGTGCCTACACCGCATCCGCCGGGCCGAAGTGCTATGAGGTGCGTGATCCCTACGACCTGGCGGTTGTGGCGGCTGCGCTCGCCGGAGCCTGCTTCGGCTTCCTGTGGTGGAACGCCGAACCCGCAAAGATCTTCATGGGCGATACCGGCTCGTTGTCTCTTGGCGGTGCGCTTGCCGGCATGGCGATTTTTACTCGAACCGAACTGCTCCTGGTGATCTTGGGTGGCCTGCTGGTCATTGAGGTGATGTCAGTGATCCTCCAGGTCGGCTTCTTCAAGATGACCCGTGGCCGACGGTTGTTCAAGATGTCGCCTATCCACCATCACTTCGAGCTGCTGAACTGGGCTCAAGTGACGATCGTGATGCGCTTTTGGATCATTGCCGGCCTGTGCGTTGCCGCTGGCCTAGGCATCTTCTATGCAGAGTGGGTGGCCGGCACATGAGCCCGGCATGGTTGGCACATGCTGATAGCCGATCACCGTGGCGCGAGGTGCACGTTGTGGTGGCAGGCATTGGTGTTTCTGGTTTCGCGGCTGCCGACGGGCTACTCCATTTCGGCGCGCGCGTGACGGCTCTGGACGACGTGCTCGACGACCTGACCTCCGATAAGGGCAAGCTGCTGGAAGTGCTCGGCGGCTCGGTCCGGCTGGGACCGGGTTCCACCGCGACTCTTCCTGACGATGCCGACCTGGTGATCGCGACCGGCTGGCCGGCCAGTTCACCGCTGCTCCTGCAGGCCGCCGCGCGTGGGGTGCCCATCTGGAGCGAGGTGGAGCTGGCCTGGCGGCTCAGCCGGCCCGACAAGATCACGCCTTGGCTCGGGATCACCGGCACGAACGGCAAAACCACGACCACCCAGATGCTGGAGTCAATCCTGACCGCTGCCGGACTGAGGACGGCCGCAGTGGGCAACATTGGCCGCCCCATCATGGAGATCGTGCTGGACCCGCAACCGTATGACGTGCTTGCGGTCGAACTCTCCAGTCACCAGCTGCACAGGTCCAACTCGCTGGCCTTGCACTCGGCGGCTGTCCTCAACGTGCAGCCCGATCACCTGGAATGGCACGGCTCGTACGCCGCCTATCGCGACGCCAAGGCCAGGATCTACGCCGGCGTCCAAGCCAGCTGCGTCTACAACGTCGCCGACCCGGTCACCGAGCAGATGGTCGAGCAGGCCGAGGTGGTCGAGGGCGCTCGAGCGATCGGTTTCACGTTGGGAACACCGGGACTCTCGATGCTCGGCGTGGTCGATGACTTGCTGGTTGACCGGGCGTTCATCGAGCAGCGTCGCGACTCGGCGCTGGAGCTCGCCAAGGTCAGCGACGTCAGTCCCGCCGCGCCGCACAATGTGGCCAACGCGCTGGCGGCTGCCGCCCTGGCTCGCTCGTACGGCGTGCCCGCGACAGCGGTCCGCAAAGGATTGCAAACGGTCAAGGTCGGCCCGCACAAGATCCAGACCGTGCTGGAACGCCATGGGGTCTCCTGGGTGGATGATTCGAAGGCGACCAACCCTCACGCCGCCGATGCCGCGCTGAGCGCTTTTAGCTCTGTGGTGTGGATCGCCGGAGGTCAGGCCAAAGGCACCACCTTCGACGAGTTGGTCACCGCCCATCGGAGGAGGTTGCGCGGTGCGGTACTGCTCGGGACAGACCGGGAGATCATCGCCCAAGCCCTCGCTCGACACGCGCCTGAAGTCCCCACACAAATCATCGAGGGAGTCGACACTAGAGCAATGGCACAAGCCGTTGCGGCGGCCGCTTCCCTGGCCAGACCTGGTGATGCTGTCCTGCTCGCGCCGGGGTGCGCCAGCAAGGACATGTTCACCGACTACGCCGCCCGCGGGGATGCCTTCGCAGCCGCGGTGCGCGCGCTCGCAGAGGAGTGACGGTCAGTGGCGACCCTGACCCCGCAGGGCGAGACCGCGTCCAGCCACCGAGCTGGCTCGGTTCGCCATTCCCGGACCGCCCACACCCGGCGCCCACGGTCGGCTCTCGAGATACTGCACTGGCTCCGCTCGATGCTGGATCGGCCGCTGACCAGCTATCACCTGGTGCTCGGCTCTGTCGCACTGCTGGTCATCGTTGGGTTGATGATGGTGCTCTCGGCATCCAGCGTGAATGCCTATCTCACGGTCGGTGACTCCTACTTCTACGTGAAGCGCCAGCTGATCTTCCTCACTGTTGGCGTATTGGGCGCATTCGCGATCATGAAGCTGCCGCCGTCGACACTGCGGCTGCTGAGCTGGTTCGGGGTGGCACTCGGCGCCATCTTGTTGATCTTGACCTATACGCCGCTCGGCATCTCGGTGAACGGTAATCGCAACTGGCTCTACCTCGGCTCCTCGCTGTTCTCCGTCCAGCCGGCGGAGTTCGCGAAACTGGCCATGATCGTTTGGGGAGCTGACGTGTTGGCCCGCAAGTATCGCTTGCTCGACCAGCCGAAGCACCTGCTCGTGCCGTTCCTGCCGGTGAGCGCCGTACTGATCTTGCTCGTGCTCTTCCAAGGCGACGCGGGAACGGCGGTGGTGATGGCGGCCATCGCTGCGGCCATGCTGTGGGTTGTCGGCGCTCCATGGCGAGTACTCGCGGCCTTGGCGTCCGCCGGGTTGGCGGGTGTGATCGCGATCTTCGTCACCTCGCCGGTGCGCATGCGCCGTCTCGCTGCCTTTCTGGACCCGACCCTTGATCTCAACGGGGCCAATGATCAGGCTAACGCCGGCATGTTCGCGATTGCGTCTGGCGGCTGGTGGGGGGTCGGTCTTGGCGCCAGCCGGCAGAAGTGGGGCAGCCTCCCGGAGGCGCACACCGACTTCATCTTCGCGGTGCTCGGCGAGGAGTTCGGCCTGTTCGGCAGCCTGGTCATCCTCGCCATGATCGGCATCTTGGGCTATGCCGGCATCCGGATCGCGACGCACGCCGACGATCTCTTCGTACGCTATACAGCGGGTGGCATCACGGCCTGGTTCATGGTGCAGGCGTTGATCAATCTGGCAGTCGTGCTGCGGCTGCTCCCGATCGCTGGAGTACCGCTGCCGCTGGTCTCCTATGGGGGCTCGGCGTTGGTTGCCAACTTGCTGGCAGTCGGCGTACTGCTCGCGTGCGCCCGCCGGGAACCCGAGGCGCGCAAGCTGCTGGCTAAGAAGGCAATCAGGCCCCGGCCGCGGATGACGACGGTGGTCGGCTCGCGGACGCGCTCATGAACGAATCGGCTGCCGGTTCCGGCTCTGTGGTGCTCGCGGGCGGCGGGAGCGCCGGGCACACTTCGCCGTTGATCGCAACTGGCCTTGAGTTGCGGCGGCTGAGCCCAGGCGTGACGCTCACAGCGCTGGGTACCGCCCGCGGCCTGGAGACCACCGTTGTCCCAGCAGCCGGACTAGAGCTCGAGCTGATCCCTCCAGTACCAATGCCGCGGCGAGCGGGGAAAGACCTGGTGCTGCTGGGGCCGCGCCTCATTGAAGCGGTGAGGGCGACCGTACGACTGCTGCGGCGTACCCAGGCCGACGTGGTGCTCGGCTTCGGCGGCTATGTGTCCACTCCGGCCTATCTCGCTGCCCGTCGGCTGGGGGTACCGATTGTGATCCATGAACAAAACGTGCTTCCCGGTCTTGCCAACAGGCTGGCGGCCCGCCTCACCGGCCAGGTCTACACCTCGTTCCCGCAAACTGCGCTGCCGCATGCACGCTGCATCGGGCTGCCAATGCGGCGTGCCATAACCGACCTTGACAGAGCCGCTCTGCAGCGTGAGGCACGCATTGGCTTCGAATTGCACCCTGAGCTTCCGACGCTGCTCGTCAGCGGAGGCTCACAAGGTGCGATGCGCATCAATACTGCCGTTGCAGGTGCCTGGCCGGAGTTGCTGGCCCGCGGGATCCAGGTGCTTCATGTACTGGGTCCAAAGAACCTCACTCCTGGCATCGTGCGAAGCCTCGACGAGTGGACGGGAGCTGTCTACCAGCCGGTGGCTTACGTGGATGAGATGGAGCGGGCATACGCCGCAGCCGACCTGATGTTGGCTCGAAGCGGTGCCAGCACGGTGCTGGAGACGGCCGCGGTCGGGCTCCCGGCTGTGTTCGTGCCATATCCGCATGGAAACGGTGAACAGGCCCGCAACGCAGAGCTCGTTGTGAACGCTGGTGGCGGCATCATGCTGGCCGACAGCGACTGTACGTCCGCCTGGGTGGCCGAGGAGATTCCTGCTCTGTTTGCGCATCCGGACAGGCTTGCCGGAATGAGAAACGCGCTTGCCGGCGTTGCTCGCCTGGATGCAGCTACCGTGTTGGCGTCGCGAGTTCTGGAGGTGATCCGCTGATGGGTCTGATCACTCCTGTCGAGCTGCCGAGTTTGGACGAGCTGGGCGGGGTGCACTTCATCGCCATTGGCGGCTCCGGCATGAACGGGATTGCCGCGATGATGCTGGCCCAGGGCATCCCGGTGAGCGGCAGCGACCGGCAGGACTCGAAGTATCTGCGATCACTGGAAGCGCAAGGCGCCCGCGTCTACATCGGACACCGCGCCGAGCAGCTGGGCGATGCAACCACGGTCGTGGTGTCCTCAGCCATCCGGGAGGACAACCCAGAGCTTGCGCAGGCCCGACGCCGCGGCCTTCGGGTGCTCCATCGCAGTGCGGCGCTGGGTTCCCTGATGCTCGGCCGCCGTGGCATTGCAGTCGCGGGAACGCATGGCAAGACCAC
>Ga0184621_10000205_pt1 | contig 12086 bp, 11 predicted proteins | sample PLM1_30_b1_FD_133144 | JGI IMG/M metagenome (GOLD analysis project Ga0184621, IMG submission 133144) | Groundwater sediment microbial communities from an aquifer in East River, Colorado, USA - PLM1_30_b1 | ecosystem: Environmental > Terrestrial > Soil > Riparian zone | place: USA: East River...
CTACCGGCTGGTACATGAGGTCGCCCAAGACCCGCTCTTCGCAAACTTCCTGCTGGACTACATGAACCGCGAAGCCACGCCTACGTTGGCGCCGGTGCCCGGTATCGATCTGGAAGGATACAAACATCAGCTGATTGAGCGGTTCTCCAGTGCAGCGGTGCGCGACACCGTCGCCAGGCTCTGCGCTGAGAGCTCCGACCGCATTCCTCAGTTCTGCTTCCCGTCATCCGAGAGAATCTGTCCGCTGGACGCGACGTCCGCCTCTCCGCCGCGGTGGTTGCCAGCTGGCCCGCTATGTGGAGGGGGTGGACGAGCAGGGAGAGCCGATCCAGGTGGTCGACCGGCAGGCCGATCAGCTCAAGGCGATCGCAGCAATGCAGCGGACTGATCCGACCGCCTTCATCGCCAATCGCGAGTTGTTCGGCGATCTGATCGATGAACCCGCCTTCGTTGAGCCGTACATCGCTGCCCTGCATTCACTACGCACTCGCGGTGCTCGGCCCACCCTCGAGGCTTTAGCAACTTAGCCTCACAATCTCCTCGGAAGCTCAGCAAGACGGGTAGAGCTGGATTTATCCCCTCACGTGATCACTTGTTCTTCCTGTAACTGCGCCAGTTGGTGCACGCAGGTCTTCGTGGCGGGATAGAGGTCTCAGTCGGCTGAAGATCGCTGGACATGTGCCACAAGCTGGTCGGGTAGCTGCCGAGCACTGGATCAGCCCTTAGACAACTGCTGCTGTTCCTGGAGCTGTGCAAGCTGGTGGACAAGGGTCTTCGTAGCGGGGTAGAGGTCGCAGTAGCCGCGGTAGAGGGTGTCGTAGATTTCCCGAGTCCCCGGGTCGGGTGTGATGGTTTGTCCTGCCCGTGCCCAGTCGGTTTCTGGTGGGACGAGTCCGACGCCGATGGCAGCCATCAAGGCATCACCGTAGCTAGCTCCGATGGTTTGTTCGGGCACTTGCTGCTCCCGGCCGGTGACATCGCTGACGACCTGGGTCCAAAGCCCGCCCTGCGTCCCGCCTCCGACAGCGACGAGCCGGTGGACCGGGGTGCGGTCGCTGTCGAGGAGCTGGAGGATCTGTCGAATGCCAAAGCCGATGCCTTCATAGACCGCACGGAACAGGTGACCGCGCTGGTGTTGCAGCGTCAACCCAGCGATGACTCCACGGGCGCGTGGATCAAAGATCGGCGTGCGTTCGCCGGTGAAATATGGCAGCAGGAGGAGGCCGCCTGAGCCGGGCGGAACCGCCGCAGCCTCGCGGACCAGATCAGTGAACGGGACGCCGCCGACGAGGTCTTGGACCCATGAGGTGAGGCTGCCTGAGGTGGACATCCCTGCTGCGAGTGTGTAAGTCCCAGGGTCGACGCCTGCGGTCGTCCACAGCTCCGGATGTGAGGTGATGTCGTGGAGTACTTGAACGAAGAACATCGTCGAGCCATACATCAGCATGAGATCGCCCGGCCTGCGGACGCCGGCGCTGAACGCTTCAGCCCATGCGTCGACGGTTCCAGCGCACACCGGAATGCCCTCCGGCAGGTGAGTCACCTCAGCAGCGTCAGCGGTGACTCGACCAACCACCTCGCTGGGCCAGGCGAGGCGCGGCGCAGGAAGGCCGTCCATCACATCGGCGTACCAGGGCTGGTACCACTCCTGGGCGCGGAGGTCGTAGAGCGGATCGCACTGACTGGCCGTGTGGTGATCGAGAACGTATTCGCCGGTCAGCCGCTTCACGGCGAACGAGTTGGAGTTGTACCAGCTGGCTGCCCGCGACCACACATCGGGTTCGTGGCGGCGTACCCACAACGCCTTCGGCCCAACCGCCTGGGTCGTCAGTGGCGTGCCGCCGCGCGCCAGAATCTCTGCCGCGCCATAGCGTTCGGTCAGCTCCTCGATCTCCGCCGTGGCGCGCATATCGATGCCGTAGAGGATGGCCGGCCGAACTGGCCGATCGTCAGCATCACACAACAGAAATGACGGGCCGACACCGCTGACGCAGACCGCGGCGATGCTGTGGCCGGCGAGCTGAGCGACCAGCTCCTGGCATAGCGACACCACATCCCCCCACCAGACCGACTCTGCGTCGACTTCAGCCCAACCCGGCCGGGGCATGGACATCGAGTTCGGGCGTGGCCGAGTTGCGGTTGCGAGAATCTCACCATCAGCGTTGGTGACGACAGCCTTGCTACTCCCCGTGCCCATGTCGACGCCAACCAACACATCACTCATCTCATTGCACCTCTCTAAGGTCGGCCGTACGCTCACCTGATTTCACATAGTGCAAATCACTTCGCTCGGGCGCGGCATCGACATCTGTCGAATCTCCCACAGCCAAGTCCCAAACCTCAACGCCCCAGACTTTGACTGAGGACACCCCGCAGACCGAGCGCTAGGGTGGGGTACGTACCACCGCAGCTTCTGGTGTTGATCTTCATCCGCCAGCTTGGAGGCGCACAATGTCTGAATCCACGTCGTCTGAATCCACGTCGGTCCCGCAACCGGGCCAGATCCCGGAAACGATGAACGCAGTAATTTGCCACGGCCCCGAGAACTACGAACTGGAAACTGCTCGTGTCCCCTCGCCGGGCCCAGGCGAGGCGCTGATCAAAGTCGAGGCGGTCGGCATCTGCGCCAGCGATCTGAAGTGCTATCACGGAGCGACCAAGTTTTGGGGTGATGATTCCCGGCCAGCGTGGGCTGAGACGGAGGTGATCCCTGGACATGAGTTTGCGGGCACCGTCGTGCAACTCGACAGCGCAGCAGCCAAGCGATGGGGCATTGCGGTCGGCGACCGGGTGGTGAGTGAGCAGATCGTCCCCTGCTGGAAGTGCCGCTACTGTCTGCGCGGGCAGTACTGGATGTGCCTGCCACACGACATCTACGGCTTCAAGCGGCGCACCCCCGGTGCGATGGGGGACTACATGATCTATTCCGCCGACGCTTTGGTGCACAAGGTCCCGCGCAATCTACCGTCGCACCACGCCGCCTTCGCCGAGCCGCTTGCCTGCTCGCTGCACGCGGTTGAACGTGCCGGGATCACCTTCGACGACACCGTCGTGGTCGCCGGATGCGGCCCGATTGGTCTGGGCATGGTGGCGGGTGCCCGCGCCAAGTCGCCGGCGCATGCGATCGCTTTGGACATGGCTCCGCAGAAGCTGGAGCTGGCAAAAGAATGCGGCGCCGACATAGTGATCAACATCGCGAACGAAGATGCAGTCGCACAAGTCATGGACCTCACCGACGGCTACGGCGCAGACGTCTACCTCGAAGGCACCGGCCATCCCTCGGCGGTGATCCAGGGCCTTGATCTTCTTCGCAAGCTCGGCACCTTCGTGGAGTACGGCGTCTTCGGCAGCGATGTCACGGTCGACTGGTCGATCATCAGTGACGACAAAGAACTGAACGTCTTGGGGGCGCACCTCGGCCCGTACTGCTGGCCCGCAGCGATCCGGATGATCGAGTCCGGATTGCTGCCGATGGACAAGATCTGCACTCACCAATTACCACTCGCAGAGTTCCAGAAGGGTCTAGATCTCGTGTCCAGCGGCACGGAGTCCGTCAAAGTCTCCCTGATCCCCTGAGGGGCGCTGCCATCGTGCACAGGCCAGTTGCGCTGGGCTAGCAGGTCTTATCGTGCTGATGGCACACGATCTGGGCACCACGGGAAACAAGGCGACCCTGCACAGCAGTGACGGCCGAACTCTAGCCTCGGTGACTTGGTCCTACGACACCTCCTACCGCCAAGGTGGCGTGGTCGAACAGGATCCCGAGGATTGGTGGGACTCGGTTTGCGGTGCCACTCGAGAGCTTCTCGACCGGACCGGAGCGGCGGCCGCGGCCATCGAGGGCATCGCCTTCTCCGGACAGATGATGGGTGTGGTGCTGGTCGGCGACGACGGCAAACCCATCCGTCCGTCAATCATCTGGGCCGATACCAGGAGCCGCGCTCAGTGCGAGCGACTCAACGAGGCAGTGGGCGCTGAGCACGCGTACGCGATCCTGGGCCACCGGCTGAACCCCACCTACTCCCTCAGCAAGCTGATGTGGGTGCGCGAGCAGGAACCGGAAACCTTCGGCGCGGCGACGAGGATGTGTCTGGCCAAGGATTACGTCGTCCACCGACTGACTGGGGTATTGGCCACGGATCCGTCGGACGCCTCGAGCACCAACGCGTACGACCAGGGCGCCCGGACATGGTCCGATGAGCTCTTGGCGGCTGCCGGGCTCCCGCGTGACCTGTTCCCAGACATCGTCCCCTCCACGGCAGTCGTCGGTCGGGTGAGCAGCGACGCCGCCGCGGCGACAGGGCTCCGCAGTGGCACGCCGGTGGTAATGGGCGGCGGTGATGGTCCAATGGCCGCGGTCGGAGCCGGTGTGGTCGAGGGCTCCGACGGGGCGTACGCCTATCTCGGGTCCTCGTCGTGGATCTCGTTTGCAGCCGCCAAGCCTGTCCTTGATCTGCCCGCGATGCGGACCATGACGTTCAACCATGTGGTGCCGGACCGCTACGTCCCAACAGCGACCATGCAGGCTGGGGGAGGTTCGCTGCACTGGGTGACGGATCTGCTCGCCTCTCAGGACGAGCCCGGCCGGTTCGAGCAGCTGATCCGTTCCGCCGCAGATGTGGATGCCGCCACCGAGGGCCTGTTCTTCTTGCCCTATTTATTGGGGGAGCGCTCACCATATTGGAACCCGGCCGCCCGGGCCGCGTTCGTCGGCATCGGCCGGCACCACGGTAAGGACCATCTCACCCGGGCGGTGCTGGAGGGGGTGGCGTTCAACCTTGCCACCTGCATCGGCGCCTTCCGGGAGCACGGCCAGCCCATCGAGCGCGTCGACGCAATCGGTGGAGGGGCTGCTAGTGCCACGTGGCTGCAGATCCTGGCCGACGTATGGGGCTGCACGGTTCGGCGTCGTTCTGTGGTAGAGGAAGCCAACAGCCTTGGCGCTGCCATCACTGCCGGCGTCGGCCTCGGCATGTTCGCCGACTTCTCAATTGCGCGGCAACTCTCTGAGGTCGTGGGCGTGTTCGAACCCGACGCCGATCGGCATGCCGCCTATCAGGCCAGCCACCGCCGATTCGTCGACGCTTACGCACGCCTCGAGCCGTGGTTCGACCAGGCCGGGACATGATTTCCTACGCCTGAGACGGAACGGAGTTGTGGCCATGACGGATGAGTTCAAAGACACTGTGATAGTGGTGACCGGGGCTGCCGGCGGAGTGGGTCAGGCCGTGTCCGGCTGGCTGGCGGCTCGGGGTGCGCGCGTCTTCGACCTCGATCGCCGCCAGCCTGCCCCGGCGGTCGGTGAGTTCGTACCGGCCGACGTGCTGGACCCCGACAGCATCGACGACGCCGTGGCAACCGTGGTGGCGAAGGCCGGTCGGATCGACGGGCTAGTCGCGGCTGCCGGGCTGTCGGAGGAGCCGACGCCCGCCGAGGACATGCCGGTCGAGGTCTGGCAGCGCACCATCGACGTCAACCTGACCGGCGTCTTCCTGACCTGCCAGCGGATCGGCCGAGTCATGCTCGACCAGGGCCGCGGCCGGATCGTCACCATCGCCTCGATGTCGGGTGCACACGTCGTCAACAACCCGCAGCAGCAGGTGGCCTACAACTCCTCCAAGGCGGGGGTGGTCGCCATGACGAAGTCGCTCGCCTTCGAATGGGCGGCCCGCGGCGTACGCGTCAACGCCTTGTCCCCGGGCTACGTCGACACCCCCCTGCTCGCCAGCAAGGTCGCCATGCACCCGATCTGGAAAGGGGCCACGCCGTTGGGCCGGTTTGCTGCCCCCCGCGAGGTAGCCGCCGCTGCGGGGTGGCTGTTGAGTGACGCGGCCGCATTCTGCTGTGGCACCGAGCTGTTGATGGACGGCGGATACACGCTGGCCTGACAGTTGATCGACCCTCTCCTCTCGGGAACCGACCACGACCAGGAGTGCACAGATGGACACGATGAAGGCCGTGGTCTACGACCGGCCGGGCAAGTTCGCGGTCCGCCAAATTCCCCTCTCCGAACCCGGCGCGGGTGAGGTGCTGCTCCGCGTCCTGGTTGCCGGGGTCTGCGGGACGGATCTGCATCTGCACCACGGCGAGTTCGGGCCAACCTACCCGCTGATACCCGGCCACGAGATCGTCGGCGAGGTGGTCGCCGCCGGCCCGGGCGTCACCGACGTACGGGTGGGGGAGCAGGTCACCCTGGACAACACCGCCTCCTGTGGTCGCTGCGTCGAGTGCCGTCGGGCCCGACCGGCCCACTGCCTGCACCTGGTTGCTCAAGGAGTGAACGCTCCCGGCGGCTTCGCCGAGTTCGTGGTCACAGACGCCGATCGTTGCTTCAACGTCGACGACCTGGACCCTGAGGTGGCCGTCCTTGCCGAGCCGACGGCGTGCGTGGTGCACGGAATGGACGTCTTGGCCCTGCCTCCCGGGTCCAATGTGCTGCTGTTCGGCGCCGGTCCGACCGGCCTGCTGCTGACCCAGCTCATCGCCCACTCCGGCGCGGCCCAGCTGACCGTGGCCGCACCCACCCGCGCGAAGCTCGAGCTAGCGCTGGCCGGCGGAGCGGACGAGATCGTGCTGCTGGACCGAGCCGATACCGCCGCCTCAATGGACAGATTGCGTTCGCTCCGCCCCGACGGTTACGACGTGGTCATCGACGCCACCGGTGCGACGTCGGTGCTCCAGCACACGTTGGCCCTGACCCGGACCGGTGGCACCGTCTTCGTGTACGGGATGACTGCGGCATCGGCCAGCTGGCCGGTGGCCCCGTATGACATCTTCCGTCGCGAGCTCACCATCAAAGGCTCGTTCGCGCAACAGTTTTCCTTCGACCGGGCCCTGGCATACCTGCGCAGCGGGAGAGTCGACACCACAGGAATGGTGACAAACCGGTTCACGCTCGACGACTACGCCGGGGCGTTGACTGCCGTCGCAGACAGCTCCTGCGTCAAGGCGGTGATCGAGTGAGACGGAGGCTTCGGGTCAGCCTGAAGCGGGATGAGCGACGATTCTCGGTCTGGACCCACAAAAAGGAGGGGTGGAGATGACCCAGCCGACGGTGCTGGTCACCAGTCGTTCCTTTTCCTCGGGTGATCTCGATGCCCGTGGACAGCTTGAGTCAGCCGGGGTGCGGGTCGTGCTGGGGCCCGCCGATCATGATCTTGAAACCGTGCGGCCGCTGCTAGCTGAGGCTTTGGCCTGGATCGCGGGCGTGGGGCCGGTCACAGCGGACCATCTCGACGCCGCTCCGCGGCTACGACTGGTCGCGCGCTATGGAGTGGGCGTCGAAGCGGTCGACCTGTCCTACGCCGACCAACGCGGCATCACGGTGACCAATACGCCCGGAGCCAACAGCGGCGCCGTCGCCGAGCACGCGCTGGCGCTCATGCTGAGCGCACTTCGCCACGTGACTGCCGGGGACCGACGCGTGCGACGCGGGGACTGGCAGGTCCAACGGACCCGTGAGCTCGGCGCGCTGACGGTAGGCATTGTTGGGGTTGGGCGGATCGGGCGCGGTGTCGCGGACCGGCTGTCCGGCTTCGGTAGCACGGTGCTGGGCTATGACCCGTGGGTCGATGAGGAGACCTTTCGGGCGGCCGGCATCGCACCGACCTCGCTTACGGAGATGGCTACTCGGAGCGATGTCGTCTCCCTTCATGCACCCGGTGATGCGACGCTGGTCGACCGTGATTGGCTGAGCGTGGTGAAGCCAAGCCTGATCCTGGTCAACACCGCCCGAGCCATGTTGGTCGACGAGCTTGCCGTGGCCGAGGCGCTCGCGGCAGATCGGCTGCAGCTCTACGCCACCGACACTTTGTCGGCGGAGTCAGGCACGGACAGTCGGTTGCTCGATCCACAGTTGACCGACCGGACCATCTTCACCCCCCACTCGGCGGCCAACACGGTCGAAGCTGTGGACAAGATGAGCGGTGGTGCTGCAGCTGCCGTGCTCGCCATACTGAGCGGCGATACCCCAGCCGACGTGGTCCGACCAGGCCCGAGCAAGGAGATCGGCTAGATGCGTCAGCCAGCGTCCCTCCTCCAAGGCCTAGAACGGGCGGGGATCCTGGCGGTGCTCCGCGCACCGTCGGCCGAGCACGCGGTGCGGGCGGTCGATGCGCTGGTGGCCGGTGGAGTCCTGGGCATCGAGATCACGTACAGCACCCCGGACGCTGTCGACGCTATCGCGGAGGCGGCGCGCAGACATGGGGACGCCATCTACCTAGGCGCCGGCACCGTGTTGACAGCCGCCCAGGCCCAGGAGGCGGTCGAGGCGGGTGCGACCTTCTTGGTCAGTCCCGGCACCGACGAGGTTGTCGTAGCGGCCATGAGAGGGACCGGGGCTGCCACCTTCGCTGGCGCTCTTACGCCCAGCGAGGTGATGGCAGCCCTGCGTATCGGCGTGGATGCGGTCAAGATCTTCCCTGCTTCACTCGGCGGTCCGGCGTACCTGAAGGCGCTGCGTGGGCCATTCCCCGACGTGGCGTTCATGCCCACAGGTGGCGTCAGCGTTGCCAATATCAGCGACTGGCTGGCTGCCGGGGCTGTAGCGGTGGGCGCCGGTAGCGAGCTGTGCTCACCGGACGCAATGGCCGCCGGGCGCTGGGACGACATCGAGGCCACGGCCCGCGAGTTCGCTGCCGCGTACCAGTCGGCAAGCAGCGACAGACCATGACCGCTGGACCTAGAGACATCGAGAGCGGGCGCGGTGACGGCTCGTACATGGGCTTCGTCGGCGTGGCGACCGGCACATCCTCGATCCGGAAAGTGTTTCCACTTTGGGCTGACGCGCTCGGCCTGCCTACCCGGACCCTGCGCGGCCACGACATAGCGCTGGCATCACCGCCCCAGACTTACCGCGAGGTGGTGGCCGAGATCCGAGACGACCCACAGCATCGGGGAGCGCTGGTGACCACGCACAAGATGGCGGTCTTTAGCTCGGCGCGCGATATGTTCGACCAACTTGACGAGTTGGCGCTGACGTTCGGTGAGGTCTCGTCGATCGCCAAGCGCGGTGACCGGCTGAGCGGCGCCGCCAAGGACCCGGTCACCGTACGGCTGGCCTTGGAGGAGTTCCTGCCCGCCGGCCACTTCGAGCAGACCCGAGCCGCAGCGCTGGTGCTCGGGTCCGGCGGTGCGGGTTGCGCGCTGACCCATCAGCTCGGCCTCCGTAGCGACTTGCCGGCGAAGATCATCTGCACCGCTCGGAAGCAGTCCGCGCTGGACCACCAGCGACAGCTGCACGAGCGCGCCGGCATCCCGTCTGGTCTTATGGAGTACGCCCTGACCGACCACCCGGAGGACGTCGACGAACTGCTGCTCACCTTGCCGTCGGCAAGCCTGGTCGTCAACGCGACGGGCATGGGCAAGGACGTCCCCGGCTCACCGGTGACCGATGCTGGCCGCTTCCCCGAGCGGGCAGTGGTCTGGGACTTCAACTACCGCGGGACGCTCGAGTTCTTGCACCAGGCCCGCGCCCAGCGAGACTCGCGATCCCTGGTGATCGAGGATGGCTGGCGCTACTTCATTCACGGCTGGACTCAGGTCATCGCTGATGTCTTCGACATCGACATGCCGCACCAGACTGTCGTTCGGCTGAGTAGGATCGCGGCCGGCGTCCGGTGACGGGCTTCAAGTGATCAGCGACGGAGCGCCGACCGGAACGGTGACGACGGTGCTCAGTACCATCGATGCTCGGAGCCTCGGCCGGACGAACTACCACGAGCACTTGTTCCAGGTCACCCCGTTGCTGCCCGGCGACGAGCTCGACGACGAGGACGCAAGCCGGCAGGAAGCCGGGCTGCTGCGTGAGTCCGGGTTCGACGCCATGATCGACGCCACCCCGACCGCGTTGGGCCGAAACCCCGCCGCGCTGGCCCGGATCAGCCGAGCGACCGGTATTCACGTCGTCGCCACCACTGGCGGTCACCGTGAAGCCCACTATGCTCCCGGGCACTGGTTGCTGGAGCTCAGTTCGGGTGAGCTCGGGAACCGCTTCACCGACGACGTTCAGGTCGGCATGCCCGTACGCGACGCCGCTGGCTCGGCTGAGGTGGTGGCCAATGAGGCCGGCTTACCTGTCCGGGCCGGGGTCTTGAAAGCGGGGATCGGCTACTGGGGTTGGACAGCGTTCGAACGGCGGGTGCTGGCCGCGGTCGCCGCCGCGCACGCACGAACGGGCGCGCCGGTGATGGTGCACCTGGAGCACGGCAGCGCCGCGTTCGAACTGCTCGAGGTGCTGGCGAGTGACGGAGTGCGACCTGAGGCGGTGCTACTGGCGCATGTTGACCGCAACCCCGATCCCGGCCTGCACGCCGAGCTCGCCGCCGCTGGCGCATACCTTGGATATGACGGCTTCGCCCGCACCCGCGACTGGCCGGACTCGATGCTGACCGATTGCCTGGTCAGATCCGCAGAGCTCGGCGCGAACGACCGACTGATGATCGGCGGCGACGTGGCGCGGAGGACCCGATATGTGGCCTACGGCGGGCGCCCGGGACTGGCCTACGTGGGCCGGCGGGTGCTGCCGCGGCTCGTGCAGGCCGGCTACGAGGATTTGGTCGAAGCCGTCCTGGTTCGCAACCCGGCCCGCTATCTCAGCACTGCCTCCCGGTCGGCGAACCGCACACTGCCAAAAGAGAGAGATCGAGGGGTGGGAGATCCGCGGTGCTCGCCATGGTGACCACCGCCAGCAGGGACTACGCCGAGTCGCGATGCAGGGGCCGCCGAGTCTCCGGCCGGGTCAGGTCGTGCGATAACGCGTCTTCCGGCGCTTGCGAGGTTCGCGCCGCGACCTCTCGTCCTCGATCTGGCGGATCAGGTCTCTACGCACCTCCGCGAGGGCATGATCAAGGTCGCGCTCGTGGGAGGTGGCCACGAGGTGCGCCCGTCCGGCTAGCCAGGCTTGAAGGGTCACCTTCTGGTCCGGGCCCTCGGTGTCTTTCAATGACACCTCGAGGTCGACCTGGTCGTGTCCCCATCCAGACAGGTGCGGCGCTAGTGCGGACAGGGCCTCGAGAATGCGGGGCCGATCGGCTGCGGCGAAGCCGGCGCCGAGGCGCAGATGCTCATCCAGGGTCGCTGTTGGGCTGTTCTCGGTTCCGCTCATCGGTGCGCCTCTCTCGTGGATTCAGCGTATGACGTCGGCCTGAGCGGCCGTGTCCCTGTCGGCGGCGAGCGCTGTCGCGAGCGCGGCGCGCACCCCACCGCGCTGGTCTGGGCAGAGGTCTTCGCCGGGGCCCGACACTACTGGGCATCGACGCCACCGCCGGGCCGCCGACCGGCCGCAGACCCTGCCCACACAGGCGCGCCGGCGCTCGATCTCTCGCTAGTGGATGTCAGCCGTGAACGGGCCTTCGCGGCAACGGGTGGCACTACTGAATACCGAAGCCGCCCAGCGAAGTCTGAGGGATGCCGAAGGAACCATGAGTTACCAACAAGTGGAGGAGACGAGTTCTGTCGATGCCCACCCAGTAGTACAGCTGCCGATGACCCTCGCGGCTCGCCAGGGCCGCGATTGCCTCGACGAGTCGCCAGGACTTGCCAGTACCGCATGCCTCAGGGGCGACATACAGCTTCCGCTGGGGGCGTCACCACCGACCCGCACGTCTTCGCGAGGAGCCTGTGTGTGGCAGATTGGCGGGACAGGCAACCGGCGGGCGCGTAGTCGCAGATCCCATCCTTCCCCTCGAAAGGAGAGAAAGCCCATGGTCCCCGAAACGATGACTGCAGCCGTGATGTATGCCCCAGGTGATATCCGAGTTGAAGGGGTCAATGTGGCATCCCCTGGACCCGCCGAGGTGCTGCTCAAGGTGGCGGCCTGCGGCGTTTGCGGCTCGGACATCCCACGGATGCTCCGGAACGGCGGCTACGTCATGCCGATCATCTGTGGTCACGAGTTTTCGGGCTACGTGGAACAGCTGGGTGAGGGCGTTACTGGCTTTGAAGTCGGGGACCTGGTGTCTGTACCTCCGCTCATTCCCTGTTACCACTGCGACTTCTGCCTCAGGGGCGAGTTCGGCCTGTGCGAGAACTATGACTACTTCGGCAGCAGGAGTAACGGCGCCTACGCGCAGTACGTCGTGTCACCC
>Ga0184621_10000206_pt1 | contig 12029 bp, 10 predicted proteins | sample PLM1_30_b1_FD_133144 | JGI IMG/M metagenome (GOLD analysis project Ga0184621, IMG submission 133144) | Groundwater sediment microbial communities from an aquifer in East River, Colorado, USA - PLM1_30_b1 | ecosystem: Environmental > Terrestrial > Soil > Riparian zone | place: USA: East River...
ATGCCCACCCTCACGTACCGCGATGCCCTGAACCAGGCGCTGCGCGAAGAGATGCAGCGCGACCCCGCGGTATTCCTGATGGGCGAGGAGGTCGGCGTCTACCAGGGCGCGTACAAGGTGAGCCGCGGGTTGCTCGAGGAGTTCGGCGCCCAGCGCGTGGTGGACACGCCGATCGCGGAGCTGGGGTTCGCCGGGATCGGCGTGGGAGCGGCGATGGCGGGGCTCCGCCCCGTCATCGAGTTCATGACCTGGAACTTCGCGCTGCTGGCGCTCGACCAGATCGTCAATGCGGCGGCGAAAATGCTCTACATGTCGGGCGGCCAGATCCGGATGCCGATCGTGTTCCGGGGCCCCAATGGCGCCGCGCTGCAGCTGTCATCGCAGCACTCTCAGGCCTGGGAGAGCTGGCTCGCCCACATCCCTGGCCTCAAGGTCGTGGCCCCGGCGACGCCCGCCGACGCCAAGGGCCTCCTCAAGTCCGCGATCCGCGACAACAACCCCGTCATCGTGCTCGAGGGGGAGATGCTCTACAACCTGAAGGGCGACGTGCCCGAGGGAGAGCATCTCGTGCCGATCGGGCGGGCCGACGTGAAGCGCCAGGGGACTGACGTGACCCTGATCTGCCATTCCAAGACCGTCTCCGTCGCGCTGAAGGCCGCCGAGCAGCTCGCGGAGCAGAACGTCTCCGCCGAGGTGGTGGACCTCCGCACGCTGCGCCCCATTGATGAGACGGCAATCCTGACTTCGGTAGCGAAGACGAACCGCGCGGTCGTCGTCGAGGAAGGGTGGCCACACGTGGGCATCGGCGCCCAGGTCGTAGACATCATCCAGCGGGATGCATTCGACCAGCTCGACGCCCCCGTGCAGCGGGTGACCCAGGCCGACGTTCCGATGCCCTACAACAAACACCTCGAGCGCGCCGCCAAGGCGTCGCCCGAGAAGGTCGCGGCCGCGGCGCGGCGCGTCCTCTACCTCGAGTAGCCCCCCATGGCCACCAAAGTCCACATGGAGGCACTGTCGCCCACGATGGAGGAAGGGCGCCTCGTCAAATGGACGAAGCAAGAGGGTGAGGCCGTGAAGACGGGCGACACCCTCGCCGAGGTGGAGACCGACAAAGCGGTGATGGAACTGGTCGCCCGGGCGGACGGACAGCTGATCAAGGTGTTGGTGCCGGAGGGGAGCACGGTGCCGGTGGGGAACGTCGTCGCGTACATCGGGGCGCCTGGAGAGAAGGTCCCCGAGGCAGGTGCGGTCGCGCCGGCGGCGCCAACGCCGTCAGCCGTCAGCCCTCAGCCATTAGTCGCTCCGACTCCCGCGGCGCCGGCACCGACCGCCGTGACTACGGACGCCGCCCGGGTGAAGGCGTCGCCATTGGCGAAACGCATCGCGAAAGACACGGGCGTCGATCTGGCGCGTCTCCAGGGATCGGGACCCGGGGGACGGGTGATTAAGCGTGACCTCGAAGGCTCGTCGCCGGCTGCGCCCTCTGCCCCAGTGGTGGTACGGAGCGGCGCGGCCTACGAGGACGTCCCCCTCACCCAGATCCGTAAGACGATCGCCAAGCGCCTGGCGGCGTCGATTGGCCCGATCCCGCACTTCTTCCTTACGACCGAAGTGGACATGGAGCGGGCGGCCGAAGCTCGGAGTGCTCTCGAGGTCAAGGTCTCCTTCAACGACATCGTGATCAAGGCGGTCGCCCTCGCGCTGACCAAGCACCGCGCTTGCAACGCCTGGTTCCAAGAAGACCACATCCGGTATTGGAATGAGGTGCACATCGGCATGGCGGTGGCGGTGGAGGACGGATTGATCACGCCGGTGATTCGCGACGCCGACCGCAAGACCCTGGTGCAGATCGGCGCCGAGTCGCGCGAGCTGGCCGAACGCGCCCGGAACCGGCGGCTCAAGCCCGAGCAGTACACCGGCGCATCGTTCAGCGTCTCGAACCTCGGCATGTTCGACATCGATCAATTCACCGCCGTGATCAACCCGCCCGAGGCGGGGATCATCGCGGTCGGGTCGATTGTCCCGAAACCCGTCGCGGAGGGAGACAAGGTCGTGGTGCGGCGCCGTTTGCGGCTCACGATGAGCTGCGACCATCGCGTGATCGACGGTGCGACGGGGGCGCAGTTCCTGAAAACGTTGAAACAGATGCTGGAAAACCCGTTGGCCATGTTGTTGTAGGTTCGAAGATGCGACCCGTAGGGGCGCAGCATGCTGCGCCCCTACACAATCAACCCGGGACTAACCTGTGGCAAACCAATTCGATGTCCTGATTCTTGGCGGTGGACCGGCGGGCTACGTCGCCGCGATCCGCGCCGCCCAGCTCGGCATGACCGTCGCTGTCGTCGAGCGCGAGAAGCTCGGCGGCGTGTGCGTGAATATCGGCTGCATCCCCACGAAAGCCTTGCTCCACTCGGCCTATATCGCGAGCCTGCTCAAGGAGTCGAAGGACTTCGGCGTCGAGGTGGGGAGTGTTAAGACCGATTACGGCGTCGCCATGAAGCGCTCGCGCCGCGTCAGCGACCAGAACTCGAAGGGCGTCGAGTTCCTGATGAAGAAGCACAAGGTCACCGTCGTGAAGGGCAGTGGCGTGCTACAACCCGGCAAGAAGGTGAAGGTCGGGGGCGACGTCTACGAAGCGAAGAAGGCCGTAATCATCGCCACCGGCTCGCGCGTAAAGGGCATCCCCCAGATCGGGCTCGAGATCAACAAGACGACGGTCATTTCGTCCGACGAGGCGCTCCTGATGGAAAAGGTGCCCGCGTCGCTCGCGATCGTCGGTGCCGGCGCCGTGGGGATGGAATTCGCCGACATCTTCAACGCCTTCGGGGTGAAGGTCACGCTGATCGAGGCCCTGCCCCGCATCCTCCCCCTCGAGGACGCCGAGGCGTCCGATGCCCTGGCCAAGAGCTACAAGAAGCGCGGCATCGAGGTGATCGCCGGCGCCAAGGTGACGAAGGCCACCGTCGGCAAGGACAAAGTGTCGCTGGACGTGGAGGCGGGCGGCGAGAAGAAGGCGGTCGCGGTGGAAGCCGTCCTGATGGCCGCCGGCCGCGCGGTGAACACCGAGAACGTCGGCCTGGCCGAGTGCGGCATCCAGATCACCGATCGCGGGTTCATCAAGGTCGACAAGAACCTCCAGACGACCACGCCCGGTTACTACGCCATCGGCGATGTCGCCGGGCCGCCGATGCTGGCGCACAAGGGGAGCCGGGAGGGGATGTTCGTGGCCGAAGTGCTCGCCGGTCAGAAGCCGCACGCCATCAAGTACGACAACGTCCCAAGCGTCACCTACTGCCATCCCGAGGTCGCGAGCATCGGCCTGTCTGAGGATCAGTGCAAAGAACGGAAGATCGACTACGTCGCAGGCCGATTCCCCTTCTCGGCGAACGGGCGGGCCCGGGGCACGGGCGAGACCGAGGGGTTCGTGAAGATTCTCCGCGACAAGAAGTACGGCGAGATCCTCGGCGCCCACATCGTCGGGGGGCACGCGTCGGAGATCATCCACGAGCTGGCGGTCGCTCGCGAGAACGAGTACACGGTGGAAGAGGTCGAGCTGGCGATCCATGCGCATCCGACGATGTCCGAGGCCGTGGCCGAAGCAGCACTCGATTCGCTCGGCCGCGTGTTGCACATTTGACCGATCCCGCTCCTGAGAAGGACCCGCTCGCGATTGGTCTCGGGGCGCTCGCCACCGGAGTTGGACTGGGCGGAGCCACCGTCACCCTGGCGCAAGGCGTCGTCTCGGTCCTGCGCGAACGGGTGGATCCCATGTATTACCCGTTCGTCGGCGGCGACCCGCTGCTCGCTGGGCTCGTGGCGGGGGTGGCGTTGGCGGCGATCTTCGGTTGGCGGCGCAGTCGCGGCATCGACAACATTTGGCAGCGCGGCGTGATCAGCGTGCTCTCCGCCGTCGGTGCCATCCTCGTTGGATTCCTCGCGGCGCCCATCGATCGCTTTTTCGGACTCGCCGGCATGGCCGTTTGGCTGGTCGCGAGCGCCGCATTCGGGGCCCTGGGGAGCAGTTGGGCGACTCGGGGAAGCGGCGAGTGACCCGTCCAGTGTTGGAGGTCATCCAGGCAGGCGTGGTCCCCTACGCCGAGGCGCTGGAGTGGCAGCGCGGTCTGGCGCAGGCCCGCATCGAGCGACGCATCCCGCACGACCTGCTCCTGCTGCTCGAGCATCCACCCGTAGTCACCATGGGCCGTACCTCCCAGGCGACCCATCTGCTACAAACTGCCGGAGTCGAGGTGTTTGAAGTCGAGCGCGGCGGCGACGTGACATTTCACGGCCCCGGTCAGTTGGTCGGCTACCCCATCATCGATCTCACGGACTACAAGCAGGACCTCCACTGGTACTTGCGCACACTCGAGCAGGCGCTCATCGGCGCCCTCGAGATCCTCGGGATCCCCGCCGAGCGGAATCCCGGGTACACCGGCGTGTGGACGCCCCATGGGCAGGAACTCCGCAAGATTGCGAGCATCGGAATCCACGTGAAACAGTGGGTCACCTGGCACGGATTCGCGTTGAACGTGACCACCGACCTCGCGCATTTCGACCGGATCGTGCCGTGCGGGATTCCGGGGGTGGTGATGACGTCGATAGAAAAGGAGCGGGGGCCGAGCGAAGGATTGTGGGACGAGACAGTGGCAGCGGTGGTTGAGAGCTTTGCAGAGACGTTCGGCGTCGAGGTTTTACCGTGCCCTGAAGGGCCGGGTCGGCCAGGTCACACGTCCTTAAGGACGCGTGTATTAGCCGAGCCGGGGCTTCAGCCCACGGACTAACCACCCCCGACTCGTGTCCTCGCGTTCCGACCGTGTCCCCCCCGGCCAGATCCTCACCACCAAGTGGCCCGTCCTGCACTACGGCAACGTCCCCCGCGTCGACACCACCAAGTGGTCGTTCATGGTGTCGGGCTTGGTGGACAAACCGTTCTCGATGACCTATGACGAGCTGCTCGCCCTCCCCCGCAAGACCATCAGCTGCGACATGCACTGCGTCACCACCTGGAGCCGCCTCGACAACACGTTCGAGGGCGTGCCGGTGCAAGCACTGCTCCAGCGAGCCGGACTGAAGGCCGCGGCCAGGTTCTGCCTTGTCGTCGCCGAGCAGGGGTTCACGACGAATCTGCCGCTCGCCGACCTCGATCGACCCGACAACCTGATCGCGCTCAAGTGGGGTGGTGAGTGGCTGACGCCCGATCATGGCTGGCCGGCGCGCCTGCTGGTGCCGCATTTGTACTTATGGAAGAGCGCGAAGTGGGTGCGCGGCTTTGAGCTGCTCGACGAGGACATCCCGGGGTTTTGGGAGCAGAACGGCTACCACATGCGCGGGGATCCGTGGACGGAGGAGCGGTACGGTGGCCGGGGGCTGACGCAACACGAGATCAACAGGTTTCGCAACGCCAGTAAGACGCACCTCTAAGCGAGCAGCGATTCCACCTCGTGAGCCGCATCCTGTTGGTAGCGGCTCTCATCGTTCAATTCCCGCGCCAACTCACCGAGACTCTCGCCGGCGCCTTGCGCCGCCTGCCACCGGCTGAGCGCAGCGCTCGCGTCCTGCAACCGTTGCGTGAGCAGGGCCCTGCCGCGCCGACAGCGAGCGAGTGCGTCACGCCAACGAGGGGACTGTTCGGGCTCCGCGCCCTGGTGCGCCTCGAACGCAGCCAAGTGCAGCTCGAGAGCAGATAGCTGCCGTGCTGCCTCGCATGCCGCGACGGCCAACGGACCGGCATGCGCGGAAGCGGGAACCGCCTCCGCTCGTCGGAGCAAGTCGGCCAGCAGCATACGGGCTTTGCCGTCCGGGAGCAGGGCCAGGGCGTCGACCGCCAGACGGTGCCATTCCGGTTTCCGATGTCCGAAAGCCGCCGCCGCAGCGAGGCCTGCAGCGACCACCGGAGTCGTGACCAGGAGCAGCGGAGCTGCTGCCAAGAATCCCGCGACGGTTCCACCGATGGCCACGGCGGCAATCAGCGCAATGACTTCAGATGGAACGCGGGCGCGCAATGCGGCGGCGGTCACTCCTTGACATCCAAGCGCGCCAGCGTCTCGCGTGCGTTTCGCGTCCAGCCGTCGTTCTCGTGGTAATAAGAGAGGAAGGCCCTGAGATTCTGCGTGGCGAGGGCCGATTGGCCCAGAGCGAATTCCGCCATCCCGGCGTGGTACAGCGCCATATAGTGGTTCGGCCAATAGTCGACGACCAGCTCCATGATCGGACCCGCCGAGCGGTCGTCGCCGGCGTCCGCCACCGGATGTGCGACATCGAAGACGATCCCGGCGGCGCGGGAGCGATCGGCGTCGGGCAGCCGGTCGATCACGGTCCGCGCCGCGTCGAGTTTACCACCGAGCGCGTAGCACGCCGCGCTGAAGCCTTGGCCCTCGAGACCCGGAGGCGCGGGGTGCTGACGCTGCGCGAGCTCGACCTCGACGGCGTTGCAGTACGGCTTGATGGCGGCAAACCACGCCTGCCCCGGTCCGTCGAAGCGCACGGCGGCCTGACCGACGGGCTCAGCGCCGTGACTCGGCTGCCGGCGGCTAAATACCACCGCCCCGCAGATCGCGAGGTAGCCGAAGCCGGCGAGATACAGTGCGCGGTTCATGGTCATGCGAATATAAGAGACGACCGGTGGGGCGCGTTGTGCACAGCATCACATAGACTGGTTCCCCAAGAGTGCATAAAAGCGCCGGAACACCTCGATCCCGTCCCACAACTGTTTCAGATCGAGCTTTTCGTCAGGCGCATGCAGTCGGTCGTCGGGCAAGCCGATCCCTGTCAGGATCACGGGCGCGCCACTCGCGCCGAGAGCCGGCACCACCGGAATCGATCCCCCCGCCCGCGCCGGCACCGTCCCCCGCCCCACCACTTCGCGAAACGCGCGATCGAGCAACTTGAAGGCCGGATGGTTCAGCTCGACCTGAGCCGGGTCGGCACCATGCAGGAACTTCACGGTGGCCGTGAGGTGCTTGGGCGCGTACCGCTTCACCGCCGCCGCTACCTGTTGCTGCACCGTCTTCAGCGTCTGATTCGGCACCAGCCGGAGACTCACTTTGGCCGTCGCTTCCGCCGGGATGACGGTCTTCGCCCCCTGCCCCGTAAAGCCTCCCATGATGCCGTGGATCTCGAACGTCGGCAGCGCCCAGAGTCTCTCCAGAACCGAGTACTTCTTCAGGCCAGTCAGTCCCTTCGCCTGTACGCGTTTGACGAGGAAATCCTTCTCCTTGAACGGCAGTTTCTTCCACGCGGCCAGCTCGGCCTTGGTGGGGCGCTTCACGGGGGCGTAGAAGCCGGGGATGTTGACGCGTCCGTCCTCCCCCTTGAGCCGCACCAGGAGGCGCGCCAGCTCCTCATGGGCGTTGGGCGCCGCGCCGCCGTACTCCCCCGAATGCAGGTCGCTCTTCGCGGTGCGCACGGTGATCTCGGCGTAGCACAGGCCTCGCAGCATCGTGTACACGGCGGGCCAGCCCGGCGCGACATACGACATGTCCGCGACGAGGACAACGTCGGCCTGGGTACGGTGCGGCTCCCGCTTCAGGAGATCGAACAGAACCTTGGAGCCGTATTCCTCCTCGCCCTCGATGAGAAACCGGAAGTTCACCGGCGGCCGGTCCGTGTCGATCGCCTTGAGCAAGCAAAAGACTTGTCCCTTGTCGTCCGCAGCGCCCCGAGCATACAGGCTACCGTCGCGCACGGCGGGCTCGAACGGCGGCGTGGTCCACTCATCGAGTGGATCGGGTGGTTGGACGTCGTAGTGGCCGTAGAGGAGCAACGTCGGCGCGCCCGGGACGTGCGGCCCGACGCCCCACACGACGGGATGTTTCTCGCTGCCGAGGAACTCGACTTCTTGACAGCCGAGGCGGCGCAACTCGGCGGCGACCCACGCGGCAGCGGCGCGACAATCGTCGTCGTGCGCCGGAAGCGTGGAGACGGAAGGGATGCGAAGGAACTCGTTGAGCTCGCGCAGCAAACGATCTCGTTCCATGGGGGCACAATGTAGGGAGGGCGGGCGCGCCTAGCCAGCGAGTGAGCGAGGGGTAGATTCAGGCCCATGCGGACCACCGCGTCCTACGATTTGTTTCCCGACGCGCCGAGCGAGCGGGCGATGGCGCGGGCGCGGTGGCTGGCGCGAGAGGGCCGCACCGCCGACGCCGAATCCGCCTACCTGAGCCTGCTCTCGTCCCATCCCGACCTGAAGGTGTGTTGGGCAGAATACTTCGAGCTGTTGCGCGCCAGCGGACGCACCGCGGCGGCCCTCGAGCTCGCCGAGCGCGCGCGCGTGCAGTTCGGGGAAAGCGGCTTCGCGCTCACGCTGCAGGGCGCCGCCCTCGTCGAGTTGGGTCGCTACCCGGACGCCCTCGCCGCTCTCGAGCAGGCGGTGGAGGCCGATCCCGACCTCGCGCTCGTCTGGCACGAGTTGGGGTGGGCGGCCTACAAGCTGGGGGACAAGAATCGGGCACTTCTGGCGGTCGACCGGGCCTTCGCGCTCGAGCCTCACACGGAGACGTTGAAGTTGCGCGGGCGGATCCTGCGAGACGCGGGGCGCTACCAGGCGGCCGAGGTGGCATTCGAGGGCGCGGCGCAGGCGGCGGAGCACGCCGAGCAGCGGGCGGACGCCGAGCGGGAGATCGCTGCGACTCGTCGATACGCGTTCTACGCCCCCCGCAAGCCGGAGGACCTGGGCCCCGGCGAGCGGTGGTTCGCGGACACCGGAGCGGTGGTCCTCGCGCCCGACGCGGGTCCCGTCCCTCCCGGGGACGAAACGTTGGTTGCCACGTTCGCGGAGGTCGCCGAGGACTCGGGGTGGCGCTTCGGACAGGTGATTGCCCTCGACCCGTCGCTGCCAATTTGGAACGACCTCGCCGAGCGTCTAGGAGCGCCGCTCGCCGGCCCAGCCGCCTTCGATCCGGCGGTCTGCCCCCTCGTGGTGGGCACCGGCGCTGATCCGGCCGATCACACATGGACCAAGCTTGCGGCGGCCGTGCCGGAGCAGGGATCGGGCCTGGTCTTCGTCCTCGAGCATCCCGCGGAGACGGCGGGCGGTGTGGCAGGTCCCGACGTGATCGGCGTTCTCACCGACGCGGGCCAGCGCCGGATGCGCGCCCCGAATCCGGCGCACGCGTTGTCCGAAGCCCAACACCCTGGTGCCCGCCTAGCGGGCCGAAGGCTACGCCCCGCGTGACACGCGCCCCCATGTCCGGCAAGGCGATTGTCGCCTCGCACTTCGAAAAAGCCGCCAACCTGATCAACCTCGAAGCCTATATGCGGCGCATCCTGTTGTCGCCGTTTCGCGAGGTGACGGTGGAGGTCCCGGTGCGGATGGACGACGGCCGGATCGAGGTGTTCACGGGCTATCGTATTCAGCACAACGGCGCGCGCGGGCCCTGCAAGGGGGGCATCCGCTACCACCCCGAGGCGGACCACGACGAAGTCCTGGGCCTCGCCACGATCATGACCTGGAAGACCGCGCTGATGGACATCCCCTTCGGGGGCGCAAAGGGCGGCGTCACCGTCGATCCCAAGAAGCTCTCGAAGCTGGAGCTGGAGCGCTTGACGCGCCGCTTCACGCAACGGATCGCGATCGTGCTGGGCCCTTACCGCGACATTCCAGCCCCCGACGTAAATACCAACGCTCAGGTGATGGCCTGGATCCTCGACGAGTATTCGAGCCGTCAGGGGTACACGCCGGCGGTGGTGACGGGCAAGCCCGTGTCGCTAGGCGGCTCGCTGGGGCGCGAGGAAGCCACGGGACGCGGCGTGATGTACGTGATGGAGGAGTATGCGCGCGACTTCGGCATTCCCCTCAAGGGTGGACGCGTGGTCATTCAGGGATTCGGGAACGTCGGCAGCCACCTGGCCCGCCTGCTCGATGCCGAAGCGGGCGCAAAGGTCGTGGCCGTGAGCGACGTGGAGGGGGGCATCTACAACGACAAAGGGCTCGACATCCCGGGTCTACTCGCGCACGTGGCGCAAAAGAAGCCCGTCTCGGAGTGGCAGGGCGGCAAGCGGATCACGAACGAAGAGCTGTGGACGATTCCGTGCGAATGGCTCGTCCCAGCGGCGTTGGGAGGCGTCATCACCAAGGAGGCCAACGCTCGCACACTCGATTGTAAGGTCGTGGTGGAGGGAGCGAACGAGCCGACCACGCCGACCGCCGACGTGATTCTGGAGGAGCGCGGCATCGCCGTACTCCCCGACTTCCTCGCCAACGCCGGTGGCGTGACTGTCAGCTACTACGAGTGGGCGCAGAACCTCCAGCAGTACCGCTGGACGCACGAGCAGGTGAACAAGGAACTGAAGGCAACCATCACGAAGGCCTACGTCGCAGTGCGGGACCTGGCCAAAGAAAAGGGCGTCGTGTTTCGCACGGCGGCCTATGGGATCGCGCTGCAGCGGGTGGCGGAGGCTGAACGCCTGAGAGGCAACTAGGCGGTCAAGAAACAACGGCGGCGGTCGGGGCGGTCAAACCGCAACTGCGGCGGTCAAGAACTTGAGCCCGCGACGCGCTTGTAGCGCATACGCGAGCTCTGAAAGAGAACCGATTGAGATGTCGAGGTAGCGCCGGAACTCGCGGGCACCACGTTTGGCGGATCCCTCAGCAATGTTGGCCGCTGCACTGAAGGCGGCGCGCCGGGCTTGAGACGTCAATCCATAGAGTTCGTGACGAGGAAACGTCGTGGTGCGGTAGACGGCGACAGCCAACTCATGGCAAGCCTGCCATGCGTGAAATCGCTCGTACGGCATCATGGATACAGTTTGATGCGAAACGCGCGATCAGCCGAACCACCTCAACGCGCACCGTACCAAACGACTGCCCTGACCGCCCCGACCGCCGCCTTTTATTCTTGACCGCCGCCTTTGCCTTTTGACCGCCGCCCCTCGTTACTCCACCCTCATTCCGGGTCTGGAGTACAACGCCCGATACGGATCCCGATCCGCCTGCGTGAACACCCGAATCTGAATCGCCCGAATTGTCTCCGCGATGTCGGCGTTGCTCTGCAGGTAGATCTCGTCGAACAGGTTCAAGTCCATCCGGTAGAGCCGCTGCGCGATCACGACCGCGTTGTTGAGCGGCGCCTGCGCGAACCAGCGCCAGTCATACGTCTCGAGTGACTGCCCCACCGAGCCGGTCAGCTGCGACCGGGCCCACCCGAACAGTACCGTGCGGGTCCGTTCGAGACGATCGCCCGTCGGCGTGTCGGCGTAGGCCGAATCCAGTCGTCGCGCCAGCTCGGCGTAAAACACGTCAAGGGTGCGCTCGTCGCGCCAGCGCGCGGCGGCGCGGCGAGCGTCGGTGGTATCGCGACGCGCGCGGAAGAAGGCTTCGGCACCCCGATACCCGACGAAGCTCGCGAAACTCTCGTTGAAGGGAGTCTGACTCTTCACGTAGAGCGTGTTGTGCGCCAGCTCGTGCAACACCGTTGCGACGAGCTCCATTGTGTCGCGGCTCATCGCCGTGGAAAAGAGCGGGTCGCTGAAGTACCCGAGCGTGGAGAATGCGCCCGAGGGGCGCAGGTACACGTCGAACCCCTGCACCTCGTAGTCTTGCGCTGCTCGGCGCGCGCGCTCGGCCGAAAAGAAACCCTTGTAGGGCACGAGGCCGACGATGGGAAAGCTCCACGTGACCTCGCGCAGCTTGTTGTGTTGGCTCGCCGAGAGCACCAGCAGGAGCGTGTCACGCCCTACGTCGACATAGGTGGTGTACGTCCCGCCCACGGCCAGCCCCAGTGAATCGGCGGCATAGCGGCGCGCCTCGAGCACCAAGCGGAGGCGCTGGCGCAGTGCCGCGGGGACGCTCGTGTCGGCCAGGAGCTTCTCGATCGACCGGCGCCGCAGCAGAATGCGCGCCTCCTCGATGCCGGCGCGGGCAACGTAGCGGGCATCGGCGCTGACGAGCAGCAAGAGGACGACAATGGCGGCACCCGCACCCACCACGATGACGAGCACGCGCTTGACCAGCCGGCCCCAGCGGGGGCGCATGCGTTCCTTTAGGGGGTCCATCGCACCCCGACGCGATGCGTCGCACCAGCCAGCGC
>Ga0184621_10000209_pt1 | contig 11961 bp, 26 predicted proteins | sample PLM1_30_b1_FD_133144 | JGI IMG/M metagenome (GOLD analysis project Ga0184621, IMG submission 133144) | Groundwater sediment microbial communities from an aquifer in East River, Colorado, USA - PLM1_30_b1 | ecosystem: Environmental > Terrestrial > Soil > Riparian zone | place: USA: East River...
AATCATCGCCTGACGGTCCCGCTGCCCCTTCGCACCGCGCTGGCTTCCGTCGATGCGACATTTCCACTTGAGCCGCTTTTGCAGTGCGTCGAGGGTCGCTGTGTAGTTAACGAAGAGCCCAACGGTTCGCCCGGCTTCCTGCATGGAGATGGCGACTTCCTCGAACACGGGGACCTTGAGCAATTCAATCTCCTGCTTCGCGCGGAGGATGCGCGTCAACGGCATGTCCAGCCCACGGTCGAGAAGTTTTCGCTCGTTGAGTTCTTGGATTGCCGCATCCATTTCTGCGTAGAGTTCGTCAATGCGACCATTTTCTTTAAGGTCGTAGAGTTCCGCGGTAATTTGGCACTGCGGAAAGGCATCTCCGAGGTCCGCAATCCGTATCCGCGTGCCTCGCGACGGGAAAATTTCCGAGTGTAGTTGCACCATTTTTTGACGCCGGACTTCTTCGTTCCCCATGAATTGCAATCCGCCAAAAGGTGATTTTCGACAACCCAGTTTGTGAGCCCAGCGGTAAAAGCCGGGAAGGTCTGAGTCCTTGCGGTCAACCAGATGGTGCAACCCCAAGACATAACCCAGAGCCCTAAAGTTGAGCGGAGAATCGGCCACCGTCGCGGAGAGCCCCAAGACCGGTATGCCCGCAATTTTCGCACCGACGAGCATGTCCGAATTAAGCGAATCGAAGCCGCCACTACGCTGACTCTCATCAAAAATGAGTAGCCGGATGTTTCGGTTCCAAAAGAATTTTCCATAGTTGTGTGGTTTGCTTTTGACAACGGCGCAGTGAATCCCCGCCGGATGATGGGGACACGAAAACGGGTTTTTTAAGTCCAGCTTTAACTGACACTCGCTGCACTCCAAAAAATCTTCACGAACGTCCGGAGGCGGATTTTCCCAAGTCCCGAACGGAGTCCTGCCCGTGCGAAGCATCTCGTAGTTTAGCACGTCAAATTCCGTGCCCATAATTTCTCCGGCTCGTTTCCAAGCCGTAATCGAGATTTGGGGACAAACTACCAAGGTGGGCACATCTAATTCGCGGGCAATCGCCACCGCCACAAAAGTTTTCCCAGTTCCCATATCCGAAGCGTCCAGAGCAGAACCGTTTTCTTGTAACACCTCCAACAGATGCTCCGCCGACGACTTTTGATATTCTAATAAGCCCGTGGTGTTCACACCGGAAAATTTGGAGAAGCAAACTCACGATAAATCAATCGGGCAGAAAAATCATACGCTCTCGCAGCATCCTCTTCTTTGGAGAAATACCCGAGATGTCTCTTCCGACCCCCGACATCAATTTGGGCGCTCCAGTTTTGGTCTCTTTTGAAGAACGATACCCCCCGGTATTTGGAGGACGCTCCTGCACGTTTAACCTGATGGGCTTGCCCATTTTGGGATTTGGTAGCTTCCCGAAGATTTTTTCGACGATTGTTTAATCCATTCCCGTCCCGGTGGTCCACCGAGACTGCCCCCGGAAGCAATGCTTGATGTAATCTTACAACCCCCCGTTTTCCGTTTACACAGACCATTCGAGCGGCATACCGTTGATGCCCGTCGATACGAAGATGCCATTTAACTCCCCGCACCTTCTCTATGTCGTCGAAGTCGATGATTGCGACCTGCCCTTGCGAGAGCGGCAAAAATACAATCACGTCAGTCCGCATAAATTGCCCAGCGTTTGTCCGGGCCGAGACCTTCTCCCAGCAACCGCTCGACGGTCTCACGACAATCGGCAGAGTTGTGAATGATACGCGGTCCGTTGGGTTGGTCATACATATCCCCGCGAGGGTCACACCAACAATCGGCGCTGTGCCGATGCGGGGCTTCGTCGTTGAGTGGGACGACGTTGACCATCTCAGTTCCCCGGAGCGTAATTGCAGTTCGCAATATGCGGACTGGTAATGTCACCCTCGCACGCCGGGCAACAAAAACTTTCCTCCCCCTTCCATCGGATAGGGTCGAACACGGGGTCCGGGATGGTCCCGGGAAAGATGCCGTGGTATCCTTTGCACTTTCGGCGTATCCATCGCGTCCGTCGCTTGCGACTCCATCCCTTGACCGCAGATGGAATAGGAAGCCCAATGAGAAAATGGACTGAGTAAGTCGCGTTCACCCACGCCGGATTGATTTCAGGCTTGCTCATGCGAAGAAAAATCCTTCTTCCACGGAGCATGAACGTATCACGAGTATGCCTCGGTAATAGAAGTGAGCGACTCGTTTCCGCTGAAACTCTAGGGACACCTGAGACTGTTCGCACGACATGAAGTCAGCAACACTCGTGGTAACTTCCGCGAAGAGTTGGTCATAATCATGCGCGCCCACCATCACGACTCCCGGGGAACTTACCGGGAATCCGTTGGCCGTGGCGACATTGAGCCAATAGTGGTTGAACTTCTCCTTGGCGTTCATCAAAAGTAAATCAGGTGAACCGTGATGCTACCCTCAAAGATTGGCCCGGTCAGTTCGCAGAACTGATGCGTCAACGGTTCCAATAATAGCCAATGTCCTCCCTTGAGCCTCATCACAACCATCGCGTGATATACCGGGAAATCTTCGGGGCGCAATCCGCCCATACGCAGCCCGTCTATCGGCCCGTCAATCCGAACGCCGACGAAACCGATGGCCAGCGCGGCGGGATACTCGCGGTATTCGACCAACGCCTCTTTACGAAGTAACACCATCAATTCTTGCGCGTTGTCGTCGCAGTCGTAGGCTTCGGGCACATAAACATTTTCCAGCTTGCGGAACGCGCGCTTGAGCATCAGCTTCGCAGTCTGTTCGGTGGGCGAGATGTAGAGCATATCCACCGTGAACGCAGGCGTCCAAAGCTGAGGGCAGAGAGGGCCGAGTTCAGTGGCGAAGCTAATTTCATCCGCTAGGTCTGCTGATTCGGTTTGTCCGTCAGGCTTCAGAGTGCGGCCAACATTGATGGTCGTCGCCGGGCGGTTGAATACCGCCGCCGGTTTGTCACCGAAAAATTTCGTCGGTGCGTCGCTGAGAAAAAACGACTCGACGGCGATGAGGAACGAGAGAACCGCCACGATGGCGATTTGTAATTTTGGACTACGCATGACTATCTGACTCTTTCTATGGTTACGGGGATGAGCCCCCGTTTTGGATTTGCTAACGCGGCAAAGGATGCTTCGGATAAGTCGAGGATGCGATTTTTGAATCGGCGGTTTGGCCCCCTATCGTTTACACGAGCCAAAACGAACTTCCCGCCATAACCGACTCTCAATACAGAATTAAATGGATGTTCCCAAGTTGCACAGGTAAACGCCGAGCGAGTAAAGGTCTCCCCATTTGCCGTCTGGTTCCCCTCGCATTCTTCCCCATACCAACTCGCATATTTAGCCGCACCACAGACAAAAGGTATCAGAAGCAGGTGAATAAAAAAAAGCAATTTCATCATCGCCCACGGCTGTTGAAATGTCCGGGCAAAGCATCGTGCTCTTCTTTGGTCATCAACCTAAGATTCTCTACCCGGTTGTCTTCTTTTTTCCCGTTTTCGTGATGAACAATTTCTTCTGGAAGTAGGAAGCGAAACAAATGTTTTTCCAGCACAAGTCGATGTTCTCGGACATATCCGTCAGCGCTCGCAAGAGGGTGATACGGGGAATTTATTAGGACATACCCGTCTTTGTCGAGTCGCTTTCCACCTTTCCAATTTGGGTTCCTGTCTCCGCGGGGAGAGTGGTTAGACCGGCGCACTCCGGTTAAGCTTCCAACATAACACGTAGGAGAACAAAACTTTCTCTTCGTGCCGCGAGAGATAAACTCAACTTTACAGCGACCGCAAATCTTTCTCACAGAAATTCCTTCTCTACCCGGGCGCAATAGTCGTCGAACCACTCCCCATCGGTCGCCCCGGGTTGAATATGCCCCGCCTGAACTGCGCGGGCCTTGAACTCAACAATTTCACCCGAGAGCCTCGCGCGAAGCAGATAAAACCAGCGATACTCGTAGAGCACACAAAGCTTATCGGGCGCGCAAAGCTTCGACGGTTCCTCCTTTAGCCGCGTTGCTATGGAGCGACTGTGAAGCAGTGCCAAAAAGTATGCGTGTGAGCCCCGACGAATTTGTTCCCGCCTATCCTCGCCTGCTATCCAAGCAATCCCGATGGCGAGACTTTGGGCGAGCCGGGCTCCATCAAACGGATGACTTTTTCCGTAAGCGCCATCAATGTCGGGACAGTCAAAATACGCCGCATCATGGGCGATTACCGAACACCATTCATAGAGGTTGGGCCATGACCCATACACCTTGCGCCAAGTGTAACCCACGTTCCAAGGATGGAAAAACATCGAGTGGACTCCGAATAAAACACTTTTAGTGCCGACGTTCATCCGTGGTCGAGGGTATGCGGAACTTCGTTGGATTCAGAATTATCCAGCGCGTGTATCGCCATCGGAATCAGCCACTGGAGATTCGGGATAATCTTCGGATGGTTGCGCGCGTCGATTACGCTGAAAAGCCCGACCTGTTCCTCAGTCGTCTGAGTGAGGTTATCGTTGCCCTTGGGGAGTCGGGTCGCGAAGCAGAAAACTTCTGCGCCGTCGAAGTTCATGCGCGTGAATTTCGTCCAGTGGCGGTGAATAATCCCGGTCTCTTCCAGGAACTCCCGAACCATCGCATCATGGGTCAATTCGTTCTCCTCAATCTTTCCGCCCACGCCATTGAGCAGACCCTTCTGCCACGCGGGTTTGTTCTTGCGAATCAACACGACGAAGTTGTCGTGGTCGATGAAGGCGAAGCCGAGGCAATACGAAGTCATACGAGTGAGAGTTGCAAAAAGTTCTCAGCGTAGCTTGCAATTTGCTGATGAAAGTCCTCCAAGGTCCCGTCATTCACAATTAAGTCGTCGCAGGCGCTCGGAAAAAACGTGACCGTTGGGTCCTCGGGAGTCCCGGGCCGGTTAATCCAGACAATGCGGTCGAACAGATTCGCAGCCTTCACGGCGTCGAGTTCAACTTTGTCGCGCAATCCGGCGCAGATGTCGCCCGATTGTAGCGCCATGCGGGCGAGAATCGTCTGGTCCATCTTGCGCAGTTCGTCACAATAGCTCTTCCACAGTTCGCGGTTCTGATGCCGGGTTTCCCACGCAAGCTGCGGATGGATTCCCAGCCGCGCGGCCATGTATGGGAGTGCGGCCCATGAGAAGCTCCCCGCGTAGCGTAGTCCAGTAATTTTCGCGAGATAAGCCGCCGCCTCATCCTTCCCGGCTCGTCCAAAACCTACAAAGAGTATTTTCATTCGCCGCTATTGTTTTTGTTGTGTGCCATGTAGAGCACGATAACACTGACTGCGAGAAACGCAACCACGCAAATTTCGGGGGTAGTCATGGAGATGGAAAAGACGACCTTGTTCAAATCGACATACAGAAAAGGAATCATATCATCGGGTCAAAAGATTCAAACGGGGTTACGTCCCATCGACACTCGGCCCATTGGACGGACGGCCAATGCGGATTAAATCCCCGAGAGAAACGGATAAATTTTCCAGGGCTCACTTCGACGGACACTACTTCAAAAACATTCATCCAGAACTCATCTGGCCGTGATTCGATGGTCTGCGGGCCGGGATGAATCGTTCGGCGAGTTTTTGGCTTCGGAGGCAACAACTCCGCTTCGAGCCGATGGCGAAACCAAATCCGAAACTCCTGCGCCCACACCTGTAAAGGTGAGCCAAAACTTCCGTCTTTGATATACGGTTTCGCCGCTGCCCAAAGGGCGAGGTTAGTTTCAGCCGAAGAAGTCATTGGTCGTGTGTTGCCGGTCGTTCACGCGCTATTCGCTCCCATTGAAAAAACCACTCCGCGTCGTGCCACTCCTGATGGGCGGCGGAATTTTCTTTCGCGATGGAACGTGAGTTATCCACCGGTGCCCCGGAGCAAGGATAGTCTCTTTCATCGGACGACATGTGTTTCCTGCTTCATAATCAAGAAGATTGAAGAACGCGCGATGGAAAGAGCTAGCTCGCGGGTCCATTGCGGTCAATCTCCGGCGGTTTCTCCGGGGTATGGTCTTGCCCCTGCGGGTCGCGCAGTTGCGGCTCGCGATGAGCGCCGGGGCAATTGTCGCCCACGTAATGAGTCTCGCCGGAGTCAACGCAACCCGTAATATCCGTCTCCGGCACCCCAAGAATCTGGTTCACCGGCGTCGGGGACCGGAGGGGTCGAAGACAGGAGGATGGGGCCGGTCGGACGGGAGTGAGTGTGCGGACTTTGGTCCACGGCGTAATCTTTTTGACCGAACCTCCAATTACTTGACAAGAGAACAACCCTCTCTTGACCGCGAGCTTCCCGCGCCGGATGAAAAAGTTCTCGCCAATCTTCAACATGAAAAAAGATGTCCAGATGTGTTTGGGGCGTTTCATGGGCGAGGTGAAGTGCGAACGGTGTATTCGGCCTGCGCTTGCTTCATCACCCCGAGGTGATAAGTCTGTTGCAAGCCCAGCGCGGACCGAAACTTCGAGTCGGCGCTGAGTTTTTCGAGGAGATGCTTGCACGTTGAAGCGTGCCGGGCCGAATGTTTTATGAGATTGATAAGGCAGCACAAGGGCACCTGCTGCAAGTCCTGCGCGAGCTTCACCGCGGGGTCCTTGGGCTGAATGCGGGGGACTTCAATGCGCGAGGAGAGCGCTCGCCGAATGCGCTTACGCTTGGCCGCGATGGATTTATTCTTGCAGTTGGCGAGCACGTTAATGGCTGCGACGTGCGGGAACTGCGACAGTGCGGTGCGCGGGAATTGCGACCACGCGGTATCTTCTTCGCCTCGGACCGCTTTACGGAGCTTCTTGTTTTGGAGTTTGTTTTTCGCTGACATCTTGTTTTGGGGTTTGAGTTTTTGGTTTACCGAAGCACATGGCGAGGACATTCGAGCAATTCGCGCAGAAGTAAAAGTCGCGCGGGATTCCCGTCTGCGATTGCTGAACGACGTGTAACCGCTTCATTGAACCCTCGCTGCCGTCGGGCGCGCGGAAAGCCCGTTCGCCGCTCCCATCCAGGTGCTCGACGTGAAACGAGCAGCGCGGATTCTCGCAGAAATGTCCGAAGCGTCCGCTCATATCAGTGCGACTCCACGAGCCACAGTTTCAGGTTACGTCCGTCCTGTCCGACGATGCCCTTGACCAGGTCGGGTAAATCGGACGCCAGCCGCATCCCGGGGATATTGTCGGAAAAACGAATGGCGGATTTGGACACCCGATCCAGCAGCGTCAGACCGGCAGCATTCTTTGCACGATGGAAGCGCAGGATAATATCGCATTCCTGTCCCGAAAAGTCCACGCGGCCAATCAGACGCGAGCAAGCGTCGTCGCCGTCGCCCAGGTTCAAAAACATTTGTTGAATAGTGCTCCCCGGCGCGAATTTCACCTGGCTACCCGCAGGAGTTCGTTGTTCAATTATGCTGCCGGTGCGAAGAATATCCTTCTCTGAAGCGGCGGGGAATAGGGCGCGCACCTTTTTCCACAACTCCTGATAGTCGTGGGCACCGCTGCCGCTGAGTTCGGTTTCCACTGTGACTTTGCCGTGTCCTTCGACATGGAAAAAGCCGATGAGATAGTTTGCGTCGTTCATAAGTTCGGAGTGTGAAGCATCATTGCACTTTGCGCTTGAGGGTTTGGGGTGATTCCGCGATAGAGGCAAGCAACTTTGACATAATGGGATTTCCGGCGGCTGCGCAGTCTTGAGCCAGCGACCGCGGACACTCCGCAGTTGCAGCCCGGGAGCCACGGACCTTGCGCCTTGTAGGCGTCTCGTGCTGCGAGTTGTTGGACAGCGGTTTCAATCATACGGAAAGATGCCACGAGTGCGGCGTTTGTCAAGGTAGGATTTATCCCCCGCGATGAGTGATTCAAGCGACCTGGGAATTACTGCCCAGATTGTCCGAGATGAACGTGAGCCGCGCGGTCGCCGTCTTGCCGCAGAAAAAACCTGTCTCAACCAACACGTCGCCGGGCCGCAATTCACAGGTCTGATTCACGAACTTGGGGAAGGTCCCCGGGAACTTGCCGACCGGCACCGCGCGGCCTCGCAACCGTCGGGAAGAGTAAATCGAATTTTCATGGAAGTTTAGACAGTAGGGGTTTGGTTTCGTTCAAATCGCCATGAAGAGCGAGCGGAGGACGACGAGCCACCACCGCGGCTCCGATATCGGACTTGGTGAAGCTGTTCTTTATCATACGGACAAGATACACGCGCACCTTGCTACCGTCAATACGAATCTAATGATAAGGGTTTCCCCTATCGAGTTCGGGACTGTATCTCCTTGGCCCGGCGCGCAAAAAAATGATGGGTGAATTTGCAGAACTCAAACACGCGCGCCTCTCGACCATCCCGCTGAAAAAAATAGTTGATTAACGCGGCGGCACGCCAAGTAAGAGAGCCGTCTGTTTCGGCGACGAAAATTGCGCCACAGGTATGCCCGGTATAAAGAGTGACCAAAAAGAGTTCCCAATTCCAAAGCGAGGCTTGGGCAACCGAACAGGACAATCTATCCAACGAGGAGACAAAGAGCCATTCGTTCACGTTGACTGCGCGGGGCGCAGTCATTGCGATTGTTTGCGTGGCCCGCTCGTCACTCATGAACCATTGTCTGGCTTTCCCTCCGTGAATTTTTCGGCTTCGTCAATAATGTTGCGCAGTGTTTCGAGTGAGAAAAATCCATCACCCCGGAGCGCGAGCCCACGTTGAAGATTCTGTGAGAGATGAGAGCGAAACTTGCGCTGGTAATCGGCGATAGCCCCGCTGTCTTTCCCCTTAAGCACGTTGTATTCTTCTTCAGTAAGTATGATTTGCATGATAAACCTTTTTGAATCCCCCCGCCGTGCTCCATCCGGGCTGTCGGCACCAGTCGATGCGGTCGTAGTTGTTGCGGAACTCAGTAGAAAAACAATTGCGCGGGGCGTCGCCCTTGCCAGGATTACCCCGAAGTCCGAGGTCACTATTTGGCATTGTCGGACGGCGCTTGCCGCGACGCTGCGAAAAAGAGGGGACGTTCATGCGTCGATAGTTCCCCGGCTCAGCAAGAAGGTGATGGCGCTCCGGGGGTATTCCTCGCGATGCTTGCGCAAGAATGCCAACGCTTTTTTTGAGGCGAGAATCGGATTTTGTCGGCGAGTGGTAATCCACAAAGAGACGCTTGAATTCGAGAGACCCACTTTCCAGATGGCGAGACCGGCAACGTGTGATTTCATTTGAAGATTAGATAAAGGAGACGAAAAATACAAGTGAAGACCACAATAGGGATAATGAAGACACTTCCGATCAATAAAACACCCGTCAGATATCCTAAAAATTTTGCCATATCAATGCTGGGTTGAGGGAAGGTCTTTCGTGGGGGCGATGGTATTGACGAGCGCGGCTTGTTCATTCTGATGTTGAACTTGTGCGGCAAATAACATGTTTACACTATCGCAAATCAAGTGCGCAATGGTCCCGTTCTTCGTGATGGCGAGTTGGTCGCCCACGACGTTGACCAGGATATGTTGGTCGAAACTCTCAGGCGCACCGTCGGGCTTTTCCCGTTTTATCATTTTCAGGCACGCCCCGTCGGGAAACGGAGAGAGCACCATTGTATGTTTGGGAAGCGGTTCTTCCGCGGCAGTTGCAGCAAGTGGAGGCTTTGGCAATTCTTGATTGGCTCCGCGTTTGTCGATGAATGAGTGGCTCATAGGGGTTTCCAGTTTGTGATGAGGGACGAACCTTTTGGAGCAATCGCGAGGGTGAGACCGCCTTCGTAGTTCTTGAGGATGATTTCTCCGCTGTTGCAGAGGGTGTAGTGAGCGCACCCGGGAACGTCAATCCATTCACCCGAAGGAGTGAGGAATCGAACGGGATACTTGCGTTGCTTTTTCATTTGCTTCGTAGTTTCGGATTGAAAAATGCGGTATGGAATGATTTTGTCAACTGCGGATGCGGCCAATGTATTTGTTGATTCGCCTGGTGAGAGTTTCGCGCTGAGACTCCGTTAGATTCTGGGTAGGTAGCAACTCGCGCATTGCAACCAAACCGGCAACGTCTCGTCGCATGTTATAGGAGCTATCCATGAGATGTTCCCAAAGCTGCGTCTGGATTGCATACTCGCGGGTGATGCTCATAGCTGTGCGAGACGTGAGCACAGCAACCCGAGTGCGTGTGCAATTGCGTTTCGCTCCTTGATGGATTTTGGGAGATGAAGCGTATCGAATACCTGCAACACGTCTGTCTGTGCCTTGACCAATGCGGTGAGTGTGACCTTGTGCTTCTCAGTCTTTGCGTCGTGAAGTTTCTTGGTCTCTTCGTCGATGAGACGCTGCCGCTCAAGGTTGATTTCAGAGATGCGCTTGGCCTCCTCAAGTTGGAAGGCTTCATCTTCAGTGACCGGCTTGGCCGCATTGACGTGGGTGCAAAGAAATTCAGCCAGAGACGGAGGAAGGACCGACCAAGCGGATTCATTTTCGGCAGCAAGACGCCCCGGGAAGTTGTATGCAGAGAGTCTGCCGATGAGTCCCTGCGCATTCAGGATGAACTTCGCACGGTCAGCCTGCCATGCAGCCTCTTCGATTGTGGTGAAGCCCCGCTGAGTGTATCGGCCAACACGAGTGCAGACGAGTAGGAAGAACGACTTGTCGTCCATCGCAGGATAAGTATTATGATAGTTCATAGATGTTAAATAGATGTGAGCAGGAATCAAGATGTCAACTCCGGGAAAAGGGTTGCCGGTGCCGCCGAGGCACTTTTCAGGTTTGTGCTCAAAATACGAGAAATTCGGCGGCTCGCACCTTGGCGGACCCCTTTTCCAAACGCTGGGGGACTTATTAGTGATAATACCTATTACGCGTGTGAGAGATAAATAATAGAAAAGAGGATATGTATGAGAGGATGGTCTGAACTATCATCAATAACTCCCCCAGCGTTTGGAAAAGGGGTCCGCCAAGGTGCGAGCCGCGTTATCGTTAACGGAAAAATTGTAGCACAGTTGACTTGCTCGCTCGCGCTCGCATCTTTTTTCCGATGCCTGATAAATCCAAGAAGGATTGCTCTGACGAGCTTTTTCGTAATGCTCCCGACCATGTGAAGAAACTTCACAAGGAGAGTAAGAAACTGTGCCGCGAGGTGAAGCGAAAGCTTTGGTGGGATAAGAACAAGCCCGCCGGGTATTGAACCGTGACGGGCTTTTGGCGGGACGTTATGGTGAGATTAGTAACCCGACACTCCCCAGGCTTTGAGAAAGCGGGAGCGGTTAAAGTTTGGGTTGACCTGTGCAGCGACTGCGGCGAAGCCTTCGATGGCTCGGTAGGTTGCGTTGGTTGCGGCTATTCCTTCTCGTTCCGAGACGGCAATAGCGGCCTTGAACTCTTCGGCGATTGCAATGTAATGTTGTTTTGTCAAGATGGGAAGATACCACGGCGCGCAGCCCGCGCAAGGGCTTAAAACTACGGCTCAAACTCTAGGGGATTTACGATGAAGATTGACAAGTCAAAGCTCGATGTGGCTCAGATTTTTTTGACGTTCATGTCGCTTATTGGCGACGTTCAAAAGACCGCGGCGGCGCTTGATATCAGTCCGCATATCGTCGAAGGGCTCGCCGAGCAAGAAGGCTGGATTGAGAAGGTGCGACGCCTTTCGGTAATATCAAAGAGTGGCAAGCAGGGTGACTATGAGCGAGCACAGAACCGCGCGCTTAACTTTGTTCAAGCTCACCGCCTGCGGATGACCGTCGATGCGATGCTGCGCGCTTTTGACGGGCTGACGCCCGAGGAGATTTCTGAGAAGCTCTCCACCGTGGACAAGAATGGCAACTACCATATCAGCGCCCGGTTCCTTTCGGACCTTGCTGCGGCGGCAGAGAAAGTTCATGCGCTTTCGTATGCAGCATTGGGCGACTCTGTCAAGGAGCGAGTGGAGCGCGCCGAAGCGTCAGATGGAGATATGACACCCGACCAGTTGCACGCGGCAGTTATTGCCGCATTGAATGCTCCTCA
>Ga0184621_10000215_pt1 | contig 11861 bp, 13 predicted proteins | sample PLM1_30_b1_FD_133144 | JGI IMG/M metagenome (GOLD analysis project Ga0184621, IMG submission 133144) | Groundwater sediment microbial communities from an aquifer in East River, Colorado, USA - PLM1_30_b1 | ecosystem: Environmental > Terrestrial > Soil > Riparian zone | place: USA: East River...
GAGGTCGGTAACGCGGAGGCCGACGTGATGGATCCCACCGAGATTGCTCATCAGCCCAACCTTCCCATGCCCGGCAGTGTTCTATAGCCGCCCTGGAAGAACACGAGGGGGTTGCCGCCGTTCACGTCCGCCTCGCAGTGCTCAACGCTTCCGAGCACGATGTCATGGTCTCCGGCCGGTACGACCTCGTGCACGCGGCAGGTCACGTAAGCAAGGCACCCGGGCAGCATGGGAATCCCATTCGGGCCCTCCTTCACATCCAGACCTTCGAAGTGGTCCTGGCCGGCCCTCGCGAAACGGCGGGATATCTCCTCCTGGTGCTCGCCCAGGATGTTGACGGCGAAGTGGCCCGCGTTCTGGATCGCGAGCGCTGTTCGCGCCTCGCGCATGAGGCAGACGAGCAGCATCACGGGCTCCAGCGAGACCGAGGTGACCGAATTGGCCGTCATCCCGTGCTGGACGCCGTCGTGCACCGTCGTGATCACGCTCACGCCGGTGGGGAAATGCCCCATGACGTGCCTGAACTCGATCGCGTCGACGTCCACGGCAGTGCTCAGTCGCGCAGGAACTGCTCCACGAGCTCGGACGGATGCTTCTTGTCGGCGAGCAGATAAGCCAGCGCGGTCATCCGGAAGGAGTCCGAGAGGTAGAAGCGCTCGTAGAGCTCTCCGCGGCCACCCAGCGAGGAGCCGACGAAGTCCCAGGCAAGCCGGAAGGCACGCACACGCTTCTCCGCACCCGCATTCCGCCCCTGGAAGTACTTGTCGATGTAGGGACGAATCTCCGCGCTCCCGAAGTCAGCCTTTGAGGGCGTCGCCATGAACCCACCGCCGCCGATCAGCTGGATGAGCTCCATGGTGCGCGGAACCCACTTCGGCATCAGACCGCGAAGCGCGACGAACGAGCGCTCGTCCGGGACCCAGTCGTCCACCCCCTCGGCCTGGAAGGAGCCGGCCTCGGCGGCGATCACGCCGGCCCGGGTCATCTCTTCCATCGACCAGATCTCCCCGAGCTTCTCCTGCACGTGATCGAAGGCGTTCACGCCGGTCAGGTCGGCGAGGGTGTGGGCCAGCCCGAAAGAGAACTCGAGCTTCGACCAGGCGCGCGTCATGGCCTGGTGGATGATGTGCGCGCGCCAGTGCGAGTCCGTGATGACCTCGCTGTGGAGCTTCGCGTCCCCGTCGAGGAAGATCCGGTCGCGCGGGATCTCTACGTCGTCGAAGATGACGACGGCGTCCATCTCGTCAAAGCGCGTCGAGAGCGGGTAGTCCCACGGATCGCGCTGAACCGAGTACGAGTCCCGGCAGATGAACTTGAGTCCGGGAGTCGACATGGGAATCGAGAAGCAGATCGCGTACTTGCTGTCCTGAAGCCGGAGGTCCGAGCCGGGATAGACGGCCAGCTCGTCCGCGAAGGGCGCAAGCGTGGCGAGCATGCGCGCCCCCCGGACGAGGATCCCGTTCTCGGTGTCCTCGACCTTGTGTAGCGAGACCTCGCCCGCCGCCTGCTCCGCCTCGGCGACAGAGCGGTCGACCTGGGGGTTGATGAGCGTGTGCGTCAACGAGAGGTCGTTGTCCCGCATGAACTTCTGGAACTCGACGATGTTGCGCGAGCCTTCCTCGTTCCCTGAGCGCGCCCAGACGTCTGCGCGGGCGGCAAAGCACGCGAACGTGTAGTTCAGGTAGTCGGGCGTTCGGCCCATCATCCCCACCGTCGCGTCCGCGATCCGTTTCGAAGCGACGCGGCGGCGCTCGAGATCCTCACGAGTCTTCGGCTGGATGTGCGTCACGTTCACGGGCTGCCCAGTGTCCGGCGAGTCCATGAGGAACGTCTCCGGATCCTCATGCTGCAGGTCGAAGAGCCGCGCCAGCGACTGCGCCGCACCCTCGAGCTTGGGATGAACCGAGGGGTCGGTGACCTTCTCGCCCTCGAGCCAGACCTCTCGCTCGTCGCTTCGGAGCCCCTCGAGATACTGCTCCCCAGTTCGTGCGCCTGTGGTCTTGCCGGTGTCGATCGCCATCGTGTTAGAGCCTCCTGGCCACGGTCTTCACGTCTGCATAAAAGTCGAAGCTGTGCTCGCCGCCCTCACGGCCGACGCCCGAGTGCTTCGCGCCACCGAAGGGCGCGGAGAGGTCACGGACGTAGAAGCAGTTCACCCAGGTCGTTCCCGCTACGAGCCGTTCTCCCAGCCGGTCGATCCGGGCCGCGTCCTCGGTGAAAAGCGTGGCGGCGAGCCCGAACTCCGTGTCGTTTGCAAGCGCGACCGCCTCGTCCGCCTCACCGAAGGTCTGGAGCGTCAGCACGGGGCCGAAGACCTCTTGCTGGACGACCTCCATGTCCTGGCGGACATCGGTGAAGAGAGTCGGCTCGTAGTAGAGGCCGCCGAGCTCCGGCGATACCTGCGCCCCGATCACCGGCGTCGCGCCGTCGGCGATCGCCCGCTGGACGAAGCCGTCTACCCGCTCCAGGTGCTCGCGCGTGATCAGGGGCCCGATGTCGGTGTCGGGCTCGCGCGGATCGCCGAGCTTGCGGTGGGACACTCCCTCGAGGAAGCGCTCGGTGAACTCGTCGGCGACGGATTGCTCGACGAGGAGGCGCGTCCCGGCGAGGCAGATCTGGCCCGCATGGTCGTACTGATAGGTCGCCTTCTCGACAGCTGCGTCGAGATCGGCATCGGCGAAGACGAGGAACGGCGACTTGCCGCCGAGCTCGAAGGAGACGGGGACGATGTTCTCGGCGGCGGCTTTCCCGATCAGCCTGGCAGTGTCGACCGACCCCGTGAACGAGATGCGGCTGATGCCAGGGTGGGCGACGAGCGCTGCACCCGCCTCCTCCCCGATTCCCTGCACGACGTTGAGGACGCCCGGCGCCAGGCCAGCCTCCGCCGCGAAGTCGGCGAGGAGCGAGCAGGTGAGAGGCGCCCACTCGGGTGGCTTCAGGACTGCGGTGCATCCGGCCGCGAGCGCCGGGCCGACCTTCCAGGTCGAGAGCATGAAGGGCGCGTTCCAGGGCGTGATCAGCGCTGGGACGCCCGACGGGTCGTGGCGGACGCGGTTTTCGACCCCGTTTGCCTCCCAGGTGCGCCCGTCCAAATCGAGCGCCAGCTGGGCAAAGAAGCGAATGTTCAAGGCGCCGCGCTTCATGACGCGGAGCCGCGAGGCCTCGAGAAGCGAGCCGTTGTCGAGCGTCTCGACGGCGGCCAGCGTCTCGACGTTCTCCTCGATCAGGTCAGCAAGCCGGAAGAGGTGCTCTGCCCGACCTTCGGGGCCAAGAGCGGCCCAGGCGGGAAACGCCTGGCGCCCCGCCTCGACGGCCGCTTCTACTTCTGCACGACCGCCACGGGCAATGTCGGCGAGAGGACTCTCGTCGATCGGCGAGAGGTCGGCGAATGTCTCCGCCGAGCCGACCCGCTCACCACCGATGAAATGGTCGGGCGAAACCTCAACGCCGGCGACGGTTGCCGTGGCGGTACTCACATCCCCACCCGGGTGGGGAATGGCCGACCCGCCACCCGCTTCGAGCGTACGCCGGCAGAGCTCACCTGTGTGTGACGATCCGTGCCGCTTTCGCGCCAAATTTGGGGGCGACTCACGCGGTCTCCTCCGGAACGGCCAGGGCGACGTGACGGGCATTCGGAGAGTCCTCCGGCTGGACCCCTACCGCCGCCAGGTCGTCCTTGGCCTCGACGATGCGGTTTGAGAGTCGACCGATTCCTTCCACCTCAACCTCGACCACGTCGCCGGGCTCGACCGGACGCGAGTTCGCCGGCGTGCCGGTGAGCAGGATGTCGCCCTCCTCGAGCGTGATGAGCCGGGAGAGATCCGCGAGCATGTAGGCGAACGAGAAGAGCAGCCCCGCCGTGTTTCCCTCCTGCACGACTTCACCGTTCACGAGCGTTGTGAGGGTGAGATCGGTTGGGTCGAGATCGCCCGCGTCGATGAGCTCGGGGCCGATCGGGCAGAAGCCATCCTGCCCCTTCACACGCAGCATCGAGCCTCGGTCAGCGTGTCGGAAGTCGTGCACACCAAAGTCGTTCGCTACCGAGTACGCGCCGACGTAATCGAGGGCCTCGTCCTCAGGCACGCGCTTTGCTCGCCGCCCCACGATCAACGCCACCTCGCCCTCGTAGTTGAGATAACGGCATCCGCGCGGCCGAACCACCTCGTCACCATGGCGCGCGAGCGTGTTGAGAGGCTTCAGGAAGTACGAGGGATACTCGGGCGTCTTCGCGGCGTACTCCTCGACTCGGCTCGCGTAGTTCAGATGCACGGCGACGATCTTCGTAGGCTGCAGCTCGACCGGCCGCTTCACTCGACGCGCCTCCCACCGTCGACCGTGTAGCCGAAGCTGAACCAGAAACCCTTCCCGACCTCCACGGGCGCGAGCAGCGACAGCTCGTCGGCCGGGGATTCGAAGAACCGAAGCGTGGCATCCCCTTCCCAGATCGTCGAGATCTCGCGGTCATCCCCGCCCGCCCAGACGTGCTCGTCGAGCGGCCTCGCACCCTTCTCCCACTCCGGGAAATAGCGCGTGTTGAGAAGCGGAGGCGAGTTGACGGTCGGACCCTCCGTCGACTCGCCGCTGAGCGTCACGGTCGCCTCTGCAAGGCGCCTGTCCGCCGCGGCAAGCGTCGCGCCGAAGCGGCCGCCGGGCGCGAGACGGGGCCCTGCCTTCCCGACCGTGACGGGCTTCGTCATCCAGATCGAGCCCGGCTTCTTCGGAAAGCCTTGAATGAGGCCGCGCACGAGCGGCATGCCCTGATCGACCCACATGAAGGGGCAACGGGTCACCGCCTCGCCGCGGTGCTCGGCGGCAAGCACGACGAAGAACTCCTTGTACTGGGCGCGCACCGGGTCGAGGAGCTCCTCGAACGAGTCTGAGCATGACTGCCAGTCGACGAAGATTGCGGCCGCGGCGCCGATATCAGGCCCCGGGTCGAGCTCGGGTGGCAGAAGCGCGCGCGCTGCCTCCGGCTCGGCGCTGTACTCCACGATCAGAAAGTCGCCCGAGTAGTGCCAGGGAGGCGCTGGAACGAGGGAGGAACGCCCGGTCTCCGTCTGCGGAAGCGAATATCCCTCGAGCTTCGCCTTTGCTGCCTGGTCTACGCTCATGAGCCCTCCTCGAACCGTTCGCGTCCCCGGCAGCCTACCCCTCGTCACCCACCCGGAACTTGGATACAGTATACGGAATGCGATTGGCGGGCCAGGTCGCTCTAGTGACCGGTGGTGGTACCGGTATCGGCGGCGCCGTCGTCCGGCGCTTCGTTGCCGAAGGCGCATCCGTGGTCGCAACGGGACGAAGGGCCGAGCCCCTCGAAGCAGTCGCCGAGGAGACCGGGGCCGTCACCGTTCGTGGCGACGTCGCGGACGAGGCTCACGTCAGGCAAGCGGTTGGAACCACCGTGGAGCGCTTCGGCGGGCTCGACATCGTCGTCAACAATGCTGGGATCGCCTGGGGGAACTGGCAGCAGACCCTGGACGCGAACCTGACAGGAGCAAAGGTCGTATGCAGTGAGGCGCTTCCGCATCTCGTCGAACGCCGGGGCTCCATCGTCAACGTCGCTTCGGTTTCCGGCTACCTGGCGAGCGCGGGCAGCCCTGCATACTCCGTCAGCAAAGCAGGGCTCATCATGTTGACCCGTTCGCTCGCGTTGAACTACGGGCCGCGCGGGGTGCGAGTGAACGCGGTCTGCCCCGGCTGGGTCCGCACACCCATGGGCGATACCTCGATGGATGAGGTCGCCGAGCAGCAGGGAGTCGACCGGGAACGCGCGTATGAGCTCACCACCCGGTTCGTCCCGCTTTGTCGTGCGGGCGACCCGGACGAGATTGCCAGTGCCTGCCTCTTTCTCGCCTCACGCGAAGCCTCGTTCGTCACGGGTGCAAGCTTGGTAGTTGACGGAGGCGCGATGGTCGTGGACATCACGACGGCGCCGTTCGAGATATGACCTCGGTCGCACCGATCGACACAGACAGCCTTGCCGATCGCGTCTACAGCCGGGTTCGAGCGCTGATTCTGAGCGGTGAGCTTTCCCCTGGGGAATCGCTCCGCCAGGAAGCGCTCGCGGAAGGACTGGGTACGTCGCGCACCCCGCTACGCGAGGCCCTCAACAGGCTCGCGTCCGAAGGACTGATCGAGCTACGGCCGCATCGCAGTGCGGTCGTTGCGGCTTTCACGCAACGGGAGATCGAGGCCGACTACGAGGCCCGGCGCATCCTCGAGCCTGCAGCCGCACGACTTGCAGCCGAGCGGAGCCCTGCACCGACTGCACGCCGACTCGAGGCGGCGATCCGGGCTCAACGCCGCGCAGGGTCCGATCTCGACCGCCAGTTCGAAGCGAACCGGGAATTTCACGTGGGTCTGGTCGCGGGCGCCGAGAATCCCCATCTGACGCGCTTCGTGGAGTCCCTCTGGGGTGGCAGGATCGCGCCGGTCTTCTACGCGCGACAGGCCCGCCGACCCGGACGCGTCAAGCGCGACCTCGAGGAACATGCGGAGATTGCGCGGCTGATCGCGGCAGGGGATGGCGCAGGGGCGGCACGGATGGTCGAGAAGCACCTCTCCTCTGCGCTCACGGAGCTGAGGACGAGCGCCAACTGATCTCGAGCTCTTCCCCTCGCGCAAACCTTTCCAGATGCGTGCGCGCAACTTCCTGGACACGTTCGAGCCCGACCTGATCCTCGGCGGACGCCCGCAGGCCGAGCACTCCGGCGCCCGGTTCGAGCTCGAACGTTCCGGTCGGGAGCCTCACCCGGGTCATGGCACCCACTTGCTCCACTTCGACCTTGTGAGCGAAGTGTTTGGCCATCCGGAGGGCAAGCCCTTCCGCCTCGCCCGTTCGGACGACGGCGTCTGACCTCACGCGACGTCCAGGAGCTGACCTGGGTTGTCCGCGACCATCAGTCGCACGTCGTGTTCCCTCATGCCGCGGTCGAGCAGCTTCGCAACGATCTTTCGGAACGAATCGGTTGGCAACGGGTTGTCCATCTGACCGAGGTCCGAGCCGAGGATCGAACGCTCGGCTCCAACCGCCTCGATCCACGCTGTGAGGATGTCCAGATCCCAGTGGTAGAAGCTCGACTCATCGTCGTACATGCAGAGGGAGTGCTCGATCATGGCGCCTAGCTTGACCCAGCGCTTGCCGTCTTCGTGGCTCGCTTCGATGACAAAGTTCGGATGGTTGACGAGCAGACGTTGGACCCCGACCTCTCGGGCGGCCTCGAAAACCGCGGTGATCCGGTCGGGTGCCATATGGCCTGAGGCCAGGATCGCGTCCGCATCCCGGATCGACTCGAGGATCTCGTAAACCTCGGGCCGCAGCTCCCCGCTCTCGGAAAGGACGTCGACCGGTTCCTCCGGCTTGAGGGCGACAGCTAGCTTGGGGAACTTGAGATTCGGGTGCTCGGCGTGATGGCGAATGTGCTGGGGCGACCCGATGGTGGGGAACCAGACGATCCGACCTCCCATCTTGAGAGCGAGGTCGACCGCCTTCGGGTTGATACCACCGACCGGCCCGTTCAGTGCCACCCCGCCGAAGACCCGAACGCCATTCCGGAGCGCACCCTGCGACTCTAGGGCGAGCACGTCTGTGACGGTCGAATGGTGGTGAGACTTGACCACGATCGCCGAGAACCCAGCCTCGCCGGCGAGCCGCGCCGCCTCGGCCGCGTCGATCCGCCGGGGAAGTGGAGAGGGCGCCGGGTGAACGTGCAGGTCGACGGCGCCCTCGAGGATCCGGGCGAGGCGGACGTCCGTCATCCGTGTATCTCCGTGACTCCCTGGGCCCAAAATAAGAGCCACGTGTGCGTTCTTCCGGAGTACGCTCGCGCGTGAGCAGGAGGGCGGGTCGGGACCCGAGATAGACGCGCGTGTACCCCCAACCCGCTCAAGAAGTGACTCCGTTCACGGCGTAGGCCTGGAGCCCGTACCCCATGATCCGGTGTGGGTAATAAGCCTCGACGACCGGCCTCGCGTTCGAAGGCAGCGCGCCCCGCATCGCAAGCCAGTTCACGACTTCGACGGATTCGGTGCCGCCCCGCAGGATGAGCTCCTCGTGGGTCAGGTCGCAGAGAGACTCGGGCTCCTCGACCATAATCCGCATGAACTCGCGATCCCATTCCTCCTGCACAGCCCCGAACCGCGGGCCGGTCAACTGATGGGAGAGCCCGCCGGTGCCGACGACGACAACGCCCAGGTCCTCGGGGTACGAAAGGATCGCCCGCCGGAGTGCTTGACCCAACTTCCAGCAGCGGCGCGGGGTGGGGAGCGGATGGAGGATGACGTTCACCGCCAACGGGACGATCGGGATCTTCCACCCACCCTCCCCTTCGGCGAAATCGACCATCGGCAGCGGGGAGATCACACCGTGGTCGACCTCGAGCTCCTGGCAGATCGTTGGATCGAACTCGTCCGCCACCAGCGAGCGTGCGATGTGCCAACCGAACTTCGCATCGCCGGGAAGCGGTGGAAAAGGCCGGGCCCCGAAGCCTTCGTCAGCGATTGGATACGTATCCGCGACGCCGAGCGCGAACGTCGGATAGGCATTGAGGAAGAACTCGTCCATGTGGTCGTTGTAGATGACGACGAGTCGATCCGGCTCGAGCTCCTCGAGCCACTTTGCAACCTCCTGAAAGGGCCCAAAGAGCGGCTGCCACTCTTCCGCCTCGCGCACTTCGTCGCCTGCGTCGTACGCGTGCTCCATCGACGGTGCGTGCGAGGCTCCGATACCTCCGATCACCCTTGCCATCACTTCCCTCCCGATTCGCGCATCTGCCTACCGATCTCCGGAAGCGGGGTGTCCGTGACACCGGAGAGCTTCACCATCACGTAGATCGAAAGGCCGTTTCGCCAGAGACCGATCCAATCTCGCCGGCGAACGAGCCCCTTTTCCTCGTCCGTCAACTCGAACTGCTCCATCCAACGCTCCTCGTCCGCGAGGAAGAGCGTTCGTTGTGCTTCGTCCTTCAGCGAGTAGGCGGCCTTGTTGAGCCGGATGCCCCGCGTCGCAGTCTCTTCGTCGAAGAGGTCGAGGTCGCCCGGAAGGTTCTTCGGCTGAACCCGGTCGAGCCGGTCGAGATAGTCCTGCGTCAGCTCGCTCATGTCGACTCCGGGTCGAAGAGGAGGTGAAGGTGGTGAGGCGACCGGAACTCCCACCCAGAGAGCTCGGTCGGCCGCTCGGGGTCGACTCTGAGACTCCGCAGGCGATCGAACAGAATGCGGTAGCTCGTCCGAGCCTCGTACCGGCCCAGGCGTGCTCCGATGCAGAGATGCGGACCGGTCGCGAAGGCAAGATGAGCGCCCTCGCGACGCTCGACGTTGTACCGGTCCGGGTCGGTCCACTGCCGCTCGTCACGGTTGGCGGAAGCAAGCACGGCGGCTACGAGAGCGCCCTGTTCGAGCTTCACGCCTCCGAGCTCGGCGTCGCGAGTGGCCTGCCGGGTCGACGTCCCGACGGGCGAATGCCAGCGCGCGCCCTCCTCGATCGCCTTGTCGATCAGCGAGTGGTCACCGATGACCCGGGCCGCCTGCTCGGGATGCGAGAGGAGAGCCCACATGGAGATGGCGATCAAGTCGGTCCCCGCCTGGAGGCCGCCCACGATCATGACCTTGAGATTCGACTTTATCTCCTGGCGCGTGAGCCGCTCTCCTTCGACCTCCGAGTGGAGCATGCTCGAAAGCAGCGTGTCGTCCGGAGTACTCTCGAGCCGGTCGAGAATCGGCTCGAGCGTCTCGTCGACCTCGGCGCTCGCCCGGTCCGCAATCTTCTGCTTTGCCGCGTCGGCCTCGAAGTTTGAGGCGCCGGTCGCCAGGTCGACGAACCAGCGGCGAAGGGTCTCCTCGGCCACGTCCTCGAGGCCCAAGGCCCGCCTGAGCGCCCTGGCGGAGAGAGGCTCAGCGAACTCGGACACGAACTCCACCTCGCCCCGGCCGGCGAAGGTGTCGATCAGCTCGTTTGCGAGCGGCGCGATCACCTCGTCCGGGTAGTGGCCGATCGCGGCTACTCGGAACGCCGGATAGATGATCGACCTGATCCGGCTGTGGTAATCCCCTTCGGAGCCGAGCAGGTTCTTCCCGAACGTGCGGTTCAGCGTCGAGGGCTCCGTCTCCCCGGTGAAGAGATCCGGCGTCTTGTCCACATGAACGACGTCGTCCCAGCGCGTGACGAGCCAGAGCCCGACGGATTCCACCCAGGAGACGGGCTCCTCGTCCCGCAACCGCTTGTAGATCGGATATGGATCGGATTCAAGCGCCTCGACGGTGACGGTCGCCCCGTATGTACTGGTCGAGCTCACGTGGCCCTCCTCACTGCTTGAACCTCCTCGTACGTCATGACTGCATCCGCCGACTCCCCAACGATGTCAGCGGCGTCCGAACCCTGTTCCTCCAAATATGCCGCGAGCTGGCCAATCGCACGGGTGAGCGTGTCGAAGCCTTCGATCCAGACGGCCGTCGCCAGCTCGACCGCGCTCGCACCGGCCAGGAGGGCGCGCGCGGCATCCCTGCCGTCACGGATGCCGTTCGTCGCAAGAAATGGGAAGTCTGGCCCGAGCCGCTGCCGAGCCTTGGCGACCCACCGCAGGGTGAGTGGCAGAGCCCACGCCCCCCCGATCGCTCCGTAGGTCCCGAGCACCGGGCGCCGGGTCTCCAAATCGGGCAGGAAGCCGAGCGTTCGGCCGGCGAGGCAGACACTGTCCGCCCCGGCAACCCGAGCGGCTGCGGCGAGCTCGATCACATCCCCATGGCCGGGAAGCTTCACCGTGAGCGGCAATTCGACCGTCGCTCGTACACGACCGACGATCTCGGTCACGCGCTCCGGGGCGGCAACCAGCTCGATCGCCCCCGGCGCAGCCTCTTCGCCGTGAGCCGCACCGAGATTGACCTCGAGCCAGCGAACACCTGCGGCCTCGATCGCCGCAGCCATCCGAACCAGCTCATCGACCCCGGCCGGAATAAGGCTCGCGACGGCGTAGGCATCGTGCGTGCATGCGTACGCATCGGCAACGACGACCACCTGCAGCCACTCCTCGAATGGCAACGATGAAAGGCCCGACCGGTTGAAGAGCGTCGACGACCTGCCGGCGCTCGCAGCTTCCACCTCGGCCCAATCGGGGTCAAGCAGCGCGTACTCCGCGACCTCGAGCTGGCGACGGGCAGCCTCCGACTCGTTGGTGGACTTCACGACCACGGCGGCGGCTCCGGCGTCGACTGCGGCGCGCAGATCCTCGATCGTCATCGTGCGCTCGCTCGAGCCGCATACGATCGGGTTCTTGAGCCGAAGGGCCCCGATCTCAACGGAGAGGTCAGGCACCTAGCACCGCGTTTCGGAGCAAGGTGAGATCCGTCGAGACCGCGGCATAGGTCACCCGCGGATCGTCCAGTGAGAAGGCACCCAGCGGAATGCCTGCGGACTCGGCGGCTGTCGCGACCTCGTCGACTCGGGCTTGCACCCGCGCGGGGTCGAGCTCGCAATCCACGGTCAGGTCGGTAACGCCGACGAACAAAACGTCGGGCCCTGCGGCGACGATTTCCTCGAGAGAATCCTCGGTCTCTTCCGTCTCGATCTGGGCCACGACGATGGGCCCCAGGCCCTGCGCGCCGAGGTACTCGCCCAGGTCGCGTCCGCCGTAGCGGCCCCCGGGATGCGTAAGGCTGACGGATCGCGTGCCGTCCGGTGCGTACCGACACATCCTGCGGAGCTCCGTGACCTCCGAGGCGCGCTGGACGGTCGAGAGATGTACGCCTGCAGCGCCCGCCTCGAGCAGCCGATTCACAAGCCCACGCTCAGCGGTCGCAATCCTTACGAGCGCTGGAAAGTCGAGCGCCTGCGCGTGGCGGAGAAGGCGGAACGCATCGACATCGGC
>Ga0184621_10000217_pt1 | contig 11812 bp, 10 predicted proteins | sample PLM1_30_b1_FD_133144 | JGI IMG/M metagenome (GOLD analysis project Ga0184621, IMG submission 133144) | Groundwater sediment microbial communities from an aquifer in East River, Colorado, USA - PLM1_30_b1 | ecosystem: Environmental > Terrestrial > Soil > Riparian zone | place: USA: East River...
CCGCCGCGACCCGACGATCAGGGGCTAGCTCCGTTCCAGGCGCCGGAAGGCTCGGCGCCGATCGAGGTCGACGAGATCACGGCCGGATCGGCTGCCCGGAGGATCGAGCGCGACGTGGCCACCGGCGCGGTCACGCTCACGTACGAGCACGGGGGCGGGAGGCGCGTCCTCCCGAACGGCATCGAGCTCGAGGATCTCGGCCGGGAGTTCTTCACGATCGTCGAAGGAGACCCGCTCTCGGCCAGGATCCGGTGCGAGGGCCTCGTCGCCGTGGGGCGCGGCGACTGGCGCACGCGGGTCGAGACGGAAAGCGAGCTCTGGTCGGACGCAACGAGCTTCCATACGCGAAGCCGGATCCGGGCGTTCGAGGGCGACGAAAAGATCCACGAGGACGAGCGAACGTTCAGCGTCCCGCGCGACCTCGTGTAACTACCAGGCGCGGATGCAGGCGGCCCGGTGGCCGGGTGACCGGCTCCCCGAAGTGCGCCGGAGCTCCGGGTCGACCTGCTTGCACTCCGGAATCGCGATCGGGCAGCGAGGGTGGAAGCGGCAGCCGACCGGAATGTGCGTCGGGTCGGGCGTCTCTCCCTGCAGGATCTGGGGACGGGAACGGTGCTGCGGGTCGCGCTTCGGAACCACCGAAAGGAGCGCCTTCGTGTACGGGTGCTGCGGATTCGTAACGACCTCCTGCGCTGGACCCTCCTCGACGATCCGCCCCAGGTACATGACTGCGATCCGGTTCGCGAAATGGGCGGCAGTCGAGAGGTCGTGCGTGATCATCAGGATCCCGAGCCCCTCTTGCCGCAGCCCGTCCAGCAGGTGCAGGACGCCTGCCCGAACCGACACGTCGAGCATCGACACGGGCTCGTCCGCGAGGAGGAGCTTCGGATTCAGCACCAGGCTCGCCGCGATCGCGACGCGCTGGCGCTGGCCGCCCGAGAGCTCGTGCGGGAACCGGTCGATGTAGAGCTCGGGGGGTGTCAGGCCCGCCCGGACGAGAGCGTCGAGGATGTGCTGGCGCCGCTCCGATTTTGCGCCCGCCAGGCCGTGGACGTCGAGCGGCTCCTCGACCGTGTCGCGCACGCGAAAGCGCGGGTCGAGTGACTCGTACGGATCCTGGTAGATCATCTGGATCTCGCGCCGAAGCGGGCGAAGCTCCCGCGCCCCGAGGCGCGTGATGTCCTGCCCGCGGAAGCGGATCGCGCCGGAGGTTGGGTCGACCATACGCAGCACGGACTGCGCGGTCGTCGTCTTCCCGCAGCCGGACTCACCTACGAGCGCCAGCATCTCGCCCTCGCGCACCTGGAAAGTGACCCCCTCGACCGCGTGCACGACGCCTTTCGGACGTCGCGCGAGCGTCCCGACGAGGCCGCGAGGGACCGGATAGTGCATGACTAGGCTCTCGACGTCGAGGAGCGGCGGCGAGGCACCGTCTCCGTTCGCGCTCACGAAGCCTTCGCCAGCGCGGGATCGTTCAGGTGGCAAGCTGCGTGGCGATCCGGCCCCACCACCAGGTAGCGCGGCTTCACGTCGGGACACGGCGCGAACGTCCGGTCGCAGCGAGGCGCGAACGGGCAGCCCGGGATCTCCCTATCGAGCCGTGGCGGCGCGCCCGGAATCGAGACGACTTCGCCCTCACCGTAGAGATCCGGCGTCGCCGCGAAGAGAAGCCTCGTGTACGGGTGACGCGGATCGTGGTAGAGCCCGTCCAACGTGCCGGACTCCATGATCTCCCCCGCGTACATGACGGCCGCTTGCTCGCACACCTGCGCGACCACCGGCAGGTCGTGCGTGACGAGGACGAGCGAGAGCCCGAAGTCGTTGGAAAGCCCGACAAGCAGCTCGAGGATCTGCGCCTGCACCATGACGTCGAGCGCGGTCGTGGGCTCGTCGGCGAGCAGGACCTTCGGACTGCACGCGAGCGACATGGCGATCGCCGCCCGCTGGCGCATCCCGCCGGAGAACTCGTGCGGGTACCGCCGCGTCCGGTTGGCCGAGATACCGACCGTCTCGAGGAGCTCGCCCGCGCGCTTCCACGCCTCCTTCCCCTCCGCTACCTCGTGCAGCTCCATCGGCTCGACGATCTGCTTGCCGACGGTCTTCACCGGGTTGAAGGCGTTCATGGCCCCCTGGAAGATCATCGCGATGTCCTTCCAACGGTGTGGGCTGACCGTCTCCTCGCCGTGCTCGAGGATGTTCTCGCCGTCCAGGTAGACCGCGCCGGCGACGCTCGCGTTCGGAGGCAGGAGGCCCATGAGCGCGAGGATGGTCGTCGTCTTCCCGCACCCCGACTCGCCCACGAGCCCGAACCGCTCGCCGCGCTCGAGTGCGAACGAGACGCCCCTCACCGCGTGGAGCTCCACACCTCCTTTGAGATCGAACCAGACGTGGAGGTCTTCGACTCGGATGAGGGGCTCGTTCACCGCTTCGTGCCCTTGCCGCTCGTCGCTCCGGCGGCGCCGGTAGACGGCGGCAGCGTCGCCGGTGGCTCGACCCGGCCGATGGAGGGGAGCGCGCGCATGCGGAAGCGCCGGACGGACAGATGGCCGACGGCGAGTCGCGGGTTCAGCGCCTCCTCGATCGCCGCGCCGGTCATGGTCGCCGCGAGGACGACGATCGCCACGCAGACGCCGGGCGGCACGATTGCCCACCACGCGTTGTTCAGAATCGCGTCGTCGGTGAACGCGTTCTCGATCAGGCGGCCCCAGGAGATAGCACTCGGGTCGCCGAGGCCGAGGAACGTGATGAACGTCTCGGCGAAGATCGCGGTTGCGACGAGCAGGACCGTGTTCGCGACGACGAGCGGCGCGACCTGCGGGAGGATGTGGCGGAAGATGAGCCGGCTGTTCCCCGCGCCCATCGCGCGTGCGCGGCGGACGTAGATCCGTTCGCGGATGCTCTTCACCTGTGCCCGGAGGAGCCGTGCTGTCGTCGTCCAGTAGATGATGCCGATGATCAGGATGATGTTCCGCAGGCTGCGGCCGAAGAGCGCGGCGGCGACGATCATGAGCGGCACGTCTGGGATCACGAGGAAGTAGTCGGTCAGGCGCATGAGCGCGATGTCCGTCTTCCCGCCGAAGAACCCCGCGAGCACCCCTACCACCCCGCCGATCAGGATCGAGACGAAGGCCGCGGCGAAGCCGACGAGAAGCGAGACGCGCGCCCCGTTGACCAGCAGCTTGACCATGTCGGCGCCGCCTCCGTCGAGACCGAGGAGGTGTGAGCCGCTGGGAGGCTGGAAGACAGGCCCGACCTTGGCTTTCGGATCGCCGGTGACGAACGGGCCGATGACGCCGATGAGGATGAAGGCGACGATGACAACGATCCCGACGATCGCCTGCCGCTCTCCGAGAATGGCGGTGCGCAGGAAGCCGGGCCGCGCCTCCGCGGTTACCTCTGGCGCCTCGGCGGCGGTGAATGCCGAGCTCACTCGGTGATCCTCGGGTCGAGCTTGAAGTACAGGAGGTCCGCCAGGAGGTTCAGAAGGATGACGGACAGCGCGAGGAGCAGGAATGCACCCTGCAGGATCGGGAAATCACGCTGGTCGATCGCCTCGACGATCTGGAGGCCGATCCCCGGATAGGAGAAGACGTACTCGACGGTGATGAACCCGCCGATGATGAAGCCGAGCGAGAGCGCGACCAGCGTCACGATCGGGAGGAGCGCGTTCCGCAGCCCGTGGCGCCAGACAGTCGCCCAGTTCGAGAGCCCTTTCGCCCGCGCGGTCAGCGCGTAGTCCTCGCCGAGCGTCTCGAGCATGGCCGAGCGGACGATGAGTGCGTACTCCCCGTACAGGACGAGCCCGACCGTCGCAGCGGGGAGGATCATGTGCCGGATCCGGTCCACGAAGAGCGTCCAGGTGGACGCGTCGCCGAGGATGCCGAGCGTCGGATCCTTGATCCCCGAGGTCGGCAGACCGACCGCCCCCGCTACGTAGAGGACGATCATGAGGCCCAGCCACTGGGGCGGCATCGAATAAAAGACGAGCCCGCTCCAGAGGCCGACCTTGTCGGCAATCGTACCCCGCCGCCAGGCGGAGATCACCCCCACGATGACTCCGAAGACGATCGAGAAGAGCGTTCCGAGCGCGAGCATCGCCATCGTGTTCTTGATCGAAGGCAGGAGCTCACTCCAGACGGAGTCCTGGAAGCGAAGCGATTGGCCGAGGTCTCCGTGCGCGAGATTCACCAGGTAGACCCTGTACTGTGTCCACTTGGACTGGTCGAGGCCGAGCTCCTCTCGAAGCGCTGCCTTGAACTGGATCGTGCACTGACGGCACCGCAGAGACTGCACCGCATCGCCCGGCACGGCACGGAAAAGGACGAAGTTGAGCGTGATCGCGACGAAGATCGTCACGACCGCGAAGGCGAGGCGCTTCAGAACGTAGTTGGCGCCGCGCACGATCCTCTACGGAGGGCTCGGGGGCGGGCCGGAGCCCGCCCCTCCCCGTTGTTTCGCCAAGCGCACTATCCGACCTGATGCGGCGCGGTGTAGTACGCCTTTGAGTAGGCGCCCAGCGGCGCGGAGAAGCCGGCCCACTTCTTGCTGTTCGCGTCGATCGCCTGCTCGTTGATGAGCTGGGTGTAGAGGAAGTTGTCGTACACCATCTTCTGCATCTCGTAGACGATCTCCCTCCGCTTGTCCGGGTCCACGGTTTGGCCCTGAAGGTCGTAGAGCTTGTCGTATTCATCGTTGACCCAACCCGTGTCGCTCCAGGAGCACCACTGGCCACGCGTCACGACCGAGAGCATGAAATCCGGGTCGATGTAGCCGACCCAGTCCCACATGGCGATGTCGAACTTGTCGTAGCCGGTGAGCTTGTCAGCGTCGCAGTTGTCGCCCGTCTCGATCGCGTAGGCCGCGGTCGAGTCGCCGCCGACCTGCTGCGTCACCTCGACGCCCGCCTCCTTGAATCCCTCCTGGACGATGTCGAACGCCCGGTTGATGTTGAAGTCGGTCGACGTCGGGGTCATGATGTTGTATTGCATTGGATGCGCAGGCTGGGCGTTCGCCCCCGTCGTGGCGGGCGCCATCCGGATCCCGTTCGCGCCCTTCGTGTACCCGAGCTGGTCTAGCGTCTGGTTCCCGGCCGCGCAGTCGTGCTCGAGCGGGCCCAGGTCCGGATTCTCGAGCGGAGCGATGTGCCCGACGATCGACTCGACTGTATCCGCATACCCCGCGAAGACCACGTCGATGATCTTCTCGCGGTCGACACACATGGACAGTGCCTTCTTCACCTGCGGGTCGAGTAGCTCGCGGTTCTTCGGCTTTTTCGGGTTCGAGTTCCACGTGATGTTCGTCGTCTCGAAGCCGGGATACGTGTTTACCGAGATGCTCGAGTCCTCCTTCAAAACGTTGATCGCGTTGAATGGCACCTGGTCGACGTAGTCGAGCTGGTTCTGCTTCAAATCGGCGATCATCGCGTCCGCGTTCGTGTAGTACGTGAGCGCGACCGCGTCGGCGTTCGACTTCGGCCCCCAGTAGTTCGGGTCGCGGACGAACACCGTCGTCCCCTTCTTCTCATATTGCTTCAGCGTGTAAGCGCCGCCCGTCACGATCGGCATGTGCTGCTCCGGATGGAACGTCGCGAGTCCCTTGCCGTTCGCAGTCGAGAGCGGCTCGTAGACGTGCTGCGGGAGAACCGAGAGGGTTTCGAGCTGCGAGAGGACGTTTCCGACCGGCGCTGCGTAATTAATCACCAGGGTTGCCGGATCCTTTGCGACCGCGTTCTTTACGTGGCTGACCGAGGGGGCGGCGACCGCCGTTGGCCCGTCCGCATACTTGACGACCGTGTTGATCGTCCAGGCCGCGTCATCGGCGGTCAGAGGCTTTCCGTCTGACCACTTCGTATCTGGATGCAGGTGGAACGTCCACGTCTTCCCGTCGGACGACGTGTCCCATGAGGTCGCCCAGTCGCCCTCGATCTTGAACCCGTCGGCCTTCGAATACGAGTACTGGACGAGTTGCGGATAGAGCATGATGAAAGCGTTCGTCGATTGCGTCTCGATGTACTTCAGCGGGTTGAATGAGTCGATGTAGTTGATCGACCCGATCCGCAGAATCCCGCCTTTCTTCACGCCGCCGGAGGAGCTCTGCCCGCCTCCGCCTCCACCTCCGCCGTCGCCGCCGCATCCGACTGCAAGGAGGCCCACCGCCAGCGCGGCGGCGGCAAAAACAGTGAATCGGGACTTCATGACTCTCCTCTCCGTAGCGGGCAGGTCGTTCTGTTCTTCATTCGAGCTCACCTCAGCACCGGATCGTCGATGGTGAGCGTGCGTACATCCGCGTCAAGCGTGGCGGTCACTCCGAGCGGGAGCGCCGCCTGGTGCTTTCCGTGGCCGAGTGGGAGCTTGTATAACACGGGAACCCCGAGCGGCCCCAAATGCTGCTCCAGCACGTCCTCGAGAGACTTGGTTCTTGGCCACTCTGGCCTAGTCTCCCGCCATTCGCTCTTGTCCATCTCCCCTATTACGACTCCCACGACCTGGGCGAGTTTGCCGCTGTGTCCAAGCTGGGTCAAGGCGCCGTCCAGGTACCAGGGCGGCAAGTCGACGTCCTCGAAGAAGAGGATGCAGCCGTCGCACTGGAACTCCCAGGGCGTGCCCATGGTCTGCATGAGCAGCCAGAGACATCCTCCCACGAGCGGCGCGGTGACCCGGCCGCCGTTGATCGCCCGGACGTAGGGGTCGTCCGGGTCGCGGGGGACCTCGCCGGTTGTCTCGCCGCCCAGGACGCACAGCAGCCGGTCGCGCGTGAAGGACGTCGTCTCCTTGTCCCCCATCCCCACGAGGCCGTACCCGTAGATCGTCGCGAGGCCTGCTCGCTGGCGAATGGCGACGTGGAGGGCGGTGATGTCCGAGTACCCGACGAAGGGCTTCGGATTCGCAGCGATCAGGTCGAAGTCGAGGAAGGGGATGGTCTGCGCGGAGCCGTACCCGCCCATGAGGCACTGGACGAGGTCCACGCCGGGGTCGGCAAACATCGCGTTGACGTCACGGGCACGGCCCTCCGGGCTGCCGGCGACGTAGTCGTCGCGCTCGAACACGTGCTCGCCGAGCTTCACCTTGTACCCGCGCTCCTCCCACGCCTCGACCCCCCGCAGGATCTCGGAGCGGTTCTCGTACGGGCTCGCGGGAGCGGGGACGCCGATCGTGCCGCCTTCCGGGAGCGGCCGGCCGAAGCGGGTCGCCGACGTCACGATGGCTGCAGCGGCTTCTCGCGCGGGGTCTGGCGGACGGGCAGCGGCCTTTCCTTCAGATCGGTGACGAAGCCGGCCACCTCCTCGACCGCGGCCTCGAGCAGCTTCTCGCCCTTCGCCGCAGTGCCGCGCGTGGCCCGACCCTGCACGCCCGTCGTGGAAAACGACGACCACCAGGGCATTAGTTTCAGCGGCCCGTCGCTCCAGTCCATGTACGCGTATTCCGACTGCTGGTAGCCGAGCTCGTCGACTGCCTTCGACATGTCCACCGCCTCCGGGTCGATGGCGAGGTAGATCGAGGTCTCGAGCTCGCAAGCGTGCGCCATGCCGCCCTGCTCGGACTCACGCAGCTCGTCGATCTTCCGGAGCGACTCCTTGCCGGAGAGATAGAACGCGGCCGCAGAGAGCACGTTCGGGAATTCAACGCCCACGAGTCGGGCGGCCATCTCGACCAGGTTCTGATTCGACCCGTGGCCGTTCAGGTAGAGCATGCGGCGGAACCCGTGGCGTGCGAGCGAGCGACCGATGTCGAGCAGATAGTTCGTGAAGGTGTCCCAACCGATCGTGATCGCTCCCGGGAAGTCCATGTGGTGCGGGGAGTAGCCGTGAGGAACGGTGGGAAGCAGAACGACGTCGTCCCCGGCCCGCTCGGCGACGCGGCGGCAGATCTCGCTCGTGATCCGAAGGTCGGTGTCGATCGGCATGTGCGGACCGTGATCCTCGAGCGTCGCGACGGGGATCAGGCAGACGCGATCCTGCTCGGCGGCGAAGCGCACCTCGGGCCACGTGAGCCGCTCGTACAGGAGCGGGCTCGACCACATCAGCCGGCCACCGTTTGGCTCTGCTCGCGCATGAACCCCTGGACGTAGTAGGGCCCGAGGCCGCCCTTCCCGGTCGACCCGCTCGACTTCCAGCCCGGGAAGGACTGGATTCCCGGCCACGCCCCGGTCGTGGCCCCGGCGCGGCGGTTGACGTAGACGACCCCCGCCTCGATCTCGTCCAGGAAGCGCTTCACCTCGTCCTCGTCCTCGCTGAACACCCCGGCCGTGAGACCGTAGACGACGTCGTTCGCCTCCCGCAGGGCCTCATCCAGCGAACCCACGCGGACGACGGCCAGGAACGGTAGGAAGAGCTCGTCTCGGGTCAGCCGGTGGCCCGCGGGGAGATTGGAGACCACGGTGGGCAGGACGTAGTACCCGGGGAGGTCGAGCCGCTCTCCGCCAATGACCACGCGGCCGTCTCGCCCCGCCTCCGCCGCCGCGCGACCGAAGCGCTCGACCGCTTCAGCGTTCACCACCGGTCCCATGTAGGTCTCGGAGTCGGCCGGATCGCCGACGACCAGGGCCTCGGTGTACTCGCGCAGCCGCTCGACGAACTCGTCGTGCGCCTCGTCGGCCACAAGCGCCCGCGAGCACGCGCTGCATTTCTGTCCCGAGAAGCCGAACGCCGAGCGCGCGATGCCCTCAACCGCCTTCTCGAGATCGGCGTTGGCTGTCACGATCGCGGGGTTCTTGCCGCCCATCTCGGTCAGCGCGGGACGCGCGTACGGGCCTTCGTGCATCGTCCGTGCAATCCAGCGGCCGACTTCCGCCGAGCCGGTGAACGCAACCCCATCGACGTTGCCCTCGACGATCGCTTTTCCGGTCTCGGCCCCGCCGTGGACGATGCTCGCAACCCCCTCGGGCAGGCCGGACAGGATTTCGGCGATCAGCGAGCCGCAGAGGGCTGTCTCCTCGGACGGCTTCAGCACGATCGTGTTTCCGGTAACCAGCGCGCCGGAGGCCATGCCAAGCGCTAGAGCAACCGGGAAGTTGAAGGGCGCGATCACCCCGAAGACCCCGTACGGCTTCAGGACGCTGCGGTTCCTCTCCGTCTCGGAGAGCGATCCGAGGGGTACCTCGTAGCCCCGGTTCTCCTCCATGTGAGCGCAGTAGGTCTCAATCAGGTCGACGGCCTCCTCAACCTCCCCGATCGACTCGATCCGCGTCTTGCCGGTCTCGAGCGTGACCGCCGCCGCCAGTTCGATCCGGCGGTCACGAATCTGCTGAGCAACCTCGCGAAGGAGCAAACAGCGCTCCGCATACGGCAGGGAGCGCCAGCCGGGCTGTGCCTCCCTAGCGCGTGCGAGCGCCTCGCCGACGAGCCCCGCGTCCGCCTCGTGCGCGCGGCTCGCGATCTCGTCAGCATGGGACGGATTCGGACGCTCGAACTCGGGGCCGTCGTCCCGCTCGGCGCCCGCAACCACATGGCGAAGAGGCTCGCCGGCCCCGCCACGCGCCTCCTCGAGCGCCCGCTCGAACCGGGAGTCGAGCTCGGGGTCACTCGCACCGCTCGTGTAGGTGATCCTCGTCGCCACTACATGGAACCTTCTCACCTCGACGGGCGCCGGAAAAGGGGGAACGGAGGAAGGCCGGGAGGTGTAGAACCCGCGCATGCGCACCGTCGCCGGTTTGGCGGCCCTCGTCCTTCTCGCGGGCTGCGTCGGGAGCGGCCAGGAGCCGCCCCGCGAGAGCCTGCCAGATCTGGACCAGGCTCTTCCGGGCGCGATCTCGATCGAGACGCGAGGCGGGCGCCGGGTGCTCGTCTTCGCCTCGGCGGTGGACAACGTCGGAGCGGGAGCGCTCGTCATCGAAGGCAGCCGAAGCAGCCGGGCGGTCGACACGATGCGGATCCGGCAGCTCGTCACAACGGCGGACGGCTCCACGGACGTTCGCAGCCTGCCGGGCCGGCTGCGGTACGTGCGGTCGGAGACCCACTCTCACTGGCACCTGCTCGGCTTCGAGCACTACTCGCTCAGGCGCGCCTCGGACGGCCGACTCGTGGCACCGGACCGGAAGACCGGTTTCTGCCTCGGCGACCGCTATCGGATCGCGAGCCCACCACCTGCTGCACCGCCGAAAGCGGTCTGGGTCCGTGAGTGCGGCCGTGGCCGCACTCGGCTGCTTCGACTCCGTCAGGGGATCTCACCCGGCTATGGCGACGACTACGTTCCGGCCCTCGAGGGACAGCTAGTCGACCTGACAGGCGTCCCGCCCGGGCGCTACCTCCTCGTCCATCGCGTGAATGCCGACCTGTCCATTCGAGAGTCGAACTACGAAAACAACGCAGCCTCGGTGCTGCTCGAGCTGCGGGGCAGCAGCACCGTGCGGATCCTGGCACGCTGCCCTGACTCCGCTGCCTGCGGCTAGGGAACCGATGGCACCGCAGCGGTGTAGAAAGGGAAACGGAGAAGGAGGATGACGTGCGACGCCTGATGACCGGACTGCTCCTGATACTCCTGGCCGGGGCGCTGGCCGGCCCAGCAGCGGCGAAGGAGGCGAACGTCGAGCTCGGCTCGACGCCTGCGGGCCTTGGGCCCGGCGACCCGTGGAATCTCGGGATCCAGGTCTTCGCGGATCCAGGCGCCCTGGCGAAGGCCGATCCCCCGGTCGTCACGATCCGAAGCAGCGCCGGCGAGGAGACGCGATTCCCCGCGGAGCCCCTCGGGACGGAGCCGGGGACGTACACGGCGACCGTCGTCTTCCCGGAGGAGGGCACCTGGACGTATGAGGTGTACGACTCCGCGACCGGGCGAACCTACGAGTACGACCCGGTCGTGATCGAGGCGCCGGCCGTCGCACCGGCCGCCGGCGGGTCCGGCGACTCGCAACCGGTCGCGGCCTCGGCCTCGGACGACGGCTTCCCGCTCTGGCCGGTTCTCGGGGGCAGCTTCGGGCTCGCCCTCGTCGCCGCCGGCCTGACTATCTTCCTGCGCCGACACCGCCCGCCCGCCGCTCAGGCGCGCTAGCGGAACCATCCACCCGCTAGGGGCGGGCTCGACCCGCCCCTAGACTGGGCCGGTGCCAGGCCTCGTCCTCGTCGCTCCCGACAGCTTCAAGGGGACGTTCTCGGCCACCGAGGTCGCCGACGCCGTGGCGCGCGGACTACGCGCCGGCGGGCAGGAAGTCGTCGAGCTGCCGGTGGCCGACGGCGGCGAAGGGACGATGGACGCACTCCTGGCGGCGCTCGGCGGTGATCGGCGGGGCGCGACGGTCTCCGACCCGCTCGGCCGTCCGGTGGAGGCCGCGTACGGACTGCTCCCCGACGGCTCCGCGATTGTCGAGAGCGCGCAGGCGAGCGGTCTCGGGCGCGTTCCGGAAGCCGATCGCGACGCCTGGGCCGCTTCGACGCACGGCACGGGTGAGCTCATCATCGCAGCCGTTCGGGCGGGCGCCTCGCGGGTTCTCGTCGCCGTCGGCGGGACGGCGAGCACGGACGGAGGCGAAGGGGCGGTCGCAGCCCTCCAGGAAGCAGCCATGAAGATGGAGCTCGTCGTGCTCTCGGACGTCCGGACGCCGTGGGAAGAAGCGCCTCGGGTCTTCGGCCCGCAGAAGGGAGCTGATCCGGCGACCGTGATCCGCCTCGAGGGCCGGTTGGAGAAGCTCGCCCGCCGTGCGCCCCGGAATCCGACCGCCATCCCCATGGCCGGGGCAGGCGGCGGGCTCGCGGGCGGCCTCTGGGCCTTCTGCGAAGCCGAGCTCGTCCCGGGAGCGCCCTTCGTCCTCGACGCAGTCGGCTTCGACGAGAAGCTGGCCGGGGCGACCCTCTGCATCACAGGCGAGGGCTCGCTCGACG
>Ga0184621_10000220_pt1 | contig 11770 bp, 8 predicted proteins | sample PLM1_30_b1_FD_133144 | JGI IMG/M metagenome (GOLD analysis project Ga0184621, IMG submission 133144) | Groundwater sediment microbial communities from an aquifer in East River, Colorado, USA - PLM1_30_b1 | ecosystem: Environmental > Terrestrial > Soil > Riparian zone | place: USA: East River...
GAGGGTGCGGCAGTGCTCGCCGGCTCGAACCGCCAGCTCAGCTTCGGCGGCAACCCGGGCCTTACGCTCGCCGCCGGCGCAGGCGCATACAGCGACCCGATCAAGTTTCATGTGCAGGCGTTCCGGGAACTCGCGGTCAGCCTCGAGGTGGTCTCCGCAGCGGACATCAGCGCGCATCAGGTAGGTCTCACGACGAACTACATCGCCGCCGGAGCGCGCGCGGCGAGCGCTTCAGCGGACGGCTTCGCGCCGGTACCCGAGTTCGCCCCTGCGAATTCGGGGAATTTGCCGTTCTACTGGGTGGCGACGTTGGACGTGCGCTCGCCTTCGACCACCGGAGCGATCGTGCTCTTCGGCGACTCGATCACCGACGGGCGCTGCAGCACCCGCGACGAACAGGGCATCGTGCAGCCAAACCTCTATCAGCGCTGGGGCGACGTGCTTGCGGCGCGCATCGCCGCGCTGCCCGAAAACCAGTCCAAGGGCATTTCTAATCAGGGGATCGCCGGCAACCGCATCCTCGATCGCGGCAATGGGCCTTCGGCGCTCGAGCGCATCGAGCGCGACGTGCTCGAGCGCGCCGGCGCCACGCATGTCGTTCTCTTCGAAGGTACGAACGACATCACCGGCGGCTTTACCGCCGACCAGGTGATCGCTGGCACGCAGGAGATCATCCAGCGTGTGCACGACGCCGGGATGAAAATCATCGGCGTCACGGTGATCCCGCGCGGCCGCATCGGTGCCGGCTGGTCTGCGACACTGGAGCAGCATCGCCTTGCGGTGAACGCGTGGATGCGCTCGGAGGCGAAGTTCGATGGGCTGATCGACTTCGATCGCCTGCTCGAGGGTCCGGTGCTCGACGGGTCGCCGAGCATCAAGCCCGAATTCAACTGCGATTTCACCCATCCCAACGCCGCGGGCTACAGGGCGATGGGCGAATTCATCGATCTCGATCTTTTCTACAACGTAGGCACTTGGAGGAACGGTAAATGAAAGGCTTTCTGCTGGCGGGTCTCGCACTATTTTTGGCGGCGGGCGCTGCCTCCGCACAGACCATCGACGTCGACGAGCAGCGCACCACGCCGGTGGCGCACCGCTGACATGCTCGCCGTCTATTACATCCCCGGCATGGGCCACGGCGGCACGCCGTTCAACATCTGGCTCAACGTGGCGTTCGATGCGCTCGACGCCTGGGTCGACTCGCATCAAAGCGGCGGCACCGCAGGTTCAGTGCCGCCGTTCAACCTTGGTGGTTATTTCCGCGAATAGAGGAGAGAAAGCAATGAGCGATTCGAAGAAGCCCGAATACCGCGAAGACGATTCCTGGTTCAGCGAAGCGCAGCTCGATCGCCTCGCGCCGGCCGATCACGCCGATCGCGTGCACTCGCCGATTCCGACGCAGATGGTGTCGAACGGCGAGTACATGCCGATCGGTCAGACCGACAAGCAGAAGGAGGTCGAGGCGCGGCTCGCGGCGCTCTCAGAGCGCGCGGCCAAGCAGCTCGGCATGTCGCGCCGCAAGTTCCTGGCCACCACCGGCGGCTTCGCGGCTTCGTTCATCGCGATGAACCAGGTGTTCGGCGAGTTCTTCGACGTGCGGCCGATCGACATGCTGGTCTCGGACGCCTATGCGCAGAGCGGGCCGCCGGAGAATCTCTTCGTCTTCGACGACCAGACCCACATCATCCGCTCGAGCAGGACCGGACCCGGCAACTCGCTGCGCGACATCGCGCAGGGCAACCACAGCAGCAACAACCCGAGCGACCTGTCCGACGAGCTGGGACGGGTGAACTTTCCCTGGAACCCGGCGCTTGTCGGCCTGCCGAACCTGAACTCGAATTTCCACCTGGCGCAGTACATGAAGGACGTGTACCTCGACAGCCAGGTGACGGTCGCGATCATGACCAACAACAACTCGGCCGCGATTCCGGACATCGGCGGCAACCGGCCGCCGCGGTCGGTGCAGGAGTCCGAAGCATTCGAGATACTGACTGCCGAGCAGACCATGGCGACGCGCGACTGGGTGAACCAGCTCGCGGGATCGACGCGCATGCTCGGGCACGGCCAGCTCTATACGGGCGTGGGCAACCTGTGGTTCATCGAGGAGCAGATCGAGCGCCTGAAGCCCGACTCTTGGAAGGGCTACAACATCGCGCTTGCCGCCAAGCTCGACAACGACCCGAACAGCTAGTTGACGCGTTGGGCGCCCGACGACACCTACACCGCCTACCCGACGTATGCGAAGACCGACGAGTACGCGCGCAAGGACCACGGACGCATCCTGAAGGAGCATCCGGGGTTCATGAACCTGTCGATCCACAAGGGCCTGCAGACCAACGCGGTAGGGAGCGACCCGCGGCTCGGCCACCCGATCGACATTCCGCGCGCGGCAGCCGACTGGCCGCAGTTCAACTTCATCATCTACCACTCGTGCATCAAGCCGAGCTTCTGGGTGCTCAACGCGCTGAACGAGATCAACTCCGGAGTGCAGCGCGAGGGCGTGCCCGACATCTCGTGGACCACCGAGATGGCGCTGCTCGCCGCGCCCTTCAAGAACGTCTACGCCGAGATCGGCACGACGTTCGCCTCGACGGTGATCACGTTCCCGACGGTCTGCGCGCATATCCTCGGGCAGCTCCTGAAGTTCATGGGCGAGGACCGGGTCGTCTTCGGCTCGGACTCGGTCTGGTACGGCTCGCCGCAATGGCAAATCGAGGCCTTGTGGCGCTTTCAGATCCCCGAGGACATGCGCCGGCGCTACGGCTATCCCGAGCTCACCCAGTCGGCCAAGCGCAAGATCCTCGGCCTGAATTCGGCCAGGCTCTACAAGATCCCGGGCGCGGCCGAGGCTTCGCCGCACGGCGTCTACAAGCCGGTGCCGGCGGACTACGCGAGCCGCTTCACGCCGGAGCTCAAGCGCATCCTCGAGTTCCCGACGACCACCGGCGCTGCGCCGCAGAGCCCGCTGCCGCACTATGCGAACGACAACCTGGCGAAAATCAAGCAGTCGTATGCGGATGCGGGCGGCGCACGCAGCAATACGCGCTACGGCTGGCTGAGAACGAGGAGCTGACATGCGCAAATTGCTGCTGGCACTGAGCTTCGCGGTACCGGGGTTCGCGCCCGCGTGGGCGGCGCACGAGGGCTCGGGACTGGCGGTCCCGCCGGGCCCGGGCTTCCGCGGCGGGGCGGTGGCGGTATCGCACCCGCTCGCCGCCGAAGCGGGCGCGAGGATGCTGCGCAGCGGCGGCAATGCCATCGACGCCGCGGCGGCGATCCAGTTCGCGCTCAACGTGGTCGAGCCAGAGTTCTCGGGCATCGGCGGCGGCGGCTTCATGATGGTGCACCTCGCGAAGGGCCAGGGCAGCACCTTCGCCGTCGAGGGCCGGGAAAAGGCGCCGGCGAGCGCCGATACCACGCTCTTCACCAATCCGGACGGCACCAACCAGGGGTTCACGCCCGCTTCCACCAGCGGCCAGGCGGTGGGCGTCCCCGGCACCTTGAAGGTGGTCACTACCGCCCTGCAGCGCTATGGGCGCATGCGGCTTGCGGAAGTGATCCAGCCCGCGATCGAGCTCGCCGAGAACGGCTTCCCGGTGAACTTCGTGCTCGCGGGCGACGCGACTTCGTCGCGCACGAGCTTCTACGCGGAGACCGCGGCTGTCTTCCGCCCCGGCGGCGTGCCGCTTCAGCAGGGCCAGATCCTCAAGCAGCCGGATCTCGCGAAGACACTGCGCCTCATCGCGGCGAAGGGGCCGGACGTGCTTTACCGCGGCGAGATCGGCGCGGCGATCGTCGCCGCGCAGCGCGCCACGGCGAACGGCGGCAAGCCCGGCCTCATGACGATGCAGGACCTCGCCGACTACAACATCGTGATCCGCGAGCCGATCGTCGCCGAGTACCGCGGCTATCGCATCGCCGCGATGTCGCCGCCCTCGTCGGGCGGCCTGACCATGATCCAGGCGCTCAAGATGATCGAGCGCTACCCGCTCGGCGACGCGTCTGCCGGCTTCGGCTTCGGAAGAGCGCAGACGCTGCACGTCATGACCGAGGCGATGCGGCTCGCGTTCGCCGACCGCGCCGTATGGATGGGCGACGAGGATTTCGTGCAGGTTCCGGAGCGCGGCCTGCTCGACCGCGACTACGTGCGGATGCGCGGCAACATGATCAGCCTGACCTCGCGCATCGCGGGCACCGCGCCTTTCGGCGATCCGTGGGTTTTCGATACGGCGCAGCGTCCCGGCCGCACCGTGCTCGCCGCTGCGGAGCCATTGAGCTACGCCGGCGGCCACACGACGCACTTCTCGGTGGTCGACCAGTGGGGCAACGTGGTCTCGTACACGACGACCATCGAGCAGGGCTGGGGGACGGGGATCATGGTTCCCGGCTACGGCTTCATGCTCAACAACGAGCTCACCGACTTCAACTTCGGCTTCAACCTGCACCCGCGCTTCGGCGGACCCGGCGCGAACGACGTCCAGGGCGGCAAGCGCCCGCGCAGCAGCATGACGCCGACGATCCTCTTCAAGGGCCGCGAGGCGGTTGCCGCCTTCGGCTCGCCCGGCGGCGCGACCATCATCAGCTCGGTCTACAACGTGCTCATCAACCTGGTCGATCACGGCATGACGATCCAGCAGGCCGTCGACGCGCCGCGCATCTCGGTGACCACGGCCGGCAACTCGATCGCGCGCGAGGCCGGGTTCGACGAGGCGGAGATCGCCAAGCTGCGCGCGCTGGGGCACAACGTCGGCAGCCCAGGCAGCATCGGCAACGTCAACGCGATCTTCATCGACCTCGCGACCGGCCACCAGTACGGCGCGGTCGACTCGACGCGCGAAGGCGGCCTGATCGAACTGCCGAAGGGCCACCGCGGGAAGGAAGACGACTGACAGGGAGGACTGAATGATCGGCTTGTACACGAATAACGATCTCTGGAGGAAAGTCAGTGATGTTTGGCCGTCATTTTTCAGCCGGAGCGATCCCGCGTCCGGTCGTGATCGCGGGCGTGCTGCCCGCGCCACTTGAGTCAAGCCGGCCGCGCGGGTGGAACGGCATCGTCGTAGAGCGGTACCGCGCCAACGACGTCGAGGTCGTTGCACGGTCGTCTGCGGTCCTGGTCACCGTCCATCTCGGACCTTCCGTGACCCTGGTGCAGACCCGCTACAAGAAGGCTGACCGCAGGCTCATCACCAAGGGCGACATTACCGTTACCCCGGCTGGCGACTGCAAGGGATGGCAGCATCGGGGACCAGGTGATGCCGTCGCGTTGTGGCTAGCCCCGGCGCTCATCCGGGATAGCGCCGAGGTCGCGGGGGAAATCCGGCCGGAACGCGTTGAAATACTCGATAACTTCGGCACGCGTGATTCGCAGATCGAGCAGCTTGGTTTGTCGCTCCTCTCCGAGCTCGAGTGCGAAGGTTTCGGCGGCCGTCTGTGTGCCGAATCGCTGGCAAGTGCGCTGGCGGTCCATCTGCTCAGACGCTATTCGACGGCTGGCGTCGCGGTGCGACCCACCGCGACCGTGCTGTCCTCGTTCAAGCTCCGCCGCGCAACCGAGTACATGAACGACAATCTCGGCAAGGGTGTGGCGCTTTCCGAAATCGCCGGCGCGCTGGCGATGAGCCCCTATCATTTTGCCCGGGTGTTCAAGCAGACAACCGGGATTGCCCCGCATCAGTACCTGATCGAGCGCAGGGTCGAATACGCTAAGTCGCTGCTGCGCGAGACCGAGTTGTCCATTACCGAGATCGCCCACCGGGTCGGCTGCACCAATCAGAGCCACTTCTCCGTGCTGTTTCATCGGGCGACGGCAATGACGCCCAGCACGTTCCGGCAGCAGCGCTGAGCTTGGTCGCCCGCTGGTGCAGGTGAGCCCCCGTTCAAACGTGCAGGTATGAGCGCGACAAACGCGCAAGATTTGAAACGTTTTGGCAAGAATACGAAAGACAACCCCGGCTCCGTGTCTTTATCATTCGATGTGGTCCAGCCATTGAAGAATCTGCGGGAGCATTCGCAAGCTGCGTCCCGCTATTGTTATTGTGAACGACCCAGGGGAGGAACCAAAAATGCCTCGAGAACTTAGCAAGCAAGCTCGACTTTCTCCATCCACCGCGCGTCGACTTGTCCGAGCCGCGTTGATGAGCTTGCTGCCCATCGCGCTCGCGGGCGTCGGCGATCCGGCGGAAGCACGAATAACCAAGATCCAGATCAATTCCCGTGCAGTGGACTTCGGCGGCGCCTCGTTCGGCGCCGTGGGGCAGTACGAAACGCTCAGAGGGGTGGCCTTCGGCGAGGTCGATCCCAACGATCCCCTGAACGAGGTGATCACCGACATCAAGCTCGCCCCGCGCAACGCGCGCGGCATGGTCGAGTACAACATGGACTTCTGGATCAATAAGCCCGTCGACATGACCCGGGCCAACGGCACGCTGCTGCACGATGTGCCGAATCGCGGCAACGTGCGCAGCCTCGAGCTCAACGTCGGCGGCGCGGGCGACACCAACCCCGGCGACGGCTTGCTGCAGCGGCAGGGATATACGCTCTCGGATAACGGGTGGGAAGGCGACTTGTCTACCGGCCTGCAGATCCGGCTGCCGGTGGCGAGGAACAAGGACGGCAGCGAGATCACCAACCGCATACGGACCGAATCCATCCTCGGCGCGCACGCAAGCACCCAGAACCTGGCCACGCCGCCCGCCTACGAATCCGTCAGCACGAGCAACGCCGGCGCGACGCTGACCCGGCGCGTTCACCAGGACGACGCCCGCGAGACGATCCCGAATACCGATTGGGCCTTTGCCGATTGCGCGACGACCCCGCCGACCCCGTTCCCCGGTGTTCCAAGCACGAAAAAGATATGCCTCAAAGGAAACTTCGACACCAACCACATTTACGAGCTGCTCTACACCGCGAAGAACCCCATGGTGCTGGGGCTCGGCTTCGCAGCGACGCGCGACTTCATCTCGTTCCTGCGCAACAGCAACGGCGCGAGCACCGGGAAGTGCGGCCGCAAAGACGATGACAAGGATCGCGCCCGAGGCCGGGACGACGACGATGACGGCGCAGACGAGCACGGCCGCAGGCATGGTCCCTGCCCGGCAGCCGGGCCGGTGCCGGACAGCCCGCTGGGCGACTCGATCCAGAACGCCATCATCTACGGCTCGTCGCAAAGCGGTCGCAACATCCGCACGTTCATCCAGCTCGGCTTCAACCAGGACGAGAACCGCAATCTGGTCGTGGAAGGCGCCATCCCGCACAAGGCGTCGAACCGCGGCGCGTTCAACGTGCGTTTCGGCCAGCCCGACCGCCTGTCCGGGACGCAGCACACCGAGCGCCAGTTCCCGGGCGCCGAGTCGTCGCAGACCTGGGGAGTGTTCCACGACAAGATCTCGGACGTGAACGCCGGCCAGCTCGACCGCTGCCGCAAGAGCCACAGCTGTCCGAAGATCTTCCACACCAACACCGACACCGAGTACTGGCAGGCGTTGATGGCGCTCAACACCACCGACTCGGACAGCACGCGGGACCTCAAGATCCCGAAGAACGTGCGCATCTATCTCTATGCCGGCACGCGGCATGGCGGCGGCGACGTCACCATGCAATTGCCGACGGTCGTACCGGCTCCGCCGGCGAACTGCCAGCTGCGCACCAACAGCAATCCGTTCATCCACGGCCAACGGGCGCTGCTCGCCGCGCTGCGCGACTGGATCCTCCACGGAACGCAGCCGCCCCCGAGCCTATATCCGACGCTCGATTCGGGCGGGCTCGTGCCGCTCTCCGCCATACGCTACCCGTACATTCCCGCGGTGAACTTCACGGTGGCCGGCATCGCCACGCAGAAGTTCTACCTCGACCGCGGGCCGCTCTTCAACGTCGAGGACATCTCGGGCGTGATGCGCGAGCCGCCGGTGAAGCGCGGCGCCTACTCGGTGCGCATGCCCCAGGTGGACGCGGACGGCAACACCATCGCCGGACTGCCCAACACCAACATGCTGGTGCCTCTCGCAACGTATCTGGGCTGGAACGTAAGGAAAGCGGGATTCAGCGAAGGCGATTCCTGCGACCTCACCGGCGCGATCGTTCCGTTCTTCCGCACGCTCGCCGAGCGCCAGGCCGCGAACGACCCGCGTCCCTCGCTGCAGGAGCGCTATCCGACGCACGCCGACTACGTCGCCAAGGTCACCGCGGCGGCAAACAGCCTCGTCGGCCGGCGCCTGCTGCTTCCGGAGGATGCGGCCTTCCTCATCAACCAGGCCAACGCGGCCGCGGTGCCGTGAAACTGTCCTGCAGCTCAAGGCGTGCCAGGTAACGGACAAACCGGGCAAAGGCTACGGAAGGTAGAGGAGATCATTCATGAGAACTATTGCACTCGCAATCACCGCGGCCTTCGCCGTCGCGCAGCGCTTCGTCGATGAAGGCCGAGGCAAGCAGCGTGCTTCGTTAATTGACGGGAGATTCCCCATGAAGAGACTTGCGATCGCGTTTGCGGTGCTCCTTTCGGCGCCGGCGTATGCCGCCAAGCCGATGTCCTGCGAGAGCCTTACCGGCCTGCGCCTGCCGGACACGACGATCACCACGGCGACCGTAGTGCCGGCAGCGACGTTCAACCCCGCGATCGTCACCACCGCTTGCCGCGTCGCGGGCTCGATCAAGCCGACCAGCGACTCGGACATCCGTTTCGAGGTCTGGATGCCCACCGAAGGCTGGAACGGCAAGTTCCTGTCGGCCGGCGAGGGCGGCTACGCCGGCTCGATCAACTACGGCGGCATCGGCGGCGCTCTGCGCCGCGGCTACGCCGGCGGCTCGACCGATACCGGCCACGTCGGCGGCACCGCCGACTTCGCCCCCGGCCATCCGGAGAAGGTCACCGACTTCGGCTGGCGCGGCAAGCACCTGCAGGCCGCGCGCTCGAAGGACATCATCGGCGCCTTCTACGGCGAGTCGATCAAGCATTCGTACTTCAGCTCCTGCTCGAACGGCGGCCGCCAGGCGCTGATGGAGATCCAGCGCTTCCCCGAGGACTACGACGGCGTCCTCGTCGGCGCGCCGGCGAACAACTGGACGCATCATTTCGCAGGCTTCATCTGGAACGAGCAGGCGCTGTTCAGTACCCCCGGCGCGCACATGTCCGCGAGCAAGCTTGCGGCAGTCCAGGCGGAGACGCTGCGCACCTGCGACGTGCTCGACGGCGTGGTCGACGGCGTCGCCGAAGACCCGCGGCGCTGCAAGTTCGATCCGGCCTCGATCGCGTGCCCTGCCGGCACCGACGGTCCGAGCTGCCTTACCCCGCCGCAGGTCGGCGCTGTCCGCAAGATCATGCAGGGGCCGCGCAATCCGCGCACCGGCGGGCAGATCTATCCGGGCTACTTCACCAGCGCCGCCGGCGAGGCCGCGAGCTGGCCGGCGTGGATCACCGGCCCGCCGGTCGCGGGCGCGTCGATCCAGGCGTTCTTCGGCAACGGTTTCTTCGGCCGTATCGTGGAAGAGATCCCGCCGCCGGGCGTCTGGGACTGGGCGGGATTCGATTTTGACAGCGACATGGCGTTCGCCGACCGCAAGACCGAGCACACCATGAACGCGACCGAGGCGGACCTCAGCCGGTTCACGCATCGCAACCGCCGCGGCAAGATCATCATGTGGCACGGCTGGGAGGATCCGGCGATCTCCGGCGCCGACGCGGTCGACTACTACCGCCAGGTCGTGCGCGAGAACGACGACTCGACCGATTTCTTCCGCCTCTTCCTGGTGCCGGGCATGCTCCATTGCGGCGGCGGGCCCGGACCCAACGCGTTCGGCCAGTCCCTGCCGCAGGCGCAACCGCTCAGCGGCTCGCCGCAGCACGACATCCTCAGCGCGCTCGAACGCTGGGTCGAGGAAGGCGTCGCGCCCGAGAAGATCATCGCGGTGAAGTACGTGAACGACCAGCCGGCGCAGGGCGTTGCGCGCACGCGTCCGCTCTGCGTGTATCCGAAGGTCGCGGTCTACAAGGGCAGCGGCAGCACCAACGACGCCGCCAACTTCGCCTGCCGCACGCCGAAGGGCGAGAAGCACGGCGACGACGATGACGACGATTGAGCAGATCCGGGGACAGTCAACCGAGGAGAGGGGAACCATGAACAAGCCACGAAATGTCTTGAGCGCGCTCGCGTGCACGCTGCTGGTAAGCGCGATTCCGTCGGGGATGGCGTACGCCAACGATGACGACGGCGATCGCCACCACGGCGATAAGGACTTCAAGATCGAAGTGCTATCGAGCCGGCCCTATATGATCTCCGGCGGCGACGCGCTGGTGCGCGTTACGGTGAAAGACGGGAAGGTCAGCCTGGGCAGCGTACGCATCGAGCTGAACGGCGCCAACATCACCGGCGCATTCCGCGCCGACGCGAGCGCCCGCACGCTCACCGGCCTCGTCACTGGCCTCCGGCCGGGGGAGAACGAGCTCTCGGTCGACGCCAAGGGCAAGGGCCGCGCCGACGCCGACATCACGCTCACCAACTACCCGATCCAGGGACCGATCATCTCCGGGCCGCAGGAATTCCCGTTCGCCTGCACCACCGCGACCTTCGTGCCGTTCACGGGCAGCCCGGCGCTCGGCGCCCCGCTCGATGCGGACTGCTCCGTCGAAAGGCGCGTGCAGTACGTCTACCGCACGACAGGCGGCCAGTTCAAGTCGCTGCCGCAACCGTTCTCGACCCTGCCGGCCGATCTCGCCAACACCGCCACGGGGGTGCCGTACATCGTGCGGCTCGAGACGGGAACCATCAACCGCGCGATCTACCAGACCGCGATCCTGCATAACCCGAACGCCGCGGCGCCGAGTCCCTTCTCGCCGCCCACCGGCTGGAACAAACGCCTCGTCTACCCGCTCGGCGGCGGCTGCATCGGCGGCTGGTACTTCCAGGGCTCCGACATCGAAAGCGTGGTCAACCACTCGTACCTCAACCTGGGCTACGCCGTTGCCGCGGCGACCCTCAACACCTTCGGCAACAACTGCAACGACCTGCTTTCGTCCGAGACCGTGCTGATGGTCAAGGAGCGCTTCATCGAGAGCTACGGCGTGCCGCTCTTCACGATCGGCACCGGCGGCTCGGGCGGCGCCTACCAGAGCAACCAGACGGGCGACAACTACCCGGGCACGTTCGACGGCATCGTCACCACGAGCAGCTTCCCGGATGTCACCACCGGGATGCTCCCGATGGGCAACTCGCGCCTGCTCGACATCTACTTCAAGACGACGCGTCCGAGCGTGTACTCGGAGGAGCAGAAAAGCGCGATTTCGGGATACCTGAAGGCCACCGGCATGATCAACCACATGAGCAACGTGCGGGGGCCGAGGATGGATCCGAGGGTCGAATTCCCCGACCAAATCGTGGCCGGAACGCGCCCGGAGAATCGCTACGACCCTGTGGCAAACTCGGACGGCGCGCGCGGCGACGTCTACGACCACACCGTGAACGTCTACGGCGTGATCCCGAACACGCCCGTCCCCGGCATGGCCAAGTTCGCGCAGCGCCCGCTGGATAACGTCGGGCTCCAGTACGGCCTGAAGGCGCTGAACGACGGCAAGATCAGCGTCGACCAGTTCCTCGACCTGAACGAGGTCATCGGCGGCTTCGACATCGACTTCAATCATGTCGCCAACCGAACCGTCCACTACAAGGACGCCACGAAACGGGCTTACCAAGGCGGGCGTATCCTCAACGGCGGCGGCGGCCTCGCCAGCACGGCGATCATCACCCGCATGGCGGGTGGCGACCTGAACGTCAACGGC
>Ga0184621_10000221_pt1 | contig 11764 bp, 15 predicted proteins | sample PLM1_30_b1_FD_133144 | JGI IMG/M metagenome (GOLD analysis project Ga0184621, IMG submission 133144) | Groundwater sediment microbial communities from an aquifer in East River, Colorado, USA - PLM1_30_b1 | ecosystem: Environmental > Terrestrial > Soil > Riparian zone | place: USA: East River...
GTGGAAGACGTTGAGCTTGTACCGCGCCAAGAGGTCCAGCGTGCGCAGCACCGCCGCCTTGGGGTGGAAGTTGCGGGCGACGTCGAGCATGAAGCCGCGGTAGCCAAAGCGAGGAGCGTCCACTACCCGAAGCGCCGGCGGCACGACGCCGTCGCGCGGGGTGGGCGCGGGCAACAGACTGCGCAGCGACTGGAGACCGTAGAAGACGCCTGCGGACGAGACACCCACGATCCGGACTCCGGTCGTGGGATCGACGGCCAGCTCGTACGCCTCCGGCGACGATTGCCCCTCGACCGGACCCAGCTCGAGTCGCAGCGTCGCCGCACCTCCCTTCCCTCCGGCGCGGAAATAGGGCCGCAAATACTCGGCGGCGAACGTCGCCTCGTTCGCGAGCTCGGCGGGCGCAGGGACCTGCGGCATCGCGCTGAGGCGCAACGCTCCCGTTCCCTTGGTCACCTGCACGGGCGTGGGAAACACGGGCGGCAGCTCGCTCGCCGGGATGTCGCGAGCTTCGGCATCGAGCGCAAACTGCGCCTGGGGGGTCACCACACGCTGCGAGCGCTGGAACGGCGCCGCGACGTAATCGCTCAAGGGCACGCCCACGTCCTGCGCGGCGTCGAACACGATGTAGGGGCCCGACGGAACGAAGCTGCGATTGAGGAGCGGCTCCGTGACGTATGGGATCTTGATCGTCGCGCCGGGTGCGAGTCCGGCGAAGCCTGCGCCGGGGACGATGCGATGCAGGTCCGCCATCACGTCCTGGATATCGAACCCCGCTCCCACGCTGCCCGAGTCGGCCGAGTGCAACGCGCTGAAGTAGATCGCCCAGCCGGTCGCGGCGAGGGGCTTCGTGTCGCGATTCGTGAGCGTGAATGCCGCTTGCGTGTCGCCGACCAGCTCCCAGCGGAGCTGCAGCGCGGTCTGGGCGGAGACGGGGCTGGCGCCGACCATGAGGGCCAGCGAGAGGGCGAGCAGGCGGTTGCGCATGAGGGAGACTAATTCACCGCGAGGCCCGAGTCGAGTCTTCGAAACCGAAGAACCGGTCCATCAGCCAGGTGCCGTCGTTCTGTCGGAGCAGCAATGCGACGTAGCGACCAAACTCCGTGTGGCGCGCGCCGCTCGAATCGCTCCACGACTGCTCGAAGGCGCCAAACTCCGTCGCGTGATCCGGCGCGACCCGCCGATTGGCGACGATGAGACGAAGATCCATGTCTTTCAGGGATGCCCAGTTGCTCCGCGCCATCGCCGCCAGGTCGGCGCGGCCCCGAACCGTGTTGAAGGCCGGCCATTCGAACACCGCCGAGTCGGTGAACACCGCGCCATATGCTTGAGGATCGTGACTCCGGAACGCCTGCACGAGTCGCGCGTTCAACGAGTCGATACCGGCGTTCGCGTCGCCGGAGGTCCGACAGGCGATAGCCGCGATGCAAAGGGATGCGGCAATCAAGATGCGTGTCGTCATTTCGTCTGCACCGCATGGCCGCCGAACTCGTGGCGCAGGGCGGCGATCACCTTGGCCCCGAAGGACTCCTCCTGGCGCGAGCGGAACCGCGCCAGCAGCGACGCCGTAATGACCGGCGCCGGCACCTTCAAGCGCATCGCCTCTTCCACGGTCCAGCGTCCCTCGCCCGAATCCTCCACGTAGCCCCGGATGGCGCCCAGCTGGTCGTCACCGGCAAGCGCCCGCTCCGCCAGCTCGTTCAGCCAGGAGCGCACCACGCTGCCGTGGTTCCACAGCTTCGCGATCTGGCCCAAACGCAGCTCGAAGTCCTGGGAGGCATGCAGGATCTCGTAGCCCTCGGCGTACGCCTGGAGCATCCCGTACTCGATCCCGTTGTGCACCATCTTGACGTAGTGGCCGGCGCCAGCAGGACCCACATGAGCGTAGCCGCCTTCCTGCGCCAGGGTCCGAAAGATCGGCTCGCCGTGTTTGAAGGCAGACTCCGACGCCCCGATCATGAGGCAGTAGCCGAGCGTGAGGCCCCAGATCCCGCCGCTGGTCCCGACGTCCACGAGCTCGATCCCCTGGCCCTCGAGCGCCTCGGCGCGGCGCAGCGAGTCGCGGAAGTTCGAGTTGCCACCGTCGATGATGATATCTCCTCGGCCGAGATGGGGCACGAGTTCCTCGATGGTGCTGTCGACCGGCGCGCCGGCCGGCACCATCACCCACACGACTCGGCGCGGGGCCAGCTGCTTGGCGACGTCGGCGATGTTCTTCGCCGCCTTGACGCCCTTGGCGACCTGCGCCCTGATCGCGTCGGCGCTCGAGTCGTACACCACGACCTCGTGCCCGCCCTGGACCAGGCGCCGCACCATGTTGCCGCCCATTCGGCCCAACCCGATCATCGCCAATTGCATCGTTGCTCCCTGGATGGTGATTCCCTAGCCAGCAGAATAGCCCCGAATCGCTCAGTGGTATAGGATTGGGGCCACTTCATGGGCACTGGGCACACGGGGCTCTACGTGATCATGGGCGTCTCGGGCTCCGGCAAGAGTCTGATCGGCGCGATGTTCGCCCGTGAGCTCGACATCGCGTTCGTTGAAGGCGATGACCTCCACCCTCCGGACAACGTGCACCGCATGGCGGCTGGGATCCCCTTGACGGACGCCGACCGCCAGGGTTGGCTGATCGAAATCGCGACCCGACTGCGCGAGGCGAAGCGCGCCGGAATTGGACTCGTCGCCTCCTGTTCTGCGCTGAAGCGGAGCTATCGGGACCTGCTGCGCTCCGTGGGGGCAGCGGACGTGCGGTTTGTGTATCTCGCCGGGAGCCGCTTGCTCCTCGCGGAACGCATGGTCAGCCGGCGCGCCCATTTCATGCCGCCATCACTGCTCGATAGCCAGCTCGCGATTCTCGAGGAGCCGTCGCCCGACGAGCGCGCGTGGGTGTGCGATATCACCCAGGCACCACACGCGATCGTCGCCGACCTGGTAGCGCGCTCGGCATGAGCCCCAACACCCAGCTGCTGCTTCTGGCGTTCGGCGCCGTGGTGGCGCTGATCGTGCTGATCGCGCGCTTCAAGCTCCACCCCTTCGTCGTGTTGATCCTGGTGTCCCTCGCCCTGGGGACCGCGGCGGGAATGCCCGTCGGGAATGTCGTGAAGGCATTTCAGGACGGCGTCGGTGGCGTCCTGGGATTCATCGCGATCGTCGTGGCCCTCGGAACGATGCTGGGCAAGCTGATGGCGGAGTCGGGGGGCGCGACGCGCATCGCGACTACGCTCATTGCCCTGTTCGGCGAACGACGCGTGCACTGGGCGATCATGTTCGTCGCCTTCATCGTGGGCATTCCCGTCTTCTTTCAGGTCGGTTTCGTCCTGCTCGTTCCGCTGGTGTTCACGATCGCGCGGCGCACCGGCATGTCTCTCGTGAAGATCGGCATTCCGCTGGTGGCGGGGCTCTCGGTGGTGCACGGGATGGTTCCGCCGCATCCGGCGGCGATGCTCGCGGTCGGCGCCTACCAGGCCGATGTTGGGCGGACGATCGCCTATGCGCTCCTGGTCGGACTGCCGACGGCGGCGTTGGCCGGCCCGATCTTCGCCTCGTGGATAGCGCCGCGCATCACGCTCCCCGCGGAAAACCCGATGGCCGAACAGTTCGGGGGCGGCGTATCCCGCGACAACATGCCGGGGTTCGGTATCTCGCTCTTCACCGTGCTGCTCCCGGTGCTCCTGATGTTGTGCGCCAGCGCCGCCGCCGTCGCCCTCGACCCCGCGAGCCCCGTCCGCGCAGGCCTCGATTTCGTCGGTGGCCCGATCGTCGCGCTACTCCTGGCGCTGCTCTTCTCGTTCTGGTCGCTCGGATACCGGCAGCACTTCACGCGCGATCAGATCCTCAAGTTTGCGAACGACTGCCTCGGGCCGACCGCCACGATTCTCCTCGTCATCGGTGCCGGGGGCGGATTCAACCGGGTGCTGATCGAGAGCGGTGTGGGAAAAGCGATTGCCGACGTGGCCCTGGGGTCGCACGCCTCGCCCCTCCTGCTCGCGTGGACCGTGGCGGCGCTGATCCGTGTGGCCACAGGCTCGGCGACGGTGGCGATGACGACCGCCGCGGGGATCGTTGCCCCCATCTCCGCAGTGACGCCGGGGACTTCGGCCGAGCTGTTGGTGCTCGCGACCGGTGCGGGCTCGCTGATGCTCTCACATGTCAATGACTCAGGGTTCTGGCTCATCAAGGAGTTCTTCAACATGACCGTCCCACAGACGCTGAAGACGTGGACCGTGGCCGAGACGATCATCGGCGTCGCCGGGTTGGGGTTCACGCTGTTGCTCAGTCTGGTGGTTTCGGGGTGCAGTCCCCGCGTGCAGAGCACCGCCGAGGGGTGGATCGATGTGACGGCAACGCTCGATCCCGCGAAGACTCCGGTGTACCAGGGCGACGCGCCGATGAAGTTCGATTTTCTCAAAGACATGCGGCGGGGCGACATCCTGACACTGTCGGTTTACTCGATGGGCGCGCACAGCGGGACGCACATCGACGCCCCGATGCATTTCGTCGCCCATGGCGCACCGATCGACCAGGTGGCCCTGGACCCGCTGATCGGGGCGGCGCGGGTGATCGACATCCCCGACAGCGTCCAGGCGATCGACGCAGCCGAGCTGAACCAGCACGACTGGAAGGGTGCGAAGCGCGTACTGTTCCGGACCCGGAGCACGCTGCGCGGTTGGATGGACGAACCCTCGTTCCATAAGGACTTCGCGTACATCGCCCCGGACGCGGCGCAGCTGCTCGCGGACGCCGGCGTCGTGCTGGTGGGTGTGGACTACATCTCGGCCGAGCAGTTCGGCGCGCCGGCACCGAGGACGCACCAGATTCTGCTGGGGCGCGGGATTCCCATCGTGGAGGGGCTGGACCTGCGACCCGTACAGGCGGGCGACTACGATTTGATCGTGTTACCGCTCAAGGTGCGCGGGCACGAAGGTGCGCCGGCGCGCGCCATCGTGCGGAAGAAAAGCACTTAAGGCGTGAGGTAGGAACTGGTCGCGAGATTGAACACCCCAACGGGGAGCCCGGCTGGACGGTAGTAGTCGTCCTGACCGATGTCCAACGTGGACGGCGCCCACGGGAGCGACCCCGAGTACATCAGGTCGGTTGACCCGTCGCTTACGTGGCCGGCCAGGGTGAAATGCGGCGCCGCGCTGGAGACCACGCCGAGCGTGTGCATCAGCTCGTGAATCATGGCGAACTCGAGGTAACCTGGCGCTCCGGTTGGCGACCCGGCGAACGGGATTGCGCCGCAGTGCGACGCGCCGGGCGTGCCTTGCAGGTAGAGCGCCCCGACTCGGCCCGGCAGGGCCGGCGGCCAGGCGCCGCCGCCGCACGCGTAGGTGCTCCCGCCGTCATAGTAGACGGCGTACATCTTCGGCGACATCACAAGACCGCGCGCGGTGAGGTCTTTCTCGATCGTATCGCGCACGTAGGCGCCGTAACTCGTCATCGTCGCGTTCGAGCGCGCGAGCTTTGCAAATGTGATGTCGAGCGCCCCCTGGTAGGTGTCGAGGCGGAACACCCGCCCGCCGGTCTGCCCGCCGAGCCACGTTTGCCAACTCCCGACCGTGTTCGGCAGGGTCCCGTCCGTATCGAGGTGCCGGTCATTTCCGTCGCTCGGCAGCACGTACACGACGTGCACCTGCGGGCCGGCAACGTCGTCGGGGCGATCGGTGGTCGAGCGACTCGAAGCCGGAGGCGTGATACCGTCACATCCCGCGCCGACGATGGCGATGGACAGCAGGCCCAGGCGCACGAAGGCAGCGCTTGTCATGTTCTTTCACCGCACCGTGAAAGCCGGGGATGTGACCGTGTCATTTAGGAAGCGCATAGGGACGCTGGAATCGGCTCTACAGCGAATTCTAGGGTGCCCCGCGGGCGACGCCAGTCAACCCGCCCCAAAAGTCATAACGCCTCCTCTGAACTGTTCAGTTATCGATCAGACGCCAGGTGGCGGCCACTCTACCTCTCGGTTGTTGGACTTCGCCTTGCCATGCGCCTTGATGGCTCGGCGGATGAGGAACGCGAGTCCAATCGCGAGGAGAACGAAGTACAGAATTGTCTCTACATTCATTCCGCTGGTACCCATCGGCCTACCGCGTGACCGACGCTCGCTAAGGCGTCATTGCGGCCCGCGACGCCCGCCTCCGTGTCCGCGAGATATGCGGCAACGAGTACCGGCCCTCGCTTGACTGGCCACGTGACCGCCACGTCGTTCGTTGCGCCGTGCGCGCCCATCCCCGTCTTATCTCCGACTCGCCACGTCGCCGGCAACCCGGCGCGCAGCTTTTCCGCGCCAGTCGTGTTACCGACAAGCCATGCGATCAGCTGATCACGAGCGGCTCGACCCAGATGGTCCCCGAACAGGACCACTCGCAGATTCGCCACCATCGCGTTGGGCGTCGTGGTATCGCGTGCGTCGCCCGGGGTGGCGCTGTTCAAGTCCGGCTCGTCGCGATCGAGTCGCGTGATGCGATCGCCGAGCTGACGTACGTACGCGGTGAACGACGCCGGGCCGCCAATCGTCTGTAACACGAGGTTCGCCGCGGTGTTGTCGCTGTATCGGATCGCGGCGCTCACGAGCTCCGATACTGTCATGCCGCCCTCCCGCACGTGAGCGCGAGTTACCGGCGCGTACTCCAGCAAATCGGTCTCGCCGTAGGGCACCACACGGGACAACTGTTCCGTCCCAGCGTCCGCACGAGACAGGATCTGCGCGCCGAGCAGCCACTTGAAGGTGCTACACATCGCGAAGCGTTCGTCCGCCCGGTACGCCAGGCGCCGCCCGGTCGCCGTATCGAGCACGGCAACGCCAAGACGGCCGGCGACCTGCCGCTCGATGGTGCCAAAGTCCGGAGCGGGAGTCTCTTCGCCCGCAACGCGGTCTAGGTTGCGCAGCGACGGCGACACGAGGCCACCCAGAAGCGCCGCAACGACGTCTCTACGATGCATAGAGGAATCCACCCGTTGGGTCGGAACACGTGGTCACATTCAATGTCCTACGCGCGCCGTCAGCTTCAAGCGCTGGTTAGGCCGCGACATAAGCGACACCCGCACTGACGATAACTCCGACGATCATCAGAGAGCCCAGACGCCAGGTGCGACCCCAGAGGCTCATCCCGCGGCCGTGCGGCGGCAGCCTGCCCTCCCGACGCAGACGCGCCCGGGCGCGCCCGGCGAGGACACCGACCGCAGCATACAAGGGCACCGTAGCCACGGCCAACGCGGCCAACGTCGCGGCGAATCGGTCGGCATATGGGAGCTGTGGATCGCGAGACAGCAGCAGCCCCGTCGCTGCCAGTAGCGCGGCGTATGGCAAGAAGATCATGGGGCCCCGCGGGCTGTACGTGACCGTGAGGGCGAGAGCGGCGCCGCCGAAGAGACCCAGCACGATGCGCGCGGAAAGGCGGGATTGCGGAGGAGTTCTTCGAGCATCGGTACCTCCAGTAACGGCACTGCGGTGATTCTGCGTCGCTGCCTAACGGACCGCGCTTAAGTTGCGGCGCGCTGAAGAACAAGGTGTCATTCAATATCCTACGCGCGCCGCCAGCTTCAGGCGCTCGTTAGGCGCCATTCTGGTGCTCCTTGGAATACTGCCACAATGCGCGATCTACCGTGCGAATGTCGTGACCCACCTTGGCGCACAGGCCCCGCGCGAAGGCGACATAGCGTTCCCAGAATGAGTAGTCGTAGCTGCTAGGGACGTCACACCTTAGAGACCATAGTGCTCGGAAGTCCACAATCGGGTACACCTCCAGATGGCAGAAGTGCAGGATGACGGAGGCCGTCGGCCAATTGACGCCGGTCAAAAGGTTGAGGCATTCGATTCTGAGACGCGGCGAGGTCCCGGCGGCCAGCGACAGGCGCGTCACTTCCTCCACGAAGTTCGGCTCGTTCTGCGCACACCGGCTGGCACTTCGCGGTGTCTTCCACCGGGCGATCGCGAGGAACTCAGGCTTTGAGAGGTACCCACGTGCGCGGGCCGACGTGACCGGGCCGGCTATCAGCTCCGCTTCGCCGGCGTACTCGTAGCGGGCCGCCCAGTGAGGGATCCTCTTCTCGGGGAAGCGCAATGTGAACACCATCACCTCAGAATGGCGCCTAACGGACCGCGCTCAAGCTGCGGCGCGCTGAAGAAAGAGTCGTCATTCAATAGCCTACGCGCACCGCCAGCTTCAGGCGCTTGTTCAGGCGGCAACTCCTAGCGCGCCGACGGCTCGTTGGGTTTCGGCGCAAGGGCTTCGAGAGTACGGGCAAGGCTCATTTCCTCTCGCTCCCACTCAGACCAGCCCGAAAAGAACCCGCCCGCGGCCCCTACGGTAACGCCCACCAGCAAGGAGGCAATGACGCCGCGTGCACTCGGGACTCCAAATCCCCCGAAGCCCCAGCCAAGCAGCTCGGCCGTGAGAAAGAGCCCCAGTCCGTACCCGAGGACGCCATGACGCCAAATGAAAGTGTCCTCTCCCATTTGGCGCGCGTCGGCCCATTCGAGTGCTCGCTGGCCTCGGGCGATCTTGCGCCGTTGCCTGAACAGGGCCAACCAGGACGCGCCCTCGCTCTTCAGGTTGCCTAGATGCCGCTCTTCGCGCTGAAGGTAATCTTCGAGAAGCTTACCCTGATCACGGGCTAAGGTCTGCGGCGGGCGCGGGAGATTCGTCACAAATGGTGGAGTGGCGCGGGAGTTGCCGCCTAACGGACCGCGCATAGGCTGCGGCGCACTGAAGAAAGATTCATTCCTTAATGTACGCGCGCTGCCAGCGTCAAGCGCTGGTTAGGCGGCGGCATGGTCACGCGATTGTCCAGGGGCCCGCTTGTTGAACCACGAAAAAGAGTAGTGTCGTGAGGGGAATCCGCACGCCGATGGGCCAGCGGCGACGGTGCAGGAGGTGGATTGACCCAGCGCTCACGACAACCGGAATCGGGGCCCATAGAGGGAACGGCGCCATTTGACCGGGGCCGTAGAAGACCACCGAAGCGGCTGTAAAGGCAACGGTGACGACAGTGGCGAGGATGACCCAATCACGCCACAGCCCGCGGGTGCCACTCCGGCGGTACTTCCAGTCGCCGTAGAGGACGAGGGCGCAAGCCAGCGCGAGATACGCCAGATGGCCAAGGGCCTGCATTGTCAGAGCCATCGCTCAGTGCCCGCCGCCTATGCGGGCGCTAGGGGCTGATCGTCACGATGGCGGAATCGTTCAGAGGTTCGTACACACCGAAGATGACGACGCCGGCGACGATCAGAACCTGTCCGACAGTCGCCGTGCCACACAACGTGGTCAAGGCCGTTGCGGGCGCGACGTACTCGACCGACTCCCCGGTCTTCGGACCGAAGATCCAGCCGCAGGTGCTGTCGCCGGCCACCCTCCAGGCGACCTCCCAATCGCCGCCGTACGGCGGCGGCCACGGACCGTACGGCGGCGGTGGGCCTGACGTCCCGTCGGCGAACGTGGCGGACACGTTGAACGGCTGTCTGTCGCCCGGCCGGAGCGTCAGCGTCTCCGGCGAAACGATGAGCCGGACGGGCTCCGGATCCAGGTAGATGTCCATGATCTGCGGGTCCTCAATACACTGGATGTGTGCCAGGGCGTCGAAATGGCCGTAGTAGCCGGATGCGACGACATCGATGCCCGGGTCGGCGCAGGAGTAGTCTTCGGCATAAGTGGTCGAGAGTCGATAAAGGCCGTCCGCGTCAGTAGTGTCGCGGTCGAGCGCAACGGTGGTGTAGTTACTGATGCGATAGAGCTCGAGCGATGCTCGTGGAATGGGCGCGGCGCTGTGCGCGGAGCGCAGCGTGCCGGTCACCGTTACAACCAGCCGGTTGGCGACCGGTGCGTTGGGCTCTGACCCACACGCTCCCAGGATCCCGAGAACCGCCACGCGCATTGCCGATCCGTGTCGCATTTGACGCCTCCTGTCCCGCAGACTGTCGGTACGAGGGGTCAAGTGCACGTCAAGAGCTGCTGGACGGTTCCTCATAAAGGCCGAACTCGTTCCCCACCGGATCCGCGAACACTGCAAATGCGCCCATACCTGTGCCGATGTTCGTGCGCGGCGTCAGGACTCGGCCACCTGCCGCCTCAATCCGTTTGAGTGTGTCCGCAATCGCGTCGACCATGATGTAGGTCCGGGTGCGGTCGTCGGGGGTCCGATCGCTCTCCTTTACCCACGTCCCGCTCACCCCACCAGCGTCATCGAACGCCAACTCGCCATCTCCACGTTGCCTGACCTTCCAGCCGAAAATCGTGCTGTAGAAGTCGGCGGACGCTTCGGCGGTCTTCGCCGGTATTTCCAGATAACAGATCTTGCCGTGGGCCATTATGTCTCCAACAAGAAATACAGGGGGCGCCGCCTAATGGATCGCGCTTAAGCTGCGGCGCGCTGAAAAAAGATTCATTCCCTAATCTACGCGCGCCGACAGCTTCAAGCGCTTGTTACGCGGCGCCCCATCACTCGTGGAGTCCAATGGTTGCAAGAACCTCCCTGACGAACGCCGATTTCCCCTCTATGTACGCTGGACGGTCGAAGGGAAACCTTTGCGCCAGTGCCACCTTCAGGCGAGCGTATGCGGCCGCGAGCTCCGAATTACCGCGCAGAGCGTCGCGAAATGCTAGCGTAACTCTGTGATGCCGTGAGCCTGGCTCCGCCAGCGAAAGGTGATGTGTCCGCAGTTCGCCGCCAGGCGGCCGACGGAAGTAGTGGCGGTCCGGGATCTCTTCCTCGGGACGCAATTCGTAGCCGAGCACTTCGAGGTGCGTGACCAGTCGCTTGGCATCGTCGAAGTGGGGAACGGAGACAAGCACGTCGAGAATGGGCTTGGCACACAAGGCGGGGACAGCGGTGCTCCCCACATGGTGCACGGCCAAGATCGATGGCCCGAGTGCCTCTCTGAGCTGCGCCGACGCCTCCTCGAAGAGGAGGGGCCACCGCGGGTCGTAGGGAACAACAACGACCTCCGTCCGTTTCAGCCCGAGTGCTTGCGAAACGAACACGATACGGCGCCGCCTAACGGATCGCGCTTGAGCTGCAGCGCGCTGAAGAAAAAGGTGTCATTCAATACCCTACGCGCGCCGGCAGCCTCAAGCGCTTGTTAGACAGCGACCGGGCTAGTATCGGTGTTCGTGCCAATACACGAGAATCAAGGTCCATACAGGACCTCCATTTCCCACCAGGAGTGCGGCTAGGAAGGCAGCCTGCGCAGTGTCCGGTTGGGTAAGGTTGAAACTGAGTGCGAGCAAAAACCATCCCAAGACCATCCACGCAGCACACAAGGATGTGAGAACAAGAACGCGGCGCTTGTTGGGGCGTTCAGCGTGGCCAAGGGCGCGACGCAGCTCTCGCTGCTTACGTTCCTCAGAGAGCGTCACCAGTGGTATCGTGGTCATGACCTCGTGTCCGCTCGTCGCTGCCTAACGGACCGCACTGAAGCTGCGGCGCGCTAAAGAAGAATTCATTCCTTAATCTACGCGCGCCGGCAGCTTCAAGCGCTTGCTAGGCGGCCGCGTCGCGAACATCAACTGCGTTGTGGGCTGTGCTATTGTTTCAACCTCTGCAAGAAGGCGTTTGCGACGTCGCGGGACGATACGCGCGCCAAGAGATCGAGGAGCGAGTCCGTGTGCCCCACGCGCGCGGCCGCGGCCTGTTTCAGAAAGGCCGCAAAGGCCTCGTCGCCGAGCTGCGTTTCCAGCTCGCTCAAGAGCACCGGGCCCTTGCTGTACAGGACGGCGGGCGACTGCCGTGGGTTGATGGTGCGGTCGAACCCGTAGACCGGTGGCAA
>Ga0184621_10000222_pt1 | contig 11702 bp, 13 predicted proteins | sample PLM1_30_b1_FD_133144 | JGI IMG/M metagenome (GOLD analysis project Ga0184621, IMG submission 133144) | Groundwater sediment microbial communities from an aquifer in East River, Colorado, USA - PLM1_30_b1 | ecosystem: Environmental > Terrestrial > Soil > Riparian zone | place: USA: East River...
GCCTTTGAAGGCTTCGGGGTCGCCCTGTTTCCGGGAGCTTTCGACAGATTCTTGAACGCCGCGTTCGGTGACCTCTTCCACACCGGGAGCGGTGCGAAGTTGCAGATTGATTCCGCGCCGCTTCAATTCGTTGACCGCGTCTTGAATCGCAAGGTCACCCTTCATTCGCTTCAAACGGAGCTGACGCTCCGCAACACGCGGGCTGGAATAGTCGGGCTCCGGCTGCGCGCCGGTTGCCTGCATTGGGGTCGCTCCCTGCGCTCCGGGGCCCGGGCTCCCCGCATAAAGCTGCTGGACATCCTGCGGGGTGACCCCCGTAGGCTGACCCGGAAGATTCACGGTCTGTTCGGGAGTCGCCGGAAGATTTTGGGCCGCGGTTTGAGCCGCGTCGACGTTGATGCCCCGTCGGCGAAGCTCTTCGAGAGCCGCTTGAATTTTTGGATTTGCGGTGGGCATATCAGGACATCAGCCCGTATCCGCCCTCGCCGACGAGACTCAAAAGGTCGTCCGTCGATTCGTGGAGCGGGTTGAAATCATCGGCTGAAGCTGCGGCGAGAAAAGGTGTGTTGCCAGCTCCGGGGGCCGCGGTCGGGTTTTGTCCCGTGGACGCACCGGGCACCGGAATAGTCGGGGCGCGCGGAGCCATGTCGACGGGCAACGCCGGGGTGGCGTTCGGGTCGTTCTTCGGCTCAATGGGTGCGGCCTGAGCGGTTCCGCCGCCAATTCCGAGAAGTCGGGCGAACTTGCCGCGCTTGACGTAGCCCTTGCCACCCTCTTGGTCCATGCGGTCCTGCTCGGCCTTCGCGCCGCGCGCTTCATTCTCTTTGCGCTGCGCTTCCGCGTCGGTGTTCCCGAGTTCGGTGCGCTTCTGGATGTCCTGCGCGGAGATTTGGCCTTCTTTGAAAGCGTTGTGGAGCCGGTCGAGTGCGGGTTGCAGGTCGACGGGCTTGACCAAGACGGGCGCGCTGGCTTGCATTCCCAGCGAGGGCGGTTGAACAGTGAGGGCCATTATCGTTTCTCCAATTGCTCGACTTTTGCCGCGAGGGCTTGGACAGAGGCGAGTAACACGCCAAGCAAGTCCACCAGAGGAATCGCCGCGTCGCCCCCGCTGTTCGGGAAGAGTCGATTAAAGTTCTGTGCCATCGTTCCGATGTGCTCACCCCCCAATTCAGGGTTGATGTATCTCCACCGACGGACCGGCAGCTCCCGGACCTTCATGAGAATGTCCTCGGGGCAAACCGGCGTGATGTCGGTTTTCAAATTCTCGTCGCAAGCGAACCCCGCGAGCCCGATTAGGGAGCTGATGTTCAGCCCGCCACCTCCGACCCCGCCTCCGCCGCCGCCACCGCCACCCATGAGCCCGCCGAGTGCGCCGCCCCCGCCGCCTCCGCCCCCGCCACCTGCGGCAGCGATTGGAGAGCCAGCGTTTCCGCCGAATCCGGTGTCATACTTTTGCGGCTCATAGAGAAGTCCGCCGAAGCTGGAAATCTGGCCGATTGCGTTGTTCAAAAATGCTGCGTCGCGCAAAGTCTTCTGCGCTTTCAAATCGAAACGCTGGCCGGTCAACTGACGCTGGCCTTCGCGACCTTGAATGTCGAAACTTGCAGCCTCGCGACCGGTAAGACCGCCGGACGGAAGGTTTTCGTTGCCGATGGCGAACGCTGCTGCGCTACGCGCTTCGCCGGACATCTCCGCCGTCTGAATCGTCGGGAAAATCCCGCTGAGGATTCGCGCCCGTGCGTCCTGAATCTGTTGCCCGGCCTGCCCGAGGTTGATTGCCTGCTGCTGCCGGACCTGCTGGAGTCGCACCGCCTCAGAACCGAGCGCATGCGCGACGGGACCGCCAATCGACCGCTTGTCGAGCGAGAATCCGCTGCCGGACGCCGCGCCGATGCCAGACCGAACGAGTTCAGCCTGGAATTCGGGAGGGAGGGTCGCACCCGCTTGTAGCGCGGCGTTCGCCTCCTGAAAAAGTTTGTCCTTGAGAGCTTCTTGCTGCGGGTCGGCCTGAATGTTCTCTTCGAACAGTTTCGAGGCTACGCGCGCGGACTCGCGGGACGAGGGCTCGCGGCCAAGTTCGGCGACGAGGTTTTTCTTCCCCTGCTCGCGGAGCTGGTAAAGCTCGGGGTCGTATTGCTTCTGCAATTCGAGCCGCTTGTCGAGGAAGCCTTTGTCATATTTGGTGACGAGCGCGTTGAGCCGCTCGGGGTCATACTGTTCCTTCAGCATTTTCTGCTGTCGGGCGATGCCCTTCTTCTGCGTAGCGTATGCGCGGTCAGCCGCGTCTTTTTCAATAAGACCCGTGACCACCGAACTGCCTGCTCCGAGAACTTGTCCCATAAATTACAAAACCTTGTGGTATCCCGTCTCAATCGGAGAAAATCCGTGAGCCGCGAAAAATTTCTCGAATCCGAATGGGCTGCCCATCAGGATTCGTTTGCATTGCTCGAATCGAGCAAAGCTCTCTGCATTATACAACAGCCGACCGCCGAACTTATGGTTGCGATGCTCAGACATCACAAACCACCAATTGACCAGACAAACCTTGTCCGCACTGAACTGGTCCACCCCGAGCATCAGCCCGAGAATGCCGCGGAGTTTCCAGTGTTCGTTCTCCTTCTCGAACACCCCGAGCACTCCGCCCTTCGAGCTGTCCGTGACGTCCTGCCAAAACTTCAGAAAATGTTCCCACGCAAACGAGCCGGGATACTTGAACTCGGCGAAGCATGTCTCCGCGAGCGGACGGACCATGTCCATGTCCTCGGAATCGAGGAACCACGTCCAGACCGTCGGCTCAGCCGTTACAACTTCACCAGTGCCCATAGAAACTTCGTCGGCTGCATGTTGGTGTGCGGCAGAGCTGCTCCCGTGTAATCGGGAACCGCTGCCAGACTGAACTGACGCGACGTGATGAACATCGTGCCGTTGGGTGGGTCAGGCATGACACCGTTTTTTGTCCCGTTGATGCCGCCGTCACCGCGAACCTCAAAATGGTTCGGGGGCTTCGGCCCGGGGACCTCAATCTTGTCCGGGTCCGCCGCGCCGGGGCCCTGCCCGTCATCGACGCGTTGGAAAAATGCATTGTTGTCGGAGTTCAGCGCGGTCGCCGAACCAACGACGTGCGAGTGTTGCTCGATTTGTGTCGAGGTAAGGATGACTTCCTCTTGCCCGACCGCGTCCGCCTGCGCTCGCGCGCTGATTCCCGAGTCCGTCGGGAAAGATGTCGAGGGAGAAAGACCGGGGTCCTTCGTCGCGACACCGAAAACTTTTCCTCGGCACGTGATGTCGTTCTGCCCGACGTATTCCCAGCCGGGATTCGCCGTGATGGCTGCTGTCAGCGTGGTCGTGGTGACAAACTTGATGTCGCCGGGCGTGCCGGAGACGGTTCGCCACTGTCCGCGCTCGAAATGAATCAGGCAGTTGATGTCCGTGTCGAAATACTGTTCGAGTTCAACCGGACTTGTGGGTCGTTCTGCCGTGGTGCCGCTCGGGGGCGGGTTGCCGCCGGGTCGCCACTCGGACCCATCCCAGAAATACCACGTGATTGCGCGATTGCCGACCGTGCGAAGCCAAATCACCGGGTCGCCCTCGCCGGGCGTGCCAGGGTCGGTTTGGCTGACGACGAAGACGCGCGTCACGCTGTCGTCGATGTTGATTGGGACGTATCCGCCCTCAGTCGGGCTGAAAACATACCAGCGGTCGCCATTTTTCAACCACGGTCCAACGTTCGTCGCGGGTTCCGTGTCACCGGACACGAAGAAATTCGTGCCCTCGGGCGACTGGATGGACAGCCGCTCGATGAGCGCGTCCTGGAAGTCCTGCAAGTCGCCGTCGAAGTCCGGCGGGAGCGGGTCCCCGACAATTACGAAGTTGGTTTTGAAAAGGTCACTCATGGGACGGTCACAGAAACGATGTTCGACGCCGTGGTTTCACCGAAGTTCGGCTCGATACCTGTCACCTTGTAAAAGAAGGTTCCAGACCCCGGATTGTCAAGGAAAGTATTGGCGATAAGCCCCGATACCTGAACAGAATAGGGCCCTTCCTCGACGGTGGCCCGATAGATGATGTATGCGTAGGCCCCGGGAACCTCGCTCCAATCCAGTTGAACGGTTAAATCTTCCAGGACCGCCGCCTCAAGCGTGGGCCCCGCGGCCTGCGTGATGGGCAGGATGTCCAAGGTCGACAGAGCGGTAGCCGCGGACGCCGACGTGATGACTGCGAGCTGACAAATCAGCGGCGATTCATATGGAATCTTCAGCGCGCGGCGAGAAACTGTTTGGAGAGCGGCGAACGTGTTCACGACATCCCTCCCTGGCTCACGCGTTTCGGCAGGACCGCTTCCAGGGCGTTAGCCGCTTTGCGTCGCGCGATGGTAGAGGCTACCTTCTCCGCGCATTCCTGCGAGATTGCGCTCGTGTGCTGGCCCACACCGACTTCAGTGAAGCCCTCCGCAGTGATGGACTCAGCCCGTGCGGCGAAAAAGAGTTTGGGTTCGCTCGAATTGTCCGGTTCGAACTCAGCTTGTGCCGCGTCGATGGAAACTGCGCGGGTCGCCGCGCCATCGAATCGCACGAAACTTTCTTGCGTCTCATTCTCTTCGACGGTGCCAGAGTCATCGAGCTTGTCCTGGTCGGACATATACATGAGCAACCCCGAGACGGCACCTGGACCAGAACCGCAGACGAGAAGCTGGAAGGAATCGTCCTTCCATTCACCATATGGCGATTCGATGTCGCAGCTCGAAAGAGTTTCTTCAGGCGACGCGGAGCGAGCGTCTTGCGTGCGGACGTAGCGCGACTGTTTCTTCAGCCCGAAAATCCGGGTGTTCGTCGTGAGACGACGACCGAATCGGAGCATTCCCTTGCTCGCCAGGATTCGCTTGGTCAGAATCCGTTTATACTTCCCGCGATTCGTCCCGCCCCAGAACGCAGCCACGTCAATCGTGCCCTTTAGCTCAGAGAGGAAGATGTCCGCGTAACGGAATTCTTTGTGCTTTCCTTGCGAACCGCCGGAGTGCGAGCGAAATTCGGCCCACCAAGAGATGTGGCAACCGTCGTCGAGACGGTCCGGCGTGAAGGCTTCCCACAGACGGTTGACGCCGTCGCTGTCGTTGCTGATGTGGAACACCCGCTCGCGGCCCATGATGGTCCCAACGAACCATTGAACCGGACGCGTGCCCGTCCAGAAAGAATTCCAAGCGGGGGCGACTCGTCCGGTGCTGGGAATCGGCGAATTGTCGAGGACCCACGTGTGTAGATTCTGCTTGCTCGCATAGGGCACACTGAGCAAAAGGTAGTTTTCGTAAACCGCGCCCGCGACGCCAGAGAGGTCCGGGGACAAATATGCTTTGCTGTCGCCGAGTTGCTGGTCGAGATACGGAATCGTCGAGGACACGAAAGCCTGCGCGGCGCTGTCGAACGACACCAAGCCGTAACGGCTAAACCACCAGAGATAGCCGCCCTGCGCAACGATGGAACGTTGCGAAACGCAACCGATGTTTGGCAGAATCTCGCGTTGAAAGTTTGGAACCTGAATCCACTGTTGTCGATTGCGGATTCCTGCCTGAATCATAGACGTGTCGTTGCGGGTAAACACGAGCAGTGCGGACGTGTCTGCCGAGGACACCATCGGATAGAGCGCGGTGATTTCAGACTTGAAAAGGAACGATGCCGCGGTCGTGATGTAGAGCGCCTCGGTGAACGAGACGGGGTCCGCCGGGTCGCTGGCAAAAAGTTGATTGCTACGAGCCACCCAGAGCCGGTCGCCCACCCACGCCATCGGTCCGCCTACCGGGATTTTCCCGGAGCCCTTCTGATGCTCTGCGTCGGTTCCGTCGAACGTTGCCGCCGCCGTGAACCCGCCGTCTTGAATCACGAGGATTTCTTTGGGCTCGATGAGCCGCAAACTACCATCGGGATTGATTTGAACGGCCTTGGTCGTCTGGCAAAAATATGCTTGGCTTGCGGTCGTGGAGAACTCCAGGTTTTCGAGCTGACGAAACTCCCGGTAAGGGTATTCGCTCACGTAGACCAGACCATTCACCATGAACACTAGGATGGCCGCGCCCACGCGGGGCTTGAAGAATGTGAAGCCCTGGAGTCGTCCTTCGGGCCACGCCGCGATACAGCGGTAGCCGGGACGACACTGCACCTTCCCGCCGCGGTTCACGACATTCATGCCGCGCGCGTATTGGGAAGGCTGGAGATACAGCGGATACAGGTCGGAGTCTACCCCGCCTACAAAAATTCCGTCTCCGTCTTGGACTTTGTTGAGGGCCATTAGTCGATGTCGTCGAAGCCGTCGAGCTTGAGCCCGTTACGGTCTTCGACCTGAATTGGATTGCCGACGGGGTTCGTCAACACAGACTCTCGCTCCGTAAGGAGGCGTGCAGCCTGCGCCTCGAATCCGAGTGCGGTGCCCACGTCGTTCTCTTCATATTTCTTCACCGCGCGCATGGCTAGAAGCAACGCCAAGCGGCTGTGTAAAAGAATCCGGTCGTTCCGGGTGTAAACGTCCGCGGTCCGTTTCCGGTAGCAGATTCGAACCCAGTCAGAGCCGTGAGAGATTCGGATTCGACGATATGCTGGGCGAGTTTCGTCGGGTTCGTAGATTCCGAGCAAAGTGCCAGAGCTGGTTGAGTTGTCGAACGAGCTGAGCCGGATGTTTGCAACGGTCCGGTCCTTCACAATCCCGGTGATTCGTGAAACGACTGGGTCGGAGCTGGACGGGAGCGCGTAGCCGAAGATTGTGGGGACGAGCAAGCCGTCCATCCAATCGCCGTTGACCTGCGTGCGGAGCGGACGATTTTGGTCGTCGAAGCCGAATACGCGAATCATTTTCCCCTCGTCCTCTTGGCTGTCTAGGAACGCAATCAACCGTGCGGGGCACGGAAGGTCGCGATAGGTCGGGAATCGACCAGTGTTGAACCAGTCAAACCCGCAGGACCCGGTGAAATCTCCCGGCCCATTCAGGTGAAACGAAAACAGGTCATCGTGACCAAGCGCAGGGTGTCCGCCGACATTCAGAGAGAGCACCGTCTCGACCTCGTTCGGAAGAGTGATGCATTTGTTCGACACGCAAATGTCGAGGAAGCCCACGAGTGGGTCGACCTCGCCTTTATTCGCGAGCAACTGAATGGAGTCGGAAATCTGCCGGAACAGGCGAGGTTCCTTGCAGTGACCAAAAATCACCTTTGCTTCATCCCAGATGTCGTCGACAATAAACATGCTTAGTAGTCCCCGTCAGAATCTTTTCCCGCGTTCTCTTTCTCGACCTCGTCTTTGAGCCTGTCGAGACGGTCGCCGGAATCTTCGTCGTCTTTCTTTTCCGCAGACTTCCCGCCCTTGACGGACTCAATCGACATAATGTCGAGGGTGACGTTCTGGCGTTTCTTTCCGTCACGGTCCTTGCTGTTTGATTCGGAAACTTTCTTGAACTTCACCACCATGGTGCCGGAGTCCGGCAAATCATAGTCGTTGTTCCATTCAAGGTAGAGCGACGGATAGTGTGGCTCGTCCTTCGAGGGCATTGCGGGTTCGGACATCCCCTTCATGGAGAGTCCGAGGTCGATGGGCATTTTGGGCATAGTTACCAAGAGATTGTGGCGACTCCGTTTGAAACGTTCACGGTGTAGCCGAGTGAGAGCATGTATGTTCGGACCTGCGGAAGCAACGGGCTCAGGTCCGCGCGGTCGAGTTGACCGATTTGATTCTGGTCGAGCGTAATTCGAACCTCCGTCGGGGCCGATGGCGAATTAATCAAGACCCGATTGAATTCCTCAATGAGTGACCGAATAATTCCTTCCAGGAAATTCTTAGCCACCTCGGGCTTTGGAGACGCCTGCACTGCATTTAACAGAACGCGTTTCGCGTCCATCTTCAGTTTGAACTCCGCTGCGGTGGGGATGAGGTCGAGCATATTAGTAAACCTTGCGAACGCCAATTGCTGAGATTTCCATCAAGTGAGTTGTGTCGTCCCAGTTAATGTTCAGTGAATCGAAAACACCCGTGCTCTCGTCGAAGGACCAGGAATTCGTTACCGTCCCCGCAGGAGCGGTTGAGGACCCGGTTACCGTGGCCCAGTCCGAGTTGCCTCCGAGGGTTCCGTTTGCTTCCATCAGCATGTCGAGGATAACGTGCTTCGACAGAGAAAAATTGATTCGGTCGATGTTTGTCGTCCGCATCGCGGTAGAATATGTGACCGCGGTCCCTACGGTAGCCGCCACGGGGCGGGAGAACTCCAAAAGCATTAGAGTTCGATAAGCTTCCGTCCGGGAATGCCTGCGTCCGTCGGAGCCCGCGCCGCTTCCGCGGTCAGTGGTGGTGTTCACCCGGCGAGTTGCCCAACGAGTGCTCACGGCCTGCAAATACGAGTTGAGCGCGGTTTCCGCGGTGTCCGTCCACAGGGTCGGAGAGCCCGCGCCGTCATAATTTACTCCCAAAAAATTGTCGCAGTTGGCGGAGTTGAACCCGCGGAAGTTCGCCCCGTTGCACAGCCCAATCGCCCCGCTCGCGTTGAAATTCCCAGAGCTGGTGAACCGCCAAAGAATTGCGATTTGAATTCGGTGCCACTCGCTTCCGAAATGGAACTGGCGGATGTATTCGCCGTTGTTCAACTCCAAACGGTTTTCCGTTTTCCCGTTAGCGACGGTCCGAGAAACAATGGTGCCACCCGTGATTTGTCCGTCCGCGCCCCATCCAACCCCCGCGTTGGGGACAGAAAGTGAACCCGCGGAGTAGTCTTCAAAAGTTTCGATGCACCATCCGTCCGTAATCTGAAAAGCATCCGTCCCATTTGCCCCGGTCGCGCCCGTCGCGCCAGTTGCGCCAACGTCGCCCGCAACCGTGATGTTCCAGTCTGCGCTGGAGCCCGCGCCGCCGAAGTTGTCGGAGTTGATGGTGACTTGGGTGTTGTCCACCGCTGTCACCAAGCCCTCGACGAAATTTGCCGGGGTGCCCACGCTGGCCGCGCGCAACCGCGTGCCGATTGCCCATCCGAGATTCGTGGCCGCAACCGTGTAGTTGAAAACTTTCGAGCCGACGCCAACCGAGACGGAATCCGTCGAGGAACGCGTCATCTCCGAGTCCGCCCCATTCGTGCCGTTGGTTCCGTTCGTGCCGTTGGTTCCGTTGGTTCCATTCGTGCCATTGGTTCCGTCCGCACCCGCCGCACCCGCCGCACCGTCCGCGCCCTGCGGACCGATGGGACCCTGCGCGCCCACGTTGCTCGTGAGCTGTTTCTTGGTCTTATACTTCGGGCTGCCGTCGGACTCAAATTCACCCGTCGGGACAGCCACAAATAAATAGCTTCCCACTACCTGCGAAATCTGCTCGTCGTAATCTGATACTCGTGCCATATTAAAACCTCAAATCGTCGAAGATGGTGGTCCCGGTTTGTTCGTCAAGGATTGGGATGAAATCCTCGTCCTGAAGCACGTCATCCGCCTCGAAGTCGACCGGTCGCGGCGGGAGTGTGCGGTGATATTTGTGAAGTTCCTTCGACCCTCCAGGTCGAGGACAGCAAGGAGAAGCAATATCACCAGCGTCATCACGTAGTTTTGGGAGTGTATGGTTCACGACAGTTTGATGTAAGCCATCCGAGAATCCTCCTGGAAAATCGTCTGCGTCGCAGTTGCGGAGGACGATTGCGTGTAAATCTGAATGACGTTGTTGTCCGTCGTAGTGACGACGCGGCACCAAAAGTTTCGGTTCTCAACCGTCGAACCAGCTACGTCGAGTAGCGCATGACTTGTTTCGCTCTCCGGCACGTCCGCGGAGGTCGTGAAGTTGAAAAGTTTGAAGTCCCACTGACGGTGAGCCCCCGAGTTGTTCAACATCTGGAGCGAGACGAGGACCAGATATTCGCCCGCGCTCGGCAAAGTGATTTCGAGGTCCGTTGCCCCGAAGTCGACCTTCGCGTAGGACGCGGTCATCGTGTAGTCGGTGCCGCCAGAGACGGAGACTACAGAGTTCGAGCTTGTCGCGGCAGAGCCCGCTGCGCCCGTCGCGCCCGTCGCGCCCGTGGCACCGGCATCGCCTTGGATGCCCTGAATTCCTTGGTCGCCTTGGTCGCCCTTGTCCCCCTTGTCCCCCTTGATGCCAACGCCGCGGGGACCCGTGGGAAGCACCAGCGTTCCCGCCGGGATGGAAGCCGCCGAGCCCGTGATGAGCTTGATGACCGTCGCAAAAACCGTGGTATCCTGGAAAATGTTCGTGATTTCCAACCAGCCGAGCCCGTCGAGGAAAATCTCAAGCCCAACACCGAGCACCGGGGTCGGAATCACGTTGAACTGCGCGGTTCCCCCCTCCGGCGGGGTCGTGAAAGAGCTGGTCGTGACCGCGTAAGCGTTGTTCCCGTTCTCGCCCGCGTCGCCCGTGTCCCCCTTTGGACCGGTCAACCCAACGAGCCCGTCGTTGAAGAGCCGGAGGAAATAGCACGCGAGCCCTTCGTTCGGACCGCGGGGATTGTTCTCAATCCCAACGTCAAGTGAACAGGGTAGCGTCCAGGTGACAATGCCGTTGACCTCCGTCTTAGTGACTTGTCCGAAGAAGGCGTTCGTGAAATTCTCCAACGCGCTCGGCAACGTCTCGCAGTCGGCGGAATTCGTCGGACAGACGGAGCAGGGCGTGCAGCCGTGGTTCGTCGCGTCGACATTCTGATTGCAGCTACAATTGGCCATGTTATTTCTGTTTTCGGTCGTCGATGCCGTCTTTGTTTGCGTCAACAAACCCTTGAAGTTTTCCGTGTCGGATTGCGAAAATATAGACGGCGGTCACACCAAGCGTGCCCCCCAGAATCAGCAACTCGTTCCCGACGATAAGCGTCGGGAGCACCATCAGCAACAGGCCCGCGGCCAAAATCACCAAGCTTGTGGTGACGCTGCCGATTATGGCTCTCAGATACGGGTGGAAGCTGGCCAGACCGAAAACGAAAAGTAGAACGCCAACCCACATGACCGGGCGAAGCGAGCCGAGCTTCGCAGCCATCTCGCGCGCCACGTCTTTCTGGGCTGCGCCGATTTTCGTCTCGATGGACTCGGTGACCTTTCCCTGCTCTTCCGTGCGGGAGTATTTCTGAATCGTGCTGTCCTTCGGGTTCTGCGGCTGCTTGACCGTGAGTGTCGAGCCGTCAGGACGCGTGAACGTCGCGACGCCGGGCTTCAACGGCATGATGCCGCAGCCCACCAGCAAAGCGAGGAAAAGCCCCGCAGCAAAAGTCTTAATTGAGGTCATTGTCATCATCCTTCTTGGACTTGCGAAGATTTTTCCACTTCCGTAGGATGTAGAGAATCGTGACGACGGCGACGCCGACTTGTCCAAGGCGAACGAGTGCTTCGAGCCAAGGGCCCATGCTCTGGAAGAACCCGTTAACTCCCGGGGTTCCAATGCCCAGAATCGCCGCCGCGTAAACTTTAATGTCCTTCATATTAAGTTCCGATAAGGCCGTGGCTGATTAGGTCGTCAATCAATGCTGCGACGCGTTGCGCGAGCTGCGTCGTGGTGACCGTGGCCGTGTCGAAAGTTGCACGAGAGGGCGTGCCGGTCGCTGCCGTCCATCCCGTCTTTCGAGACGAGACGACTTGAGTCCCGCCGGATTGGAGAACTGCGTTGTTTTGGAGGTCGAGTGCGGTCGCGGTGAATCGAACCATTTCCGTGGTGGAAGTGGCTCCATTTGCCACGACATTTACAGAGAGCCGACCGCCA
>Ga0184621_10000226_pt1 | contig 11640 bp, 11 predicted proteins | sample PLM1_30_b1_FD_133144 | JGI IMG/M metagenome (GOLD analysis project Ga0184621, IMG submission 133144) | Groundwater sediment microbial communities from an aquifer in East River, Colorado, USA - PLM1_30_b1 | ecosystem: Environmental > Terrestrial > Soil > Riparian zone | place: USA: East River...
CCGCCTGATCGATGCCGGGCACCTTGCCCCGTGTGGAAAGGTCGATGCGCGTGATCCGCGGCGCACCGTCCACCATCTCGAGCGTACACGACGCCCGGGTCTCCACGCGTGTCACGGGCGTCCCCGCCTTCTCGAGGCCCGCCGAGAGCGCCGTGCTGAAGCAGGCGGCGTGCGCCGCGGCGATCAGCTCTTCGGGGTTGGGCCCTTTCGATCCCCCGAACCGCGTCCCGAAGCTGAAGGGCCCGCTGAAGGCACCACTTTCGGCCTTGAAAGTGCCCTTCCCGTCCTTGAGTTTCCCTTCCCAGGCGGCGCTTGCATTGCTCGTCGGCATCGTCAGTTCCCTTTACGTGAGAGTTTGAGGAAGCTACGCTTGAGTCTCTCAGTCACCGTTACGGAGCGCAACCCCATGGCCACGAAGAAGAAAAAACGAGCCCCCGCCAAACCCAAAGCCAAGCCCAAGTCCAAGCCGCCGGCGCGACGTCAGCCAGAGACGTTGCGCCTGCGCAGCATCGTCCCGTCGCTGACCTCCACCGACCTGCAACGCAGCATCGCGTTCTATCGCGACGTGCTGGGGTTCATGATCGGCGACGAGTGGCGGGAGAAGGGCGTGCTGACCGGCGTTGAGCTCCACGCGGGCGCCGTGACGTTCATGCTGAGCCAGGACGACTTCGCCAAAGGCCGGGACCGTCTGAAGGGGGTCGGCACGCGCTTCTACTGCGCCACGGCCCAGGACATCGACCGGTTCGCTTCGCAAATCAAGGAGCGCGGCGGGGTGCTCGATCAGGAACCGAAGGACATGCCGTGGGGCAGACGCGTGTTCATGATCTCCGACCCGGACGGGTTCAAGCTGACGTTCCAGCAGGAGAGTTGAGCCTCAGCCCCCGCGCCATGGCCGCTCTCCACGCCGTCGCCGCCACGTTGGTGGGCGGCGGCGCGGAGGATGCGGACCTCGTGACGCGGGTCGCCGGCCACGTGGCGACGCTCCCCCGCGCCGCCGACCGCGCCGAGCTCGATCTCCTCCTCAGGTTGTTCGAAAACCGCGTGGTGAATCTCCTCGTCGCCGGCATTCCCCGTCCCATCAGCGCGATGACCCTGGCTCAACGCGAGCGTTATCTGCGCGGCTGGGCCACGAGCCGGCTGCCGCCGCGCCGCAAAGCGTTTCAGGCGCTGAAGCGGATCGTGACCGTAACGCATTACACGACGCCCGGCGCCGCCCGGACGATCGGGTACCCCGGTCCCCCGGGACCGCCCCCGGCGACGCCGAAGCCGATCCGACCGCTCCGGATCAGCGCCGACACGACGCTCACCTGCGACGTCGTCGTCGTCGGGTCGGGCGCAGGCGGCGCGGTCGTGGCCGCGGAGCTCGCCGCCCGCGGCAAGGACGTCGTGGTCCTCGAGAAGGGGGGCTACCGGAACGAAGCCGATTTCACGCAGCGGGAGGACGAAGGGCTCGAGCAGTTGTACGACGCCGGGGGACTGCTCGCCACGCGCGATCTCAGTCTCGTCGTCCTCCAAGGCGCGACCCTGGGCGGTGGCACCGTCGTCAATTACACCACGAGCTTCCCGACACCCGACGCCGTGCGTGACGAATGGGCGCGGGAGCACGGCCTGCCGCACTTCACCGGGCCGGAGTTCACACAGTCCTTGGACGCCGCGGCGCGGCGCATCGGCGTCAACACCGATCACGCGGCGCCGAGCGGACGCGACCAGGTGCTGATTCGGGGCCTCGCGCGCCTCGGCTGGCACCATGGTCTCCTGCCCCGCAACGTGCGCGGCTGCACGCAGGACGACGCCTGCGGTTACTGCGGCTATGGGTGTCGCGCAGCGGCGAAGCAGTCGACGCTCGTCACCTACCTGCCCGACGCCATCGCTCACGGCGCGCGCGTCGTGGTCGACTGCGACGTACAGCGGGTTTCGATCGCCAAAGGGCAGGCTACGGGAGTCGAGGCGCGCGTCGGTGCGCACGCGCTGAGAGTGCGCGCCGCCGCCGTGGTGGTCGCGTGCGGATCGATTCACTCCCCCGCCCTGCTGCTGCGCTCCGGCGTGAGCCTGCCGGCGCTCGGCAGATTCCTCGCGCTGCACCCGGCGACCGCGGTGTTCGGCGAGATGGCCGAAGCCGTGCGCCCGTGGACGGGCACGCTGCAAGCGCACTACTCCGATCAATTCGCCGATCTCGATCACGGCTACGGCTTCAAGTTCGAGACGGCTCCGGTGCATCCATCACTGCTGGCGCTCGCGGCGCCGTGGGAATCAGCCGCGCAGTACGGCGACCGCATGGGGCGCCTCGCGCACACCGCGCTGTGCGGTATCCTGCTGCGCGATCGGTTTGGCGGGCGCGTCCAGGTCGATCGCGACGGGTGCCCGGTGGTGCATTACCGGATTTCGCGGTACGACGCCGCGCACCTGCACCGCGCCCTTGCCGCTGGCGCGGAGCTGCTCGAAGCGGCGGGGGCCCGGGAGATCTGGGCGCCGCTGGCGCGTTGCATCAGCTATAAGCCGGGCGCCCCGCGCGCCCGCGAGCAATGGCTCGGCCGAGTCGACGGCGCCGGCTGGGGCGCGAACCAGCTGTTGCTGGTCACGTTCCATCAGATGGCCTCGTGCCGCATGGGCGCCAGCGCGCGCAGCTCGGTGGTGGACCCCGAGCATCGCGTCTGGGGCGTGCGGGGTCTCTACGTCGCGGACGCCAGCGTTTTCCCCAGCGCATCGGGCGTGAACCCCATGCTGACGATCATGGGAATCGCCCACCGCGCGGCGCAACTCATCGGCACACACTAGGACGGAGCCTTCATGCTCATTCTTCTCGCCGTCACCTCGCTCGCGCTCCAATCCGTTGCCGATACGTCACCGTTCCGCGCGCTCCCGCTTCCGACTCCGACGGGCGTGCGCAGCGCGTCGGGCGCCCCGGCGTCCCGCTACTGGCAGCAGCGCGCCGACTACACGATCCGTGCGACCCTCGATACGGCCGCGAACGTGCTCACCGGCACGGAGCGAATCCGCTATGTCAATCGCTCGCCCGATCCGCTCGCGTTCGTGTGGGTGCAGCTCGATCAAAACCTGTTCGCGCCGGGTTCGATCACGAGCATCCTGAATCAGCCGCCGCTCCATTTCGCCGGCGGTGTCGTGTTCGATTTCACGGGGAAGGGTTTCGTCGGCGGCATGACCGTGGAGCGGTTCACGGCGCAGGGACGGCCGCTCGCCACGACCGTCACGGGCACGATGATGCGCGTCGAGCTGCCGCGGCCCCTCGCGCCCGACAGCGCGATCAGCTTCGATGTCGCCTGGCACTTTCCCGTCCCGCCCTACGGGGGCGGGCGGATGGGCCGGGTGGGGTCGCGCTTCTACGAGCTGGGACAGTGGTATCCGCGCATGGCGGTGTACGACGACGTGAACGGCTGGAACACGTTGCCCTACATCGGCGCCGGCGAGTTCTACCTCGAGTACGGCGACTTCGACGTGTCACTCACGCTGCCCGCCGGATTCGTCGTGGCCGCGACCGGCACCGTGACGAACCCGGTGGCGGTCTGGACCGCAGCGCAACGGGCCCGCCTCGAGCGGGCGCGCCGGTCCAGCGACGCCGTCGCCGTCATCACGAAGGCCGAAGCCATCGCCAACGGCCACCGGCCCACCGCCGGCACCAAGACGTGGCGCTTCACGGCTCCGAACGTCCGCGATTTCGCCTGGGCCGCGGGGCCCGACCTGCGCTGGGACGCGAGCGGCTGGAACGGCATCCTGATCCAGACCTTCTATCACCTCAATGCCGCGCCGTGGGAAGAAGCCAACAAAATGGTTCGCGCCGCGCTGAGCCACTTTTCGGAAACGTGGCTCACATATCCGTGGCCGCAATTCTCCACCGTCGAAGGCCTCGTCGAGGGGATGGAGTACCCGATGATCACCTTCTGCCCCTCGCTCGAAAAACGCGAGGATCAATTCTGGGTGTTAGCTCACGAGCTGGGGCACGAATGGTTCCCGATGATCGTGGGCTCGGACGAGCGGCGCTATCCCTGGATGGACGAGGGGTTCAATACGTTCATCGACTACGGCGCGGCCGAAGCCTACTTCCGCGGCACCCCCTACGGCGACACCGTGCGGCGCGAGCTGTTCGGCGCGTTCGCGGCCGCCGCGGTCCCCGGCAACGAGCAGCCATTGATCACCAATCCCACGGAAGTCCGTGAGCTCTACTGGACCGCCTATCAGAAGCCGGCCCTGATGCTCACCGTGCTGCGTGACGCGGTACTCGGTCGGGATGAGTTCGAGCGCGGTTTGCGCGAGTACGCACGGCGCTGGCGCTTCAAGCATCCACAGCCGGCCGATTTCTACCGAACATTCGCCAACGTCACCGGCAAGGACCTCGACTGGTTCTGGCGCGCCTGGGTGAGCACCACGGCGCGCCTCGATCAGGCGGTGGACTCAGTCACGCGCGGGACGGGCGACACAACGCTCGTCCACCTCTCGAACCGCGGTCAAATGGTCTTGCCGCTGATTCTTGAGCTGCGCTACGCGGACGGCACGAGCGAAGTTCGTCAGCTGCCGGTGGAAATGTGGTATCTCGGCAGCCGGTTCAACTATCGCGTGAGCACGGCGAAGCAGATCACGGGCGTCGTCGTCGATCCGCGGCAGACCTATCCCGACGTCGACCGGAAGAACAATTCGTGGGCGCGCTGATCGCTGATGGCTGACGGCTGACTACTTAGGTTCGACCGGCATCCCAGTGGCAAGCCACAGGTCCCAGCCCCCGACGAGCGCGCGGGCCTTGGGCCACCCCGCTTGTTGCAGCTCTCGCGCCACCCGGGCGCTTGTCTCTTCGTTGTGTCAGGCGCAGTAGGCGACCAGCCACGCATGGCGTGGGAGCGCGAGCTCTGCGGCGCTCTGTGCTGCCCCCTCAGGCCGCAAGCGGATGGCGCCGTGAGCTTTCTCCTCGCTCTCGTTCCAGGCGCGATCCTTGCGAACGTCGAGCAGCACGACTGGCTCCCCACGCGCCTGAAGTTCTTTCAGCTCAGCAAGGGTGATTCGGTCGCGCCGCTCGATCGGCGCCGCCTCAGGCGCGGGCGGCCCGGGCTCCTGAACGAGCGGCAGCGCGCGACCTCCACGCGGCTTCCGGCCCAGCATCAGCGCCCCGCCATGTACGACTACCGACAAGAGCACGACGAGCGCGGCGGGAGCGAATAGCCGATCGGCTCCCGGCAGACCGGCGAACACTGGGAGCAGGACGAGCAGCAAGGTCGAGAGGCCGCGTGGACCGAACCACACGATGAGCCGGCGGCTGCGCGCGTCGAGGTCTTTCCGGGGAAGCGCCGCGGCGAGCACGGCCGAGCGGAGTCCGAGGGCGAGGACGGCGAATAACAGCCCGCGCCACGTGATCCCGGCGAGTCCGGTCCAGATGAGCGAGCTGCCGAATGCCACGAACGTAAAGAGCAGGAACATCTCGGCGGCTGCCTGGCCGAAGTCGAGGAAGCAGTCGCACAGTTCCGCGTCCGACGCGGCGATCGTGAGGCCCGCGGCGAACGCGGCGAGGAATCCGCTCCCGTGCGCCGCCTCCGCCACCGCATACGCCGAAAACGCGAGACCGAGGGCGTACAGCGACTCGTAGTCCCGTCGCACGCCCACCCAGCGCCGCATGCGGTCGAGCAATACGACTCCCACGAACCCCACCGCAATCCCCGCCCCCGGCCCGACCACGAACAGGTTGAGCGCCGCCCGCCCCCAATGCCCCGATGGGCTGCCGCCGAGGAGCGCCATGGCAACGAGCACGATCGGCAGGAGCACCAGATCGTTGAGTCCACTCTCGAGCGCGAGCACCTGGCGGGCGGCGGCGGGCACGTCGCCGCTGCGCAGCAGGCCCCGCATCATCACCGGATCGGTCGAGGCGAGGGCGGCGCCGAGGATCGCCGCCGGGCCGGGCGGCAGGCCGAGCAGCGCCCACGCCGCGACCGCGATGAGCGCCGCGGTGACAAGGGTGCCAGGCCCCAGAACCAGGCGGACCAGCTTCCGGTGGCGTCGCACCTCGCGCAGGTCCACCGACACGGCGTCGGTGAACAGGACCAGGACCAGGCCCAGCGTCGCGATCGTCTCGAGGATCGGGGAGTCGATCCGGAAATCCACGAGTCCGAACCCGAACACGCCGATGACGAGGCCGAGCAACAAGAAGAGCGCGACCTGGGGGAAGCGCGTGCGCTCCACGACGCCGGAGAGCAACGCCGCGACGACGATGACGACGCCGACGAGGGCCAGGGTGGCGATGTCCATTAGTGGATGCCGCCTCCCGCAAACTGCTTGACCAGGTCGCCGAGGACGGCCTTCGCGTCGCCGAACAACATCCAGGTGTTGTCGAGCACGTACAGCTCGTTGTCGATACCCGCGAAGCCGGGATTCTTGCTGCGCTTCACGGCGAGCACGGTCTTCGCCTTGTCGGCGTCGATGATCGGCATGCCGTAGATGGGCGTGCTTTTCGCGTACCGGGCGGCGGGATTGACGACGTCGTTGGCGCCGAGCACGAGCGCGACGTCGCACTGCGGCATCTCGGGATTGATCTCGTCCATCTCGACGAGCGCGGAGTATGGAATGTTGGCCTCGGCGAGCAGCACGTTCATGTGCCCCGGCATCCGACCCGCGACCGGATGAATGGCGAACTTGACGGACACGCCGCGCTTGGTGAGCGCATCGTACAGCTCCCGCACCTTATGCTGCGCCTGCGCCACCGCCATGCCGTACCCGGGGATGATCACGACCGAGCGCGCTTGCTCGAGCAGCTGCGCCGCGCCTTCCACCGACTCCTGTTTCCAGACCTTCTGCTCCCCGCCCGCCGCGAGCGCCGGCTGCGCCTTCCCGAAGGCGCCGAACAGCACGTTGGTGAAGGAGCGGTTCATGGCGCGGCACATGATAATGGACAGGATCAACCCGCTCGAGCCGTCGAGCGCGCCCGCCGTGACGAGGAGCTTGTTGTCGAGCACGAACCCCATCGCCACCGCCGCGAGCCCGGCGTAGGCGTTGAGGATCGAAATCACGGTCGGCATGTCGGCGCCGCCGATCGGGATGATGAGCAGCACCCCGAACGTCAGCGCCAGCACCGCAATTGCCACAAACACCTGTCCGGACCAGGCGGCGGTGGGATAGAGCACGAGGACCACCCCGAGGCCGACGGCGAGACCCAAGACGCCGAGGTTCACGAAGTTCTGGCCGGGATACGTGACGGGGCGCTGCGGGATCCAGCGGACCTCCTGGAGCTTCCCCGCTGCCATCAGACTGCCGGTGAACGTCAGAAACCCGAGGATGACCTCGGCGACGAGAGCGCCCGTCCGGAACGGCGTGAGCTGCGCCGCGTGCTCCCCGAGCCAGAGAAAGTACTCCGCGGTGCCGACGAGGCCGGCGGCCAGACCGCCGAAGGCGTGCGACAGCGCCGTGCGTTGTGGGACGGCTGTCAGCGGCACGCGCGAGAGCGGGATGCCGACCGCGAATCCACCGACGATCGCCAGGAAGATCCAGCCGTGATGCACGATCTCGGGCTGAATCCACGTCGCGAGCACCGCCACCGTCATCCCCGTCACACCGGCGAAGACGCCGCGACGCGCGGTCTTGGGGTCGTTCATCCAGTACAGCGCAAAAATGAACAGAGCCGTCGCGAGGACGGCGGCGAGCTCTCCGATGAGAGGAATCACTGCTTCTTGAACATCTTGAGCATGCGATCGGTGATCATGAAGCCGCTCACGATGTTGGTCATCGAGGCGAACAAGGCGATCGCGCCCAGGATCCGAATCCCGCGCGGGTAGTCGGCTCCCGTGACGACGATCGACCCGACCACCGCGATCGCCGAGATGGCGTTCGTGAGCGACATGAGCGGCGTGTACAACAGGCGTGAAACGCGGCGAATCACGCCGAGGCCGATGAACGTCGCCAGAACGAAGACGAACAGCACGGATCCGAAGTCGGTCATGTCTTGCGCACCTCGCCGGCGTGCGTGACGCACGTGTCGCGGATGATGGGATCTTCGAAATCGAGACGCAGCCGGCCGTCCTGGACGACGTGCCCCAGAAACGCCGACAGGTTCTTCGCGTACATCTGACTCGCGTGCAGCGGCAGCGTGCTGGGCAGGTTGACGGGGCCGAGGATCACGACGCCGTTGCGCACGATCTCCGTCCCAGGCTCGGTGAGCTCGCAGTTCCCGCCCGTTTCCGCGGCGAGGTCGACGATCACCGCGCCCGGTTTCATGCCCTGGACCGCCGCGGCGGTGATCAGCACCGGGGCCTTCTTCCCGGGGATCGCCGCCGTCGTGATCACGATGTCGGCGTCTTTCACCGCCGCGGCGAGGAAGGCCAGCTCCTTCCGGTGTGTCTCCTCACTCAGCTCCTTCGCGTATCCGCCCGCGGTTTCGGCGTGCTCCTCGATCGCCATCTCGAGGAATTGGGCTCCAAGGCTCTGCACCTGCTCCTTGACGGCGGGTCGCACGTCGAAGGCCGAGACGATCGCCCCGAGACGCCGCGCCGTAGCGATCGCCTGGAGGCCGGCCACCCCCACCCCCAGCACCAGCACGCGCGCCGCCGGGATGGTCCCGGCGGCGGTCACGAGCATCGGCAGAAAGCGACCGGTGGCGGATGCCGCCAGCAGCACGGCCTTGTAGCCGGCGACGGTCGCTTGCGACGACAAGACGTCCATCGGTTGGGCGCGCGTGATGCGGGGAAGCAGCACCAGACTGAAGGCCGTTAGCTTGCGCCGGGCGAGCTGCTGAACGAGGGCCGCGTCGCTCGCGGGTTGGATGAGGGCGACGAGCGCTCCTCCTTCGCGATACTGGGCGATGTCGGCGGAGGTGGGCGCCTGGACCTGCAGGACGACGTCGGCTCCTAGGACGGCGGCGCGATCGGCGATGGTGGCTCCCGCTGCCTTGTACGCCTCATCGGGACATGAGGCCGCCGTCCCGGCCCCGCGCTCGATGACGACCTCGAAGCCGGCCTTCACGAGGCGCCCGGCGGCATCAGGTACGAGCGCGACCCGCCGCTCGCTCGCGGCCACCTCTTTCGGCACGCCTACTCGCATCCGGGTCCCCCCCCTCCCCCCTCCCCCATCACCCGCGCGGCAGCTGTGGCCGGTCGCGGTGCTGCGCCAGCATCCGCTCGGCGAAATCGACACGCTCGGCAAGGTCGTTGAACTGGTCGCGCAGCGCCTGTAGCTGCTCCTCGACTTCGTCCACACGGGCGTCGCCGCGGGGCGACCGGCGATGCGGCTCGTCGACCGCCCAATTCCGCAGGGGCAGATCGTCGGCGTCGCGGAATTCTCCCGTGGCGAGCAGCACCATGTCGTACAGCCACCAGACCCCGAGTCCGCCGAACGTCAGGATCATCGCGACGCCGCTCTGGGGCTTCCCCACGTAGAAGCGGTGCAGTCCGAAGAATCCACCGAAGAAGCCAAGGGCCAGCGCCACGCCGCGCGAGCGCTCGGAGACCTCCGGCTCGTGTTCCGGTGGCGGGGCGTACGGCTGTGGTAGCGGCATGTCCGATACTACGAGCCGCCGCCGCGCGCGGCAAGCAACTCACGCAACGCGGGCTCGACCTCGCCGAACCGGAATCGATAGCCCGCCGCAACGAGACGCGCGGGCAATACGCGCTGGCCGCTCGCCATCATCGCCGCGGCTTCATTCCCGAACACCAGACCCAATGCGAAACGTGGCAGGGGGAGCACCGCGGGCCGTCGCAGCACGCGACCCAACGTTCGTACGAACTCGAGCTGCGTGACGGGACGAGGCGCGGTGACGTTGACGGGGCCTGACAGGGATGGGCTGGCGAGTACGTGCAGGATCGCGCCGAGGGCGTCCTCGAGGGCGATCCACGGGAAGTATTGCGCGCCGTTGCCGATCGCCCCGCCCAACCCGAGCCGAAAAGCGGGGAGCATCTTCGCGAGGGCGCCCCCGGTCTTCGAAAGGACGACGCCGAACCTCAGGTTCGCAACCCGCACACCCGCCCGCGCGGCCGGCCCGGTGGCGCCTTCCCAGTCCCGCGCCACCTCGGCGAGAAAGTCGTCGCCGGCGGGAGACTGCTCGGTGAGCTCGACCGCGCCCTGATCGCCGTAGTAACCCACGGCCGATGCCGCGAGCAGCACGGGCGGTCGCCGGTCGAGCCCGGCGATGGCCTCGCTCACCAGTCGCGTCCCGGCCACGCGGCTCTCCCGGATGCGCCGCTTTTTCGCCACCGTCCAGCGTCCGAAGACGTTCTCGCCCGCGAGATGCACGAGGGCGTCGAGCTGCCATCCCTCGAGCGCGGCCCGGTCGATCGTTGCCCGCACGGGGTCCCACGCGATGGCGCGCTCCGACGGGCGTGGGGACCGCCGCACGAGCGTGATGACGTCATGTCCGTCGCGGGTGAGCCGCCGAGCCAGGGCGCCGCCGATGAGCCCCGTCGCGCCGCTCACGGCGATTCTCAATCGGGAAGCACCGCCTCCGCCTCAATCTCGACCAGCATGGCCGGATCGACCAGCCGGCTCACCGCGACGAGCGTCGACGCGGGCCGAATGTCGCCGAACACCTCGCCGTGGGCCCGGCCCACCGCCTCCCAGTGCGCGATGTCGGTCACGTAGATGCGAGTGCGTACGACGTCCGCGAGGCGTCCGCCTGCCTGAACGAGCGCGCGCCGGATATTCGCGAGTGCCTGGACGGCCTGGGCGTAGGGGTCGCCCGTCCCCACGATCTGTCCCGCCTCGTCCGTCGCCGTCGTCCCCGAGACATGGATCACGCGCCCCACCCGAACCGCCCGCGAGTATCCGACGACAGGCTCCCACGGCGCCCCACTCGCAAAGTTCCGGCGGCTCATCGCCCTTCCGGCGGAGGCGCGGCGTTCCAGGTCGCGTGCGACACGGTACCCGTTGCCTTGGCGTCGGCGATGCGCTCATCACCGGCGCGCACGATGTCGTCGACCCCACCCGGCGGAGTGGCAAAGGTGACCCCGCCGATGCTGGTCGCGAGCTGGCGGCCGTCCCCCGGCCGGAGCTCGAGCAGACCGGTGCGGAGCTTCTCGAGCACGACACGGGTCGCCGCGTCGGCCGTCTCCGGGAGGAGCACGATGAACTCGTCGCGCCCGAGCCGCGCGATCAGGTCGGTGGCGCGGAGGGCACCGCGCAGCGCCGCCGCCGCCGAGCGCAGCAGCTCGTCGCCGACGCGGTGCCCCAGGTCCACGCAGGCGACGCTGAAGGGGTGCTGGTAGCGGCGGGCCCGCTCGATTTCCGTGGCGGCGGCTTCGTAGAACGCGCGCGCGTTGCGCACACCCGTGACGTCGTCGGTGCGGGCCAGGCGACGCTCCCGCGCGAGGGAGTTGCGTAGGGCGAGGGCAACACCGACGAGGCCCGCGATCGCCGCCAAAGCCACACCGAGGATCACCGCACAGTCGCGCGACATCCTCACAAACCTACACGGAGGCTCTGATTTGCGCGACAAAACCGGATAGATGTCGTTACGGCATCGCGCTATGTTCTCCGGCGTGACCAGTGCCGCTGCCGTTTCCACCCTGACGCCCGATCGCCGCTGGCGCATCGTGCTGGCGCGCGACCGTCGCTATGACGGCGCCTTCGTCTACGCGGTGCGCTCGACGGGGATCTACTGCCGGCCTTCCTGCGCCAGCCGGCGGCCGCGCCGCGGGCAGGTCACGTTCTTCCCGATTCCCGAGG
>Ga0184621_10000227_pt1 | contig 11638 bp, 8 predicted proteins | sample PLM1_30_b1_FD_133144 | JGI IMG/M metagenome (GOLD analysis project Ga0184621, IMG submission 133144) | Groundwater sediment microbial communities from an aquifer in East River, Colorado, USA - PLM1_30_b1 | ecosystem: Environmental > Terrestrial > Soil > Riparian zone | place: USA: East River...
AATTCGGCAAACTTGGCAGGGACCAATACCACAGAAGAATAAGAACTAACCCCTAATACATGTTCTAAAGGAGGCTCAGGAGTTTCTGTATAACTCCAACTGTCAGGTACTTCGATAGAAAAAGGAAGACCCCTGAACTTTTCCAGACTGTAGGCACTTTGGATGAGAAATAATAATAACAATATTGTAGTTGTTGTGATAAGAATTAAGTACATGTTCTTAGTTGGCAAATCTAAAGCTTTTAAACCATTTCTTCAAATTCGTTAAAAGAGAGTTTTTATCACTCAAACGTAATTTTATTTTCTATTCTCTTCGCAAAGCTACTATAGGGAGTAATCTTGATGCTTTTAGAGCAGGGAACAAACCTGCTAAGAGGCTAAGTCCTGTGGAAATTAACCATACTCTAACCATATCAGAAGCCAAAAAAATAGGAGTTATGTGTTGACTATTGGCTGCACCATTGTTTCCAGCAAGACCACCGCCTAAAATATAAGCACCAACAATTCCTCCCAATATACCAAGCGTAGCTCCAAAAATACCAACCATGAGGGCTTCGCACAAAAAGAGGGAAAGTATGTGGACACTTTTTGCACCAATGGCTTTCATGGTTCCAATCTCACGCGTCCTCTCGATGACCGAAGTGTACAGTGTTGTGATAATTCCAACAGCTCCGACTATTAAAGATACGATTGCAATACTCAAAAGAAAAGAGCTGACTCCGGTAGTGAACTGTTGCACAGTCTTGATAATTGCCTTAACTGTTGTGATTCCAATGTCGTTACCATAGAGTTTTCTGATTTCTTGCTCAATCACATCTACATAGTCTCCAGATCTTGCAACCACGATTAAAGAGTCAAACTTTCCCGATTTATGAAATAGTGTATTACCAACTTGTGTATCGATTATTGCAGAATTATCAATATTTGGATTTCCGGTCTCTTTAATTATTCCTCTTACAATGAAACTTTTTGAATCTTCTTCTCTCTTTCCCGTAGTAGTATCTACAAAAGAATACTTTGCTTTTACAGTTTGGCCTAAAGTTAAAAAGGGTGTTGACTCACCGGGAGGATTAGCTAAATTATTTGATATAATAATAGAAGATGGATCATTTTGTCTTATTCTAGAACCTTCTACAAATTCCAAAGTAGGAGAAAGTACTGTTAGTTTCACGGGATCCATTGAAAATATTCGATACTCTTTAGAGTCCCCCTGAGACTCTAATGTAGTTTGAGCTTGATATGATGGGATAACGTCATCTACAAATGGTAATGAGTGTAACCTGTTTTCAACAGCTGAATTTAAAGTAATTTTCGGCGTCGGTGGTGGACCCACTGCTGGTCCACCTCGTCCTTGTTCTACTTGAGCGGGACTTACGAAAACGATATTACCTGCTAGATTACTCGTTTGTTTACTAAAAAAGCCGCTAAACCCCGCGCTAATACCACCAACGGCAACCATTAAACTACTTCCAACCATAACCATAATGATTGTCAATATAGATTTCGTCCTTCTTTCTTTTAATGCATCAAAAGATAACACAAAAATTTCTTTAATATCCATAATTTACAACCTTACTATTTTTTCTGAAGATCCATCTTATCCTTAGAATCATCATGTCCCAGAAGTGATTCAAAATCATTCTCGTCTCCAGTCTGATCTGTTCTTACAATTTTTACTTTAGATCTTTTAGACCGTAACCATCTAAGAGTAAATATAACTCCCACTGCAATTATAATAAAGATAAGTATTGTAACAATGTTATTGTTTATTAGAAAGCTTTGTCCTTGGTTACCTGCGGCTGCAGTAGAGATGAATTGAACCGTTCCATTCCTAATCACGCTGTAACTATTTCTCAGATCATCGCTATATGTAATTTTAAATGATACTGGATAAACCCCAGGAGCAGTATGATTTTCTATCGCTAGAGGGATGCTAAATGGCAATGGCGAATTTTCATCAAGATCGCCTAGATACTGTGGAAAGCTAGAAACTGGTTTTAGTGTGGACCTATTTTGCGATACATTCAATGTAGTTGGTGAAGATAATAATGGTTCTTGAGGTTGTTTTTCAGTACCTGAGGATGATCCCACTAGTTCTATAGTCGTAAATAATGCCAATGTATTTCCTTTGTTTAAAATATTTCCAACAAGGTTAGGAATTCCACCTATGTAATTAATACCAAGATCATTGATATCTGCTGTTATATTCCCTACTACATTTGCACCTAGATTAAAAGAGTCAGACTTTGACTCACCATTATATATGTAATCAATTAAGACCTTAAAGGATACGGGACTGTTAATCAAGGATTTGGAAGCAAAAACACTTGTGACAAATTCCTGTGTAGTATCCGCACCTATTTCACCTAAGTTCCACTTTGAATTACCAAGAATTTTTACTGAGTCAGAATCTGAATTGAGAGTAACAACGGCATCTGTGATAGACTTGTTATTACTATTAGTAATATTAAATTTTAGATCATCCACTTTTCCTGCCACCAAAGATATGCTCTTATCTTTTTTAGGTGTACCACCTACGTCTACACTATTATCCTTAATTTCATTAGAAACTAGGTTAGGATTATTAAAATAGTAATAATCACTAACTTGCGTCAACGAATAAGAGTCATTTTTGTTATTTTTATCGTTAGTAACATTACCAAATTTAACTTCATTATTTTTTACTATATTGTTGTTGGGTAATGAAGTCAGGTTTTCTACGGAATTAGAAGTAGGAACGGCAGATGAGATACTTAAACCAGATTGCGGAGGAGTAGGCAAAATATGAACACCCATCAATTCGTTTAATGTCTTCCTATTACCATAAGCGTCATTATATGATATACGAAGATCCATATTTTCAAGTATGCTGCCTACAGAATCGCTTGGAAATATTATAGGATCTATTTGTACGCTCCCACCTGCTGGGATCGTTCCTACATTGAATCTCGTGGATCCTGCAGTTACCAGTGGAATTACTTCGATCGATTGTTGGACTGTGGATGAGGAAACATTTTCATCACTGGTAGTCGCAGGGATCACATTATTGTTCTCTGCCCCATTCAGCTGATTCCTATGTGTGACATCCACAATGACTCCTGTAGCTACACCGGAGCCTTCATTTTTAATAAGAGTTCTTACAGTATTAGGTTCACCAGGAACTAGACTAACCACGTTTGAAAAGTTTAAAGCTGGTATTGCATCCAAAATAACTTTACCGCTTAATTTGAAAGGAATCCTAAGCGTTCGATCTCTTGTATCTTCTTCGTCCTGCTCTGCCACATTAAAGTATTTGATCTTTAGAGATCCACTGTATTCTTTTCCCACGAGAGTACTATTTGAGATATTTATCGGAAAATAAAGGGTAAATGTCTTACCAGCATTGACTATACCATTGAAGCTGGCCATTGCGGTATCGGATTCAGCATTTTTTGGAGTCACAAGTGCCTTAAATCCTGATGGAAAATCAAGTGATGCCCTTATGCTTGTTACATCCGAAAATCCTCTATTAATAAGTACAATGGCGAGTATAGAGTCTCCTTCTCCCGGTTCTACCTCCAATTTTCTTACCGGCGGTATATCCTGTGCTTTTGAGGATTCTGAAGATGTTTCAGCAACCACAGAACCCTGGGCAGTTTGATCTGTGAAAAAGGAATCGATAAATGCAAATCTAGTAGGTCCTTCATTTCCATGTTCCTCTTCATGATCATTATTACTTGTAGATGGTTGGGCCGGGGCCGGAGTAGTAACAGTATTTGTAATTATAATCGGTTCAGGCCGTTGTACAGGTTGTGGTTGTATATTGTTATCATTCTGCTCATTCTCAATCGGTTTCCCTTCACCACTCGATTTCTCCTTTCTATTATCAATGGGTTTGACTTCACCACTAGTCTTCTCCTTTTTATGATTTTCCTTTTTATGATTTTGGCTTCCTTTATCTCCAATGTACCTCTCATCACTACTGTAATGTTTTTCTTTAAAGTTTGATGACTTATCCTCTTTTGATTTATCATTTTTATTCTGACTGACGCCTTTATCTGCAAAAGTAGAAGAAATTATTGTATCATTAGAGGCAAGGATACCACCAACAATAACCAGACATATGCAAGAGAGCATGAATACGAAATTTAAGTAGTTATTGTTAATATTCGCATTTTTATTCCCTTTACTGGACGACATATTCAATTTCCGGTATTAATTACTTCTTTCTCGATTGTGCCATCTCTGATTTGTATTGACCTATCTGTCATTCGAGCCAAGCCATCATTATGAGTTACCATAATTATAGTTCTTCTAAATTTGTTTGAAAGCAATTTTAATAAACTGAAAACTTCTGTGCCTGTTTTGGTGTCCAGGTTTCCAGTAGGTTCATCAGCGAGAATAATAGTAGGATTATTCATTAGAGCTCTTGCAATCGCTACTCTTTGCTGTTCTCCACCACTCAGATTAAATGGCTTAAATTGGGCTTTAGATTTTATTCCCAAAAAATCTAATAACTTTAACGCTCTGTTCCTTCTCGTAGATCTATCCATCCCACTTATTACAGCAGGAAATTCTACATTCTTCTGAACACTTGTTCTATTGATCAAATTATAAGACTGAAAAATAAAACCTATGGACTTGTTTCGCAATGCAGCTACTTGAGAATCATGTAGTAAAAAAATGTCAATCCCGCTGATAAATACTTGACCACTTGTGGGTCTTTCTAAGGCGCCTATCATATTAAGCAATGTGCTTTTTCCGCTGCCCGAGGGACCAACAATGGATACTAGTTCACCGGTTCTCACAGTAAAGCTAATATTTTTAACTCCGATTATTCTGCCGGCTGGCGAATCCCAAAATTTTGAAATGTGTCTCACTTCTAACGCAGCTCTACTATGAGTATCATTGGAAGACTTTGAAATATTATTTTGGGCAGGATCTGATTCCAACTCAATATTGTATGAATAATAGAGTAAATAAGTTGTTATCCAATTAATGAAATAATCATTAGTAGGGTTTCATTAAGATATCTAATAGAAAAATACCATCTAAAACGTTTAATTACCATCTATTTACCAAATCTGATTGGTACATGCGGGGGTTGTAGAGCCTGGCCAAATAACAACAAGATTTGGAAACGCAGGACTTAAGATCTAATAAATTGGGGATCCTGTCCTTTAGGGGTTCGTGGGTTCAAATCCCACCTCCCGCATCCATGTAACCTAGTCATTATATCAGTTTTCGAATTCTTGATCTAATTAGTTTTTTAATTAATTTTCAATTAATGTGCTAAATGGTATTCAGGGGTCATTTATGTGTCAGCTGTCCTAGTTAAATCAACTTATTTTGTTTGATATTCATAAAAAGAACAGGATCACCAGATTGTTAATTAGGATTATCAAGAATCAGCAAAAGAGATAAGCAGACTACATTACCTTTTCAAACATTTTTAGTTCCATTTAGTGGAAATAAATCACAGTATCAAGGTCTATCATGCGCTACAAATGAAAAATAGAAATAATGAATAATTAAATATGAAAAAAAGTACCACTAAGCTATGGAGATAAAAGGATCTTTAGATATAATTTCTAGAACTTATGGAATACTACAAAATAGTGTAAGCAAGTATAAAAAGATCTTAGGTAGACCTCTTACTGCATCAGAAAAAATTCTTGTAGGTCATATTCATAATTCAAATATAAATAGAGAAATTCAATCCGGATCAGACTATATCTTTCTAGATCCAGATAGAGTTGCATTGCAGGATGTAACAGGTCAAATGACACTCTTACAATTCATGCAGTCAGGTCTGAATAGTGTAGTAGTTCCGACTACAGTTCATTGTGATCATCTAATTCAGGCAAGAACAGGTGGCGAGGCCGATACAAAATTGGCTCTTTATGAAAATAATGAAGTATACAAGTTCCTCGAATCATCTTCAAGAAAATATGGCATTGGATTCTGGAAACCAGGCTCGGGGATAATTCACCAAGTAGTTCTTGAAAATTATGCCTTTCCAGGTGGTTTGATCATAGGCACTGATTCACATACACCTAATGCAGGCGGTCTTGGAATGATTGCAATAGGAGTTGGTGGTCTTGATGCTGCAGAAGTAATGACAGGAATGTCCTGGGAACTTTTATATCCAAAACGCATTGGTGTGTTTTTGACTGGTAAACTTAATGGATGGACATCACCAAAGGACATTATACTATATGTAGCTTCCAAACTTACAGTTTACGGAGGAACAAATAGAATAATAGAATACTTTGGTCCTGGATCAAGGACCATTAGCTGTACAGGAAAGGCAACTATTACAAACATGGGGGCAGAAATTGGTGCGACCTGCTCTATATTTTCGTATGATAATAAGATGGAGACTTATCTTCGAGCGACAAAACGTGAAGGGATTGCAGATCTAGCGAATAAGTACAGAGATTTATTTACACTGGATAACGAAATCGAACAGGAGATTACAAAAGAAAGAGAAAAAGCTCAACATTATTTTGATCAATTGATCGAGATAGACCTTTCTAGTCTTGAACCCTATATAGTTGGTCCGCATACACCTGATTTAGCAAGACCCATATCGAAAATGGCAAGTGAAGTCAATAAGAATAATTATCTTGATACAATTTCCGTCGCACTAATCGGAAGCTGTACTAATTCATCATACGAGGACATGTCAAGGGCTTCTGATATTGCTGAACAAGCCAAGTCAAAAGGAGTGAAAGTAAAGGTTCCTCTCCAAATTACCCCAGGATCTGAAATGATTCGCGGCACAATTGAAAGGGACGGACAGATGAAAGCACTAAAGGATATCGGAGCAAATGTACTAGCAAATGCTTGTGGTCCTTGTATTGGACAGTGGAATAGACCCGAGATTAAGAAAGGTGAACCTAATACCATAGTAACATCTTATAATAGAAATTTTCCGGGTCGAAATGATGGGAGTAGGGAAACAATGAACTTCATTGGTAGCCCGGAATTGGTAATAGCATTAGCTTTAGGTGGTAGGCTTTCGTTTAATCCTTTAATTGACGAATTGACCGCAAATGATGGTACTAAATTCAAGCTAATTCCCCCCAAGGTGGCGCCAGAGATCCCTTCAAATGGTTTTGTATACAATCAAGATGTTTACCTCCCACCTACCAAAGAATCTCAAAATGTGGATGTACTAATCGATCCAAATAGTTCCAGACTTCAAAAGCTGGAACCATTCCCTCAATGGGATGGGAACGATTTTGAAAAGTTACCAATCCTGGTTAAGATCAAGGGTAAGTGTACCACTGATCATATTTCACCGGCTGGCCCCTGGTTAATGTATCGAGGTCATCTAGACAAAATTAGCGATAATCTTCTACTTGGTGCGGTTAATGCGTTTCATGAAGATCAAGTTGGAAAGGGTAAGAACATCATCAATCATGAGATGGAATTACTACCCTATATAGCACGTGAATACAAATCAAGAAAAATAAAGTGGATAATTATTGGTGATAGTAACTATGGTGAAGGAAGTAGTCGAGAACACGCCGCAATGACTCCACGCTATCTGGGCTGTTGTGCAGTCATTTCAAGGAGTTTTGCAAGGATACATGAAACAAACCTGAAAAAACAAGGGATACTTGCTCTTACTTTTGTAAACCCAAATGACTATGATAAGATTTTAGAGGATGATAGGTTAAGCATATTAGGTCTTAAAAATCTCCAGGAAGGTAAACATCTTACATGTATTATCCACCATAGTAACGCAACTGATGATGAAATCTTGTTAAAGCATTCATACAACTCGTCGCAGATAGAATGGTTCAAAGCTGGTTCAGCGCTTAATTTAATGCGTAGTAAATGATTATCGTACTCAAATTTTTATTTTCAATTATGTATCTTCTTCCAATTTGTTACCAACTCGATAAAAAATCTGTGCATCCTGTAATCACCTGATAATTCCGGATGGAAAGAAGTCCCAATTATATTTTCTTGCTTTACGGCTACTATTTTTCCATCAAACTTACTCAAAATTTGCACATGTGGACCTATCGAAATTACAGTAGGTGCACGTATAAAAATTCCCTTATAATCATTTCCTATACCAGATATATCTAAGTTTGATTCAAATGAATCATACTGTCTTCCAAAAGAATTCCTCTCAATTTCAATATCTAAAGCGCCTAGCAATAATTGTTTCTTGTTTCCAACAACCTTATCATAAGATTTTTTAGCCAAAACAATCATACCGGCACATGTTCCCATTACAGGCAATCCTTCTTGTAGTATTCTTGTAATTGCGTCTAATAATCCATTCTTTATAGCAATAAGTAAACCCATTACGGTACTCTCACCACCTGGTATAATCAAACCATCAACTTTCATAATCTCTTCAGGGTAACGAACAGGAATGACTTTGCCTTTAATTTTCATTTCTTTAAATGCATCTGTTGTTGCTTTGATATTCTCTTCAATATCGCCTTGAAGACCCAATACTCCAATTAATAACTCATTCAAACTGTAGGTCCTCTTTCTTGCATTCTTAAATTCAAGTTTTTGGTATCAAGACCAAGCATTGATTTCTTTTCATCAATCATTTTCTGTGCCTCTAGAACTGTCTTGGGATCGTCAAAATAAGTAGTCGCTATAACGACAGCTTTCGCTCTTTCAAGTGGATCTTCTGCTTTAAATATTCCTGAACCTACAAAAATTCCATCACAACCTAGCTTCATTAGCAGGGCAGCGTCCGCTGGTGTAGATATTCCCCCTGCAGCAAAATTTACAACGGGCAATCTTCCAAGCTTCCCTGTTTCTTTAACTATCTCAAAGGAAGATTGTAACTCTCTTGAAATCTTAATTAGTTCTTGATCATCGTTATTATCGTAAATTCCCTTTATCTTTTTGATTTCGTTATTTACCATTCTTATATGGGTTACTGCATGTGAAACATCCCCTGTTCCTGGCTCACCTTTTGTTCTAATCATTGAAGCACCTTCCTCAATCCTGCGCAGTGCCTCACCCAAATTCTTAGCTCCGTTCACAAAGGGTGTTGTGTAATTCCACTTCCAAATATGCCTACTTTCATCAGCAGGACTAAGTACTTCACTCTCATCGATCATATCGACTCCCATTTCTTCAAGAATATCAGCCTCAGATAAGTGTCCTATTCTGCACTTTGCCATTATTGGTATACTCACAGAATCTAATATTGCTTGAATTACTTTAACGCCTGCCGTTCTAGCCACTCCACCTGCATGTCTTACATCATAAGGAAGTTTATCCAAGACCATGACCGCAACTGCTCCGGCATCTTCGGCTATCTGAGCTTGTTCTACATTGGTTACGTCCATTATTACACCATGCTTTTGCATGTGTGCAAAGCCACGCTTTATCAAGGCTGTCCCGCTTGAAATTTCTTTTCTATCAATGGTTGTTATTTTAATCCCCTTGGATAATGGATATGCACCCACTTGCGAAATTGTCATCTACTATTTTTTTCTAATTTGCATTATTTAGGTATTAGTCTTGCTGCAAAATAAAAGGCCCTGGGTTTAGAATTGAGTCTCATATTTCTACTCCTTCATTCCTCATCTATCCTAAATCCTTCTGTAATTGAAATATTAATGATATTCTAACGCATAAAACCAACCTTTGGTCGGCTGAGGCAAAAAGTTTCTTGTTTAAAGAACATTGCAATTGGAGAATAGAACTAAATAGACATTGCTACTTAAATAATGTCGAATTTATGATAGACCCTTTGGATAAAGCTATTCTGACAGCTATCTATGTTGCTTCACTCGATTCGGATATTTTGCCATTAGAATATCTGAAGAATAGAACTACAATTTCGGAAGATATGTTTAACCTTAAAATTGACGAAATGACTGAAAATGGTTTTGTAGAAAGATCTAATCCTCTCAGATTAACTTTCCTTGGCAGAGGTTTACTAAAAATTGTATTGATTGGCGGAGTGTTTGATATTGTTCATCCAGGTCACATTCATACATTAAAGGATGCAAAAAGCCAGGGTGACATATTGATTGTTGTGGTGGCAAGGAGTTCAACTGCACTTAAAATAAACAAAAATAGAAAAATATACCATGACGAGTTTCTTAGAAGAGAGCTGGTTGCGTCCATTAGATACGTTGATTACGCAATCATTGGAAGGGAAGGTACGTTATACGATACTGTAGAAATTGTCAAGCCAGATATTATTGCATTAGGATATGATCAAAAACACACTGAAAAGGAAATTGCTGTGAATTGTTCGAAAAGGGGAATAAATACCAGAATAATTCGCTTAAACACCCCAATTCCCGGCTCTAAAAGTGCCCAAATTAAAGAGGAATTGGGCCATTCAATTTACGATATATGATTCTGTTCTTCTTTTTGAATTCTGCAAGGTAACCTTAACATTGTCACCGTTATTTAGATCCAGTACTTGTTTTATATTAACAGGAGCTATAATTTCCAACATGTTCTTATCATGGTGTGTTCGTTCAAGAATCAATAAGTCTGATTGAATATTTTCATTACCATTTAATGTTGTAGGGTAACACTTGACCCAACCATAAGTTCGTTCGGAATCACTGAAACCTTCTATAAATTGATAACGAAAACATTCAATTTTTTCTCTATTTTCTAACGACAGCGAATCAATTATTTTAATATTCAAAGTGCCTGGGTAAGGGATATACCCAATCTTTTTTTCAAACTGCTTACGATAGCCTTCAAGACTCATATAGTACTTTCCTTCTCCCATCCCAGAGACCAAAATGCCATTAAAATTGATATTTCCAGGCGATGAATATACTGCCATGTTAAGATAGTCAGACATTTTCTTAACGAATGAAAGACCTTCTTCTGTTACCCTGATCATATAACCGTGTCCATTCTTGACTCGTTCTACATATTTCATTTCTTGCAATTCGAGAATTATTTTTGAGGCCGCTTGTTGTGACTTGTTTATTTCTATTCCAATGTCAGTACTAGTAAATTCAATGAAATTATCCTTCGCACCTTTAAGCAATAGTTTAGCTAGCGTTATGACGTAATCATACTTTATATCTTGCATCGTTCTTTAGTTGCCAATGCCTATCTGATCAAAAGTTCTTACTGTAATTTCTGGTGATTTTTTTAATTCTGCCATTCTATGCCCTACTACAAACTCAACTCCTGCCTTGTACGCGGCATCAATAAGTCGTTGTGTAATAATTCCATCCAGAACCAGAAATCTAGCGCCTTCTAAGGAGTCCAATCTTTTGATTATTTCTGATACTGGGATCTTCAACAATACCTGCATCGAATTATCCAATATAATTGCCTCCAAGGTTTCATTGATTTGTGGATATACTTCTTTGATTACTGAGGCGATTTGGGGATCATCTACCGCATTATCAGCATTATTAAAATTTGAAGAGTCCTCATACGACGTATGGTTATTTTCATAATTTTTTGATTTCTTTACGGTCTTTTGATGTCGAACTGGAACTTCGTATTGCTCGCCTGTAGGTTCAATTACGTCTTTTAGTATCTCAGATATTTCCAAGGGAGTGCACTCCTCTACTTCTTTGCCAGCTGGTGCTCTCAAAACTTTATCAATTTTAACCAAACCTTGCAATTCCTTTAAGATCAAGTCAGCAGCCCTATCACCGTCTAGAAATGCTATAACT
>Ga0184621_10000230_pt1 | contig 11605 bp, 10 predicted proteins | sample PLM1_30_b1_FD_133144 | JGI IMG/M metagenome (GOLD analysis project Ga0184621, IMG submission 133144) | Groundwater sediment microbial communities from an aquifer in East River, Colorado, USA - PLM1_30_b1 | ecosystem: Environmental > Terrestrial > Soil > Riparian zone | place: USA: East River...
GGGGGGGGCCGCCCGGGCCCCGCGGGCTCCCCCCCCCCCGTCCCGGGGGGCCCCCCCCCCGCTCGCCCAGCCCCCCCCCCAAAATGGCCCCCCCCCCCCCCTCCTCCCTCGGCGGCGCGGATCTTGGCCTCGAGCAGGTGATCGGCCGCGTCGGGTACCTGCAATACCGCGCCGGCGGCACGGATCACCGCCCGTTCAGGGATCAGGCCGACGATCTCACTTTTCATCACGTCGACGCCGCGCTTCACCGCGAGCGCCTTGATCGCCTGGAAAACCGTGGCGGGCGGCGTGATGTCGATGTCGAGCAGGTTCATGGATACCTGCGCGAGTCCCTGCACCTCGAAGCCACTCGCTTGGACGGCAGGCAGGCCTCCGCTCGACGTTCGAATCTGCTTCGCGATGTCCTTCGCAATGGAGACGTCTGGGGTATCGAGATAGACGTTGTACGCGACGAGAAATGGACGCGCGCCAATCGCCGTGGCCCCGGCAGTCGGATGGACCCGGTCGGGTCCAAAATCGGGTTCCAGCATGCGGCCCCGCATTCCCTCGAACTCACCCTTGCGCACGTCGGGGAGCAGCACGCGCTCGGAACGCTGCGCGGCGCGGGCGTACAGGAACACCGGGATCCCCAGCTCCTTGCCTGCGCGTTCGCCCAACTTGCGGGCGAGCGCGACGCACTCGTCCATCGTGACCGCGGTGACAGGCACGAAGGGCACGACGTCGGTCGCGCCCATACGGGGATGCTCGCCCGAGTGCTTGGTCAGGTCGATGCGCGCGGTCGCGACTCGCATGGCGGCGAAGGCGGCATCGGCTGCCGCTTGAGGCGGTGCGACGAAGGTGAATACCGAGCGGTTGTGTGCCGCGTCCGATTGGACGTCGAGAAGCTTGACGCCCGGCACGCCGACGATCGCCGCGTGGATCGCGCCGATCGTGGCTGGATCGCGACCCTCGGAGAAGTTCGGTACGCATTCGACCAGCGGTGACGCCATCAGGCAGTCCTCACAGCTTGACTAAGTCGTTGTAATCTCGCACCTTGTGACCCCTATGACTCGCGTCTTCAGCGGCATCCAGCCCTCCGGCGAACTGCACGTCGGCAACTACCTGGGCGCGGTGCAGAACTGGGTGCAGCTGCAGCACCAGCACGACTGCCTGTTCTGCATCGTGGATCTGCACGCGATCACGCAGCCCTACGACGTGGCGACGCTCGCTGCGCGGACGCTCGAGATGGCGGTGGGCCTCTTCGCCGCCGGGCTCGATCCCGAGAAATGCGTCGTGTTCGTGCAGTCGCACGTAGCCGAGCACAGCGAGCTGAACTGGCTGCTCACGATCGTCACGCCCCTCGGCGAGCTCGAGCGGCAGACGCAGTTCAAGGACAAGTCCTTGCGCCAGGAAAGCATCCCGGCGGGGCTTCTCAACTACCCCGTCCTCCAGGCCGCCGACGTGCTGCTGTACAAAGCGCGCCTCGTCCCGGTAGGCGAGGATCAGGTACAACACCTCGAGCTGATGCGGGAGATCGCCCGCCGCTGGAACACGCGCTTCGCCGCGGGCTATTTCCCCGAGCCACAGCCGCTCCTCACCAAGACGAAGCGCGTGCTCGGGCTCGACGGCCAGGCCAAGATGTCGAAGAGCCTGGGGAACACGATCGGATTGTTCGACTCTCCCGAGACCATCTGGGAGAAGCTCCGGCCGGCCGCCACCGATCCCGCCCGCAAGACGCGCAAGGACCCGGGCAATCCCGACATCTGCAACATCTTCACGATCCACCAGGGCTTCTCACCCGCGGCGACGCAAACCGACGTCGCGCAGAAGTGCCGGACGGCGGGCTGGGGGTGCCTCGACTGCAAGCGGGTGCTCGCGGACAATATGATAGCGGCGCTCGCTCCCATCCGCGAGCGGGCCGACGCGCTCAAGCGCGAGCCGGCGGGGCTGGTCGAGCGGCTCAAGGCCGGCGCCGCCAAGGCGCGCGCGCTCGCCCGCGTGACGCTCGCCGAGGTGCGGGAGCGGATGGGATTCCTCAAGCCCGCGGAGCCCTGATGCTGGAAAACATCATCGACATCTTCCGGCTCGAGCTGCTGCTGCAGCTCGGCCTCGCCACGCTGCTGGGCGGCGCGATCGGCCTGGAGCGCGAGCTCGGCGGCAAACCGGCGGGCCTGCGCACCAACATCCTCATCTGCATCGGCTCGGCACTCTACACGCAACTCTCGCTGGCGATGGTGCCGGAGGGGACCGACGCGTCGCGGGTCGCGGGTCAAATCGTGACCGGAGTCGGGTTCATCGGCGCCGGCACGATCTTGCACGCCCGCGGCGCCGTCGTCGGCCTCACCAGCGCGGCCACGATCTGGGTCGTGGCGGCGATCGGCGTCGCGCTCGGCGCCGGCCATTACGCCGAAGCGCTGCTCGCCACGCTCGTCGTGCTGGTCGTGCTCCAGGGTCTGGGCAGGATCGAGATCGTCGTCGAGCGTCACTCAACCAAGAGCCACCTCACGGTGCACGCCCGCCCCGACAAGGAGCCGCTCGAAGAGCTGGAGACGGTCATCCGCCGTACCGGTCTGACGATCGTCCGCCACGAGAGCCGGCGCGAGAACGTGGACCTCGTCATCGACTTCGACTTGAGCGGTCCCAAACGGCTCCACGACCAGGTGATGATCGCGCTGCTGCATCATCCCGCCGTCCGCACCGTCTCGACCGGGGAGTGAGCCGACGCCTCGTCATCGATCTGGCGGCGACCCACGCCGCCTGGCGCATCACGGCGTCGAGCGTGGCGACGATTCGGGCGGCACTGCCGGGCGATTGGGACGTGGTCGAAGTGCGCGCCCCCGCCGTTTCCGCTGGGGACGGCGGCGGGTCGGGTCCGGAAGCGATTGCCGCGGCGACCGGCGCCGAGGTCTACCTCGGCTTCGGGGTACCGCCGGGCGTGGTCGAGGCGGGGCGGGGCACGCTGCGCTGGATGCACAGCGGCACTGCCGGCGTGGGGTCGGGCCTGGCGGCCCTGCGGGGGACCGGCGTGCTGCTCACGAACTCCGCAGGCGTGCACGCCGAGCCGATGGCCGACTGGGTCATCGCGGCCATCGGCTACTTCGCGCGCGGGCTCGACCGCGCGGTGGCGGCGCAGGCGCTCGGCCGATGGACCAAGCAGGAATTCGAAGCGCTCACGACGCCCGTGCGCGAGCTCCGGGACCTGCGCGTCGGGATCCTGGGGTTGGGCGGCATCGGCACGGCGGTGGCGCGCCGCGCTCTGGCGCTCGGAATGGCGGTGGCGGGCGTGCGGCGCCAACCCTCGCGAGGTGGCCCGACGGGCACACGCTGGGTGGGCTCGCTCGACGAGCTGTCCCGCCTCGCCGCCGAGAGCGATTGCTTGGTGATCGCGGCGCCCCACACCGGTGCCACCGCCGGCGCGGTGAGCCGCACGGTGCTCGAGCGGTTGCCGCGCGACGCCGTGGTGGTCAACGTCTCGCGGGGCTCGCTGCTCGATGAGGCGGCGTTGCTCGACCTGATCGACCAGGGGCGGCTGCGCGGCGCGGCGCTCGATGTCTTTTCCGTCGAGCCCCTCCCTCCCGAGCACCCTTTTTGGCGGCATCCGCGGATTCTGGTGAGCCCGCACGTGAGCGCCGTCACAGATCGCTTCTGGGAGCGGGAAACGGCCCTCATCGTGGACAACATCCGGCGCTATCTTGCAGGGGCGGCCCTGACGAACGTCGTAGACCTGGAAGCCGGGTACTGACAGCATGGAAAAGATCATCAAGGCCGCGGTCGATCGCGGGGCGTCCGACCTCCACATCAAGGCGGGGGACGTGTTCCGGGCGCGCATCAACGGCAAGCTGGTGCCGCTCACCAAGCAGCGCCTCACCCCCGACCAGACGAAGGCGATCGCGCTGCGCCTCATCCCCAGCGAAGACGACCGGGCGCGGATCGAGAAGATCCGCGACTACGACTGCTCCTGGGGGATGCCGGGGATCGGGCGGTTCCGGGTCAACATCCTGCGGCAACGCTCGTCGTTCATGATCGTCATGCGGGTCATTCCGTTCGACGTGCCCACTTTCGCATCGCTGAAGCTGCCGGCGGTGCTGGCACAGGTGGCGTCGGCGGAGCGGGGGATGATCCTCGTCACCGGTGTCACAGGGTCCGGCAAGAGTTCGACGATGGCGGCGATCATCAATCACATCAATCAGAACCAGCAGCGGCACATCCTCACGCTCGAGAACCCGATCGAATTCCTGCACCGCGATATCAACTGCTCCGTGACGCAGCGGGAAATCGGCACCGACACCGACGACTTCCGAATGGGCCTGCGCGCCGCGCTGCGCCAGGACCCCGACGTGGTGCTGATCGGCGAGATGCGCGATGCGGAAACGATGGACACCGCCATGAAGGCGGCGGAAACGGGGCACTTGCTCGTCTCGACGCTGCACACGCCGGACACCGTGACGACGGTGAATCGCATTGTCTCGATGTTCCCGCCAGAGGAGCAGGAGATCGCGCGGCTGCGGCTGTCGGAAGCGCTGCACGCGGTGGTGTCGCAGCGGCTGTTGCCGCGCGCCGACGGCGCCGGCCGCGTGGCGGCGCTCGAGGTCATGATTTGCACCGACATCGCTCGGGACATGATCAAAGACGGTGAGCGGACATCCGAGCTCCCCGACTACATCGGAGATTCGCGCGAGAAGTTCGGCATGCAGACGTTCGATCAGCATCTGCTTGATCTCGTGACCGACGGGGTGGTGAGCTATGAGAGCGCGGTGGCGGCGGCGTCGAATCGCCAGGACTTCGAGCGGCAGACGCGGTCCCTGCGGCGCCGCCCACCCCCCGCCGTGGCGAAGGCAGCCGCACCCGCTGAGGTGAAGGCCGACGACCTGTCGAGTCTGCTGCCGCCGTCGTGAGCGGGACCGACCTGGCGGGCATCTTCGCCCCCATCACCACGCCCTTCGACGCCGCCACCGGCGACGTCGCCCCGCAGTCCCTCAAGGACAACGTCAGCCGCCTCCTCGCCGATGGGTTGGACGGGATCGTGGTCGCGGGCTCGACCGGGGAGGCGCCGCTGCTCGATGCCGACGAGCACCGCCGCATCGTCGCGTGGGCGCGCGAGGTCACCCCGAAGGGCAAGTGGCTCATCGCGGGTACGGGCGCCGAGTCGACTCGGCAGGCGATCGCGTTGACGCGCGCCGCCGCGGCCGAGGGCGCCGACGCCGTGCTCGTCCGGCCCCCGAGCTACTTCCCCGCGGTGGCGGCGAGGAGCCTCGCGAACTACTACCGCGCCATTGCCGATGCCAGTCCCGTGCCGGTGCTGGTCTACAACATCCCGAAGTACACGCACGTGTCCCTCCCGGCCGAGCTGCTCCAAGAGCTGGCGACGCACGCGCGGGTCGTGGGCGTCAAGGACTCCTCGGGCGACCTGAAGAACCTCGCGGCGTATCGCGAGGCGGCGCCCCAGTGGGCGGTCTTTGTCGGGTCGGGCTCGCTGCTCTTGCCGGCGCTCGAGTTGGAGTGCGACGGCGGGATCGTTGCGGTCGCCTGCTACGCGGCGCGGCTCTGCGCCGAGCTGCTCACGGCGTTTCACGCCGGGGATCGCGACGCTGCGGTGGCGCTGCAGAACCGCATCGGGCCGCTCGACAAAGAGATCGTGAGCAAGCTCGGACCGGCCGGCGTGAAGGCCGCGATGGACGCGGTCGGGCTGTACGGTGGCCCGCCGCGGCCGCCCCTCGCGCCGCTCGGTGCCGCGGAGCGGGAGCGTGCTGCGCTGCTCGTGCGCGGTGACTGAGCTGCTTCGCGCGCTCGGCATCCCGCGCCTCGTCGGGACACCGAACCACGCGCAAGTCCGGGAACGACTGAAGCACGAGCTCACCGCGCGCGGATTCACGGTCGAAGAACACGCGTTCTCAGGGCGGCCCTCGAGAATGCTGTTCGGGGTGCCGGCGGTCATCCGCGGGATCAATCTCATCGCGTCACGGCCGTCCGGCCGTCCGGCCGTCCGCCCGTCCCTATGGCTCGCCGCCCACTACGACTCGAAGAGTCAGCCGATCTCGATGGCGACGCGCATCGTGGGCTCCGCGGCGGCCGTTCTCGGCGCTGCGGGGACGCTCGTCGCACTCGCGGCCGGCTGGACGCTCATCCCGGCGCTCGCCGTGTTCGCGCTTGGCGCCGCGATCCTGGCGGGCAACCGCGTCACCGATCGTTCGCCGGGTGCGTTGGACAACGCCACCGGGCTCGTGGCGATTCTCGGGATCGTCGACGTACTGCCTCGACATGCCGATGTCGGTGTGCTGTTTCTCGATGCCGAGGAGTTCGGCCTCGTAGGGGCGCGGGCGCTCGTGACGGACCGGGCCGCGCTGCTCGAAGGGGCGGCGGTTATCAACGTCGACAGCCTGGACGATGGCGGTCGATCCATTGCCTTCCTGCACCGGCCCGGCCCGGTCGGCCGAGCCGTGGCTGCCGAGCTGGGGGCGCTGCAGGGGCGCTGGTTGCCGGTGATCGTGGACGGCATCGCCCTGGCCCGAGGGCCGGTGCGTGAGTGCGTGACGATCATGAAGGGCGATTGGGGGACGGCGCGGGTGGTGCACACGCCCCTCGACGGAGTCGAGCGCCTGACCCTGGACGGTATGCGGCAGGTGGTGGCGGGGGTGGCGCGAGCGGTCGGCTCGCTCTAGCTTCTTTCAGAGGATGCATCAGCCCCGTCTCCCACGGGGCATTTTTTTTGGCTGCAATCGAGGCGCAATGTTCGGACCGAAAACACACTGCGTGGTGGTGGTCGGCGCCCAGTGGGGCGACGAAGGGAAGGGCAAGATCGTCGACGTGCTCGCCGAGCGCGCCGATCTCGTCGTCCGCTACCAGGGGGGGGCGAACGCCGGCCACACCGTCGACACCGGCGAGGGTGGGGGGGGCGGCGAATTCGTGCTGCACCAGGTCCCTTCGGGGATCCTCCAGGGTGCCGTCTGCGTCGTCGGGAACGGCGTCGTGCTCGACCCCGAGCAGCTCTTTGCCGAGCTCGACGCGCTCACCGCGCGGGGCGTGCGGACGGAGCACAAACTCCACGTCTCGGACCGGGCGCATTTGACGCTGCCGTATCACAAGCTGCTCGATCGCGCCCGCGAGAAGAAAGAGAAGATCGGCACGACGGGGCGGGGGATCGGGCCGACGTACGAGGACAAGTACGGGCGTCGCGGCATTCGCGTCGGCGATCTGCGCAATCTGGCGCGCGCACAGGAGCTGGTGCGGGCGCGGGTGGAGGCTGCGAACGCGGTGTTGGCGATGTTGGGCAGCCCAGATCGCGCGGGCGCCGAGGAGCACGTGCACCTGCTCGGGCGCCTGGCGCCCCGGCTGCTGCCGCTGGCCGTGGACTCGGGACGCGTCGTGTGGGAAGCCTTGGAGCGCGGGGAATCGGTGTTGCTCGAGGGGGCGCAGGGGGCGCTCCTCGACGTCGATCACGGGACGTATCCGTACGTCACGTCTTCCAACACGACGGCGGGCGGTGCGGCGGTGGGGGTCGGGATCGGGCCCACCGCGATCGACGCGGTGCTGGGCGTCGTAAAGGCATACACGACGCGCGTGGGCAATGGCCCGCTTCCCACCGAGGCGGAGCCCGCGGTGGCCGAGCGGATTCGTGAGCTGGGGGGCGAGTTCGGGGCGACGACCGGGCGGCCGCGCCGCTGCGGATGGTTCGATGCGGTGGTAGTGCGATACGCGGTGCGCGTGAATGGGCTGACGGGGCTGGCGGTCACGAAACTCGATGTGCTGGATACGTTCGCGGAGATACCGGTGGGCGTCGGCTATCGGTTGGATGGCGACACCATCGACAGCATGCCGCCTGACGTCGAGACGATCGGGCGGGTTGAGCCGATTTACGAGATGCTTCCAGGGTGGCAGAAGCAGCTGACGGAGGTGAGGCGGCTTGCGGATCTGCCGGCGGCGGCCAGGGCGTATGTAGACCGGCTTCAGGACCTGGCTGGAGCGCCCGTGAGATATGTCAGTGTCGGGACACGGAGGGATCAGATCATTGAAGTGAAGTAGCAAAGAGAAACCCCCTGAGGTTTCCCCCAGGGGGTGATCGCTTGCCACACATTGTGCGCCCTAGAACCCAATGTGAGCGAAGCGAACTCCTTCTCTCGCTCACGGGCCATGGCGCTTACCCACCTCTGGCAGCCTGGCTGTCTCGATCATTTCCGAGACCCTTGGCTTTGCGTCCCGCCGTCACCGGTCGGTTTGCCCTGAGCAGAGAATCCGAGCGCTAAACAGCAAGAACAGTGCCTCACTGTAACTTGTGTCACATCAATGCTGTCTCACAGCCAAATCCTGAGCATCGCACAGCAATTCGCAATGTTTGTTGCGTTTTGCTATAGAAAGCATGCCGACTGGTGCATCCACGCCTGTCGTCGCAACTTGGCCCTGTGGCTCCCCTCGTCCTCGTCGCTCCCGCCGCCCTGAAGGGCACTCTCGGACCCCGCGCCGTCGCCGAGGCGATTGCCACCGGAGTCCGCCGCGCCATCCCCGAGGCCCAAGTGCTCGAGTGCCCCGTCGCCGACGGTGGCAACGGGTTGCTGGACGCCGTGCTGCCGCCCGGGTCGCTCCGCGAGCGCCTCGACGTCGCGGGCCCGCTCGGCGACACGGTCAGCGCGGAGCTGGGCTGGATCGACGACGAGACGGCCATCTTCGAAAGCGCGACGGCGTGCGGCCTCGCCCTCCTCGAGCCCGAAGAGCGGGATCCCCTGCGCACCACGACCCGTGGCGTGGGGCAGCTGATCTGGGAGGCGGCGGACCGAGGCGCCAAGACGGTCGTCGTGGGCTTGGGCGGCACCGCCACGGTCGACGGGGGCACGGGCGCGGCCCGCGGCCTAGGCTGGACGTTCCAGGACGCGTCGGGCCAAGCGCTCGCGGAGGGCGGGGGATCGCTCGTGAATCTCGACAGCTTCGGTCCGGGATGGGCCTTGCACGCGCGCGTCGTCGGGCTCGCGGACGTGACGACGCCGCTACTCGGCGACGACGGTGCGGCGCCCATCTTCGGGCCGCAAAAGGGCGCCCGCCCCGAGGAGATCGTGCGGCTCGAGCAAGGGCTGGCGCGGCTGGCGGTGCTGTGGTCGAAGGCGGGCCGGCCTGAGCTGGGAACGATGCAGATGGGCGGGGCGGCGGGCGGCTTGGGGGCGGGGCTCGCGTTCTTTGCGCGCGCGGGGCTCACGGCCGGCGCCAACTGGGTCCTGGCGCGGGTGGGATTCGACGCGGCGCTCGCCAAGGCCGACCTCGTCATCACCGCCGAGGGCGTGTTCGATCGGACATCGTTCGTGGGGAAGGTGCCGGGCGAGGTGGTGCGTCGTGCCCAGGTGGCCCGCAAGAAGGTCGCGGTGGTCGCCGGGCGGGTCGAGGAGATGATCGGGGTGCATGCGGTGGGAGCCGAGGGGCGGATGCTCGATGCAGCGGCGCTCTCCGGGTTGGCGGCGCAGGTCGCGCGCGAAGCCCTGGGCTTGTAACTTCCGCGTCCCTATGCCACCTGTCGATAAAACGATGGAGAAGCTCGTGTCGCTCGCCAAGCGACGCGGCTTCGTATTTCAGTCCTCCGAGATCTACGGCGGCCTCGGCTCCGTGTGGGACTACGGTCCCCTGGGCGTCGAGCTCAAAAAGAACATCAAGGAGCGCTGGTGGCGCTCGATGGTGCATGAGCGCGAGGATATCGAGGGGCTCGACGCGGCGATCCTGATGCATCCCAAGGTGTGGGAGGCGTCGGGGCACATCGCGGGGTTCACGGATCCCCTGGTCGACTGCAAGCACTGCAAGAACCGCTTCCGCGCCGACGATCCCCGGATCAAGGGGACGCCCGGCCAGCCCGACGGCCAATGTCCCGCCTGTGGCACGAAGGGGACCCTCACGGCGCCGCGGCAGTTCAATCTGATGTTCAAGACATTCATGGGACCCGTCGAGGAGGACGCGGCGGTGATCTTCATGCGACCCGAGACGGCGCAGGGGATCTACGTCAACTATCTCAACGTGCTGCAGTCGTCCCGGCAAAAAATCCCCTTCGGCATCGCGCAGATCGGCAAGGCGTTCCGCAACGAGATCACGCCCGGGAACTTCATTTTCCGTACGCGCGAGTTCGAGCAGATGGAGATGCAGTTCTTCGTCAAGCCCGGCAGCGAGAACGAGTGGTTCGAACGGTGGCGCGCGGAGCGGATGAAGTGGGTGGAAGGGCTCGGTGTCCGCTCCGAGAAGCTGCACTGGCACCAGCACGGCAAGGACGAGCTGGCGCACTACGCGGCCGATGCCTACGACATCCAGTACGAGTTCCCGTTCGGCTGGCAGGAATTCGAGGGCATCCACAACCGCACCGACTTCGATCTCAAGAACCATCAACAGCATTCGGGGAAGAAGCTCGACTATCTCGATACGACGACGAACGAGCGGTTCATTCCCTACGTGGTCGAGACCTCGGCGGGCGCCGACCGGACCACACTCGTCGTGTTGTGCGATGCCTACCGGGAAGAGGCGATGAAGGGCGAGGAGGGCGAGGAGAAGGAGGAGACGCGCGTCGTCCTCAAGCTCAAGCCGTCGCTCGCGCCCCTCAAGGCCGCGGTCTTCCCGCTCGTGAACAAAGACGGGATGCCCGAGGTCTCGCGCAGGATCTACGACGACCTGCGGCGCCATTTCAACGTGTTCCACGATGACGGCGGGTCGATCGGGCGCCGCTATCGCCGCCAGGACGAGGCCGGCACGCCGTTCGGGATCACGATCGACGGCCAGACGACGCAGGACCAAACCGTCACCGTGCGCGATCGTGACACGCTGAAGCAGGTGCGGGTCGCGAGCAGCGGGCTCGTGGAGTACCTCAAGGAGAAGCTCGCGACCTGAAATTCGACGACTTTCGGGCGCTTGTGGAGCGCCTAGCCCGCGACGTGCCCGCCGAGTTCCGCGATGGGATTGTCACCATCGAGGCGAGTCCCAAGACCGTTCCCCATCCCGTTCGTGCCGACATCTACACACTGGGCGAGTGCATTCCGCTCGAATGGAGCGGTTCGGGCGCCGATCTCCAGTCGCGCGTCGTGCTCTATCACGGCTCGTTTCAAGCGCTCGCCGGGCTCGGAGAGTTCGACTGGCGCGCCGAGGCGTGGGAGACGCTGACGCACGAGCTGCGGCACCATCTCGAGTGGCGCGCGAACGTGGCGGCGCTCGAGGCCTACGATTGGGCGGCCGAGGAGAACTTCAAGCGACACGAGGGCGAGTCTTTCGATCCGGTCTTCCATCGGTCTGGGGAGCGCGTGGCGGATGGCGTTTGGAAGGTGGATGATGACGTCTTTGTCGAGGGCCACCTGGGCGATTTCCTGTGGCATGGCCGGCGGTATCGGGTGGAAGCGCAGGCGGTGGCACCCGCGTTTCTGACTTTGGAGGGGTTGGACGAACCGCCACCGGGGGATGCAGTGTTGGTCGTGCCGCGCAAGGCGACGCTGTTCAACTTCTGGCGGCGGCCGGCGGTAGCTCAGGCCGTGGTATCGGTCGAGCGGAGGGAGGAGTAACGGGCCGTGAAACGGCGCACCAAGGTGGCAGCGCTCGTCGGCATCGTGTTCGTCGCGATGCAGTTCGTACCGGCCCATCGGACGAACCATCTGGGGACGGGCGATCCCGATGCGCCCCGCGA
>Ga0184621_10000231_pt1 | contig 11598 bp, 11 predicted proteins | sample PLM1_30_b1_FD_133144 | JGI IMG/M metagenome (GOLD analysis project Ga0184621, IMG submission 133144) | Groundwater sediment microbial communities from an aquifer in East River, Colorado, USA - PLM1_30_b1 | ecosystem: Environmental > Terrestrial > Soil > Riparian zone | place: USA: East River...
CGATCACGCTGGTCGACGTGACCAACGCGCCGGCCACCCTGATCGTGGGCTGGCCATCGCTCGAAGCGGCGCCGTTCAGCAACCCTACGGCAACCGGCATGAGCGTCAACCTGACCAACGCCGGTTTGCTGCACGACATCTTCCGCGGCGGCGTCGACACGCAACTGTCGTTGAGCGACGCTCCGATCGTGAATGCGGCCAATCCGGCTCGCGGCCTGTTCGTCATCGGCGACAACGGAACGGTGCAGGTCTATACACGCCTCAGCACCTATCAGGCGGCGCTGCAGGTGAAACTCGCGGCGGGACGCAAGGCGCGGAGCTTCGTCGCCTCCGGCGGAACCTATGTCGATGCCAGGAAGACGCTGACGTCCAGCCTGATGGCAACAGGGCTGCAGTAGTCCTTAGCCGCAAGCGACGAGGAACAAGAGCGCCGCGAAGGTCAGGCCGTTCAACAGCTGGAATTGCGCAGTGCTCACTCGAGCGGCCGTTCTTTCAGATACCAGTCGAGGATTTGCTCGCCGGTCCAGAAGAGCACGTCGGAGCGCTCGCGGATGCGCTCGAAGATCATGCGGAAATACTTCAGGCGGTGCGGCGCGCCCATGACGTAGGGGTGCACCACCAGGGCCATGATGCGCGCCTGGCCGTTCGCGGCGTCGTGGTAGAGCTGGTCGAATTGATCCAGCGCCCGCTGGAAGTATTCGCGCGCCGGGTGATGCTGGATCAGCATCATGGCGATGTCGTTGTTCTCCTGGGTGTACGGGATGTTGACGATGGGCTTGCCGCGCGTTTTCAGCACTACCGGCTGGTCGTCCAGCACCCAGTCGGCCACGTAGTCGTAGCCGTTTTCGACCAGCAGGTCGGGCGTTTCCCAGGTCTCGGTGAGCCCGGGCCCGAGCCAGCCGCGCGGACGCTTGCCGCCCGCCGCCTCGGCGAGCGCCTCGGTCGTTTTCCTGATGTCTTCGCGCTCGTTCTCCACCTTCTGCATGTTACGCTGCGTGTAACCGTGCCCCATGAATTCCCACTTGCGCTCTTTCGCCGCGCGCGCGATGGGAGCGTAAGCACGGATCGCCGTGCCGTTGACGGCGAGCACCGCGCGGATTTCGTGCCGGTCGAGCACCTCCAGCATGCGCCAGAAACCGACGCGGTTGCCGTACTCGTGCCAGGCCCAGTTCGGGATGTCGGGCATGGGCGAGCCGCCCGCGGGCGGGGTGAGCACGGTGCGCGGCATGGTCTGGTCGATGTCCCACTCCTCGACGTTGACGATCACCCAGACCGCCACGCGCGCCCCGCCGGGCAGCTTGAGGGCGGTGCGCTCGGTGATCGGTGAATAGGCGATGCGCTCGGTAGGCTTCATTTAAGTCCCTGAAGTTTGCGAATTTCGTCCGACCGCATCACGGCGCCGAAGGCGGTCCGGATGCAGGCGAGCGCGGCGTCATGCAGCGCGGGTCCGTCCATGGTGTCGACGCAGTCCTCGACCACCACCACGGCGTAGTCGCGCGAGCAGGCCGCGCAGGCGGTCGAAAGCACGCAGCTATTGGTGTTCACGCCGGTGATGAAGACCGTGTTGATGCCGTGCGTGCGCAGGACGAAATCGAGATCGGTGCCGATGAAGCAATCGTAGCGCTTTTTCGTATCGACGACCCAGTCGCGTTTCGCATCGAGCACCTGCGGCATGACTGTGACACCCGGCATGCCGGCAAGGTTGTGTTTGAGCACGTTCGTACGCGGATTGTTTGGATCGCGCGAGCGCGCAAGCCACGCCGGCATGGCGGCGATCTCTTCCGCGTCGCGGTACTGCGTGAGCAGATGCACGATCGGGATGCCGTCTGCACGGCAGCTCTGGAAAAAGCGCGCATTGGCAGCCAACACGCGCACGGCGCGGTCGGATGCGAGCGGCATGGTTGCGACGCTGGGATCGAGGTGGCCGCGATGCAGGTCGATGGCGACAACTGCGGGTACCGGCCGGTCCACTCCCAGGTCCATTCTTTTTCCTTATGCCAGAGGATTGACCGTCTCGCCCGTTGCCGGCGTTCTTTGGCGCCAAAATCATGCAGTCGCAGGGCGCGGCAAGTCAAGCGGTCAGTTCTTGACGCGCTGCGTCCGGCGACTGCATCATTTGCCGAGCGGCAATCACGATAGCGGAGCGCGTCGCAAGACAGACCCAACGGGAAGACAGGACATGTTCACACGGCGATCGTTCATCATTTGCACCCTGACGCTTTCCCTGCCTGCCGGCCAGGTGGTGGCGCAGTCCGCGCCTTGGCCGGCGCGGCCGGTTCGCATCATCGTATCCCTGCCGCCGGGCGGCTCGAACGATCTGCTCGCGCGCGTGATCGCAGAGCGGCTGCATCCGGTGCTGGGGCAGCCGGTCATCGTCGAAAACCGGCCCGGCGCCGGCGGCAACATCGCCACCGAGTATGTGGCGAAGCAGGCGCCGGACGGGTACACCCTGCTGCTGACGGCAAGCGGCCATACGGTCAATCCGTCGTTCTTCGCCAAGCTCCCATACGACCCGGTCAAGGATTTCGAGCCGATTTCGCAGGTGAGCACCGTGCCTTTCGTGCTCACGGTAAACGCGAGCATGCCGGCGGTGACGATGAAAGAGTTCGTGGCGCATGCGCGCGCCAATCCCGGCAAGTTCACCTACGGCTCGGCCGGCATCGGGCAGCCCCATCATCTCGCGGCCGAGCTGCTCAAGGCGAGAACCGGCATCGACATCGTGCACGTGCCGTACAAGGGTGCGGGGGGCATCGTTCCGGCGCTGCTTGCCGGGGAGATCAGCTTCACCGTCGGCGCGATCAACTCGCTCCTGCCGCACATCCGCTCGGGCAGGCTACGGGCGCTCGCAGTCGCCGGCGGCAAGCGAACCGCCCTGCTGCCAGATGTTCCCACCATCGCGGAGGCGGTGCCGCTCCCGGGCTACGAGGTGACGACCTGGACAGGGGTGCTCGCGCCTGCGCGCACGCCGCGTGCCATCGTCGATCGCCTCAGCACCGAGATCAACCGCATCATGCAGGACCCGCAGGTGATCAAGGAAAAGCTCACGCCGCTCGGCATCGAGCCGGTCGGTACCACGCCGGAGCAATTCATGGATTTCATCAAGGCGGAGTTGGTGCGCTACGCCAAGCTCGCCAAGGACGCCAACATCAAGCCGGAGTAGGGGCGCGCGAAAAGTGCGGCCGGCTCGAAATGCGTTCGGTCAGACGATAACCCGCGGGCAACCTACTTCCAGGGCATGAGCGAGGCGTGAATCACGTCCGGCACGCCCTGACCGCCCACCGAGCGGATCGCGAGGTCCACGTCCTTCAATCCAAATTTGTGGGTGGTGACCTTCTCCAGCGGAAAGCGCTTCGAGGCGAGCTGCGCGAGGGCGAGCTCGCAGGCCTTGTAGCTGTGGCCGCGCGCGCTCTTGATGGTGATGAATTTCACCGTGACCCGCTCGAGCGGGAAGTTCGGGAACTCCTTCATCTCGCCCTGGACCACGATCGTCCCGCCCTTGCGCTTGAGTGCCTCCACACCGAGCAGGATCGGGAGGGTGCCCGCACCCGCGGTGCAGTCGAGCGCGACGTCCACGCCTTTCCCGCCGGTGATCTCCTTGATGCGCGCGAGCGGATCGTCTTTCTGCACGTCGATCACGTAGTCGGCGCCCAGTTCCTTTGCGACCTTCATCCGCGCTGCGTCCTTGGAGGTACCCGTTACGATGATGAGCGATGCGCCCGCCTGCTTGCAGATCACGGTCTGTGAGAGACCCTGCTGCCCGGGGCCCTGAATGAGCACGCTGGAGTCGTAGCCGACGCCGCCGTCGAAGAGCGACCATTCGACGCCGTTCGCCATCGGGGTGACCAGTCCCGCCAGTTCCGGCGTGACGCCTTTGGGCACGCGGTGCACGACGGCATTCCACGGGAGGTATACGTACTGGGCAAATCCGCCCCAAAGATGAGGAGCCTTCTCCGCTGAGGTGTAGCCGTAGCGGATGGCGTCGGGGTTGGTGCGCCAGTCGGTGTTTTCGCAATGGCGGTACTGGCCCAGATGGCACCACTCGCACTTGCCGCACATGACGTAGTGCTCGACGAACACCAGGTCGCCTTCCTTGAAGCCCTTGCGCCGGGTGAACTCGCGGCCCGCTTTGGCGATGGTGCCGATGTTCTCGTGGCCCATGATCACGGGGGTATTGGACGGCGGGGTCTTGTACAACTTCACGTCGGTCCCGCAGATCCCGGCGACCTCCATTTTCATGAGCGCGCTGTCCTCCGCGATATCCGGCATGGGAAATTCGCGGATCTCGGTTCTCCCCGGGCCCGTTCTCACCGCCGCCAACACGCCTTGCACCCGCGTTCCCCCAAAATGACTGCCGATCCGCATTTTCTCACGCGTTGCATGCGCGCTCCAATCCACAGGGCCCGTTCCGCCGCGCGGGACGGCAATTCCGCTATCATCGACATTGGGCAAGCGAACTTCGAAAAACCACATGTCGAACCTGAATCCCAGCGATCCGCCTAAATCGGGCGGCCCGGTCTCGGCCGAACTGATCGCGGACCTGGCCGCGGCCAGCCGCATCCTCGTCGCCCAAGGCGTCGTCGACGCCTTCGGCCACGTCTCGATGCGCCATCCTCAGGCGCCCGAGCGCTACCTGTTGGCGCGCGCGATCGCCCCGGCGTTGGTGACGCCCGATGACATCATCGAGTACGACCTGGACAGCAATCCCTGTAATGCCGGGGGCCGCTCCAGTTTCCTCGAGCGATTCATCCACGGCGAGATCTACAAGGCGAGGGCCGATATTCAATCCATCGTACACAGCCATTCGCCTTCGGTGATCCCTTTCGGGCTGGTCGGCGTGCAGATGCAGGCGATGTTTCACAACGCGGCCTTCATCGCGGAGGGCGTGCCCGTGTTCGACATCCGCAAGAAGTTCGGCGCCACCGACATGCTGGTCAGCAACGCCCCCAAGGGCGTCGCCCTCGCAGCCGTCATGGGCAGGAAGAACCTTGCGCTCATGCGCGCGCACGGCAGCGTGGCGTGCGGGCCGACGCTGCAGACGGCGGTGTTCCGCGCGGTGTACACCGAGGTCAATGCCCGCATCCAGCACTGGACCACGGCGCTCAAGGGCGGTGCGCCAATCGCCGCGCTCGACCTCGAGGAAGGCCGGCTTTCCGACGCCGTCAACCAGACCGCCGGCATGCGCGCCTGGGACCTGTGGCGCAGCCAGATCCGCAGCGAGGTCAAGTGGTAAGGCTTATCGAGGGAGGCAAGCCATGTCAGCAACAGAATTGAAGCAGCGAGTCGGCGCAACGGCCGAATTGAAGCAGCAGCTCGTCGACTGCATCCGCATGCTGGAGCAGTCCGACATCATCGACTACAACGGCCATTGCAGCGTCCGCCTCGACGAAAACCGCGTCCTCATCAACATAGGGTCGTGCCAGCGCAGCCGGCTCACCGTGGACGACATCTGCATGATCGACCTCGAAGCAAACCAGATCGAAGGCAAGGGCAATGCGCCGCTCGAGCGTCACCTGCACTGCGGCATCTACCGGGTGCGGTCCGACGTCAAGGCGATCGTGCATGCGCATCCGAAGTGGTCGACCTTCCTCACCATGGTCGGCGAGAGCTACAGGCCCGTCTACGCGCAGGGCTCCCTCGTCCATCCGGTGCCGCTGCTCGATTCGCCGAACTCGATCAACAACCGCGCGATGGCCGACCGGCTGGCGGCCACGCTCGGCGACCGGCCCGCGGCGCTGATGAAGTCGCACGGCGCGGTGACGGTCGGCAAGGACATCGTCGAGGCGTTCGTGCTCGCGAACTACATGGAGGAGAACGCCTACCGGCAGTACATGGCGCTGCAGATCGGCAAGCCCTATGTCTTCAGCGAGGAGGAAATCTCGCTGTGCCGCGAGAAGCTATGGAACGCGGGTCTCTTCGAGCGCACCTGGGATCATTTCCGCGCGAAGTTGGAGTGAGTTGACGCCCGGCCGCCCGGATCGTCATTCCCCGACGCGGGGGCGTCGGGCTTTTGCGCTTACGGCTTCGCGACGTGCCAAGTGCCGCCTTACCCCATCGCCGGTCGTATCGCCGGGTTTCTGATCCTTGGCGCTGTGAGCGCCAGCGCACGGAAAACCCCTTGCGCGAAGGGCACAATCAGCGACGCAGCGTGAAAACGGGCGCGACAGCGGGCCATTCCGCCTTTGAAGTTAGACGTCGTTCCAAGGGGCGCTTGGCCGGCAACCGGTGGTCTGTGCGCTACCGCACGGTGCAGCATGGTCCAGGGCATAGGATTGCCGAACGGGATTCGGCACAGGGAGGTTTCATTGAGATCTTTTCGGCTGTTTGCGCTCAGCGCGCTTCTTTCTGTCGCCGTTGGATGCGGCGGCGGCGGTGGCGACAACACCGGCACCAACACTGCGTCGGCGAACGCCGGCTTCATCGTCGCCGCGCGCGTCAATCCGCGGGAGATCAACATCTATCGTGTCGACCAGCCGAATGCCCCCATCCAGACGATCCCGAATGTCTTCTTCACCTCGGGCAGCAACATCCTCGACAACGCCGGCAAGCGCGTGGGGGTGTACTGGAGCGGGCCGCTCGGCGTGACCTACCCGACGGCGCTTGGAATCTTCACGTCTTCGCAGGCGGTGACGCTCGGCGCCGAAGCCGGCCACGAGTACGAGTACATCGGCTACATCGGCTCGCTCGCACCGCGCGTCCTTTATCGCGACATTGCCGCGCCCAGCAACGTCTCGCTCCGCTCCGCGAAACTCGACGGCACCGATTCGCGCGAGCTCGTCGGCGGCTGCCTGACACTCGACCTTCCCGTGTGGTCTGCCTCGGGCGTCGCGGTGCGCTGCGACAAGGGCAGCGGAAACGGAATCTGGTTCTCGGACGGCGTCGCTCCCGCGGTTCAGCTTCCCGGCGCGGCTTCGCGGCAGCCGAAGGTTCTCACGGCGACGAACCTCGTTCTCTACGACCCCAGCGGCACGCCCTCGCTCTTCACGCAGGCGATTGCCGCTCCGTTCACCCAGCAGAAACTGCTCCTGGGAAACCTCGGCTCCGACAGCCCCGAAGTTCATGTGAGTCCGGCCGGCGTCGCCTGGGTGCGGACGTTCAACGTTCTCGACACGCAGGCGTGGCAGGCGTGGGTGGTCGACACGGCCAATCCGGCGCTGGTCCAGTCGCGCTACAAATCGTCCGGCGTTCCGCTCTTCGAGACGATGTCGCCGGACGGCCTTCGCTTCGCCGGGATCTACCAGAATATGAATGGAGCGGGACTGGGCGATCGGTCCTGGGTCATGACCCTCGACGCGACGGCGCCCGACATCGGCGTCGAGGTCACGCCGCCGTCGGCGCCGCTGACCGTGAGCGACATCAGCATCCTGGAAAGCGGGAAGATTCTCGTCACGCGTGGAACGTCGCTCAATCCCACCGGCATCTACTTGCACGATGCGAACGGGTCCAACGTGCTGCAAAAGGGAGACGTCGGCCTTCGCGTGCTCGGGCTTCGCGGCGAATACGCGTTCCTCGGCGATGCGAACAGCAGTGGCGTGCTCCAATCCGTCAATCTCGCGGTCGGCGGCGGCCTCTGCACCTTGGAGATCGCGGCGGCGGCCCCGGTGCCGTCGTTCGTCAGCCCGCCTGGGGCCACACCGCAGTACGTGACGTACGTGAACGATGCGAACCAAGCGTGGATCGCGGATCCGGATCTCTGCATCGCGCAGCGCATCGACTTGACGGGAACCAACCTCGTCACGAAGATCGGCGAGGGCGTCGGTAATCGGGTGTTCCTGGTTCTTAACCGGGAAGAAGGCGCGACCGATCAGGACGACATCGTGATGGTCGACCTCGATACGCTGGTGACCACGCCCATCGTGAGCGGCCCCACCAGCGACTACGGCCTGTACTTCCCGAACTAGCGGTTCGTCAAGACGACGAACCCGACCGCGTCTGGCGCGCGATACAAGCGGCGCGCGACGTTACTGAGCCTCCCGAGATCGTTTCCTCCACCATCGCCCTCAGCTCCGCCGTCACCTCGGGCTCGATGCCGCGAGAAGCTCTGGAACGCGGGCCTCTTCAAGCGCACCTGGGACCACTTCCGGGCGAAGCTCGCGTGAGTCCGAAGCTCATCAAAACCTTCTGCTCCGTGCGTGTTGCCGATGCCGCTCGGCGAGGCGGGATCGTCAGATGCTCGCCGCCCGCGCTACTGGCTAAAGGAGGAGGAGACGCCAGGTCGCGCGAACGGCGAAGCAATCGGTCAGTGCGCCGAGCGTGGCCTGGTGGGCGTATCAAACAGCCTGGTCCAAGCGCCCTTCACTCGCGACAGGGCTTCGCTGGCCGCATCGAGTGCGAGATCCCAGCGTTCCGCGTGCTCGATATGCGCGAGGTAGCGCTGGCGCGCGGTTTCCGGGAGTGATCGGTACGCCGCCTGCCAGAAAGGCGTGCGCAAGGCGCTGCGCTCCAGCGCGTACAATTCAGCTACGCTCAATTCGTTTCTGGATTTCATGTTGGCTTTCATCACGCGTTACAAGATAGTCCCGGGAAGGCGGAACAACAAACGATGAATTCTCATCCGTCGCATAAGAAAAACTCATCCATCCATGAATGACCCCACATGATTTACCGCCTGCCTCCGCTGAATGCGCTGCGGGTATTCGAGGCCGCGTCGCGACACCTCTCGTTCAAGGAGGCGGCGAACGAGCTGTCCATCACCCAGGCGGCCGTGAGCCACCAGATCAAGAGCCTCGAGGAGTATCTCGGCGTCGAGCTGTTCCGCCGCGCGGGACGCGGCGTGCAGCTCACCGAAGCGGCGCGCGCCTGCCTGCCGAAACTGCGCGAAGGCTTCGAGTCGCTCGCCGCGGCGGTCGAGACGATCCGCGAGCGTGCCGAAGAGACCGAGCTGCTGATCACAGCGCCGCCGGTGTTCACGGCGCGCTGGCTGATGCCGCGCCTGGCCGATTTTGCGAAGCGCGAGCCGCGCATCGAATTGCGCGTATTCGGCTCGAGCAAGATGGTCGACGCGGGCGCGCTCGACTCCGCCGCTCTCGTCGGCAATCTCGACCTGAGGGACGACGTGTCGGGTGTCGAGATCCATCTGGGCGGCGGCACCTATCCCGGCTACCGCGCCGATCACCTGTTCGACGTTGCGACCGTCGCCGTGGCGAGCCCGGACCTGGCGCGCGGCGATCCGCCGCTCGAGCAGCCGGAAGACCTCGCGCGCCACGTGCTCCTGCACGACGACGCCATGGACCTCATCGCCCACGGCAGCGCCTGGCAGAAATGGCTCGAGGCTGCGGGCGTCGCCGACCGCGTGGACGGCAGCCGCGGACCGCATTTTTCCTCGAACATCCTGTCGCTCGAGGCGGCGTCCCAGAAGCTGGGCGTTGCGCTCGCCCTGAGACCTCTGGTCGACGACGACATCAAGTCGGGAAGGTTGTGCGCGCCGTTCAAGGTGGAACTGAAACCGCAATCGGCGTATTACCTCGTGTGTCCGGAGGTCATTGCCGAGCGCCCGGCGGTCGCTGCGTTTCGCAAATGGCTGCTGGAGCAGGCCGTCAAAGCGTAGGCGGGGGCCTTCGCGCGCTCATATCGTCTTCTCGACCATCGCCCGCAGCTCCGCCGTCACCTCCGGCTCGATGCCGAACCAGGCCTTCCAGGCCGGGCGGCCCTGGTTCAGGAGCATCCCGAGGCCGTTGACGGTGCGGTTGCCGCGCTTGCGCGCCGCGGCGAGAAACGGAGTCTCGAGCGGGATGTAGATGATGTCGGCGGCGAGCGCGGTCTTTGGCAGCTTGTCCAGCCTGATGTCGAGGGCCGGCTGCCCGACCATGCCGCAGCTCGTCGTGTTGACGACCATCGCCGCGCCTTCCAGAACCTCGTGGCGTTGTTCCCAGGGCAGCGCCTTGATCGGTCCGCCGAGCTCGTCGGCAATTCCTTTTGCGCGCGCGAACGTGCGGTTGAGGAGTCGAATCTCCTTCGCGCCCTCCTGCGCGAGGCCGTAGCACACGGCCCGCGAGCCGCCGCCCGCGCCGATCACGACCATCGGCCCCGAGTCCGCCCGCCAGCCGGGCTGCTCCTGTCTGATGTTGTGGATGAAGCCGTAGCAATCGTTGTTGGTGCCGGAGAGCGACCCGTCGGCCCTGACGACCACGCAGCTGATCGCACCGATAGCTTTCCCCAGCGCGTCCACCTCGTTCACGATCTTCATCGCTTCCTGCTTGTGCGGGATCGTCAGGTTGCAGCCCGAGAATCCCAAGGGATGAAGCGCGCGTAAGGCGCCCGCGAGACCCTCGGGCCGGATCGCGAGCGGCACGTAGCTTCCGGTCAAGCCGTGCTTCTTGAACCAGTAGTTATGCAGCATCGGTGAGCGCGAGTGCATGACCGGCCAGCCCATCACGCCGGCAAGCAGGAAGCGATCGCGGTGCGCCATCGGCGCATTTTCTCATGCATCTGATACGCTCACGCGATGCTGGGAGCAGCCGGGAAAAACCCCGAACGCCTCCAAGCCATCGAGAAGGTGGCGGAGTGGACGCGCGTGCGCTTCAGGCTCCCGAAAGAGGCGGCGATCTCCGTTGCGGAGGTCGCCTGCAGCCTTCCCGGATGTGCGCCCCTGGAGACTGTGGTCATGTTCTGGATCGCGGAACAGCGCTACCAGTTCAAGCTATTCAAGCCGGTGCAGGAGGTGGTCGTCGAAGATCTTCCCTACGCCTGGCTGAAGGATGCGCTCGCGGTGCAGGAGGGAGCCGGCTGGGATTGCTGCTGAGCCCCTCTGCCGTTGACAGCCACGCGGATGTAGAGGGATCATCGCCAACGACCGAGGGAGTCTTACGGTCCACATAGGAGAACGCATCATGACTGTCAAGGAAAGGACGAAACCTCAGGTAGCGACCATGAACGCGGTGCATGACCTGCCCGTGCTCGTCGCGCGCGACAAAGGTTTCTTCAAGGACGAGGGGCTGGACCTCGAGTTCGTGACGACTCCGGGGATGGCGCAGGCCACGACCTCGCATTTCGTCAAGTTCGATTCTGTTTTCGACCGTCCGCTCGACTCGGTCTACAACGAAGGCGGCATCGACCAGTACCGCATGTGCGAGTGGGGCATCATGAAGCGCGCGGTCGAAGCCAATACGCAGGGGCTGCGCGGGCGCAAGATCGTGGCCCTGGGCGCCTCCATGTCCAAGTTCGCCATTGTCGTCGCGCGCGACTCGAAGTACTACGAGCCCGAGATGCTGAAGAACCAGCCGATCGCGGTGACGCCGAACAACGGCTCCGACTTCACCACGCTGAAAATGATGGAAGGCTTCCTTGCTCAGGAGCACGTCAAGAGGACCAACGCAGGGTCGATGCTCAAGCGGCTCGAGGCGGTGCGCGACGGCAAGGTCGCGGCGGCGAGCCTGATGGAACCCTGGATCAGCGTGGCGCAGAAGTGGGGGCTGCGCATCCTGATCGAATCACATTCGACGCGCAGCGAAGCGGCCGGCGACGACCTCGACGGCCCGACGCTCAAGAGGATGTTCAGCGCGCAGGCGCGGGCGGTCGAGCTCATCGAAAAAGACCCGACGCCTTTTATCCATTATTTCATCCGCGAGACCGGCGGCCTGCTCGAACCACACGAGTTCCAGA
>Ga0184621_10000232_pt1 | contig 11582 bp, 13 predicted proteins | sample PLM1_30_b1_FD_133144 | JGI IMG/M metagenome (GOLD analysis project Ga0184621, IMG submission 133144) | Groundwater sediment microbial communities from an aquifer in East River, Colorado, USA - PLM1_30_b1 | ecosystem: Environmental > Terrestrial > Soil > Riparian zone | place: USA: East River...
CGCCGCGCACGTGTCGGGCCTGCTCGTTTCCGCCGCCGGCTGCGGGATGACGCTCACGGTGTTGATCATCGTCGCGACCGGGCGGCTCGCGTATCGGGGCGAGACCGGACCGAGTGCGTGATGTCGGTCAGCCCGAGTTTTCGGACGTTCATCCTCGAGCAATTGGGCCGTGTCGTGCCGAAGGTTCGCGCCCGCAGCATGTTCGGCGGGGTCGGAATCTATTCCGCCGATCTGTTCTTCGGTCTGATCGACGACGACACGCTGTACTTCAAGGTCGACGACTCCAACCGCTCGGACTTCACGGCACGCAAGATGGGGCCGTTCCGTCCGTACGGCGAGGACGGGGAGACCATGGGCTACTACGAGGTGCCGGCCGATCTCCTCGAGGACCCGGAGACGCTGCGGCCCTGGGCCGAGAAGGCGATCGCCGTGGCGGGTCGGAAGAAGAAGGCCAAGCGCCGGTGACCTGGCGCGGCGCGGTCGCCGTCGTGGCGGGAGTTGGGGTCGTGTCGGCCTCCTGTGGCCCCGGGTGGCATCGCCCCGCCCAGCTCGAGCCAGGCTTGCTGGCGCCGCGCCAGCAAGTGGAGGTGTGGTCGGGCGGCAGCGCGCGGCGTTGGCACGCGGTGCAGGTCGGGTCCGACTCGATCAGTGGCGTCCCGTTCATGCGGCCGACCGACTGCGACAGCTGCCGCATCGCGGTGCCTCGGGCAGCGGTCGATTCGATACGGCTTGGGAACCCGGAGGGGGCCCTCTTCAAGACCATCGGGCTCGTGTTCGGCATCCCGGCGATGGTGTACCTCATCCTCTGCGTGGCGCACGGCAACGGTTGCGCGATGGGCCGCGACTAGGTGAGGTCGCTTCGTCCGGGCCGCGCGATCCTGTTTGGCGGTCTCGCGGTTGGTGTCCTCGATGGCCTCGACGCGATCGTGTTTTTCGGGTTGCGGAACGGCGTCGGCCCCTTGCGGATCTTCAAGGGAATCGCCGGGGGACTGCTGGGGCGCGAAGCCGCCGCCGCGGGCGGTTGGCCGACGGCGTTGCTCGGCGTCGTCCTGCATTTCACGATCGCCACCACAATCGTGACGGTATACTACCTGGCCAGCCGCTGGCGTCCGTTCCTCACGCAGCGACCCTTCGTGTGGGGGCCTCTGTACGGAGTCGGGGTGTATCTCACCATGAACCTCGTCGTGCTGCCCCTCTCGGCGCTGCATGGGACGGGGTTACCGCAAGCGCTCCCGGTACTATTGAATGGAGTGTTGATCCATATCATCGGCGTCGGCACGCCGAGCGCGTTGTTCGCGCGCGCGGCGACGCCGTCCGCGTAGGATGACCGCGCCTGTTCTCTGCTATCACCGCATCGGCGGTCCCCTCGAGTTGGGGGTCACTCGCGTCGCGCAGTCGGTGTTCACGCGCCAAATGGAGTCCCTGGCGCGGGCCGGCTGGCGCACATTGAACCTCGCCGGGTTCGCCAACCCGCAGGCCACAGCCCACCCCCCACGCACCTTCTTACTCACGTTCGACGATGGCTACGCCTCCCTCGCCGAGCGCGCCTATCCCGTCCTCGAGAAACTAGGATTTACGGCCACGACATTCGTGATCACCGATTTTGTCGGGCGAGACAACACCTGGGACGTGCAGTATACGTGGCGCCGGCTGCCGCACCTTGGCTGGCCGGAGATCGAGCGGTGGCAGGCCCGAGGGTTCGGTTTCGCGTCACACGGAGCGCGGCACCGCCGGCTCACCTGGCTAGACGATGGGGCGGTGGCCGACGAGCTGGGGCGCGCCCGACAAGCGTTGGTGGACCGGCTCGGCGTCGACGCGGGACGCGCGATCGCGTATCCGTTCGGCGCGGTGGATGAGCGGGTGGAGCGGCTGGCGGGGCATGCCGGCCACGAACTGGGGTTCGGCGGCGTCGGCGGGGACCACGGCTCGCCGCTGAACTTTCCCCGTGTGCCGGTCTACATGTGGGACGCGGGCGACACCCCGTTTGGGCTCCGGGACGACAGCTTGGGATCGGTGGGACGATTCGTGGCGCACGTGGCGAACCGGTGCGCGGTAGGAACGTCGATAATGCAGGGTATTGGGTACCGGCTATCGGGTATCGGGCGCTGAACCACCGGTACCCGGTACCCGATAGCCGAGACCCTAGACGAAAAACCTTGCAGCAACGGGAATCAGTTGTGGGTGCCGAACGAGGGCGTGAGCAAAGATGCGCCCCAGTGACCGCTTCTCCGGCGGAATCCCGTTCACGGTCCGCGCCAACCTGTTGAAAAACGCGTCGTCCAGATTCTCGAGCGCCTGCTTGATGCGGTAGTACTTGAGGTGGTCGTCGCCCAGCAGGTCCATCCACGCCTGGTGATACCTGGCGAGGCGCCGCTCGCTGGTATCGCCCTCACGGATCGCCGCGGCGGCGGTGCAGCCCGCGAGGCGGCCCGCCTTCATCGCGTTGACGATGCCGCCGCCCGACAGGGGATTGATCATGTGCGCCGCGTCCCCGGCAACAAGCACGCCGTCCGCGTAGGTCCGCTTGATCGTCGTATGGACAATCACCCCCCCGACCGTCAGCGCGGTGCGGGCAGCCGTGGGGTAGCGCTTGGCGACCCAGGCGTCCAAGTACTCCCGGGCGTTCCGGCCGTCGGCCTTCAGGGCGACCAGGCCGAGCCCGACGTTCGCGCTGCCGACGCCACGCGGGAAAATCCAGGCGTACCCGCCCGGGGCGATACGGTCGCCGAACTGCAGATAGATCGCATCGGGGTCGAACTCGATCCCCTGGAGCACGTACTGGGCGCACGACTCCATGTCCCGCGCCGGGACCCGCGTGTCGATCCCCGCCCAACGGCCCACCATCGCCTCCACGCCGTCGGCGCCGATCACGACCCGCGCCCTGTAGATCTCCTCGACCCCCCGTTGCTTCACCCGAACATGCCAGCGGCCGTCTGCGGCGCGCGTCATCCCGGTGGCCTCGGTTCCCACCAGCACGTCCGCGCCTGCCGCTGCCGCCTGTGCCGCGAGGTGGGCGTCGAACCGGGTGCGGTCCAGCACCCATCCAACGTCCCGCTCGGCGACCTTGACCTCCGTGTCGTCCGGCGCGAGGAAGATCACACGGGTGATCTTGCGCGCGGCCCAGTCGGCTCCCCCCCCCCCTCCGTCGGGGTTCGCGAACTCGCGCAGCCCCGCATCGCCCACGCCCTCGGCGCAGCGGACAGGTGACCCGACGGCGCGGTCACGTTCCAATAGCGCCACTTCCAGCTCCGGCGCGGCCTGTTTGGCCTGCCAAGCCGCGACGGAGCCGGCAGGGCCGGCGCCCACGACCAGGACGTCGAGGTCAGGCATTGCCCACCATGGCGAGGGCGCCCACGGGGCAGGGCGCGATGCACTTCTCGCAGCCGGTGCACTCGTCCCGGTCGACGGTTAGCACGTTCAGTTCGAGATGAAGCGCCTCGGGAGGGCACAGCGGGAGGCACAGCCCGCACCGATCGCAGACCGCGAGGTCGACCGCGGCGATTTCGGCCGGCGTGACGCGACGCATGGCGGAACGGTAGCGGCCGGGGGGAGGAGCGTCAAGCTTCATCCTTGCTTGAGGTTACGCATTTCATTACCTTGAGTTGCTCGCGCCGCGCCCGCATCACCCTTTCAACAAGACGACACGACGACACGTGGCTTTTCGCTGGCCGAACTTCAGAATCGGGTCGTGGAGCCCGGCAAATGAGATTGCCGTGGATCTCGGCACCGCCAATACGCTGATCTACGTCAAGGGCGAGGGCATCGTGCTGAACGAGCCCTCCGTCGTGGCGATCGAGAAGGCCACCGGCAAGATCAAGGGCATCGGGCTCGAAGCGAAGCGCATGCTCGGCCGTACCCCCGACGGGATTCTCGCCGTCCGGCCGCTCAAGGACGGCGTGATCGCCGACTTCGACGTGACCGAGAAGATGCTCCGCTTCTTCCTCAAGACCATCATCGACCGCCATCTCTTCCGCGTGAAGCCGAAGGTCATCGTCTGCGTCCCCTCGGGTATCACCGAAGTGGAGAAGCGCGCCGTGCGCGACTCGGCCCAATCGGCGGGCGCGAAAGAGGTGTACATGGTCGCCGAGCCCATGGCCGCGGCGATCGGTGTGGGCCTCCCTGTCGAAACGCCGACCGGCAACATGGTGATCGACATCGGCGGCGGCACAACGGAGATCGCGGTCATCGCGCTTTCCGGCATCGTGTCCGACACCTCGATCCGGACGGGCGGCGACGAGCTGGATCAGGCGATCGTCCAGTTCATGCGCAAGAACTACAACCTCCTGATCGGTGAGCCCACGGCTGAGCAGATCAAGATCCAGATCGGCTCCGCCGCGCCCGTCGGGGAGGAGCGCGAGATGGAGGTGAAGGGTCGTGACCTCGTCTCGGGGATCCCCAAGATCGTGCGCGTCCACTCCAGCGAAATCCGTGAAGCGGTCCAGGAGCCGATCCAGCAGATTGTGGACGCGGTGCGCCGCGCCCTCGAGATTACGCCGCCGGAGCTGGCGTCGGATATCGTGGACCGCGGCATCGTAATGACGGGCGGCGGCGCGCTGATTCGCGGCCTCGACGTGCTGCTGCAGCAGGAGACGGGCCTGCCCATCCACCTCGACGAAGACCCCATGACCTGTGTGGTCCGGGGCGTAGGGCGGATTCTCGACGATCCCGAGAAGTACCGCAACGTCCTGACGACGTAGCCGGGGCGAGATGGCGCTCGGAGCCGATCGTTACGCATCGCGCGCCGGCACGCTCCTGTTCTTGGGATGTGTCGGACTGTCGGTGGCGGCGATGAGCCTGCCCGACACGTGGCGCGACCCGATCGCCCAGGGGTTGCGGCAGACGGTCCTCGCCCCCTTCCTCGCCTTGCAGCAACAGACCGAGCTGCTCGCCGCGGCTCGCGCCCACTACGATGCCGTCGTGGCGCAGCGCGATTCCGCCGCCCTCGCCGCGACCTTTCTCCCGGAGCTGCGCAGCGAGAACCTGCGGCTCCGGAGCTTGATGGGACTCGGCGTCCGGTTGGGATGGGGCTACGTCCCCGCGGAGGTGCTGCACCAACCCGAACCCACCAATCCCCTGACGTTCGTGGTGTCGGCGGGACGGCAACGGGGCGTGCGGCCCCTTTCGGCGGTGGTGAGCGCCGAAGGTCTGGTGGGCGTCGTGTCCACCGTGGACGCAAATACCAGTCTCGTGTTGACGTGGGCGCACCCGGAGTTTCGGGCGAGCGCCATCGCCAGCGACGGGAGCGTGATCGGCATCGTGGCGCCGCACGGCGCCGCGGGGCCGAGCGTGTGGCTGCTCGAGCTACAAGGCGTGCCCTATCGCCAGCTGGTCCCGGAGGGCACCGTGATCTTGACGTCGGGTCTCGGTGGCGTCTTCCCGCGCGGTATTCCGATCGGGACGGTCGTCGGCCTGGCGAGCGAAGCGAAGGGCTGGGAGCGGACGTATCTGGTTCGGCCCGCGATCCATCCCTCCGCACTCTCGCACGTCATGGTGCTCGTGGCGGCACGCGGGTCGGGCTCCGACATCCGCGGCGCATTCCAACCCGACTCGGTCCGCCCGTGAGAAAGACCGACCGGTACCGCTACCTGTTCGTGCTGGCGGGCCTCGTGGTACTGCATTTCACGGTGCGGGGGCGGCTCGGCGGCGATCGCGTCGCGCCGGACTTCCTGCTCCTCGCGCTGCTCATCTACACGATCCGCGCGCAGCCGGGGCGGAGCGCCGCGGCGGGATTCGTGATGGGGTTGCTGCGGGACGCGCTCACCCCCGCCAGCTTCGGGGCGGGGGCGCTGGCGCACACGCTGGTGGGGTATCTCTCGTCGTGGGCGAAGGCGGTGTTCTTCGCCGAAAATGTGTTCGTGAACGGCTGCCTGTTCTTTGCCGGGACCTGGTTGCGGAACCTGATCGTGTTGCTCGCATCGGGACGACTCGCCGGCGCGCAGCTCGGCTGGGAGCTGCTAGTGTGGTCGCCGCTCCAGAGCCTGACGACCGCCGCCGTGGGGATCCTCGTGCTGGGGATGTTCGGGCGCTGGGTCGCCGCACGAAGGCCGGAACGATGAGCACCCTCCATCCACACCTCCTCGACCGGCGCCTCAGCGCCGTCCGCACGTTCGTGTGGGTGGTGCTCGGCGTGTTGCTGGTCGCGTTTTTCCGCACGCAGATCCTGGGGCACGGCAAGTACCAGCTGCAATCGGAGTCGAATCGGCTGCGCCCGATTCCGCTGCCCGCGCCGCGCGGCATGATCTTCGATCGCAACGGCAAAGTCCTCGCCGATAATGTCCCGGGATACACGGTCTCGCTGTTGCCGGGACCCGCCGCGAATCTCCGGGCGACCCTGGCGCGGATCGCGCCGATCGCGCACCTCGACAACACCGCCATCCAGCGGGTGCTGCAGCGGGCCGCCCGCGCGCCCTACCAACCCGCGCTCGTCATCGCGGACGTCCCATTCTCGGTTGTCTCGGCGCTGGAAGAGCGCCGTCTCGAGATTCCGGGGTTGCTGATCCAGACCGAGCCGAAGCGGTACTATCCCGATACCACGGTCGCCGCGCATCTCGTGGGGTACCTCGGCGAAGTCACGGAAGGCGAGCGCGCCACGCGGCGGTTCTCGGCAGTGCGGCTCGGAGGCCTGGTGGGGAAGGACGGTCTGGAGCGCGAGTACGACGACTCCCTGCGCGGCGCGGATGGCGTCCGATTCGTCGAGGTCAGCGCGCTCGGACATTTGGTGCGCGAAGCGGAGGCGGTGCAAACCCTCGAGCCGGTGCCCGGGACCGAGCTGCACACCACGATCGACCTCGATCTGCAAAGATACATTGCGCGGAACTTCCCCAAGGGACAGCGGGGCGCCGTGTTGGCGCTCAACCCCAACACGGGCGAGATCCTGGCGCTGTATAGTGCCCCCGGGTTCGATCCCAATGCGTTCGTCGGCGGCGTGTCGGCCGCCTACTGGCGCTCTGTGAACGAGAACCCCGCGACGCCGTTGCTCGACCGCGCCACGCAGACGCGCTATCCCCCGGGGTCCACGTGGAAGCTCGGCGTGGCGGCGATGGCGCTGAAACGCGGCATCGTCACGTTCCGGACCCGGATGCCGATTCCGTGCCGGGGCGGTCTGCAATACGGGAATCGGTTCTTCCGCTGCTGGCGGGCCGAGGGCCACGGGGACCTGACGCTCACCGAGGCGATCGCCCAGAGCTGCGACGTCTATTTCTACCAGCTCGGCATCAAGCTGGGGGTGACGTCGCTGGTGGAGGATGGGAACGAGTGGGGCTTCCGCGGCCGCACCGGCATCGATCTGCCCGGCGAAATCCCCTCCGAGTTTCCGACCGGCCCCGAGTACTACGATCGGCTCTACGGCGCGCGGCGCTGGACGTCGGCCGTCGCCCTGAACCTCGCGATCGGTCAGGGCGAAAACGCCCAGACCCTGGCGAACATGGTGCGCCTCTACCAAATGCTGGCAAGTGACGGCCGCGTGCGCGTGCCGTTCGTGGTCCGTCCCACTCGGACCGGGTCGCAGCTGTCGCTCGACTTGACGCCTGATCAGCTCGCCGGTCTGCGGCGCGCGATGATCGCCGTCGTGGAAGAGGGGACGGCCCGCAGCGGGCGACTTGAAGGATTGCAGATCGCCGGCAAGACCGGGACGGCCCAAAACCCCCACGGCGCCGACCATGGCTGGTTCATCGGGTTCGCCCCCGCCGAGAAGCCCGAGATCGTCGTGGGCGCGATCATCGAGTTTGCCCAGCACGGCACCGCCGCCATCCCGATCGTGAGCCGCGCGATCGCGCATTACCTCGGCCTGGAGGAAGCGGCCGCCACGAAGTTGCGCGTGACCGTCCCGACCGACTCGGCGCCGCAGCCCTTCCAGCTGCCCGTGATACCGCCTCTGCCGGACTCGTTACGCCCGATTCCACCGCCGATGGACACCCTGAGCGACACGCTGCGTGTTCACCCGCCTCCGCCAACTCGATAGGCCGCTGCTCGGTGCGGTGACGGCGCTCGCCATCTACGGGTTGGCGACGTTGTATTCCGCCGGTCAGACCGAGGTGCCGACCTTCGTTTCCACGATCTGGCACCGTCAACTCGTCTGGCTGACGCTCGGCGCGGTCATCGTGTTTCTGATGTTTCGCACCTCGCCGCGGATGCTCGAGTGGGCCACGCCGTTCGTGTACGCGCTGGCTGTTTTTCTCCTCGCGATCACGCTGCTGTTCGGCACCGGGGCGGGGACGGCGGCGGGGTCGAAGTCGTGGATCGCCGTCGGTTCGCTGCGCCTCGGCCAACCGGCAGAGCTGGCCAAGCTCGCGGTTATCCTGATGCTGTCGCGGTGGCTCGCGGGGCTGCGCGAGCCCCCGGCCACGTTGCGCGACCTCATTCCTCCGTGCGCCATCGCCGGCATCCCGTGCTTCCTCGTGATGCTGCAGCCGGACCTCGGGAGCGCGATCGTGTTCGTCGCCATCCTGTTCTGCATGCTCTTGTGGGCGGGCACCAAGCCGTCGTTGATGGTGCTGCTCGCCTCGCCGGCCATCGGGTTGCTGCTCGCCTTCTCGACCACCGCCTGGGGGATCTGGCTCGCCGTGCTGGCCGGGTTGCTGCTCTGGTGGCGCCCGTATTTGTGGGAGGGGCTCGCCGTCGTGGCGGCCAACGTCGCTATGGGCGTGTTCGCGCTGCCGTTCTGGAACCGGCTGGCGCCCTACCAGCAGAACCGGCTCCTCGCTTTTTTGAATCCCGAGGTCGACCCACGGGCCACCGGGTGGCACGTGATTCAATCCAAGGTGGCCGTCGGCTCCGGCGGACTCTTCGGGAAGGGCTTCACCCTCGGCACGCAGAAGCGTCTCGCCTTCCTGCCCGCACAGCACACCGACTTCATTTTTTCGGTCGTCGGGGAGGAGCTGGGGTTCATCGGTGTGGTGGCAGCGCTGGCGCTCTTCGCCGCTCTCGTCTTTGTCTTGCTGCGCATCGCCCGCAAGGCGACCGACCCCTTCTCGAGTTTGTGTGTGTTCGGGATCGCGGGGATGCTGTTCACGCACATCGTCGAAAACATCGGGATGACCATCAACCTGATGCCCATCACCGGGATCCCACTGCCGTTTTTTTCCTACGGCGGGTCCTTCCTGTTGGCCTGCTCGCTCGGCGTAGGGATCGCGGTGCGCGTCGCGTGGGAGTCCCGCCAGTCCGGCTACGCCGAGCTTTGACAACGAGTTAGCACGTCGGGGCTGGCGTCCGCCCCGAGCCCCTCCCAAATTGTCGGCTTCGTGACCCCCCTATGGCCCTAATGGCTTGGTTCAAGAAGGAACGTAAGCCTCGCACCTCCGAACGAGTCCGGCTCGAGATTCCGGCCGATGCGTGGGAGAAGTGTGAGGAGTGCGGTCATATCGACATCAAAGAGCGCTTCATCCGCGCGCTCAACGTGTGCCCGAACTGCGGGCACCATCGCCGCATTACGGCTCAGGAGTATATCGACCTGCTCGTGGACGAGGGGTCGTGGCACGAGTTGTTCGCGGAGCTCAAGTCCGCCGATCCCCTCCACTTCGAGAGCTACGCCGACCGGCTCAAGGCCGCGATGAAGAAGGCCGGGCCGTTGGACGCGATTCGCACCGGCTACGCCCGGCTGCACGGTACGCCCATCGACCTGGGCGTCATGGACTTCGCCTTCATGGGCGGGTCGATGGGCTCGGTGGTCGGTGAGAAGATCGCGCGCTTGGCGCGCCGCTCGATCGACAAAGGCGTGCCGCTGATCATCGTGTCGGCCTCCGGGGGCGCCCGGATGCAGGAGGGGGTGCTGTCCTTGATGCAGATGGCGAAGACCTCCGTGGTCCTCGCCGAGCAGCAGCAGGCGGCGATCCCGTTCATCTCGATCTTGACGAACCCCACGACCGGCGGTGTGTCGGCCTCGTACGCGATGCAGGGTGACGCGATCCTCGCCGAGCCGGGAGCGGTGATCGGGTTCGCAGGACCGCGCGTCATCAAGCAGACGATCGGTCAAGATCTCCCCGAAGGCTTCCAGACCGCGGAGTTTCTGCTGGATCACGGTATGCTCGACGCCGTCGTCCCGCGCGGTGAGCTCCGCGACACGACGGCGCAGCTGCTGCGGCACATGACGGGTGCCCGGCCGGCGGAGGTTGCCGACTGAAGTTCGCAGCTGCCAGCCAGTTTCTCTTCGAACGACAAGCCGGCCGCATCAAATGGAGCCTCGGCCCGACCGAGGGTCTGCTCGACGCGCTGGGCCGTCCCGAGCGCCACTACCCGACCATTCACGTCGGCGGCACGAACGGCAAGGGCTCGACGTGCGCGTTCATCGTCTCGGAGTTACGGGCTCGAGGCCTGCGGGTCGGCCTGTACACATCGCCGCACCTGGTCTCGCCCTGTGAGCGCATCGCCGTGAACGAAGTGCCGATCAGCGAAGACGCCTTCGCGGAATGGACGACGGTCCTCAAACCGCACATCGAGCGGTCCAGCGCCAGCTTCTTCGAGGCGACCACCGCGATCGCGTTCGCGGACTTTGCGGCGCGCGGCGTGGACGTCGCCGTGGTCGAAGTGGGCCTGGGCGGGCGGCTCGACGCGACCAACGTGCTGACGCCGCTCGTCAGCGTCGTCACCAAGATCGCCCTCGAGCACACCGACTATCTGGGTAGCGACCTGAAGGGGATCGCCCGGGAGAAGGCGGGGATCGCCAAACGCGGGGTCCCGTTCGTCACCGGGGAGCCCGACCCGGTGCTGCGTGCCGAGCTGATGCGGGAGGCGGAACGCCGCGGCGCCGACCCGCTGGTCGCCGTGGACACCACGCGACCGCTGACCCCCGACACACAGCTGGGCCTGCGCGGCCCCCATCAGCTCGCGAACGCCTGGGTCGCGGCCGGGGCGCTCAAACACCTTCCCCGCGCGGCGGGATTGGGGGAAGGGCTGCCGCTGGGCGAGGAAATCCCGGCGAGCTTCGCCGATGCCTACATCCCAGGGCGCTTCGACGTGCGCGGGAAGTGGATCTTCGACGTGGCGCACAACCCCGACGGCATGCGCGTGCTCGTGGACGCCCTGGCGAGTCACAAGCCGTTGCGGCCGCTGCACGCGCTGGTTGGGATTCGCAACGACAAGGACTGGCGACCGATGCTTCAGCTGCTGGGTCCGGCGGTCGACCGCCTGGTGTTGACCGTCCCACCGTCGATTCCCGTCATGCAGCGATGGTCGGTGAGCGATTTCAGCGGTCAAGCCGTGCACTTCGAGCCGGAGTTCGATGCGGCGCTGCGCGAGGCACAAGCAGGTGCGGCGACGGTCTTGGTGACGGGTTCGTTTCACACCGTCGGCGACGCGTTGAACCGCTTGCCCGGCTTCGCGCCGGTGGGCTAAATTGTTGTGATGCAAGGGAAAGCGCTCCCCGGCTTCCGCGATTTCTACCCTGAAGAGCTGGCCCTCCGCAATCACATCTTCGCCGTCTGGCGGAGCGTTGCCGCGCGCTATGGGTTCGAGGAATACGATGGGCCCCCGCTCGAAACCCTGGAGCTCTACACCCAGAAGAGCGGCGACGAGATCGTGGGACAGCTCTACTCCTTCAAGGACAAGGGAGACCGCGACGTCGCACTCCGGCCGGAGATGACGCCGAC
>Ga0184621_10000233_pt1 | contig 11569 bp, 8 predicted proteins | sample PLM1_30_b1_FD_133144 | JGI IMG/M metagenome (GOLD analysis project Ga0184621, IMG submission 133144) | Groundwater sediment microbial communities from an aquifer in East River, Colorado, USA - PLM1_30_b1 | ecosystem: Environmental > Terrestrial > Soil > Riparian zone | place: USA: East River...
CTGATCTTGACCGCTGCCGGACTGCGGGTCTTGACCGCCACCGGGTTTCGGGCCTTGATCGCCAGCGGGCTTCGGGCCTTGATCGCTACGCGGCTCGTCACGCGACACATCGGATCCACTCGGCCCGTCGTGCGGGATCCCCAATCGAAGCCAGATTCGGTCATCCGGTCCGAGAGGCTGCCCGGTCGTGTGGGGAGCCGTGGCCTCGCCCGAGGCCTCGAGCACGGGGACCGGCGCGGGGAGTCCGATCCGGGCGAGGAAATTCGCGGCGACATCACGAGCGCCTGGCGGGAGTTGCCCGCTGATGGCGAGGCTCGTGCTGGCCGTCAGGACCACGACGACGATCGCCGCTCCGAACCGTATGCTCGCGCGTCGACCTACCGACGCGACCTCGCGCGCGGTGGGCGCTTGAATCGGCCGCCGGCTCGAGCGAATGACGGCAGCGATCGCAGGGATCACCTCGTCTGCGCTCGCCCGCTCCTCGGGCGTCGCGGCGGCGCGGACCGCTTGGAGGAGTTCGTCGAATTCGAACCCCCCACGGTCGTTGTCACTGGGCACCGCGTCGAACGGCGTCATCATCGCTCCATCCCTGAACGAGCCCGATCCAGATCCGAAACCTTGGCGGCCTCAGCGTCGTGTCGCAGGCGCCGCAGCCCCTCGGTCTCCGTCATGCGAACGACATTGGGTCGAGTGCCAGTGATCCCGGCGACATCGACCACGTCGAGGCCGCTCAGGGCACGCAGGAGAAGCACGTCGGCTTGCTCGGGAGCGAGGGTCCGGATGCGGCCGAGCGCCGCATCCACGGCGCGACCTTCGTCGGAGGCGTCGTTGGATTCCCGCTCGTTCTCCTGGGTCGAGTGAGGCGACCCACCATTCTCACGAGCTTTCAGCTGCTTCCTCGCGACGGTGAACACCCACCGGCGGAACGAGCCCTCGTCCCCCTCGAACTCCGGCAACGCGGACGCGATGTGGTTCCAGGTCTCGGAGGCGAGCTCATCCGCCCCGTCGGGGCCGTGCGCGCGGAGGTAGCGGAGCACCCTGGGGTGAAACTCTCGAAAGAGCGTCGCGACCGGCCACTCGAGTCCGGCCTGGGCCGCCGCGAGAACGGTCTCGAACCGCTCGGATATGCCGTTGTGGCTCACGACCAGCGGCCTGGGCAGCTCACCAGGTACCGAGACCACGTTGGTTTCGTGGCCTCTGCCATCTTGGCCCGCCAAAGTCCAATCGTTCCGTGGGAGCCGGAAGGAGAATCGAGACCCCATCCCGAGCTCGCTCTCAACCTCGAGGTAGGTGCCGTGCATGTCGAGGATCTCCGACGCGAGCGCGAGTCCGAGCCCCGTTCCTCGGGTGGAGCGAGTGTTCGGATCGCCTCCGCGGAAGAACCGTTCGCCGATGTGGCATGTCTCCTCGGGCGGTATCCCGGGTCCGTCGTCGGCGACCGAGATGACCGCGTCCGGCCCATGGCCGATCGCGGAGACGCGCACGCGGCTACCCATGGGGGTGTACTTCGCCGCGTTCGTCAGGAGGTTCTCGACCACCCGCTCGATGAGCAACGGATCCGCGAGGGCCATGAGCCCATCTTCGACGTGGACTTGGACCACGTGGTTGCGGAGGAGGCTGGTGAGACGATCGGCGATGCCGCTCAGGAGCTCTCGCAGATCGACCTCCCGGGGTTCCATCTCGAGCCGTCCCGCCTCCAGTCGCCCGAAGTCCAGAAGCTCAGCGATGATGCTGTCGAGGGTCGCGGCGTTCGTGTTGAGCCTTGCCAGGAGATCGCGCCGGTCCACTTCGGAGAGGTCATACCAGCTCTCCTCGAGCGTTCTCCCCATCCCGGCGATCACGGTGAGGGGCGTTCGGAGCTCGTGGGAGACATTGGAGAGGAAGTCGCTCTTCATCCGATCGAGCTCGGCGATGCGGTCCATCGAGCGGCGCTGCCGCTCGAACCGGCGCGCGTTCTCGAGCGCGACGGCCGCCTGCGTCGCCAGCATCTGGAAGACCTCGAGGTCCTGAGGGGAAGGACCTGGGGGTTCCTCGATGCCCACGACGAGGATCGCCTCCACGCGATCGGCGGCGAAGATCGGGATCACCACGGCGTGCGACACGCCGAGCCGGCGAAGCGGCCCCCCGAGCGCGTCATCATCCGTGAGGCCCACGATGACGGCCCGGCCCCCGACCAACACACTCTCGATGGCCCCGAAGCGAAGGGACTCGATCCCTTCGGGGAAATCCTCCTCGTCTTCCAGAGGAAGGCCAACGTGATGGTCAGCCCCCTCCTGCACGAAGATACGGGTCGTGGGGAAGCCCAGGGAAACGACCGAGTCGACGACGGCTCGCAGAACGGCCATCGGTTCGACCGCGCTCATCTGTCGAGCCGCTGCGGACACCACGGCCAGCAGCGCCCACCGACGCTCGGACTCCACGCGCGCCTCCTTGTGGGCGGCGGTCTGACGCTTCAGCTGGCCCACGAGAAGGTTCGCGAGGATCGCCAGGACGGCCAGCACCGCCAGGAGCATCGGGTCCCATTTCGAGGCACCGACGGCCACCGAGTAGCTGGCGACGGTCAGGCCGAGCAGGACGACCTGAGCTGAAGGCGAGAAGGCGACGGCGAAGAACATGGTTGTGAGTGCGTACTGGAACATGAGCGGGGAGCTCGCGCCGCCCGTCGCCCAGATGCCGACGGCGATCAAGGTGAGGTTCACAACTGACCACACGTACAGGGACAACATCCCCCAGCCCTGTCTGAAGAGGCGCTCGTACGGCAGGAGCGTGGCCAGTCCCGCGCTGACGGCGACGGCGACGAACACCAAGCCGAACGGGCCCATCTCAACGTTGGCGCGCCGCGCGATCACGAGCGCGGCCTCTGCAACGAGGGGCGAGAGCAACGTCATCCGCATGCCGATCGTCAGCGTGCGGAGTTGCAGGGGGAAGGCGCGTTCGTGGGACGTCCACGTCCGGTCGACCCGCGCACGTTTGACGCCATGGGTGAGCTTCAACATGCCCCGAGCGCGATGCGCCATGTCCCGATGGCCGCGCGTCGATCGGCTTCGCCGCAGAAAAGCAATGGATACCGCCATTCGGGTTAAGGTAGGCCGGATCGGTCGACGCCGAATCGGCCGACCGGTCATTTTGGCTACGGCATCGCACCAGGCTGTGTAGGTCTTCCGGCCTCCCCCGACTTGAACCGGATTCCCGCTGTCGCCGCTCTGTGCCTGGCCGGTGGGCGGGGGTTCGGTTGTCGGAACGGGATGTGAACCCGTCCTTTAGGGTTTGCTGCGGGCGTGTCGAGGTGCGCTCAGTACCGCCATCTGTGAGCCGCCACGATCTCCTCGGGCTCCTGGCCTGCGAACGCCTCGGCCTCGGCCCTGCGAACCGCGGTGAACGGCCCGAACAGCATCGGACCCATGGCCTCCCGCAGAACGTCGGACGTCTCCAGGTGCGAGAGCGCCTCCTCGACGGACTGGGGCAGCCGTTGGATGCCCCGGCTCGACAGCTCGTCCACGGAGAGCCCGCCGGGGTCGATGGTCACCTCGTCGGGAAGTCGCAGGTCTCTGTTCACGCCGGCCAAGCCGGCGGCGATGAGCGCTCCTGCCACCAGGTAGGGGTTCGCGCTCTGGTCGAAGCACTTCACCTCGGTGTTCGCCGCGGTCTCGCGCGTTCCCACCATCCCGGTGACGAATCGGATGGCGGCCTCCCGGTTCTCCCGTCCCCAGCACGCGAACGCCCCAGCCCAGTGCGACGGGATCAACCGCAGGTAGCTTGGCACGCTAGGTGAGCCCACCGCGAGAAGGGCGGGAAGCTCGGCCAACACGCCGGCCACGAACGCCTCGCCCGTCTCGGTCATCCCATATGGCCCGGTGCCTCCGTCGAACAGGTTCCTCCCGTCGCGCCACAGGCTGAAGTGGACGTGGCCGCCGTTCCCGACGTGGCCCGCGATGACGACGGGGGAGAACGAGGCTCGCATCCCATTCCTCGCCGCCATCGCTCGGATCGTTTGGCGGACCAGGACCGTCGTGTCGGCCGCCCCGACCGGATCGGCCGGCTCCACGGAGATCTCCAATTGCCCCACGGCGTACTCGGGATGGAACTGGTCCACCCCGACCCCTTCATCCTCGAGCGCGGCAATGAGGTCCCGGGCATAGTCCGAGATCGTCGCCAGGACTGGGAGCCCGTATGCGGGACCCGTATGGATGGGGCTGTCGATCTCGGAGCTCGCGGCGGCCTGGAACCATTCCAGCTCGAACGTCATCCGCACCTCGATCCCGGCGTCGGCTGCCCGCCGCGTCATGCGCTTGGCGAACGTCCGCTGGCACCCGGGGTAGACCTCGCCCTCCTGCGTGTGCTTGTCCACCGGAGCCCAGGCCCATCCGGGTTGCGCGGCAAGCACCTTCACCGCCGAGGGGTCGGGCATGAGCCGGAGGTCGCCGACCGGGCCGCCGACCTCGTCGCTGGAGGTGATGGAGTCATTCACCAGGAAGACCTCGAACACCGGGGACATGCCGATCCCGTACTTCACCGCCCGTTCGAGGACCGACACCGGGACGGTTTTCACCCGCGTCACACCCGCGTTGTCGACCTGGCTGAGTGCCACGGCGCGGATGCCCATGCCCGATAGCGACTCCCTCAGTTCAGTGGCCCGCGTGGCGCGCCAGGTCGTCTCCTCCGAAGATCCGTTCGTCGTGTTCTCAGGCAACCGCGTACCCCCGTGTCTCGCCCGACCCTGGCCGGGCCGAATCATCGCACCCGCGGACCGCCGGACGCGATCGGGTCGCCCACGGGCTCGGGGGGCGAGGCTATGCTCGCCCCCGTTCGGGGCGAAAGCGGAGGAGGGCCCGGCGGTGACGGCAGTGGACGTCGAGCGTCTGCGGTTGATCGACCACCACTGTCACGGGGTGGTGAAGGCCGATCTCGACGTGGACGGGTTCGAGAGGCTGATCACCGAGAGCACCGACCCGCCCCCGGCCGGGACCAGCCGGTTCGACGGCCCGCTCGGCCTGGCGGTGCGGCGATGGTGCGCGCCGATACTGGGCCTCGAGCCGTTCCCCTCGCCGGAGGAGTACGTGGCTCGTCGGGCCGAGCTGGGCGCCCACGCGGTGGCGAGCTCGTTCCTGAAGGAAGCGGGCCTCGGCGAGCTCCTCCTCGACACGGGGTACCGCTCCCAGGAGCTCCACGATCTGAAGGCTATGGGTCATCTGGCCGGGGTTCCGGTCCACGAGGTCGTCCGGCTTGAGGCCGTGGCGGAGGCCGTGGCCGCATCAGGCGTGGACGCGAGTTCGTACGCGAACGCGTATCGGGAGACGCTCGAGAAGACGTCGAGTCAGGCAGTTGGGCTCAAGACCATCGTGGCGTACCGGGGGGGGTTCTCGTTCGAGCCGGAGGAGCCGACCGATGCCGAGGTCGTCCGGGCGGCCGGGACCTTCTTGCGCGCAGCGACCTCGGGCCGTCCCCGGCTGGAGGATCCCGTGCTGCTCCGGTTCGGTATCTGGTCGGGCGCGCAGCTGGCCCGCGAGCGTGGCTTCCCCATCCAGGTCCACAGCGGGTGGGGAGACGCCGATCTCGACTTGCATCTGTCGAACCCGACGCTCCTTACCGGGTTGATCCGGGAGCTCGACCGGCTCGGCGTGAACGTGGTGTTCCTTCACTGCTACCCCTTCCATCGCGACGCGGCGTACCTGTCATCGGTGTACGGGAACGTGCACTTCGACGTGGGATCGGCCCTGCACTACCACGGCCCCAGCTCGACCCGCCTACTGGCGGAGGCCATGGAAGTGGCCCCGTTCTCGAAGCTCCTGTTCTCCTCGGACGCCTTCGGGCTGGCCGAGCAGTACCACCTGGGGGCCATGCTCTTCCGGCGGGCCCTCGGGGAGGTCCTCGACGGCTGGATCGAGGCCGACCACTGCGACATGGTCACCGCCGGGCGCATCGCCGAAGGCATCAGCCGAGGGAACGCGCTCCGCATATACCCTCTGCCTTAGCCCTCGCGGGCTCGCGGAGTCAGGACCCCCGGGCCTCCGCCACCGCTCTCTCGATCTGTTCGGCGTGATCGTGGGCGTGTTCGGCGTAGATCTCGAGCCACGTCTCCACGGAGTAATCCCCGCCCTCCGTGTGTGCCCCAGACCGGCCCCAATCCTCCTCGCTCAGTACGTCGAGGATCGCGGCGGTGCTCTCCCGAGTAGCCCGCAAGGCGGCCAGCGATGGTCCGACGGGCCTCGTCTCGTAGTGCAGACGGCGAGCGAGCTCCTCCTCGTCGTAGCCCTGGATCACGGGCGCATCCTCGGCGAGCAGCAGGCGGAGCCGACCAGCGGACATCATCTCGCTGTCCGCCAGGTGATGGATGACGGCCCGTGCCGACCACCCACCGTCCGCGGGCACGTGGTCGAGCTCCTCGTCGGCGAGACCCGCCACGACGTGCTCCACGACCGCCGGCCCCTCTCGGTATCGCGTGATCAGCTCGTCGCGATGCGCGCCGTCCACGTGAACGACCTCCTCAAAACAGCTCGAGGTATTCCTGGCGTTCCCAATCGCTCACCGAGTCCGTGAACCGGGCGAGCTCGTGGCCTCGCATGGCCGCGTAGACCTTCAGGAACTCCTCCCCGAAGAACTCCTTCGTGGCCGGCTCTGCGGCCAGCTCGCCGAGCGCCTCGGGCAGCGAAGCGGGAAGCGGCTCGAGCGACGGATCCTCCTCGGCCGGGACTCCACTCGAGGGCGGGGGAGGCATCAGTCCCTGCTCGATCCCCGCCATTCCCGCCGAGAGCACGGCCGCACCGACCAGGTACGGATTCGAGAGGGCGGTGGGGCCTCGGTTCTCCGTGTGGGTCGACTCTGGCTCCCCGCCCTTCACCCGGACGAGCGCCGAGCGGTCCTCGAGGCCCCAGGAGATGTTGGTCGGGCTGAACGTGTGTTTCCGGCGGCGTCGGTGGCAGTTCACGGTAGGGGCGATGAGCGCGTCGACCGCCTTCGCGTACCGGAGCTGCCCGGCGATGAATGACCGGCAGACATCGGTGATGCCCTGGGGGTCGTCGGCGTCTCCGAACGCGTTCTTCCCGGTCTTCGAATCGACCAGCGACATGTGGGTGTGGCAGCCGCTCCCGGCCGAGTCCGCGAATGGCTTGCTCATGAACGTGGCGAGGTAACCGTCGGCCCGCGCAATCTCCTTCACCCCGTTCTTGAAGGTGAACGCGTTGTCCGGGCCCGCCAGCGCTTTCCCCGGCGCGAAGTTGATCTCCCACTGCGACCCGGCGTATTCGCAATTCGACGTGATGATGTCCACCCCGATCTGGGGCATCTGCTCCAGGATGCGGCCGATCGTGGGGACGTACGCGTTTCGAACCGTATTGAAGATGTGGTACCCGCCGAACAGCGGTTCCAGCGTCTCCGGGTTCAGCAGGTAGAACTCGTACTCGAAGCCTGTGACGGGCTCGTATCCCATGGCTCGGCATCGCTCCAAGGCCCTCCGGTAGATCTGCCGGGGGGTGGCGTCGAGCGGCGTGTCGTCGTACCACCGGGCGTCGCAGATGAGCCGGGCCGTCCGATCGGCCCACGGGACCACCGCGGCGGTGTCCGGGTCGGGGAAGAGCAACTGGTCGCCGTACCGACGCTCCTCGTTGTAGAGCGTGCCGCCCACGACGTCCGACCGGCTATCCAGGACGCTCGCCCCGCCGTACATGTTGAGGCCTCGCTGGGCGTAGCCGAACGCGTGGCGGATGGGGACCGTCTTGGACCGGGAGGTGCCGTGCATGTCGGGCAGCTCGAACCGGACCCACTCGATCCCGTCCTTCTGCCACGCCTCGAGGATGTCCTTCGCGCCGGCCACGGGGCAGCAGGATAGCGTCCCGCCTCGGCCCAGGCATAGTCGGGCGCCGGGTTCGTGGCGGCACCGACCGGGAGGTAATCTCCGGGCGATGGTGGACAGCAACGAGACGCGGGTGCTCACCCTGGAGCTCGACCGCCGATACCCGGTCCTCGCCAGGGGCCAGGGCGTCTGGGTTGAGGACGCCGGCGGGCGCCGGTACCTCGACGCCATGAGCGGCGGCTCGATGGCGGCGACCCTGGGGCACGGCCGAACGGACATCATCGAGGCCGCCCGCGTCCAGGCAGAGCGGCTGGCGTACGTGCACAACGAGCGGCTCACCAACCCCCCGCAGGAGAAGCTGGCTCGGGAGCTCGTCGAGGTCGCGCCGGAGGGATTCACCCGCGTGCGCTTCGTGGCCAGTGGGTCCGATGCGAACGAGATGGCCGTCCAGCTCGCCCGGAGCTACCACGTCGAGCGAGGCGAGCCCGATCGGTGGCAGGTGATCTCCCCCGCCCAGGCCTATCACGGTCCGACGATGGAGACCCTGGCCCTGACTGGCCGACCGGGGCTCCAGGGGCCGTTCGGCCCGTACCTGCCGCGTCACCTGCACATCCCCCCGAGTACCTGGCGCTTCGATCCAAGCGGCGAAGCCGCCCTGGAGGCTCTGGACCAAGCGTTGGCGGAGTCCGGCCCTGGGACGGTCTCGGCGTTCTTCTGCGAGCCGATCAGCGCTGCAGCGCTACCCGCCTACATGCCACCCCGACGCTTCTGGGAGGGCCTGGCCGAACGGCGCGAGCGCCACGGTTTCCTCGTCCTGTTCGACGAGGTGGTCACCGGGGTGGGGCGAACGGGGCGGTGGTTCGCCGGCGCCGGCACCGAGTGCGCGCCCGACATCATCGCCACGGCGAAGGGTTTGGGGGCCGGGTACGTGGCCATCGGGGCCCTGCTGGTCAAGGAGCACGTGTACGACGCGATAGCCCGCGGCTCGAGGCGATTCACGCTGGGGCACACGTGGGACGGCGCGCCGCTCGCATGCGCCGTCGGACTCGCCGTGCTCGACGCGATGCGGTCCGAGGGGTTGGTGGACCGGGTGCGAGACCGCGGGGCGAAGCTGCTCGATGAACTCAACGCGGCCATGAAGGGCATCCCGATGGTCCGGGAGGTTCGAGGGCACGGGTACTTGCTGGGCGTTTCGTTCGTCGACCCTCGCGACGGTGATTCGCTTCTTCCGCGGGAGCTCCGCGTGGGGGCCAGGATCGACGAGGCCGCCTTCGAGCGCGGCCTGATCGTCCTGTCCACCCAACCCACGCGAGACGGGTACGCCGGCGACCAGACGTTGTTCGCGCCGCCGTTCACCGCGACGGACGAGGAGCTGGCGGAGATGGTGTCCCGGTTCGGCGACACCGTGCGGCACGTCGCCGAGGGGGTCGAGCGCGAGCTGTCCGCGCACCCGGCGGCGACGGGGGCCGAGCGATGACGGAGCCGGCAGGGAGGGCTCCGCTTCGGGCCCTCATCCTCCAGCACGAGGAGCCCACGCCGCCGGGCCACGTGACCGAGTGGCTGGAGGGGCACGGCGCCGAGATGGATGTCTTCCGCATCGACCTCGACGAGCCCAAGGCCGATCCCGAGGACTACGACCTCATCGTATCGCTCGGCTCAGAGTTCGCCGCGTACGACGACTCCCACCGGTTCGTCACGACCGAGGCGGAGCTGATGCGGCGCGCGGTCGACGCGAACGTGCCCATCTTGGGCTTGTGCTTCGGCGGCCAGATGCTCGCCCGGGTGCTGGGCGGGGAGGTGTACCGCGGGTCCGAATCGGAGATCGGCTGGCTCCCGGTGCGGACCCGGGAGCCCGAGCTGGTGCCAGCGGGCCCGTGGTTCCAGTGGCACTTCGACGTCATCACCGCGCCCCCCGACGCGACGGTGGTCGCTGAGACCGACCTGGGAACGCAGGCGTTCGTCGCGGGGCGGAGCCTTGGCTTGCAGTTCCACCCGGAAGTGACGCCCGAGATCATGGACGAGTGGGTTCGGGCGTATCGCCACGAGCTCGATGCGGAGGGCATCGACCCGGATGCCCTGCTCGAGGAGACGAACCGACGCGCGGGGGAGAGCAAGCGAACCTCGTGGCGGCTGCTGGAGGGGTTCCTCGACCGGGTCGCCGGGCTGGGGTCCGGGGCCGCCTCGTGAAGGGGACGATCGGCTCCGACGACACCAGCGTGTTCCCCCGCTTCCTCGACCTGGCGTACCCGAACGTCGAGCGGGGTGAGGGCGTCTGGCTCACCACGACCGGCGGCGAGCGGATCCTCGACGCGTGCTCCGGCGGGGCGATGGTCACGTGTCTCGGCCACGGTGTTCCCGAGCTGGTCGTGGCGGCCACCGAGCAGGCCGAGCGCATCGCCTACTTCTACAACCACCACTTCACCAGTGGGCCGCAGGAGCGGCTTGCCGACCGCATGCTCGAGGTAGCGGCGCCGGAGATGGCGCGCGTCCGGTTCGTCTCGGGGGGGTCCGAGGCGAACGAGACGGCCCTCCAGCTCGCCCGTATCTACCACGTGGAGCGGGGTGAGACGGAACGGTGGCGAGTGATCTCGCCGGCTCAGGCCTATCACGGCTCGACCATGGGCACCCTCGCACTCTCGGGACGGCGGGTCCTGCAGGAGCCGTACACGCCGTATCTGGCCGAGCACCTGCACGTCCCGCCGAGCACATGGCGGTTCGACCCGAGCGGCGAGGCCGCGCTGACCGAGCTGGATCGTCTGCTCGAGCAGGCGGGCCCCCAAACGATCGCCGCGTTCGTCTGCGAACCGATCAGCGCGGCGGCGCTCCCCGGGTACTCGCCGCCGGAGAGGTTCTGGCAGGGGCTCGCGGAGCGACGCGAGGAGCATGGCTTCCTGGTCTGCTTCGACGAGGTGGTGACGGGAATCGGCCGGGTGGGGACGTGGCTGGCCGCCCACCAGCTTGCCCTCGAGCCCGACATCGTGGCCGTGGGGAAGGCCCTCGGCGCCGGCCACGCCCCGCTCGGTGCCGTGCTCTGCCGGCGGCACGTGTACGACGCGATCGAGCATGGGTCGCGAGAGTTCGACCTGGGGCACACATGGGACGGCGCGCCGCTGTCCTCGGCCGTCGGCCTTGCCGTCCTCGACCTGATCGTCGAGCGCGGCCTGGTGGAACGGATCCGCGAGCGCGGACCGGGCCTGCTCGGTGAGCTGGAGGCGGCCATGTCGGGCTCCGAGATCGTCCGCGAGGTGCGAGGTCGCGGCTTTCTGCTCGGCGTGGAGCTCGTCGACCCGCGCGATATGACGTCGTTCCTCCCCGAGGACCTGGACGCCGCAGCGCTCGTCGACGACACGGCCCTGGAGCACAGCCTCCTGGTCACGTCGACACACCCGCAGGCTGACGGCTACGCGGGGGACCAGGTGCTGCTGGCCCCGGCGTACACGAGCACCGATGAGGAGCTCGGCGAGATGGTCGAAAGATTTGCCGCCACGATGGTCGACGTGGAGCGAACGATCAAGCGATCGCTGACGAGCCCGATGGCCGGAACGTGATGTCCGACGCCCTCGCGGGGGACGGGGACGGGGAGTTCGTCCTCCTCGGGATTCCCGACGTCAACGGGTCGATCCGAGGGAAGGCCTTGCGGCCCGCCGCGTTCGACTCGGCGATACGTCACGGAACGGTGATGACCGACCTGATCCTGGGCCTCGACCCGGTGGACACCCCCATCACCGACTTCGAACGGTTCGGCATCCGGACCGGGGCGGCCGACCTGGTCGTGCACCC
>Ga0184621_10000235_pt1 | contig 11550 bp, 10 predicted proteins | sample PLM1_30_b1_FD_133144 | JGI IMG/M metagenome (GOLD analysis project Ga0184621, IMG submission 133144) | Groundwater sediment microbial communities from an aquifer in East River, Colorado, USA - PLM1_30_b1 | ecosystem: Environmental > Terrestrial > Soil > Riparian zone | place: USA: East River...
CTATCTCCCTATATTTTCTTGGCTTGGGGTTAGTATATTTGACAGTAGCGATAATAGCTGGCTCGCTTATGTTGTTCTACCATTATAAATTAACAAAATGCCCCACTCCATCTTTTGCGTGGAAGGCCTACAAAGTGACTGCCCCATATCTGGTAATAATCTTTATTGCGTTGGCATTTGACGCACTTTTCTATTATCGATTATGATAGGCTTTTGCTTTGTTAGTACTAACAGAATTTTGATAGGCATATTTGACAGAGAACATATCAGCACCAAGACAAATGGAAGACCTGCTAGTCGCGTGTTGATTAATTTCGTAATTCAAATTTATAATAGCATATCTCGTTGCGAGTAGTATATTCGATACGATAAATTTAACTAGCTACTTATATATGAAAACAGGAATTCGTCAGAATCTAATTGATCCTAACAGATTGTCTGCTCACATTTATTACTTCTATTTCTCCGACTCCTTCGTCTTTCTTTATGGATTCTTCTAATAAATCCATTTGACCTTCAGAATCATCCAGAGTAAAATCTGCAATCAATGAATTCAAACCAAACGCGATAGGTTCTGTTACATGCGATAACAATTTCATGCCGACAGGAATAGATGTAGATAATCGTTCGGCAACCGATTCCAAATTCACCTCGACCTCTGTAGGTAGTATCTTGATTCTTGCTACTAACTTGGTCATATTTAAGGTCCTTCGAATCCACAGCCCACGCACTTGTACGACCGTGCAAATTGTCTACAACTTTCGCATCTCCAAATTAGCACATACCCGCAATCGGGGCAGTAATACTTGACACATTCATCATTTGGCATAATAGGTCTGTTGCATGACGTACAGATCGGTAGTTGGAGTGGCTTTGACATCGAAACATCAATGAAAGTAACGGGATTTATACCTTGCTTGGAATTGGGAGTTATTTTAACAGAACAATTTGTTATAGTCATTTAGCATCATCCAGGACGAAGGTTTTTCTTGCACTACTATTAACATTGAAAAGTTTTCATTATCAACTGAAAATTTTTCGGAACTCGTTACCAACTAGTGTTCTCGTCAGCTTTGCTCCCACACCTGATCCAAGAATCAGGGACAATACATTGGAGTGATAGTCAAAATCAGTCGATTCAATAATTTCTCTTAATTTGTGCTCCGTCAATGAGTTGATTATCTCATCGAGCGCTTTATTGTCTAGTCTTTCCAATACCTTTCGCGCCATGGTCATTTTCCTAAATTCATTTTGGAAAAGGTTTCGCCATTCTTGTTCATAGACTTTTAAGGCTGAATCTTCATTAAGCTTGATAGTCTCCGCTATCGCTCTACCGGCCAGAATTCCGGCTATGCCGCAACTGTAAATTCCGCCAGCAGTAGAAGGCTTAGTCTGTCCAGCCGCATCACCTACTAGTATCGTCTTTCCAGTAACGAATGAATCTATGGCCCCGCCAATCCAAATAGGGGCAAAGATTTTCCTGATAGTCGAGTATCTCTCTCCTCTAGATTCTACAAAGTGCTTCAAAGCAGTTGACACATTTATCCCCCTTCCAGCGACCCCTACTTTTCCTATTCCTTGTCCAGTTGGGATTATCCAAGCAAAAAAACCTGGATAGAGATCACTGTCAAATGTTACTTGAACTATGTCATCTTTTATCCATGACGCATAAATCTCAAATTGTGCAGAGGGCAAGAAGTTCTCTCTGCCGCTAGATGCTAGGGATGCAATTCCCCTCGCATCAACAAAATAACGGCAAGAGATGTCTCCATCAGTTGTTTTTACGATAAGCCTTTTTGCTCCATCACTGCCAATGGATTTAAAAGTGCATCCTGTTCTGATAGCCGCTCCAGCTCTTTGTGCCTGATGGGCAATTTGTTTGTCAAGTGCGCGTCTATCTATGACAACCACATTTTGGTGCTCTGAATTTAATTCGACGCGTGAAGAAAGTGACGTAATGATAGTTTTCGTAACAAAATTTTGAAATACATTTGAATCTGGCATGATTCCTAGTTTGTTCAATCCTTGAGCACTGACCATCCCTCCGCAGTGTTCAGGAGTACCTATTTCATGGTGCTCTTCTACCACCACTACCGAGATACCTCTCGAAGCCAATTCTCTAGCTGTCAATAATCCAGCTACACTTCCGCCGGCAACCAGAACATCATAATTGGATGACGACATTGAAGAAACAATTAATTCATGATCTTATTAACTAAACTCCGGTCAGTCAAGGTGAACTACAAACTGGTCATTGTGATACGAAGAGATTTGCGGATGGGAACAGGTAAAACATGTTCCCAGGCGGCTCACGCAGCTGTACTAGGGGTAGAGAACACGAGATTCTTACATTCTAATTGGGTCAGGAGATGGTTGGAAGAAGGACAAGCAAAGATAATTCTAAAAGTGAACAGTCTACAGGAACTCGCTGAAATCAAGAATAATGCCGAGAACATTATGCTTCCAGTAGTTACTGTACAAGACATGGGCTTAACTCAGATCCAACCCGGAACTACTACATGCATCGGAATAGGTCCCGCACCTTCTAAAATCATTGACAGAGTGACCAACAACTTGAAACTCCTTTGAGAATTCTTACGACATAATATTTTTATGTGCCCACTCACAAATAAGCCCTGTCTCGGGGTACCGATCTACCAAACAGGTATATATACTGCCCTTTATAAAGGCAACCTAGTATGCCCCAGACTAAACCGATTGTCAGTATAGAGAACGTCGTTGCCTCCGCCACAGTTAATCAAACAGTTAATCTTAACTTAATCACTCAAATTTTTCCTGATGTAGAATATCATCCTGACCAATTTCCAGGTTTAGTTTTCCGACTAAAAGCACCGAAAACGGCAAGATTGATATTCAGTTCTGGAAAAATGTTCTGTAATGGGGCTAAAGCTGAAGAGCAGGCGATAAAAGCTGTAAAAAATGTAGTTCAGAAGCTAAAAAAGGGAGGGATTCCAATTGAAAATGAACCCCAGATTGAAATTCAGAATATTGTTGCTTCTGCTAGTCTAGGGGGTAAAATTCATCTCGAGCTGGCAGCAAGAGTTCTCCCACGCAGTATGTATGAACCAGAACAGTTTCCTGGCCTGATACACCGTATGCTCGATCCGAAAACTGTGATCTTATTATTCGCAAGCGGTAAACTAGTTTGTACTGGCGCAAAGAAAGAAAGCGAGGTCTATAGGGCTGTTCACAACTTACATACATTACTCGAAGAAAAAAATCTAATGATCTACGAAGGATGATATTCCATCTAACAGTATCATTGAGGCAAAATAATAGAATCGATTAATGATAATAATGTTATTACTATTCTTCTAATTCAAAGCATGCCAGAACTATGGCTTAATTATGGATCAGCAGATGTAGTGTTAGACGTAAAGGTAGAAAATCTGAACACTCTCGACAACGCCAAATTCAAAAAACTCGAAGAAGAAATTATTGATCAACAAATTGCTTCAATTCCACTAGAAAATACGAAAATTCTGGCATTAGGAAAGTCCAAATCTATTGCAAGAATAATCTCTTTATTATTAAGTCACGCTAAAAAAAAGGGGATCAACAATTTGTTACCAGAATCTCTCCCAAAGGACCATTCATCACTATCGAAAAATATGGAAGGGAATAGTTTGTCTATAAGCAAACAGACTGCCGAATATATACTAGAGAGGGGAAATGATTCGAAAACACTTTTTGTATCATGTACTAGGGTAAATCCCATGTTTGGATTCGGAGGTGTTCCCACTTCCATATTGCGTGAATTCTTGAGGGATAAGATGACTGAAGCATATTGTTCAAGGACCACAAATTTGCCCTCTCCTGGAACTAGGCCCGCATCTCTAGATATTGCAATAGATGTTTGCAAGAATATGAATGCGAAGTGTATTCAAGTGATCTCTACCAGGGATGGAATAGATAGTTTATTTTTTGGCTCAGTATCAGAAGCTTTTGAAGAATCCATAAAGAGGATGGAATATCTGATGTCCGATGATTATAGCAATATCAACTCTATGATAATCGGTGCAGACAACGACTCAGAGTCTCATCTCACACTATCTGATTCGCTTAACCATCTTTGGAATTCCGTTCATATTCTCAAGAGCAAGGGATATGGAATACTTATTGCAGAAAATAGAAAAGGACTTGGCTCGGATGCACTCGAGAGACTTGCTGAAGGAAGGATGTCTCTTGAAGATTCTTCTTCAGCTAGCGAGTACATTGAGGGATTAGAACATTTGACATTTATTAACGAACTGAAAGAGAAGTATCACTTAGGTGTGCTCTCTTCGCTTCCTCATTATTATCTTCGTTCTAGATTTGGGTTTGAGCCTTTTTCTAGGAGTGAAGTTATCTTGGAGAGGCTTTTCGATATAAATGGCAAGAATCATAAGATCCTTGTAATTCAAGATCCTAATCTGGCCTTATTCAAACACGTTGGCAAATAAACGGGACTGAGAATTCACACAGTAATAACGGATAAAGTTAAAATAATTATAATTCATCTCTCATACTTGTAGATTGCAGACTGCTTTACGAAGAATGGGTGATTATGTTTTTCATAAGTGTGAAGAAATAGATCTGTCGTCGGTGATACAGATCAATATGAGTTCACTTCCTGAACATTATTCGGACTATTTTTTTCATTCGATACTCAAGGAACTTCCGGATGCATTCATAGTCTCTGAGTATTCAAGGGAAGTTGTTGGATATGTAATGTGTAAAATCGAGTATGGGTTCTCAAATTTTAGAAAGTTAGGATTTGTTAAGAAAGGTCATGTCGTCTCTGTGGCAGTTCAACAACAACACAGAGGCAAAGGAGTTGGGAGGGTGCTCATGGAAGAAGCTATCAACGGTGTCATCTTGAGGAAGGCCGACGAAATTTATCTTGAGGTTAGAACGAGCAATGACGCTGCAATAAAAATGTATGAACGAATTAACTTTCAAACAAAATCAAGACTGAGGTCTTATTATCGTGATGGGGAAGACGCTTATCTCATGGCATTAGAGCTATCTTGAGTATCATTAGCCAAAATGAATGGAATTGTTGATATGAGAAAAAGTAAAACCGCTGGCATCTCGATTCTGGTAATTTCTATACTGGCTTTTTGTGGTTATGCCTACATATTGCTCGCAACTGAATGGGGTGTAATGGCCATGGAAATCACGATACTTTTAATCGTAGGTACCCTCGCGACCATAATGGCTTGGATCGGATATACCATGGCAACGGCACCCAAGGAATCATGATCGATTCAATTCTATCCATTCTATTTCATTGAAGAAATTACGCGCACGTCAGAAACTATTTGATATAGCCTTGGACCTACTTCTCTAACTACTCTCACTCCCTCAATTGAGATTTTGTACCCTTTGAAAGCATCATTAGTTTCTGCGGCTCCTTTATCAATAGCATCTTTCTTGCTATCAGCTTTGACATGCGCGAAAAAGTGTACTGTGCCTTCTCCATTGATTAGAGATGAAACTGCTTCTTCGACAAATTCCCTTGCTTTTTCAGGCAATGGCATGAGCACTCGCGTTGCTTTTTCTTTCAACTGGTTGTTCACAACCACTTTAGCATCACCAAAAAGGGAGATAACTCTGTCGTTGACTTTATTAATTCTGCTATTTTCAATGCATAGCTCATGGGCGAAGATGTTCGAGTCTATTGAATATACCTTGGCAGTTTTGTTTCCCCGTGCAATAAGTACCGAATATGTGCCAACGCCACCAAATAAGTTTACTATCACTTCATTATCTTTAACCAAGTTCGCTATCCTCATTCTTTCTGTTGATAGTCTCGGAGAAAAATACGCATTAGCCACATCAATTTTAAATGTACATCCGTTTTCTTTATAGTATGTTATAGGACTATTAATTCCGGCTAGGAATTCGAGATTTCTCAATCTATAATCACCTTGCACTCCTGATGTTTGGCAAAAAACTGAGTATATGTTATTCACCTTTTGAAGAAGGACTTCTGCAATTAATCTTTTTTTTTGATTTAGTGACTCAGGAATCTTAATTATTATTATTCCCCCAATTGTGTCAAACGCAGAACAAACTTCTTCTAGTTCATCTTGGTCCAAAAGTTGTTTCAGCGCTTCTCTTAGCATCCTGGGCATAACAGCACCGGATTAAACCCTCCTACTGTAGTAATCTCCAGAATCTTTTTGTTTTCTATCTAATCTGCCACCCATTTTATTAATTCTTGGTCTGCCGGTGGTTTCATCTTTTCTATATGTTATAGCAAGTGTTCTTAAGAACTGATTCATACCATCCTCCTTGTTCATCGGGTTATGTGCAATGCCCTCTATTGCTGGTGTTCCAGTAAATATAACGAGGGAGTCAGAAACTAAGTCTATCAGTTGCATGTCATGATCTATGATCATTGCCGATTTTCCTTCCGCTTTGACGAAACGATGTAGAAACTTTGCCAAAGAGATTCTATCTTCCACATCTAGAAATGCAGAGGGCTCATCAAGAGCATATATATTTGCAGGTCTAACAAGTGTGGCACATACGGCTACCTTCTGCAGTTCTCCTCCACTGAGAGTATTGATGTTCTTGTCGTATAACCTTTTCATTCCCATAGGAATGAGAATGTGATTTTCAACCGCAGAACCTTCTATGGGTGCCTGATAGGCAGTTGAAAGGAGCGACCTTGTGTCGCCATCGTGATCTTGTTGAAGGTACTGGGGCTTATATGAAATCTTGGCACTCATCTCAATATTTCCTGAATCAGGCTTTTCAATCCCTGCGATCATCTTCATCAAAGTCGTTTTACCCAGTGCATTCGCTCCGACCAATCCAACAATCTCTCCTTCTCGGATTTGTCCAGAATTGGCACTTAATTTGAAGGAAGGGTAAGATTTCGTTAAATTTGAATATTTGGCGAGTGGTTTTTCAAGCACGACATCCTCATTTTGTCCTGAGTTGTCAAACTTGTATGATCTATCACGAAATCTGATATTTTCCGATGGGATAAAGCCTTCAAGAAAATTATTGATTCCTACCTTAATGCTTTGCAGCGGGGATACGATTCCATATGCACCAGGTTCACCATACAATATATGGATATAATCAGAGAGATAGTCCAGCAAAGTCAAATCATGTTCAACTACCATAACGCTCTTGCCTTCATCGGCTAGCCGTGTGATGACCCGTGCTACTTGCAAGCGTTGGTAAATATCATTATATGACGATGGTTCGTCGAAGAAATAATAATCTGCATCTTTGCTAAATGCTACCGCTACTGCCAAGCGTTGTAATTCTCCTCCACTCAACTGGGATACTGAATTATCTAGTATGTTTGTCAATCCCAAATCGTTTACAAGAGTATCAAAAACATGTCTTTCATCGTATTTTTTCAAAAGTTCGCGCGCAGTTCCTTTAAAAGTTTTGGGAATTAAGTAAACAAGTTGGGGCTTAATTGATACTCTTAAGGTTCCCGAAGAAATTTTTTCAAAATGAGATTTTAGTTCTGTACCACGAAAATTATCCAGAATATCATCCCACGCTAATTGGTTATTATCATATTTTCCTAAATTGGGTCTAATGTTTCCTGATAGAATATTTATTATTGTAGACTTACCCATACCATTCCTTCCTAAGAGACCAATCACAGTACCTTTCTTGGGTGTAGGTAAGTGGTATAATCTGAACGAATTGATACCGTATTGATGAATCTTATGATCTCCAAGTTCCTTTGCAAGGTTAACTATTACAATAGCTTCAAAGGGACATTTCTTCACACAAATTCCGCATCCTGTGCATAAATCTTCTGAAATAACCGCCTTTCCGTCATCTTCTCTCTGAATTATACATTCACCTCCAGTCTTGTTTACTGGACAGTAGACAATGCATTCTAGACCACACTTCTTTGGTTTACATAGGTCTTCGTCTAATACCGCTACACGATGTGTAGAGGTAGAATGGGTTTCCATTATTATTGAAAAATTGTAATTAGCAAGATATTATAATCGTTGAGTTTTTACTTCTAGGCCGCATTCTGATACTATTCATTATCTAGAATTGGCTTGATACAAAAACGTCCTACTCTGTTAAGGATTTCCTTTCTCATGTTGGGTGTGTTTAACACAATAGGATTAAATTAGGAGAAGGCAAAAGATAGGTAAGCCGGCCATAGCGATAGGGCGCGACCCGGTCCCTTTCCGAACCCGGAAGTCAAACCTATCGTCGCTGCTGTGTTACTGATCTGCGTGAGCGGTTGGGAAGCAGCAGTGCTGGCATTAGATTTGGAACTAATCCAATTTGTATTTGAATCAGCATTATAAACTCGACCTAGCTTGCAGTAAATTATGACCAGGTACTCGAAAACATCTTTTCGAGTTCTAGAGTCAATTACTAATTTCTTCGCCTATATGAATCTCTTCTAACAAATTCTTGACACTTTTCCCGATACTGTCAATAATGTCGTATATAGTCACAAAACCTTTGGGGTCCCATACTTTAGTCTGAATGAGACATCCATAGTTAACTACTCGTATAGAGATTGATCTAACTTCTTCATCGACAATGTTTCTACTAATTCTAGAGCATAAAATGTTATCCTTGTTTAGTCGCTCGGCAAGAATACTTCCATTCCAACCGATCTCATCCACTTTTCCTTTGTTCAACTTGTAACATGGAAGAGCATTCAACAATTTAGGGTGATCGGGGTGAGTCTCCATCAAATGGCTATTGTGTATAAGACAGTACATATTGTGAAAAGGTCCAAGTCTCATTATCTCCTCGGTACCAACATAATCAATATTCCCAGTTAGTATTTTTATGAAACCATCCCTATTTGCCAACCACTGCTCATAATATGGTTTGTAAAGTTCGTCAATGTCAGATTCCATGACGCCCACTCTGCTCTGAATCCCCAATTCACGCAGCATATTAATTATCTCATTAAGTTGTAGAATTGGCATTAATGAATAATTGTTATTGATGTACTTTAATTTTTTAACAATTCAAACTCGAGGCGTTATCATTATATCGTTATGCCTGCAAGTTGGACATTGCCATTAATAGTCTAATGATTGTCCGAATTCCGAATCCCGTTGCGCCTTTCGGAATATAGCTTTTTTCAGAAGACCCTTCCTGGAACCAAGCCGTTCCAGCAATATCTAGGTGAACCCATGGAGTATTATCAACGAAATTTGAGAGAAAGACAGCAGCGGTTATAGCACCTGCGGTTCTTCCTCCAATATTTTTCATGTCTGCAATAGAGCTTTTCAGTTGTTCTTCATGTTCCTCGAAGATAGGGAGTTGCCACAATTTTTCACCTGATTGGTTCGCAGCATGAATTAATTTATCGACTAATTTCGGATCATTGCCTAATAATGCGGCCACGTTTGATCCTAGTGCAATGATGGAGGCGCCTGTTAGTGTTGCCATATCAATGATAGCGGCAGGCGAATATGTCTTTACTCCATATGACAAGGCATCAGCCAAAATTATCCTACCTTCCGCATCAGTGTTTCCTACTTCCACAGTTTTTCCATTATACATCTTAATGATATCCCCAGGTCTATACGAAGACCCTGAAGGCATATTCTCTACAGCGGGTATGATGCCAACAACGTTGATCGGTAGACAAAGCTGAGCTATTGCCTTAATTATTGCAATAACGTTACAGCCTCCGCATTTGTCAAATTTCATTTCATCCATCTTCTCTGATGGCTTAAGGGAAATTCCGCCAGTATCAAAAGTCACTGCCTTGCCTACGAGAAGGCAACGGACTTCTTTGTCTTTGGTTCCAAAGTATTCCATTATGATTAACTTAGGAAGATGATCACTTCCTCCACCAACGGCAATAATTCCATTTAATTCACGAGATCTCAAATCATCATATTCAATCACACTCACATTAACGTTAGGAAGATTTCCAGCTTCGGCCGCAAATCTTGCCAGATCTGATGGTGAACAGTCATTGGGAGGAAGATTTCCAAGGTCACGAGAGAAATTCACTGCATCAGAAATTATAGAAGCTTGTCTCGCTATTTTTTCGAGTCCCTCGTTATCATCTGATGTAATGATATAGGCATTTTCTACTTCGTTTTGATAATTTTTTATTTTGTCTGTCTTATATTTATTGAAAGAATAGTCGGCTAATTTCAGACCTTCGACTAATGAAGACATGAAGTCGTTACTCAATTCATTCACTAGAGCAAGTGAAAACTCTCGGCTTCCAAGTTCCTTTACTTTTAGAACGACTTTGCCAGCGAGTAATCTAGCTGATTCATGTGTAAAATCCTTCTTATTGCCTAGGCCCACCAAAAAGATTTTCGTTACTGCTTTATGGTTATTTATATGCAAAAGACAAGCGTCACCAAAATTTCCTTTAAATTCTCCTTTTGAAATTACATCCTTCTTCAAGTTCTCTGCCTCGTTGTTGAATTGGTCAAGAGTAAATGAATCTATATCATCTTTAAAAATGCCCATTGCGATAAATGGACTGTCAGAGTGAAAGACGTCCACTTGCGTAACTATTATGCCTACCATGATCAAATCCTCTAATGCACTTTATTTTAAAGTACCGAAGTCTATTTTGCAACCCATTGAACCTGTGTTATTACCCAACCTACATTCATTCATTTAGGATGTCCGTAATTCTCTATTTCACCCTCTTCAATATACTCTTTGTTGGAGTAGACAAAATGAATCAACTAATGAAATATAATTGGAAAGTCTATCAAAAGACCTATTAAATGTCAATATATCACAACAGTATATCATTTAACAAAGATGAAAAATGTCAAAACCTAGTATAGATTCAGACATCCCCCCCGAATTAAATCAGTTCCTGCAACGTGACACTTATTCACTGCTGATAAGGGGAAAATATGGGAGCGGAAAAACTGCCCTTTCACTTACTATATTAAGGTCATTAAAAGCAACAGACAATTTTTTTTACATCTCAACGAGGACTTCCCCGACGCAACTTTTTGACTATTATCCTTGGCTGTCCAAGTTTGTGAAAAAACAGGATAGTTTAAACCAATACGTAAATTCTGAGGAACATCCAGTTCATCCCTGTTTTGAGGATGCACGTCTAGACGAACCAGAATCACTTTTTGAAAGAATTACTAACCAATTAATGGACATCAAAAGCCCTATTATCATCATCGATAGATGGGATGCAATAGCATCTTTAATGGACAAAGAATCACGCATTAACAATGAACGTGTTCTTCAGACTTGGAGAGAAAGGGCAGGAGCAAGAATAATTTTTATTACCGAAGGTGTCCAAGACTCTGGCTTAGATCATATTGCTGATGGAGTAGTGGAACTAAGTAACGATATTTCCGATAATACAGCAATCAGAAAGGTAACGATTACAAAGCTAAGGGGCGTCCCTATAGAAAAAACTACTTACCTTTTCTCTCTAAAGGGGGGTATATTTAAATGCTTTAGTAAATATTTGCCATTGGAATATAATAGTCTTATTCACAATCTAGCCAATCGATTAGGTACCCCGATAGTATTCAGAGGCAGTAACATTTCTTTGCAAAGTGGCTTTACAGA
>Ga0184621_10000236_pt1 | contig 11540 bp, 8 predicted proteins | sample PLM1_30_b1_FD_133144 | JGI IMG/M metagenome (GOLD analysis project Ga0184621, IMG submission 133144) | Groundwater sediment microbial communities from an aquifer in East River, Colorado, USA - PLM1_30_b1 | ecosystem: Environmental > Terrestrial > Soil > Riparian zone | place: USA: East River...
CCGACTGTTAATCGGGCGTGGGGTCCGGGCGCCGATCGGCACGCTAAGCTGTTGGTCTGATTAGCGGTAGACGGGGCACTATTGGGCGCTTATTCACACTTTGCGGATCGCAAAAATAGACGTCGATGTTGGTCGCCAACGCAATTGCCGACAAACTCACGCGGAGAATATGCGGCTTCGGTCAAGGTGGCGGAGCGAGAGGAACTGGGGTCGAACCTTCTCCACGGAGGCCAACACAATCCAGCCACTCTGGTGGACGCATCGAGCGGGAAATCGATCTCGCGTCGGTGCTCCAGCAGGACGTTTTGCAATCAATCTCGTGGATCCAGCAATCTTCGATTGTCTAAGCTCGCAAGAACCCCAACGATCTCGTTAGCTGGCACAGGTCTGCTATACAAATAACCTTGAACCTCAATGCAGCCTTCGAGGTTCAAACATCGCATTTGCTCCTCAGTCTCAACACCTTCGGCGGTAGTGATCATGCCAAAGCTCACGCCAAGGCCCGCGATAGCGCGGACAATAGCCAGACTTCCCTCGTCGACGAGCAGGTCTCGGACAAAAGATTGATCAATCTTGATCTTGTCGAACGGGAAACTACGAAGATAGCCAATGCTGGAATATCCGGTGCCGAAATCATCCATCGATATCCGGACGCCAAGGCCCCGGAGTTGATTGAGGATCGTGATGTTGCGTTCCGACTTCTCAAGCAATACTGATTCCGTGATTTCGAGCTCGAGACGGGAGGCTGGAAGTCCCGCCGAGGCTAACGCGCTCATTACCGAGGAAACGAGATTCCCCTTGGCGAATTGCAAGGGCGACAAATTGACTGAAACGCAAATTCCATCCGGCCATTCAGTCGCTTCGGCACACGCCTGCCTCAATGCCCATTCGCCGAGTTGAACAATCAGACCCATCTCTTCTGCAACCGGAATAAAGTCCGAAGGGGGCACCATACCGCGCTCGGGGTGTTGCCATCGCATCAACGCCTCAAAGGCGGTCACTTTCTTGGTCTGCAAATTGACAAGTGGCTGATAGAAGAGCCTGAAACCGTCTTGCGCAAGCGCGGTGCGCATATCTCGTTCGAGAAGGCGCCGCGCCTGAACGATCGCATCCATTTCCGGATCAAACATGCGATAAGTACCGCGGCCGTCGGATTTTGCGCTATACATAGCGAGATCCGCGCTTTTCAAGAAGTTATCGGTATTCATATCGCCGGGGCGCGCAACGGCGATCCCGACGCTCGCGCCTACCGTTACATCGTGACCGTCGATACTGTTCGGTTGACCAACAACCTCAATGATTTTTTTCGCTAACGCGATAGACGAACCAGGTTGCGCAGCTGAAATCTGCAAAATCGCAAATTCATCACCGCCAAGTCGCGCGATACGGTCCGTTCGCGGAAGAATATCGCGGAGCTTCGCTGCAACTGATTTCAAAAGCAGATCGCCGATTGAATGCCCCAAAGTGTCATTGACCGCCTTGAAGCCGTCGAGATCCAAAAATAGCACCGCTAAAGGATGCGACGCTACTGAAACGTCTTTAAGTGCTTCTTCAAGCTGCTCCTTAAACAAGAGGCGATTGCCAAGTCCGGTCAACGAGTCGTGATAAGCGAGGTATTGTGATCTCGCCTGCGATTCCTCGCGGTCCGCAATCTCAACCTTGAGCCGTTGATTGGCGTCGATGAGGCGGCTGGTCCGCTCTTCCACACGACGCTCTAAATCTTCATTAACCTTGCACAGCTCCTCGTTCGCCAACGCGACCCGTTCTACCGCACGCTTGCGGCTGATCTGGGTATTGACACGGGCCAAAGCCACAGCGAAATCCACGGGCTTCGTGACATAGTCGTTTGCGCCAAGTTCAAGTGCATCGACAATATTGGTGCTTTCAGATTTAGCCGTGACCATGATCACCGGAAGCGCAGATGCAGAGTTCTCACTGCGAATGCGCTTAAGGGTCTCGATCCCGTCCATCCCCGGCATCATGACGTCAAGCAGGACCAGGTCGAATGATTCCTTGTCGATAAGCTCAATAGCGGTCAGTCCGCATTCAGCCTCCACCACATCAAATCCGCGCCGTTGAAAACGTCGCGTCAGAATCGTGCGATTATCGCTGATGTCGTCTACAATAAGCAACCGGGGGCGGACACTCGTGTTACCGTCGGCTGTATCGGATTGGTTCACTTCGGGCCGCAGCACGGTAACGCGCGGTGTTGGAGCGTTCGATACAGACATCAGTTTATCTTTCAGACTGCATTTGCGAGTTGGGCAACTGTTCCAGAGAAGTCGTCATGGGCGCTTTGCGGCTCGCTCATCCAAGCCAGCACGCGGATAGAAAAGCACGATCCATGTCCAAGCTCGCTGGTCGCCGAGATTCCACCGCCCATGAGCGCGCACAATTTTTGGCTCAACGCCAAGCCGAGACCGGTTCCGCCGTATTTGGTGGACGTACCACGATTCGCTTGGCCGAAGTTCTGAAACAGGCGACCCATATCCGATTGGGCAATGCCAATTCCAGAATCTTGCACCTGAATTTCGATCCAGTCCCCGGCCTGACTCTTTCGGCGTTGAACGGACAGCGTGATTAACCCTTCTTGAGTGAACTTCGCGGCATTGCTCACCAGGTTCAGGGCCGCCTGCCGCAACTTGGTTTGATCGGTTAAGACGATCCCGAGATCATTGGGACATTTGACCACCAGCTTGTTGCCGTTTTCAGCGACCAGCGGCTGGACATTTGCAACCACTTCGCGAACCATCTCATTGAGATCGAATTTCTCGATTTTCAACTCGATGAAATTGGACTCGATCTTCGAAAGATCAAGCACGTCAGTTACAAGTGACAGCAGGTGCTTTCCGGCTGCATTGATACGTTCAAGGTCAAGTTTTTTGTGCTCGTTCTTGCCATCCAGTTCGACACCTTCAAGGAGGATTTCACTGAATCCGATCACGGCATTTAACGGCGTCCGCAATTCGTGACTCATCTTGGCAAGAAAAATCGACTTCGAGCGATTGGCCACGTCGGCCATTTCTTTGGCCTCGCGCAGACGGATTGCAGTTTCGCGATGCCTCTCCGCTTCACGTTCGAGATCGGAGCGCATCGCAATCATATTGGCGTAGTAGATCGCCATCCACGACATATAGATCGTTGCGGACAGAATTGAGATCCAGCCGACTTTTGAGAGCTGTTGCAGTGGAACAAGTTCCGGGAAGCCCCATTGAAGATATGCAGAACAGAAGCCAAGAATATTGAGGGTAAATAATCCGACAACAAGGATTGGACGCTCGGACAAGTAGAAGAAGCCGAGCAAGAGGCTGATGATTAGCCAGGGCAGAAACGGCGAGCTCACCCCACCGTAATAATAAGCTCCGAACAGCGAGGTGAATGCGAGCAATTCAACGGAGATCAGGGCCGACAAATGCAGGTTGCTGGTCCGCCTGTAGACAAAGGGCAGCGTCCAGAACAAACATATGCAGACTATCACTGTCCAGCACGCAAAGCCCGGATGAGGATCGCTAAGGTAAAGGAACAGACTGATCGACTGCGACAGCGCAGGGCCGAAGAGGTGCGTGAAGACGAAATTTCGCGCTAGGCCATGTTCCGAACGTTCCACCTTCGCCGCACTCGGAATGAACCAATCGATTATCCCGATAAGTCGATTCCACATCAGCATTTGCCGCCAGCCCTTGATGATTTATTGTCAACACGGAAAGCTAGCGCATGCGGCTTTAATATTCAGTTTAAGTGAGATTTCATGGATTAACGCGACTTTAAGCTGAGCCTGAAAGTCTAATACCCAGCGACAGGCTGTTGCCGCTCTGCGGGTCACGAGAATTGACGGCGGCGGCGGCACGGATTTTTAATACTAACGCGGAAATTGGCGCGAATTCATGAAAGCCACACTCTCAAGAATGATCGTGGCCCTCGATCGCCTTGTGAACTACTTCATCCCACCCCAGATCGCGGTTGACCGCGACGGGCGAAACCGCGCGCACGTCTTTTTGGTTAGCCATATTCTTGGGCCGTTCATTGGGAACGTCGTCCCCATAGCGCTCTACGTGCTCGATCCGACACCAGGATACCAGGTGGCCGTACTGGCAATTTCGATCACGTCGTTCTGGATCTTCCCGTTCGTGCTGCGCACTGGCGCACCTTACAATCCACTGGCGTTGGTTTCGATTCAGAATCTAACATTTTGTATTCTCTGGAGCTGTTACTTTTACGGTGGAGTGACCTCCCCTACTCTGCCCTGGGTGCTCGTCATTCCGCTGCTCGCGTTCTTCTACCTTGGCTCATCCAAATCCCTTCGCGCGATCGTGATGATCCTGTTCGCTGCGAATCTGGCGATCTTCGGCGGTTTCTATTTGTTTGGTTACCCGGTCAAAAACGATCTGCGGGTTGCGGCAATGCAAGGACTAGGACTTATCTCGACCGTTGCTGCATCGCTATACGTGGCTATGATGGCGCTCTACTACGCCAAAATACAGGCTTCGCAGACCGAGCTTGAAAGCGAAATGCGCCAGCATATGGCGACCGCATCGGCGCTCCGCCTCGCCACCGAGGAAGCCGAACTGGCGGGCGCAGCCAAGGCCGAATTCCTTGCCAAGATGAGCCACGAGTTGCGAACGCCGTTGAACGCGGTGATCGGCTACAGCCAAATGCTCCTTGAAGACGCCGAGGATGAAGGCGATAGCGAGACCACCGCGGATCTAAACAAGATTCACAACGCCGGCCAGCATCTGCTTAAGCTCGTTAACGAGGTACTCGACCTGTCGAAGATCGAGGCGGGCAAGATGGAGCTGGACCTGGAGGAGACTGATCTGGGCGAACTACTCGGCGAGATCGTCCACGCGGCGAGGCCGGCGGCCACGAAACACGGAAACGAGATTCTCTGTACAATAGCTCCAAATCTCGGAACGGCCCTCTGCGACGCCAGCAAATTTCGCAATATGACCGGGCAGTTGATTGATAACGCGGTAAAATTCACTCACAACGGCAAAATCGAGCTGGTTGCTGAGCGGCATCTGGACGGATCAAGTGATGATCTCCTGATCCATGTCGTCGATACCGGTATCGGCATTGCTTCAGATCAGATCGCCAACCTCTTCGAAAAATTCACAGTCGCCGATGACTCCAGCACCAGCAAATATGGTGGCACCGGACTGGGACTGGCGCTCAGCCAGAAGCTCTGCAAGCTGATGGGCGGCGTGATTTTCGTCGAGAGCGAACTCGGAGCGGGAAGCCGCTTTACGATCCGGGTCCCGCTGCTCACTGGAAAGCGGAAGGGGGATGCATTGGCATCCGCGACGCTCGTCCCCGCAGCCTCCGATTTTGCTTTGGAAACGACCAGTGCATAAAATCCTGCTTGTTGAGGATAATGAGATCAACCGAGACATGCTGACCCGGCGCCTGCAGCGTCACGGTTTCTCGGTCTGTTGTGCTTACGATGGCGCCACGGGCGTTGAGATGGCCGCGAGCGAGATGCCAGATTTGATTCTGATGGATGTCGCGTTGGGAGCGATGGACGGCTGGGAAGCGACCCAGTTGATCAAGGCTAATCCTGCAACATCCGCAATTCCGATCGTCGCGTTAACGGCCCACGCTCTGGCCAGCGATCGCGACAAGAGCGTCGAGGTTGGATGCTCCGACTTCGATACGAAACCGGTCGATATGCAGCGATTGCTGGGCAAAATTCGAGCCTGTCTGCCCGCCACAGCCCGCGAAAATGCTGTCGCCTGACTGCGTAATCGAATCGCTGCCTCACTAGAATTTATAGGCGGCGCCCACGCGAACGGTGTTGAAAGTCGGCTCCTGCTGGCCCGTCAACCCCGGAAATGTCACCACCGAATTGTACCGATAGTGCCCAAAGTCGGCGTATCGATATTCGGCGCGCACCAGGAGATTTTGAGTGAGGGCTACTTCTACGCCCGCGCCTGCGGTCCAGCCGGTGCGGACGGCCGACGTCGTCTCGGTGTTCCCTAAGACGAGATAGTTATACGTGTGGCTTATGTCAGCGACCGCCAAACCGCTTGTTGCGTAGAACATCGCTTTTTCAGCCGCGAAGCCGAGCCGGCCTCGCAACGACCCTTGCCAATCAATTTTCGTGTTGCCAGCCCCACCCAGGGCGGGATCATTGAAGCCACCTTTAATGCCGGCCATTTCAATATCCGTCTCAAGGCCCAATACCATCGCGCCACTCTGATAGTTGCCGCCAGCATAAAAGCCTCCAACCGCGCCCTTCGGAGCGTAATCCCATTTTAACCCTGTAAGCGTGTTGGTTGCGGTAAAGTATTCGGTCGTGCTGTCGCGACCCCAAGCGTACCCCACGTCCGCACCGATATAGAACCCGGACCAGGAGAAAATTGGGAGTGGCGGTATCGCCTTGACCGGTAGCCTCATATCGGCGGCGTTCGCAGGGCTGGAAAGTGCGAGCGCCAGGACGACGGCGGCCGCGGTGCAAGGAGCCCAAAACCTGATTTGTGCAGCGAGCGGGCGCGGTGAGCCGAGCATCGAATCCTCAGGTTTTCGAACGGTCTGACAGATCGTTAGACAACGCGTTCCATACGCGAAGCATGCAGCCATTATGGTTAACGTTCGCCTAACCACTTGGGATGGGCTCTTGTCATCGTGCCGCGCCGCATCGGACAGCGTTGCAAACACGCCCCTCAAAAAAACCGCCCGCCGAATTAATGAGCGAAGAACCAAAGATTCACATCGGTAAATGGACACCTAAGAAACAACTGACACGGAATCGAATGTTAATTTCGCTCGGGCATCGTTCTTACCAGACGGCAACAAGCCCAATCAAAAAGCGCCGAACAGGGATAGCAATGTCAGATACTACCAACGCTTATATTCCGGCTGCTGCATTGACCGGCAGCATGAGAGATTTCCGGGTGCCCGGAGGGGCGGACCTCCTCGGACGCACCGAGGGCTTTTTCAAGTGGCAAAATCTGCGTCGTCAGAATGGTCTCTGGCCGTTTTCCCGCGCGACCGAAGATGGGCCGAACACCGTTTGCTGGGCACAGGACGATAGTGGCAACAAGATGCGTGGCGTCAATTTTGCCTCGCAAGACTATCTGAGCCTGTCGTCACATTCCGGAATCAAGGCGACTGCCAAAGAAACAATCGAGCGCTGTGGCGTGCATAGCGCGGGTTCGCCGGCGTTGGTCGGCAATACGTCCTACTCTGTCGCGCTTGAGCGTAAGATCGCCGACTTCCTGAAAATGGAGGAAGCGGTGCTATATCCGACGGGTTGGGCCGCGGGTTTCGGCGTGATCAAGGGCTTGGTCCGATCGGCCGACCATGTGGTCATGGACATGTTGTCGCATTCCTGCCTGCAGGAAGGGGCAAACGCCGCCACCAACAACGTTCATCTGTTCCGTCACCTCGATAACGAGTATTGCCGGAACATCCTTATGAAGATCAGGGCAAAGGATAAGGAGAACGGCATTCTCGTCGTTACTGAAGGCCTGTTCTCCATGGACTCGGATACTCCGGATTTGGCTGGACTCCAGGCGCTTTGCCACGAGTTCGACGCGACACTGGTCGTTGACGTTGCGCACGACTTGGGTTGCCTGGGCGAGGACGGCCGCGGACACATCGGCATCCAGAACATGCTGGGCAAGGTCGATATCGTGATGGGCAGCTTCTCCAAGACCTTCGCGTCAAATGGCGGCTTCGTCGCTTGCAACAGCCGCGCGGTGAAGGAATATCTTCGCTTCTACAGTGCGCCCGCGACATTCTCCAACGCGCTGTCGCCGGTCCAGGCGGCCACTATCCTGAAAGCGTTCCACATCGTCGATTCCATAGAAGGACGCGTGCAGCGTTTGGCATTGATGGCAAACGTTCTGGGTCTTCGTGAGCAGCTGCGTGCGGCTGGCCTCGATTACTACGGCGATCCGTCCGCAATCGTCTGCGTAAAGATGGGAACGGAAGGCTTGGCTCGTCTGGTCAGCAAGCGATTGCCGGAACTCGGACTGATCGCCAATCTGGTTGAATTCCCGGCCGTCCCGAAGGGGGCCGCGCGCATCCGGATGCAGGTCATGGCTAATCACTCAGAAAAGAATATCGCCGACGCCGTCCAGATCCTGAAAACCGCCCGGCAGCAAGCCGAGCTGGAATTCGAGAACAACAACCAGCCCGCGCAGCGAGCCGTTGCCTGAAGCCAGAAAGCCCGCAACGCGCGAGTGCGTTGGGTGGGCCTAACGATTCAATTGAGCACCCCGGCGGATGGGGTACGTCATGCTGGCATTCGGTCGTCCTTTTAACGTGCTCACTTAGGTGACTGTCATGGAAGAAAAACGCAACGGTCCACGACATAGGGTCATGAAACCTGGAACAATTGGCTTTAACGGCCTGGGAATCGAATGCCTCGTTTGCAACGTGTCGCAATCTGGCGCGGCAATCGAGATAAGAGGGACGATTTACGTTCCTGAGGCGTTCAATCTGACGATCGATTCAGAGCGCATCAATAATAAGAACTGTCGCGTCGTTTGGCGAAAATACCAGCGGCTCGGAGTAATATTCACCTAAGTTTTTCTGCCGCGATCCGGTCGTAACTAGCACGTCTGCCGCGAAATTCGTAACAGCACAGACCGAAAAGAAAAAACGAACTGGGCGAAGCCACAATAATAATCTCGAGGCTTGAGTGAGCGCCCGGCGCCGCTCTAGCGTGGCAGCGCGTGGTGGTGCCGGATACCGCTTCAAGTGATCCGCGACCTGCGGTAGGCCAGACTTGTCCCCGCTACCAACCTATAGCGTTATTCGCCGATTGGCCGCGCTCGCGCTCTGATAGGCCATGCCTAGGCAATCCCGAACCTCTTGCTTCACGACAAGCCCCTGCCGCTGGCCAACATGCGTATTCACGGTCGAAACGGAGTGTTCGTCTGTTGCGGCAATCCGGACTGTCATCTCAACGCCGAATTGGATGTCAGCCGTCTTCCGGATGATGTGACCTTCAACCACAACCGCTGAGCCGCCGAGTAATAAATGCGACGTCGCTGTTTCATGGCCCACACTCCATCTTTGCTAAAAAGATTAGTGTGTTGCGCTGACCAGTTGAGCCCACCGCCAATAGCGGTCATTCCCGGGAAGTCCGTTTTTGACCCCGGAACGTACATCCGACTTCAACGCCCTGCAATCCATCTATGTGCATGGGCTTGCGATAAGAGGGGTGGTCTGCCCCGATCACGACAATGCGAGCAATCCTAAAACGCTATTTATTGGTGCGAATAGACCCGCGAGCCTAGATCAGTTCGCAGCGCCAGCTTTGTCGAGGGTAATCAGACGTCTTGCTCCCTGGGAATAAAGCTGTTGCTGGTTCGGTCTCCTCATCAGGGCATTGAACAAATCTCAACGCGAATTAGGACCCGGTCGCCGGCCCTAGTGGCTCATTAAGCGGGCCTGGAGGACGATACATGAACATCAGTCACAAGTTGATAGCGCTGGGCGTTGCATTTAGCCTACTCGGTAGCACGTCCGCGTTCGCAAGGCCGACGCTGCATTTCGAAAATGGCGGTCTTTCGCACGAGAAAAAGATGGTCGCGAGTCATGTTCCGACAACAAATGCATTCGGCGCGACCGACTATGCGCGTCCTCCGTCTGCTAATGCGGATAAAGATGGCTGGCCGGCCGATATGCTGCTGGATTGACGCCCTGATGTTGACTTTTCGTCGCCGGCAATGCGCGCTGACGAGATGATCGGGTGACGACCGGCCAATGATCGTTATTGGTGTGAGCCGCCTTTGCACGGTGCACACACGAAACGGACATGGGCACAGGCCTGCTGAGGCTCCTTATGCCGACGCGCGTTGGAAAAATACTTTATCAGAGCTTTCGTGAGAGAAATTCTAGAACGCCACCTGAGTCCGCATCGCGAACGCATCGAACTTCGAACCGGCATTGCCGGCGTTGGTGGCGCTGATCTGCTTGGCGACGTCGCCGTGCAGATAGTCGAACATGAAGCGGACGTTGCGATTGACGTACCAGTTCAGCGCCGCCGTGTAGATGGTCTGTCGTCCTCCGGCGACGCCGTTGGCGGTGGCGAGCTGATCGTTGAGATCGATCGTGCTGACACGACCGGCAATTTCCCACGCGCCCCAGCCGCCACCGGTCAATGAGAACGGACTTGCCGGCACAATGCCGCCGTAAGAGGCGCTGCCGGGATTATAGCGGCGGGTTTCCCCGGTCAGGACGTAGGCTGCCTCCGCATAGCCGCCCTGGAATTTCACGCTGGGCAGCGGCGCGAAAGCGTTGCGCTCGACATTGTACCAGTAATATTCGCCCTGGAAGAACAGCGGCCCGTACGTTGCCGCTGCTTCGGCGCTGTAGACTTGCGCGCCGGACACGCCTGCGAGCGCGCCCGTCGAGATGAGCGTGGTCGGGTCGATGCGCAATTCCGGACGATCGCTCAGGGTCAGCGTTTGCGTCCCCGCGATGAGATTGTGCGGTGGCTGGATCAGCCATTGGGCATCGCCGCCGATATGCAGCGAGTAGTCCTTGCCGCTCAGGATTTGACCCGCAGCACGGGCAGTCACGCCGTATTGTTCGGTGGTGCCGTTAGGGTTTACACTTGAGGCGGAGTGAATAGCCCCCGTGGCCGGCCCCGTCACGTAAGCTCCGGCCCAGAATGTGTCGGTGTACCAGCGCGTGCCGAAGGCCGAACGGAAGTCGCCGGCTGCAATGTTGGTGGCGATATTGGTGGAGGCGGCACGCTCCATGAACAGGATGTCGTTCGAACTCATGGCCTCGTCCGGCGCGTAGGGCACGTCCATGACGCCCCCTTCGATCGCCATTTTGCCGCCGAACGGCTTGAAGCCGGTGTAACTGAGATAGGCGTTCTCAATGCCCGACAAGGCGCCGCCTGGAAGAAATCCGACGGGCACGCCGCCGGCGCTGGCCGTGCCGGCAAACCCGTCCGAGGTACCGCCGAAGTCGTAGATGAGAGCGTAATTCCAGTCGTCCATGAATTTTCCGATCACGCCGATACGCGCGCGACGGACGTTGACCCCGTTATCGAGACGTTGCGGGGTAGTCGCGGCGGTATTGGGGCGGTAATCGTAACCGCCAGCATCGAAGTGCACGCGGCTGACAATCGATATGCAATTTTGATCGTCTGCGGTGCAGATTGTCGGCCGGTTGTTCGGCATCTTCACGACCGCATCAGATGGCGCAATCTGGCTCTTGACTGGATAGGCGGCGGCGTTGGCAACGCTGACCTTGGCATCCGCTTTCGCATTGGCAGTTGCCGCAGCGGTGGTATTGGCTGCAGTCTGCCTTTGAAGTTTGTCGAGCTTTTGCTCCATCAGGCGCAGTTGCTGCTTCAATGCGGCAATCTCGGCATCTGCTCCGGCAGACTGCGCATGCGCGTCTCCAAAGACGGCCGCGCTCAACGAAGTTGCTACAATCGCGATGCCCGAAGCAAGTCCCTGAATACGCATGTCCATCTCCTGCAATATTGTTGGGCAAATGCTGTCGCGCTGGGACGCGGCATACGCTTGAGTTTTTCAAGAATGGCTCACGATAAGACTAGTCGAGAATCAGCG
>Ga0184621_10000237_pt1 | contig 11519 bp, 11 predicted proteins | sample PLM1_30_b1_FD_133144 | JGI IMG/M metagenome (GOLD analysis project Ga0184621, IMG submission 133144) | Groundwater sediment microbial communities from an aquifer in East River, Colorado, USA - PLM1_30_b1 | ecosystem: Environmental > Terrestrial > Soil > Riparian zone | place: USA: East River...
ACTCCAGGACCAGAAACGTCGTGAATCATTAACTTGTCGACATTGGCGAAAACTACATCGCCAGGACTCACTGAATTTCTATTAGAAGCCCGCGCAATAATTTTTTCAGTAATATTCATTCTTTAGAGATCAACCTAAATTCTTCTTTGACTTTAATAATTTTTCCTGAACACAAATATTGTGACAGTGTTCTTTATAAGTAAATGGAAATTTTTCCAATAAAGCTCCCAAGAAAGGCTGTGGGTTTTGATCTATTTAGAACAATAGTTGATTCAAAATTTGCATTCCAGGAAAATGACATTATAATTATCTCAAGTAAGTTTGTTTCAATGAGCGAGGAGTCTCTAGTTGATTTGAAAAGCGTCAATGTAACTACCAGAGCAAAATCCCTTGCCTCAAGATTCAAGATGAACCCGAAAATCACCCAGATCGCTCTGCAACAAGCTGACAACATTGTATCAGGTATTCCAGGATTCCTGCTTACAATCAAAGATGGGATGATAGCACCTAACTCAGGGATAGACAAATCAAATTGTCCTGCTGGAAAAATCATACTTTATCCTAAAGATTCATTCAAATCCGCGAAGAATTTGCGCAAAAAAATATTTGAAAAATTCGGAATAAAGGTTGGAATTGTAATATCGGATAGCAGGCTAATGCCAACGAGGATAGGCTGTACTGGCATTGCGGTAGGTGTCTCTGGTTTTGAACCAGTTGAGGACGAGAGAGGTAAAAGGGACTTGTTTGGGAAAAAACTAAAGGTAACCTTTCAGGCGACTGCAGACTGTCTGGCAACAATGGGGGTTTTTGTTATGGGAGAGAGCAATGAATCCATACCAATTGTAGTCATCAGAGGAGTCAAGGTTACTCGAACTGAGCGAAAACTTAGTATGAAGGACATGACTGTAAGTCCAAAAGTGGATATTTACCTACGAAGTATGCCATTTCTTTAATTTCTAGAAATAGTTCAATTTTCCATATACTTTTAATACCTTTTATGAACATCATCTTGCATAGAAGGATGTCAGAATTCCTAACACGTTATCCAAGACGAATAAACTTGCTCAAGGGTTTAAGTGAGTTTATCCAACACGAAGAAATACAATTTGATCACCTGAGTCTCATGGTAAAGATAAAGAAAGAAGAATTGATAAAGACATTGTTTGCGGAAGGATTCAAAATAGTAAAGTTTGAAAACAAGAAACCAACACAAATCGGAAGTGGCTTTTCTAAAAAACTGAAGTACCCATGGGAAATGCATCTACGTCTTCTTGATATCCAGCAGGGATTCATAGCCATAAAGGCAGAGGTGGAAATTTCTCGCAGGTATATTCAACATATTGGTTCTGTGCGAGCGCCCGTAGTCTATGAGATTGAATCTATTCTAAAGAAACATAAAATAGAGTATGACATATGGAATGAAAAATTGAGAGACTACATTACTCACATTATAGACAATCATCAGATAAAGTTGGAAGGTCCAAAATTGCGTGCTATGCCATGGAGACATATGATTCTTGCAAGTTCGTCACTGGCAATTATTTACGCATTAAAGTTTCTGCAGCTAATCTGACATAAACTGTAGAAAATTCCTAATTAATAGCGAATCTGTCAAGGAACTAAGAATTAGTAAAGTTATTTTATTTTATTCTATTTTATCTATTCCACTTCGTACAGTTGTAGTTCTTGCGATTGCACGTCTCATTTAGGCTGACTATTCTTTAGTTATCTGCCATGTTGGATGAATTTCATGCCATCCTTTTGGCTTATCAGTTACCCATGCCCCCCAGATATGTACCTTGTCACCCGACTCGGGGAGTACAACACTGTCTATGTTCTGATCATCAGGAACAACTTCTACCACGAGCAGACCATCAGTTTTTTCATTGTTTTTGTCATTTATGAGGAAGTCATATTTATCATCTAACTTTAGTAAAAATTTGTAATCCCCATCGTCCATCTTTTTAGTGTGCATTACATCACCTACGGCTTCCTGACATTCTGCTAAAACCTTCAGATCCTCTTCGTTCGAAGCGCCAGATAGCACATTTCCATTTCTGCAGTTATCACCGGATATTGACTTGTGTACTTCCACAGTTTTTTTATCATCGTCATCAACTTTCTTCTGTTGATCAGGAGGTATTGGTTGCTGCTCCTCTTCCTCTGATATTGCTTTTTCCATTCGCTCCCTTAATTTCTCTAGTTTATCTTTTAATATCGTCTCTTTTTTGTCAATATTCTTGCTTAGCTGATTTACCAAATTATCATCTAATTCCTCATTTGTCACTTTATTTTTCATGTTCTCAAGTCCAGGATTGCAAAGGGCATTATCACTCTGTAAGTCTTCTTTTTCTAGCTGACCTAATCCGGGCTGACATCCTGAAGGTGGTACACCTTGCCCTTGACCTTGTACCTGACCCAGATTCGTCTTGAGTTTTACGTACATCAAGTAAGTGTCTTTCACTTGGTCGTTAGAAATCACAAATGGATCCGCTGATACTTTTGAAAGTAAACTTTGGCTAACATATGACATTATTAAACTTGATGATAAGACTAAAATCAAAAACCATGCTGGCAAACGCGCAGCATATTTATTCAAATCCATTAGTTTCGAACCATAAATCTAGTTTATAAATTTCTCTGCTAGAAAATCTCTTCAATACTAATAAATAATACGAGATATGGTGAATTTTTTTGTTTAATTATATTTTTCTGATTTCTAGAAACATCTCACGGGGATAGCTATCAGACAGCTATCAACAGTTTGCTTATAATTTGATATGAAAAAGTCTCAATGTGAGCTGAAAGTAAAGGTACTAATCATCTACTTTGTTCTATGAAGCCACATGATTCTTTATTGTAATTAACAATATTGATAGGAACAGTATCCGAATATTACCATACTATTGAACTATATCGGTTGGATTTCTATAAGTTTATCTAATCCAGAAGTGTCTATGCCCAAACCTTCTCTTTGAAAGTAAACTTCTTGTTTAAAATAAAATTAATTGTGGTGGCAACAGCAATAGCAACAATTAACGATATCCTGTACGGAACAAAGTTTTCAACCATGTAGTATAAAAATGAAATTTGGATAATCAAGCCGACGGCACTCATACCAATAAACGAGAGATATTGCCTTGCAGTAGATCCTACGTCAAATCGCCTATCCTCAAAAGTCCAATATTTGTTCAAAATGAAGTTCGATGTTGATGATATAGCAGCTCCGACAATTGACGCCTCTAGATACCACACGTTTGAAAGCAATCTGATAGAATTCGCAACATCATTAGCCAACAGGAACGAAACTATATAGTTGATAATAAGTCCAGAGATGCCGACTGTATAATATCGGCCAACTTTAGACAGGAACAAAACTGACTTTTCATTAATCTGTTCACTGATTTTGACCTGGCCGGACTTTTGACCATGCCAGTATAATTGCCAGATTGCTTCAGCGTAATTGAATATTACATTATAACTCATTTTACTTTTTCCAGATTGCCTATCTGTAAAAGTGTAAGGAATTTCTATTATTGGAACTTGTTTGTTTTTAACCAAGATCTCGAGGAGAATTTTATATCCCTTTGTGTCAATAGAAATATTTTGTATTAATGTACGAGGTAAGGCAAAGAGGCCAGACATCGGATCTTTTACACTTTTTACATTTAATCCAAAACGTGCTAGAGTGGAAGCTCCCCTACTGAGAAGCTTGCGTTTTTTGGGCCAGCCGATTACTCTACCGCCCTCTACAAACCTAGATCCAACGATAATAGTATCCGGATTTAATTTCAATTCATTCATCATCCTTGGAATGATCTCAGGAGGGTGTGAAAAATCAGCATCCATTATTAGGATATTTACACCTGAGGATTGCTTGACTCCATCAAGTATGGCAGGTATAAGTCCGTTCTTTTCACTCCGATGGACAAGTTTCACCCTGTGATTTTTTGAATTAGGTAAATTCTCTTTTGTATCATTTAATTTTTGTTCTTTAATATAATTCTCGACCAACTTACCAGTTCCATCAGGAGAATTATCATCAACTATAACAATCTCAGTTGAATCAGACTTCGGTATATTTTTTTCAATTTCAGTAATTAATCTTATTATATTATCTGATTCATTGTAAGTCGGAATAACTATCGAGAACGTAACGGAATTTGAATTTGACAGCGCTGCGTTATTCCGATTTGAAAACAAATTTCAAAAAACTATAGCTACATCGGCTATTAAGACTTTTTTGTCTCGTCCATGTTTTTTGCATGATTCACATAATTCTTCTAAATATCGTCTCTCAAGTTTACTTTCTCGACTAAAAATTGTATTCATAAAGAGCATATCACATGAAGAATTTAATTAAATATCTAAATGAAAAAAATTAATTTGAATTCTCTTCGGCGACTTTTTGGACTTCTACAGTAAGATCATCGGATGCTGAATCGCCTTTATCGTCAACTATTGTGAGTTTAAAGACAAGTTTTGAGTCTGCAGCTGATTCAGGAACATCAAAAGTAGTGGTTTGTTTGTCTGCTTGTTTTAGATCAACTTCTGGACCGTCTGTTTGTTCCCATTTATAAGATACAATTTTTCCATCTTCATCACTGCTCTTGCTACCATCGAGCTTGACTTGAGTGTTTACCTCTACTTTTTGATCATCTCCGGCATCAGCTTTTGGTGCCTTATTGGGCTGTTCTGCGGGAATAAGTTTGGCGTTGTCTTGTATACTAGTCGCATTATTAAGGCTCTCAACAGCATTATTTGTCGCATTCTGTTCATTTTCATTAGGTGAAACTGCGCCCTTCACATTTACATCCACCTCAGCTATGTTGCTCTCAGAACCATTATCGTCGACTGCCTTGAAACTAAATTTATCGTTTCCAGAATAACCATTTTGAGGAACATATGTTACAGTACCCTTTTCTTTATCAAAACCGGTAAGACTGCCTTGCAGTGGATCAGCTGTTATATCAAACTGCAATGGATCATTATCCTCGTCAGTAGCTAACAAAGTGATCTCTACTTGACCATCCTGATCTACAGAAACACTTTGATCAAAAGCTTCTGGAGAGTTGTTTTCTTCAGGTGTCTTCTGTTGGTTCTGAGAACTCGAATCGTTGGCAATGCCAGTATCATTGATGGTTTGTGGTATCTCGACTGCCGGAATATTCTGTAGGGTATTGTTGACAATTCCAGTATCATTGTTGGCAGTGAGTTCAGATAAAGTGTCAGTACCATTATTTAAAGTGCCATTCATGTCCTGAAATCCTGATTGATTAGTTACAGTGCCATTAACCTGAGCGGTGTTGTTCAATGGAACTATGGGTTCAGAAAAGTCTAGGTACTCTATCTGACCTTTGGTATCGAATTTGCCATTGTAGGCATCTGCTACTTGTTGAGCGGTTAGTGCGGCATTCCACACTCTGATCTCATCAACATTTCCTACAAAGAAATTCGCAAGTGCATCTGAATTAGCCCCCATCCTTATAGGTTCTTCACCACCGCTGTCAGGCATCCCTGAGGCTACTCTGTTAGCAACGGGAAGTCCGTCCAAATAAAGTACAATGGTAGATCCGTCATATGTTACTACTGCATAGTGCCATTTTGCATCACTATATGATAGTGGAGATGTGGCAAAAATAGCATTCCCACTGGAGGTTTCAAACCCAGCACTTACCTTTTCGGCATTGGTCATCCAGATACCATAATTTAGGTTGTCTGATGCTCCTGCCTTATTAACAATAAACGCGTTAGTATTAAAATCGGTAGAGGTCATAAACCAGGCAGCGACGCTAAATTTTGAGAGTTGAGCAGTACTTGTGCTATTAATATCAAGATAGCTTATCTCATTCTGAGAAAAGGCAGATTGAAAATTTAAAATAAGTATCGATGAAGATATAGTCATTGAGATAGCAAGAATCAATACTTTTTGATCGCGATCTAGGTTGGTCCACATAAAATTTTTCGAATAAATTGCTTGTTTCTTACTTATTACCTTATCTGCAATCTATTTCTAGAGTAAAACTAGAGCTTTTTATTATATACCAATTGAACTCGGAGGTCGGAATAAACAAGGTTCGTAGAATAAATGGCTATTGAAACTTGAAGTTCCTTAGGTCATACTTATAAAGTACCTTGCAACCAACTGACAATTTCTGTCCAATCTTTAAATAATTATGATGGCTAATAGAAGTTATGGGATTTCTTGACAAGATAAAAAAGGCTATTAGTGGAGGAAAAGAGAAGGCAGATGAAGCAAAGATAGCTGCAGCAAAAACTGAAGTTAAGGTTGACGAGTCAGCAGATAAAGCAAAAAGAACTGCAGACAAGGCAGAAAACGCAGTGGACGACGCGTCTGACGCCTCAGAGGAATTGAAAAAAGATTGACCTGAATTAACATAGCATCGGATTGAATCCAATTTGTATTGCTAGTTTTCGTTAAATTTGCTTATTTAAATTATGTATTTGTTTTTGCATATTAGTATGCATAATACGAGAACCATCATATGCTGAGATACCTTCGTTTCTATAACAAGACCTATTTTGATACCCGATAATAAAATAGAATCTGTCTAGATATCTTTGGATTGGTGGTATAACTCAACTTGAATTGTTGCATTAGTAATACCAAATCCCTTTTCAAGTATAGAATTAATTTCTTGCAAGATTGCGCCTGATCTCTTATTATCTATGATCACAACATGCGCAGATAGAGCGTAAATACCAGAGCTTATCGTCCATATATGAAGGTCAAAAACTCCGGTAACACCTTTCACTGCTAGTATTGAACTTTTTATTTCCTCATGGCAAAGATGTGACGGCGTGCCTTCAATTAAAATATGAATTGCTTTCTTTAAGAGTAACCAGGTTCTAGGAAGGATTAGTGCCACGATACCAATACTAATCAGGGGATCGGCAAGATATAATCCGGTGGTTTGAATAATAATTCCCGCTGCTATAACGCCCGCAGAACCAATTGTGTCTGCAAACACTTCTAGATATGCTCCATGAACATTCAGATTCTCTAGTTCTTGTGGTGATGTATGATTGTCAACGTTAACATGTGTTCCATTATCATGTGTTCTGTTTTTTACCCTTACCTTTGATAATAAGCTAATCCCTAGCAAATTAATACCAAGACCTATAGAAGCTACGATTATGATTGGAAGACCATTAATTTCTGAAGGATGAAAAAGTCTTTGAATTGCTTCAAAAGAAATAAAAATCGACAAGAGTATAAGAAAGAGGCTATTTAGAAGCGACGCTAATATTTCAGATCTATAAAATCCATAGGTTCTTACTGGGGTTGCCGGTTTTTGCGAAAATGTTATTGCCAGTAGCGCCATTACAAGTCCGGCCACGTCTACCAGCATGTGACCTGCATCTGATATCAGAGCGAGACTTCCTATCTTAAATCCAATGAGAATTTGTACCACAAAAAAAGCTGATGTTAATGAAAGCACTAGTTTTAGGGCTTGTTTGTTATTGTGATTAGCTTGAGACAGGGTGCTCTCCAACATGTTCCACTATATGAGATTAATAAGTTCAAATCTTATATAAAGAAGACAACTTTTGGTTCGAATCCGATAAAGCGCGGTTAGAAAATAAAATTAGTTATTGATAAATGGCTTATCACTACGTCACCGTATTTTTCCGCAATTTATTTTACATTCAATCATGATAATTAATTCACCCAAAAATTGTTAATATATAGAGAAACACGTTGGAGATATAAAAGTGGTTTTAAAATCCGAATGGTAGATGTAACTATTGATACCATTGATGCTTCAAGGACGCAAGAGGAACAACAGGTAAAAATTGAAAAAATTTCGCTAGTCGCATTCCTAAGCAAAAAGCAAAAAAAATGCTGTCTACCTTATGCAGGAGTCTTAAAAGAAACAATATAGATTTTTATCAAAATCGGAATATATCGATGGGGTATAAAAGTGTAAAATAATGTGACCCCGTGTATAATTTGAACGTACTCCATGATTAATAATGCTGGACTGATTCATATGTTTGTAAAATTTATCCAATGATATTAAGGAAATCATTTTTTGGAATCAAAATTGTTACTACAAAAATTATCAGTTAATCATTACCTAAAATGTGTGCTGAAGATACAAAATCAGATTGATAAATTTGCCCTGTTGTAATAATAAAACGTTAAATCATGAGGATAGAATTATCATTCGAGTAACATTTCACAAATGACATATACTTTTCAAATGATGGTGATTAATGCAAACATTTAACGCATCAATACATAGCAATATCTGCAGCGTGATGCAATATTTGATAACTATATCTCGAGTATGAAGCGTTAAATTTAATGAAATCCTTAGGCTTGTATAAAAACTTTTATTGTTTGTGTACGTAATATATTTTAGTGAGTAAAGAGCAAAAATATGAGATGAATCCCAGCAAATTGTTATTTGCAAGCTTACTAGCGCTAGCTATTTCGCTGACAGTTTTGGTTTCTGTATCAATCGTTGAACAGATACATGCAGCGAAGTATCCATACAAGGCACAATTAAGTGGACAAGATGAAGTTCCAGCAGTTGAAACCAGTGCAACAGGAGAGGCTGAGTTTACAATACCTGCAAACGATACTATGAAGTTTAGAGTAAACGTTACAGGAATATCAAACGCTTCAGCAGCTCATATTCATATGGGCAAAGCCGGAGAAAATGGAGACGTGATTGTAGACCTTTTGAATGCTCCCGAAAGCAAAGATAAAGACACAGCTTATGGCATGATTTTCAGAGGAAACCTTTCCGACTCTAGTCTAACAGGCCCAATGCAAGGCAAGACTTTAGATGATTTGACAGCTGCAATGGAATCTGGCGATACATATGTGAATGTCCATACCACTGAACATAAAGACGGCGAAATTAGAGGTCAGCTAAGCAATACAGACAAAGAAGAACAGTCAGGCAGTTCGAATTCTACAGGTAGTTCAAATTCCAGTGAAGTTGGTTTCTCTACTCTGACAGAATAAGGGAAGAACCCATCTTTATTTTTTTTTGATATCTCTTAATAAAATTATTAATTTCGGATTTAGTAATTTCCAATTTCTTTTCTAGTTTTAGTGATACAGATGCAATTTACTGGCCAGAATACGTATTTGTGATAGTTTTGATAGTGCAAAACAGAAAAAGATTGTTTACAATGAACCGTAATCATAACCCCAAATTAAAAGTTCTAATAAACCATGGACGTCAGAAAATTTAAATATGTTCCATCATCTTGAATTAACAACAAGAAGTTGATCGATATAACATTGAAATTGATCTCTTGTCCATCTAAAACACGTGGTTAAACTTCTTCATTCAAATGTTACTTCTATTTCGAGTGCAGATATAGTGATTTTAGGGGTACCAGACGAATCAAAGTCTCATGCGAAAAGAAAAGGAGCAAGTAAGGGTCCCGATAGTTTAAGGATCGCGTCAAATTACTATGAATTTTTTGAAAGAGATGGCAATACTATTCCCATATGCCCGATGTCAGGAACACTGGAGAACAAAAATATTCTTGACTTTGGCAATGTGGCTAGGGACGATCTATATAGACTGATATTTGACTTGGTTTCCGCGAAAAAAGTTCCCATAACTATTGGAGGAGATCATTCAATTACGACTCTTATTCTGAATGGAATATATGATGCCTTGGAAAGTAATAAGATAGCTCTTCTGTACTTCGATGCACATCCGGATTTCGTTTCCTCAACAAGGAACTATTATGGGTCTGTCATTACAGATTCGTCAGAGCTTATCAACTTTACAAAAAGTATACTCATAGGGACTAGAGCAGCTGAATCGGAGGAATTAGAAAATGCATCAAAGAAAAAATTAGAAATCATTACACCTCTAGACATTATTGAAGTGGGCATAAATGAAATAATTAAAAAGATCATTTCAAAATGTCGTACAAGTAAGGTGTATTTGTCCGTCGACTTAGATTGCATGGACCCTGGAGTTGCCCCTGGAGTATCCGTGCCCGCTCCCGGAGGACTTTTCCCTCTTGATTTAATTTACATGATTAAAAAAATAAGTGAAAACTTACAAGTTGTGGGAATGGACATAGTAGAACTGTGCCCTGACTATGACTTGAACCAAAATACCGCCAATCATGCATCACGTATTTTAATGGAAATGATCTCTTCATTAAGGATCAGGTAGCGCAAGTCTTGACCTCAGTGGAACGGGTCTTTTTACCGGACAGTGAACCTTTGTGAATAGCAGTATGATAGGATTAGGAATATGAGTTAGAATAGGTTCTATATTGTGATACAGTCACTTTATTGCTGACTCTCTGTCTATTATTTCCTTTATATCTCCGGGCTTTGCAAACTTTTCAGCTATATTCTTGTATGTCTCTATCTCGTGCTTGGAAAGAGGACGTATCTTTTTCATTGCCTCTTCAAAATTCTTCATGCTGACCTTTAACTCGGATTTTGCCTCCTCGGCTTTCTTTGGATCTTTATATTTTTCTATATGCTCCCTGAGGGCAAGCATTACTGCCGCAGATGCAAGTGCAGCTAAATCGGCTCCCGTGTATCCTTCTGTCTGGGCAGACAGTACATCAATTTTTACATCATCGGCTAATGGTTTCTTTGATGTATGTATTTTAATAATCTGAGTCCTGGCTTCTTTGTCTGGCGGAGGCACATATAAGAGTCTGTCAAATCTTCCAGGCCTCAACAGGGCTGCATCAATAATATCCGGTCTATTAGTAGCCGCAATAACAATCACATCCGACAATACTTCAAGTCCATCAAGTTCCGTTAAAAGCTGACTGATAACTCTTTCAGTAACATGTGAATCGCTTCCCAATCCTCGTGTGGGGGCAATAGCATCTATTTCATCGAAAAACACAATACATGGAGAAGCCTGCCTTGCTTTTCGAAAAATTTCCCTTACACCTTTTTCTGATTCGCCTACCCATTTTGAGAGCAATTCTGGACCCTTTATACTGATAAAATTTGCTTCGCTCTCGTGAGCAGCTGCTTTTGCAATCAGTGTCTTTCCCGTACCGGGCGGCCCGTAAAGAAGTATGCCCTTTGGTGGAGTAGCATCTGAATACATAAATAGTTCATGGTACTTTAGAGGCCATTCCACTGCTTCTTGCAGTTCTTGTTTGACTTCTGCTAGTCCGCCTATATCTTCCCATTTTACATCCGGAATTTCTACGAAAACTTCCCGCAAGGCGGAGGGTTCTATTTCCTTGATTACACTCAAAAAGTCATCCATTGTTACTACTATCTTCTTGAGAATATCTGATGGAATGTTCTCCGTAGTAAGATCAATTTCAGGAAGTACCTTTCTCAGAGCCCTTATCCCTGCTTCTTTTGCGACGGCCTGAAGATCTGCTCCAACAAAGCCATGCGACATATTCGCTATTGTACCGAGATCCACATCCTTCTCCAATGGCATTCCTCTCGTGTGTATCTGAAGTATTTCCAATCTACCTTCTTTGTCGGGCACACCTATTTCGATTTCCCTATCAAACCTGCCGGG
>Ga0184621_10000238_pt1 | contig 11503 bp, 9 predicted proteins | sample PLM1_30_b1_FD_133144 | JGI IMG/M metagenome (GOLD analysis project Ga0184621, IMG submission 133144) | Groundwater sediment microbial communities from an aquifer in East River, Colorado, USA - PLM1_30_b1 | ecosystem: Environmental > Terrestrial > Soil > Riparian zone | place: USA: East River...
AATCTAAAAGAAATTGACGTGAAATTCCCTTTAGGATGTTTAACACTCGTAACTGGTGTTTCCGGGTCTGGGAAGTCAACTCTGGTAAATGACATCTTATTCAGAGCATTATCAAAGCATCTATACGGTTCCAAAGACAAGCCGGGCAAGTATAGAAAAATTACCGGTTTAGAACAAATAGATAAGGTCATAGGGATTGACCAGTCCCCTATAGGTCGTACTCCAAGATCTAATGCGGCGACCTATGTCAACGCCTTTACTCCTATTAGAGAAATATTTGCAAAGACTCAAATGGCTAGGGAGATGGGGTATAAGGCTGGTAGATTTTCATTTAACGTTTCGGAGGGAAGATGTGAGAGATGTGAGGGTGGTGGAGTAAGAAAGATTGAAATGCAATTTCTACCTGATGTTTATATTACGTGCGATGAATGCAAAGGAAGGCGTTATAATTCTGAAACCCTGAAAATAAAGTATAAGGGAAAAATGATCTCCGAGATCCTTGATATGACTGTTGAAGAAGCATTAGAATTTTTTATCAATACCTTCACGATACGCAAGAAGTTGCAAACTCTAACCGACGTTGGGCTTGGATATATTCGGCTCGGACAACCTGCAACTACTTTATCTGGTGGGGAAGCACAAAGGATTAAACTTGCGGCGGAACTCTCAAAAAATGATACAGGTAAAACATTCTATATTCTTGACGAACCTACTACCGGATTTCATTTTGCAGATGTTACCAAATTACTACTTGTGCTCAAAAGGCTTGTGGATCTAGGTAACACAATAGTTGTTATCGAACACAACCTTGATGTAATACATAGCGCCGATTGGATTATAGACCTAGGTCCTGAAGGCGGAGAAGATGGAGGCAGAGTTGTAGTAACAGGAACCCCGGAGGAAGTTGCAAGAATGGAAGAAAGCTATACTGGACAATATCTTAAACAAAAGGTATTGATGAATGAAATTATTCAAAGGGGGGTTTAGGAAAATCGCAGAATATGTAGAGCTCTTATCAAGATCAAAACGAATTCCGCACGCTCCAGGAGTATACATAATGAAAGATAAGGAAGGCAGGGTAATTTATGTAGGCAAAGCAAGGAATCTTTGTAAACGCGTGACTTCTTACTTCATGAAGCATGATCATGCCGACAGCTGGAAGACTGAGCGACTTATGCGCAGGGTTTCAGATATTGATTTTGTATTAACAGATAACGAAATAGAAGCTTTTCTTCTTGAATCTAATCTTATTAAGAGATATAGACCGATGTTTAATATCGAATTAAAAGATCAGCAAAGATATACTTATCTAAAGATTACAGATGAGTCTTTTCCGCGTCTCTTGGTAGCCAGGCGTAATCGAAAAGGGGAATTTTACGGACCAAAAGGAAAAGTATATGGGCCATTTGTACGAGGAAGCTCAAAATTTCTCACGGTCGGACTGTTAAGAAAATTATTTAAAGTTAGGATATGTGAAAAATTGCCCAAGAGGCCGTGTTTAGAATATTTTATCAAAAACTGTGATGCACCATGTATTGGTAACATTGAGCAGAGAGAATATATGAAAAATGTTCTTGAGCTTCAAAATATCCTCGAGGGAAAAAACAGCATAGAAGACTTCGTCAACCAAATGGAAGATGAAATGAAAAAAGCCGCCGAGACTAGACATTACGAAATAGCAAAGGATATTCGTGATACATTACATAGGCTCAATAATCTGCGTGTAAAGCAGAAAATGGAAAGAGCCGTAAATCGAAACCGTGAGGAGGAGTATATTGGAATAATCAAAGACGCAGACAGAGGGATTGCACATGTCATGACTTTAAGAAGGAGTAAAGGAGTTATTTGCGACAGGAAAAAGTTCGAATTTGAGCTGGTTTGCGATAATACGCTAAGCACATTTATCTTGCAGTACTGCTCCACACTTCCAATAATCCCTCGATTTGTTTACGTAAACGAAGAACCAGATTCTAGGGATGCTTTGGAAGCATCTCTTGAGAAGATCGCAGGTCATAAAGTGAGTATTATCAAACTATCTAAGGATACTCATATCACAGAAAAAAACCAGTTAATGGATTTAGTCCTACGCAATCTATATTTATATCTGAAAAAAAACTATGCTCCCGCAATAGAAGAGCTGAAAGGAGCCCTTCGCCTGTCTGAAACTCCATCAGTAATAGATTGTTTTGACGTTTCAAACTTCGGTAATACCATTGCAGTAGGAGCATGTAGTAGATTTATCGATGCGAGGCCAAACAAATCAGGATATAGGAAATTTAAGATCAAAAAAATATTCAGTCAAAATGACTATGCTATGATAGACGAAATAATAACTCGTAGATATTCAGCTCGATCAACATTACAGCAAAGTAATGAGAATGACCCTACGCCCGATCTGATAGTGGTCGATGGAGGAAAGGGGCAGTTAAACACAGCCACTCTAACTCTTGGCAGGTTGGGATTAAATATACCATGCATTTCACTTGCAAAAGAAAATGAACAAGTTTACTCGGCCTACTCGAGTCAACCGCTAAATCTTTCAAAGAGTAGTTCTTCACTCAAGCTGTTACAACACATGAGAGACGAGGCTCATCGCTTCGGCCTAGCTTACAACACACATTTGAGAAGGATTAACTAGGTTACAGGCGTCAATGTTAAAAGTAGATCATGTAGCGTCTAGAAAAAATATTAAGCATATAGTCCGATCGTAGTTATCTGGGCTGGTATTTTTATTACTAATGAAAATATCTTGAATTTGCTATACGTATGTATAGATTATCATGATCTGTAAATAGGCACAAGGTATAGAGTGCGGAATGTAACCTATCAAGTTTATAGCATTGCAACCGGAGCAATAATGCTTATCGGCCTAACATTGGTTGATCAAAAATCATCTTCTTGAAAAACCAGTGGTCGTCACACACGTAGCACGAACATAGATAACCAATAACTGCACGAGTCACAGGAAAAGCTGGTGCAAATACAATGTCAGATCCATTCATTTCAGTTGGACAGTCCAATCTGGATTTTCCGCTAGGATCCTGATGAGCAGATAACGGTGATATTGCTACTTTGGATATTAATAGCCGTTAAGTTTATCGAGTAGTCATTGCAAGAAGCATAGGGCATGAAGACATGTGAATTCTGTGGCAGGGTTAGGTTTTATTCGCTAAATTTTATCTTTTCAAAATCGATTTGCAACGAATGCTATATGTCAATGCATGCACCTGAGAAAAATTTCGAAAAGAAATAAGTTGAATATAGGAGTAAGCAAATTACATTAATCGCAGGGTATTTCTAGACTTGCTTTGAGCCACATTTTGTGCAAAACCTGGAGTTAAGCTTCAAGTTAAACCCACAGGACACACAGACTCTGCTATCTGACTTTAGCTTTTCTTGTCCCGATGAAATACCTTCTGGTAGCGAATTGTCATTACTGGGAGTCGAAGATACCTTGGAGTACATTTCAGTAACAGCTCCAGTTGGCTTAAAAGTTTCATCGATATCAGGCATGAAATTGGGAAGAGTCTTACCCATCCTATCCTTCTCTTGAATGTAAAGCATCAATCTAGGAATTTCTTCCTTGACCCCGGGCATATTAACTTGGTCACCCAACCAAATAGCAAATTTTTTTAATGTCATCTCTGGCGTCGAAAAAGTTAGTGAATGAGTAGACATGTATTCCTCAGTCGCAGCTCTACCGTTGAATATCTTCATTACAATAGAAAATGTCGCTAACTCGCTTTTAATTATTGCGAATTGCCACATTTATTACAAAATTTTGCTCTTTCAGTGATACCTGATCCGCAGTGCATGCACTTCTTCGTTGAAGTTATTATCCTTGCACTGTTTTTTTCAGACAAGTGTCCAACTGGAATATCTCCCTGAGATGCTGGTTCTTGTATTTCCGTTTGTGCCGGTGCAGACATAGTATAATCATTTCGCTCTGCTGTCCCGCCGGTACCTGCAAAGCTGGCGACACCTAAAGTGGGTTGTGGAGATGGGGATGCAAATGCACCAGTGGGGCTTTTTATGGATGGACCTTTTTCGATGGCGGACTTGATTTCAAAAATTACTTGAACAGCAAGAAAGTTCACTGTAGAAGTTGCTATTAGGTAATCGCCAATTTTTGAAAAGTATTCTTTTTCATTCACCTTTCCTTTCTTGTAAAGCTGAGTAGCATCGATGAATGCCTCGTACTGTTCCTGAGTATCATTTATTAACTGTTTTAATTTTTCAGTCAAACCGCCTAACGTGTCGACGTGAATGCCAGCAGACATAATTGAGAAGCTCTTTACCGTACAGGACTAATAAATCTTGAACTTTCAAGTGTTGAAATTTCTACTCACAAATTAGAGTTGGGTAAAGAAAAATAATGACGCAGATCGGGAACCATCGCCTGAACTTACTAATGCATGGTTATCTGATAGACTTTGGATAAGAAGAGTCTGTGGATCGGTATCTGCGTAGCTACCGAAGAAATCGCATTTACAAACTAAAACATGCTATCATCAGACAATTTAATAGAATTGCTAGACTATTAGGATACGATATTTCTGAAGTACCAGAATCATTGAGCGCTTTTTAAAGCACCAGACATACATCTTATCTGGAGTTCAAAATATGATACCATTTCTTCATTAGAACTATTAAAAACAGATTGGATTAAATAAATAATTAGACGCCAAGATCCTTACGGATTCAGTTGTATGAGCTAGAGTATTATTCTGCAACATCGCAATCAGTAAGTTGTTGGCCATATTCAGGTCATATAAGCCAGTTAACCTATTAATATCGTTCAAGTTAATTGGACATCGTTTTCGTACAGGAGGGGTAGTCTAGCCTGGTTATGATACCTGCCTTACACGCAGGTGGTCATGGGTTCGAATCCCATTCCCTCCATACTAGCCATAGCTTCCTATGCAAGTCTTTGACATAAAAGACATCGAATTAGTTGTAACTACAAAGATTGATGATACTACCAAGTATGTGGTCACTAGAACCACGAACTAAGAACGGCTTGATACCATCTGCTGATTGAAACAAAATTTGACTCAACTTTGCAGATCAGGCTGAACATTGTCTTTTCTATTTAAATAGCCGGTCAATATTGCTTCAGAAAAAAAACAACTCATTGACTATAAACACACTAATTCTCAACAAAAAGAGATATACTTGGCAGAAAAGGAGAAAAAATTATTGCTAACCATTATGGCATGCACTTGAAAATGCCATCTAATAACCATGATCTACTATAGTATATTATGAGATAGCTAACACTACTTCTCCTAGCGTCAAAAAAAGTAAAAAATACAATTATACATTAACCTATCCGAATCCAACCAACTCTACGAAAGTATAGAAGCATAATTAATGTACAAGCAATTGTAATTAGTACCACTATTATCATTGTTTTATAGGTACCAAAGAAGGTCCAAGACCCTGTTTGAATACCCCCTGGTAAATTCATATTCATTCCATAAAAAGTACCTATTATTGTAACTGGGATAGATAAGGTAAACAGAATTGTAAGGACCGCTAAGATTTCATTAGTTTTTTCTGTGCTAAGCATGAAATCAGTATCCTTGTAGATTTCTATAGTTTCTCGAGAACCTTCTAATACTTCTAAAACCTTGTCTATGTGGTCTCCCACGTCATTGAAGTATTGCGTGAGATCCTCATCAGAAAACTTTTGTATATCTTTAGTTACCTCCAAGACTATCCTCTTGAGCGGGAAAACTACACGTCTGAGAGTAGTAATCTCCCTTCTTAAAAGCGAAATTTCCTTTACTACCGCAACCTTATCATCAAATACTGCATCTTCTATATCTTCAAGATTTCCTACCACTTTCATCAACATATGTAGGAGATCGTCCACCAGTACGTCTATGATACTGTGAAGAAGATAACCCGATGATTTTCCCATATACGTCTCCCTTAGTTTATCATTTTGTTTACATAGAGAGAACATCTCTTCTAACGGCTTAAGGTCGCCTTGGTGTACTGTTACTAGGAAATTCGCTCCTGCAAATATAGATAGTTGGCTGAATCTCAGGGTTGTTTTTTTGGTCTTCTTATCTGTAGTAGGAAAATGCAAAATTATGAAGATATGATCTTTATACTTGTCTACCTTTGGGATTTGAATTTTGGAAAGGCAGTCTTCCACGTTCAGTTCGTGAAAGGAATACTTCTCTCCAAGTTTGGCTATCATATCACGAGTGGGGTTCTGTATGTCTATCCACGTCAAACCGTTATTCCTCACTACTTCTAACTTTTCTTCCCAGTCAACCAATGCCATGTATTATCTATTCTCCTCCTTAACTCCCCTTAAATCATTACCTGTTATATGGTATGCGGAAATCCTTCTAAATACATATATTTTCTTCTACAAACCAGATATCTATTCTAGCAATACCTTAGTTACATTTGCGAAATTCGTCGAGTATAACAAGATAATCAGTAAATATCCTTATTTCTTCGTGCGAGCATTCAAGATAAATAGATAGCTAGAACACGTGTCATCTTCTTTATCGTACAGTATGTCCTATGTTGAAAAGCATGAAATCAATTAAATATGCAGATTATTGTCTACACCATACCCAATGAATGACAGCTGCCAGAGTAAAATAGCAAATTATCTGACCCAACTAGAAGAAAAGGATATCAAACTCGGCAAGGTACATAGGAACCTATCACCAGCATCACTAATAGAGCTATCCATTCATAGGAAAGAGGGAAAACTTTCCTCTACTGGCGCCTTATCCGTAAAGACTGGAAAGTTTACTGGAAGATCGCCAGATGATAGATATATAGTAGATGATAACGTCACCCACAATACAGTGGAATGGGGGAAGGTGAATCACCCACTTTCAGAAACCAAGTTCGAAAAAATATTTAGCAGAATGAAAAAACAGATAGAAGGAAAAGAGTTTTTTATTTTCGACGGTCTTGTTGGAGCAGATGAAGAAATACGACTACCTATACGTGTTATTACAGATAAAGCTTGGCATAGCCTTTTCGCCACGCAAATATTCATACGTCCTACCCTTGCCGAACTCAAAAACCACGAGCCTAAATTTACGTTATTATCTGTGAATAATTTTGAAGCGTTACCGACGGCGGATGGGACTAGAACAGAAACATTCGTCATCATTAGCTTCAAAAAAAAAATGATATTAATTGGCTCAACGTCTTACGCGGGCGAAATCAAGAAAGCCTTTTTCACCGTCATGAATTACATTCTACCCCTACAGGGTATCTTTCCTATGCACTGTTCTGCCAATGCAGGAGACAATGGTGCCAGCGCGTTGTTCTTCGGCTTATCCGGTACAGGGAAAACGACTCTTTCTGCTGATACTGAAAGACGCCTTATTGGAGACGATGAACATGGCTGGTCGCATAAAGGCATTTTTAATTTCGAAGGAGGTTGTTATGCAAAATGTGTCAATTTAAAAAAACAAGACGAACCCCAAATATGGAATGCTATAAAGTTCGGTGCTGTCATGGAAAATGTTGTAATTAATAGATATAGTAGACAACCTGACTTTACTGAGAGTAGTGTTACAGAAAATACCCGAGTTGCATATCCACTAGATTTTATCCCTGGTTCAATTATTCCAAGCGTCGCAGGACATCCTAGTGTGATTCTATTCCTTACTGCTGACGCTTTTGGAGTAATGCCGCCCATTTCAAAACTAACCAGAGAAGGTGCCATGTATCATTTCATGTCCGGGTATACTAGTAAACTCGCAGGAACAGAACGCGGGATAACTGAGCCAAAGGAAACGTTCTCACAGTGTTTTGGAGCTCCCTTTATGCCGTTGAGGGCGCAGAGGTATGCAGAAATGCTCGGGGAAAAAATAAGCAAGTATGGCAGTAATGTATATCTTATTAACACAGGCTGGTCGGGAGGCCCTTACGGAGTAGGCAAGAGGATGAATATTAGATATACTAGAGCTATGGTGAGGGCCGCACTGCATCAAGATCTCGAGGAAAGATCTTTCATGCATAACGAACCTTTCAATGTCGATATACCTACATCATGTCCAAAGGTACCTTCAAAAGTTCTAGATCCGAGGAATACCTGGTCGGATAAGCAAAAGTATGATCTATCTGCAAAAAGACTCGCCTTATTGTTTGTGAAGAACTTTGAAAAGTTTGGTAAAGTACCGATAGAGATACGAAATGCTGGACCAAGAATATAAAACAAAAAGTAGCCCGGAGCAGATTCGAACTGCTGTCTCCAGGTTTCTTTTCTCAGAGATCCAGAGCCTGAAATCCTTAGCCCTACCTTGGAGTTTGGCCACTAGATTCGGCACCTTAGAATAGTTATTCTAGGTTCGACCGGGCTTTCGACGAGCTACAGAGTTTTAAGACTTAACCAATATTTGACTTTACCGTTTCGTATTGATTTCTCTAATTACAAGACCATATTCCAGACTCACTTTCTTGCGCATATAAGGAATCAGTCTATAATGAATTGAATATGTATTCCTTTCTCTAGTAAGAATTCCCTTGACTAATAGCGACACGAAACCCCCGGCGACTTTTGACGGTCGTACATTATGAAATTCACAGAATTGATCACGTTGGGTGTGGTATTCTTTCAAAGAAAAATAAGATCTGCTAACTTGTAATACCAGCGGCCATACGACCTTTTCCCATACCATCCTGCGGTTCTCAGTTGATGATGCATGTTTTCCCTTTTCTCTGGCTATCTTTGTAACTGAAGATGCAGGTTTCATTTTATCGTTATGAGATCCATCAAATTATTCACTATGAGGCACATTTAAACGCCGGGATTTTAACTATCAAAGTACATAATGGCGACATTAAGCTCTGAAAATTCCATTAAAACGTCACTGGATTTACTTACCAGAAGGTGGAAGATGGACGCTGCAGTTTATGACTTACATCTTGGTAAGAGAAATGATGTAGTTGATACCGCATTAAATGTTAACGGAGTTGTCTTTCATATTCCTACTCTGTATAACGACAATCTGTATGTTTTGTGGAAATGTCTGTGGCCTGACTGCCATAATTGCTGTGATCGCCAAGGTAGGCTACCACTTACAAAAGATGATATACACGTAATCGCTAAAAAAATGGGTTACACGTCAAAAATGGAATTTGTTAGGAATGAAACTAGGCTAGCGAGCTGGGAAGAACGGCAAGGGCTTAGCAATGTTATAACGACGCTTACTATGCTTTCCCTGAAGAGGAAGCACAATGAGAATGATAAAGATGACGGCACTCCTGTTTCATGTAGGTTCTTGGATGACAAGGGATATTGTGGAATCCATCCCGAAAAGCCGGGGGTTTGTTGGCTTTATCCCTTTGCGTCATGGCTCGAGTCAGATCGCGGAAGACTGGTAGTACACGCTACCTTCCAACTAACTGGGGATTGCCCAGGATTCTATGCAAGCAAATCTCTTGATGATATGATGACAGTGTTACAAGAATATTCTAAAAAAATATTTGACTATAACATGTCGGTCAGTAGAACTACAAGAGAAAGTTACGGCCTTATAAATATAGTAAATCTGAAAGGGGCCATGGAAGACCCACAAATATCTACCTAGTATCGCCTTTACTAAAGGTTAATATCTATACGTTTAGTGCATCAATACCATACTATCAGCTTAAGATTTAAAGCAAACATTTTATTTTTCCATTTCAATAATATTGTTGACTTCATGACAAAAACTATAGACGAAATAATGACCAAAAATCTAGAAATGATAAATAGCTCTAGTTCTGCTCAGGAAACCGCAAAGAAGATGTCAGAGAAAAATGTAAGCTCGTTATTGGTCACTGATAATAATGGCAGACCCGTAGGGATAGTGACAGAGCAAGACTTGGTAAGAAGAGTGGTTGCAGAAGATGTCGGTAGTGCATCTTCTGTGGTTCAACATATAATGTCTTCTCCATTGGTTACAATTGACCCAAAATCATCAGTAGAGGTGGCTGCTGATGTCATGCTTCAAAATAATGTTAGGCATCTTCTTGTAGTAGAGAATGAAGACATAAGAAGGCCATTGGGAATAGTAACTGTCACTGATTTCGCAGGTTACTTGAAGACAGACTCTGGACCAACCTAACTGATTTGTCATAATTTTTTAATAAAATAATCTTGGATATAAGTTTCTTAGATGTGACTACAGATTATATTCAATCAACTTACTCTTATTTATCTTGTTGCGTTATTAATAAACCGAGCCAGTCTTCCATTAAAATATTGCACTATATAGTGAATCTAACAGTAAAGATCATCTATATCTGTTTATTTTTCCAGTAAGGATTTGTATTGTTTTACACACGGAGCAGATATCAGATACAGAATCACGCCCACACACAGAACATCTTCTTCTTTGTGTTGCAGATGGAATAGATTTTAAATGTTTTGAGATCTTCAAGATCGAGTTATAAGTATTATATTTAATTCCTGGATGGGCCTTTTCGAGATTGTTTAGAAATTCTCGAATTACGCTACGGATACTCTCATGGGTATATGGGCACTCTTCAGACTGAAACGGAATCTCTTTATTGAGAGCATAAAATACGATTTCATGCTCATAGATCTCAACAAAGGGCTTTATCTTCTTCAAATTATTAATACCATACCGGACAGGTTCAGGATAAATCCAACCCACTCTTTCTATGTCCCCCGCAAAGAGGTTGATCATGAATGTTTGCAACTGGTCATCTAAATTATGTGCTGTAGCAACGACATTTGCACCCACATTTTCAGCGATCGTATCAATGGCTCTTCTTCTAAGAGTTCCACACATCGAACATGATGTCATTTTTCTAGATGGCCTTCGCAACATTGCATCATCCATATCTATTCCAAAAAGATCCTTGTAGGTTAGAATCTTATTTTCTATCCTCAGCTTTGAACAAAAACCCTTTACGATTTCCAATGATTCATCTCGGTAGCCTTTGATCCCTTCATCTATTGTAACTGCTACCACATCTTTCTGAATACTGCGTTGATCAAAAATTTTCTTCATTATATATAATAAAGATAGGCTATCTTTGCCACCTGAGACTGCTACTGCTATTCTGTCGCCATAATCTACCATTGAGAATTTATTCATTGTTTTTCGCGTTTTATCTTCAATAGAAGATGTAAAACATCCCTTACAGAGGAATTCACCAGAGTATGGTCTATGATATATGCTTAATGATTTATGACAGTTGGTGCATTCTTTCTGAAACACTGAGTATAAATGGAATAAAAGCATATAATATTTTTTTGCCTTTCTTTTATCGCATAGAAACTAGCTTGGAACTGGAAAAATTTAACGGAGAAATTTGCTAAAAAAGCATTTAAGTACCAATTACTTTATTACTGGATGTGCATTTTAACTACGACCAGCTAGATGATGTTAATCTCAAGATTTTAGATATATTAAGTAGAGATTCATCAACACCTTTTGTAGAAATAGCCAAACAGATTGGGATATCTGATGCGACTGTACATATCAGAGTGCGGCGCTTG
>Ga0184621_10000240_pt1 | contig 11468 bp, 10 predicted proteins | sample PLM1_30_b1_FD_133144 | JGI IMG/M metagenome (GOLD analysis project Ga0184621, IMG submission 133144) | Groundwater sediment microbial communities from an aquifer in East River, Colorado, USA - PLM1_30_b1 | ecosystem: Environmental > Terrestrial > Soil > Riparian zone | place: USA: East River...
AACAGCTAGCGGCGCAATGGCCCGCGACGCCCGTCGCGTCGGTTCATCTGGCGCTCCACGGATTCGAGGGAATGCGCACGCGCCGGCAGGCGAAGGCCGCCGACCTGGCGGGGAAGCGAGTCATCGTCGCGGCGGGGATCGCCGATCCGACCAGCTTCGCGGTGCAGGTCCGCGCCTCTGGCGCGATCGTGCAACTCGTGGCGTACCAAGACCATCACCCCTACCCACCGGCCGACGTCGCGCACCTCGTGCAGGCCGGCCGAGGGGCCGATTATGTTGTAGTCACCGAAAAGGATGCGGTGAAGCTGCGCGACCGGTGGCCCGCCGACGTCCCCGAGCCATTGGTCGCCGTGCTGCGAGTGCACTGGGAACTGAACGGCGAAGCGGTGGAGCGCGCCCTGGAAGGAATCCTGCGACGACCCCTATGAGCCAACCAGCGATCATCCGCCCGGACAAAGACACCTTCCTGGCCGAGGAGAATCCATTCGAGTCCATGATGGAGCGCTTCGACCTCGCGGCGAAGCTGCTCAACCTGGACCCGGGCCTCTACAAGGTGCTGCCCAACCCCGAGAAGCAGATCATCGTCTCGGTGCCGATCGTGCGCGACAACGGCGAGGTCGAGGTGTACACCGGCTACCGCGTGCTGTACAACACGTCACGCGGGCCGGGGAAGGGCGGCATCCGGTTCGACCTGAACGTCACGCTCGAGGAAGTAAAGGCCCTCGCGGCGTGGATGACGTGGAAGTGCGCGCTGGTGAACATCCCGTTCGGCGGGGCGAAGGGCGGCGTCGTGTGCGACCCCGCGGCGATGTCGATGCTGGAGCTGGAGAAGGTGACGCGTCGCTACACCTCCGGCATCATCGACACGCTCGGCCCGGATTCCGACGTTCCCGCGCCCGATGTGAATACCAACGAGCGCGTCATGGCGTGGATCATGGACACCTATTCCATGCACAAGCGCCACACCGTCACCTCGGTGGTGACGGGGAAGCCCGTGGAGATGGGCGGCTCGCTCGGCCGGCGCGAGGCGACGGGACGCGGGTGCATGATCGTGACGCGCGAGGCGCTGGCCAGGTTCGGCATGACCCTGAAAGGTGCGCGGATCGCGGTACAGGGGTTCGGCAACGTCGGCTCGGTCGCGGCGGACCTGATGTCCAAGGAAGGGGCGACGATCGTCGCGGTGTCCGACAAGTCCACCGCGTTGCACAATCCCAAGGGCCTCGACGTGACGGACCTTCTCCAGTGGGTCAACGAGCACCGCCATTTGGCGGGCTACCCCAAGGCCGACACGATCGCCAACGACCAACTCCTCGCCGTAGACTGCGACGTCCTCGTTCCCGCCGCGACCGAGAACGTCATCACGAAGAAAAACGCCGCCAACATCAAGGCGAAGATCATCTGCGAAGGGGCGAACGGTCCCACGACCGCGAATGCCGACAAGATCCTCGAGGAAAAGGGCGTGTTCGTCATCCCCGACATCCTGGCGAACGCCGGCGGTGTGACCGTGAGCTACTTCGAGTGGGTCCAGGACCGCGGCGGGTACTTCTGGGACGAGGAGACCGTCAACCGGCGGCTCGAGACCATCATGGTCCGCTCCTTCGCGGAGGTGATGGCGATGGCGGAGAAGCACAAGGTGAATGCCCGCATCGCCTCGTACATGCTCGCCGTCGACCGGGTCGCGGCGATGCACCGGCTGCGCGGGATGTATGCCTGATGCGCTACCGGGTCGTCGCGGTGGGCCGCATGAAGGACGCGGCGCTCCGCGCGGCATGTGATGCGTACATCGAGCGCCTGCGGCACTACACCAAAGTCGAGGAGCGAGAAGTGAAGGACGAGGCGCGGGTCCTCGGGGCGATTCCCGAGGGCGCGCGCCTCGTCGCATTGACGCGGCGCGGTGAAGAGTGGACCTCGGGACAGCTGGCGGATTGGACCGGGCGCTGGGAGATGGACGGGCGCGACGTGGCGTTCGCCATCGGCGGGGCGGACGCCCTGCCGGACGAGGTGCTGCGCCAGGCGGAACGCCTGTGGAGTCTGTCGCGCCTCACGCTGCCGCACGAGCTGGCGCGCGTCGTGCTGCACGAACAGCTCTACCGGGCGTACACGATCCGCCGGGGGGAGCCGTACCATCGCGGATCGATCGAATCCTGAGCTCACGGCGACCGACCGCGCGGCGTTGCTCGCGCTGGCGCGGCGCGCCATCGCCGCCGCATTGGCCGGCGATCCCGCGCCCGCCGTGCCCGATGTCCCGGGCACGCGGCTGCACCGCGGCGCCTTCGTCACGCTCGAGGAAAAGGATGGTGGCCTACGCGGTTGCATCGGCCGCATCGCGAGCGATCGGCCCCTTGGGGACGTGGTGCGAAACGTAGCGGTCTCAGCGGCAGTCGATGACCCCCGGTTCCCGGCGGTAGCGCCGGAGGAGCTCCCGGAGCTGCGAATCGAGATCTCGGTGCTGGGCGAGCCGTCTCCGTTCGAGCCCTCGGGCCCCGGGGCGCTCGTGATCGGGCGCGACGGCCTGCTGGTGCGGCGAGGCAGCGCCCTGGGACTGCTGCTGCCGCAGGTGGCAACGGAACACGGCCTGGGCCCCGAAGCGTTTCTCGCCGCAGCCTGCCGCAAGGCGGGCCTCGGCCCCCACGCTTGGCGGGAACCAGGTACCCAAGTCTTCACGTTTCAGGCGGACGTCTTCGGCGAATGACGGAATGGTTCGAGCAGTGGTTCGGCGAGGAGTACCACGTCCTCTATCCCCATCGCGACGAGGAGGAGGCGCGTCGTGCCGTGGCCCTTGTCCAGCAGGCAGCTCCCTGGGCGGAGGGCGCGTGGGTGCTCGATCTGGCCTGCGGCGCCGGGCGACACGCCGCGGAGCTGGAGCGGCTGGGCGCGCACGTGGTGGGGTTCGATCTGTCGCCGTCGATGTTGCGCCGGGCCCGCGCTGGAGTCCGGGGGCCGTTGGTGCGTGGTGACATGCGGGCGCTTCCGTTCCGGCCGGGAAGTTTCGCCCTGGCCGTCAACCTGTTCACGTCGTTCGGCTACTTCCGAGACGACAAGGAGCACCGGCTGGTGGTGCGGCAGGTCGTCGATTCTCTGCGGCCGGGAGGGCGCTTCGTGCTCGATTACTTGAACGCCGACCACGTGCGCCGCACCCTGCGGAAGGACACCGAGGAGGTCGACGGGGCATCGACCGAGGTCCGAGTCCGCCGGCGGTTCAGCGAGGAGGGCAAGTACGTCGTGAAGGAGATCGAGCTGGGCGCGGAGAATCGCAGCTTCCAGGAACGCGTCCGTCTATACAGCCCTGCGGAGCTCCGGGCGCTGCTCGAGCAGGAGGGGCTGCGAGTGGACGCGGAGTTCGGGGACTACGATGGCGGGCCCCTCGACGGCCGCGCGACGCGCACGATCCTGGTGGCGACGCGCCCATGATGACGCTGCCGCGCATCGTCCCCACGCCCATTGTACCGATGGGAGCACCTGCCGCCGTGAGTCCGCGTCGCGTGAGCGCAGATGTGCTCGCCGCGGTGATGCCGGGCCCGGGACGCGATCGCCTCGCCTCGGGAGAGGTCCTGGTGGTCACGACGGGCCAGCAGCCTGGACTGTTCACGGGGCCGCTCTACACGATCTACAAGGCGCTCTCAGCGGCGGCCCTGGCACGCTGCCTCGAGCGCGAACGCAGGGTGCCGGTCGTCCCGGTCTTCTGGGTGGCTGGTGACGACCATGACTTCGCCGAAGCGAACCACGCCACGGTGCTGAATGCCGCGGGCGAGCTGGTGCGCATCGTGCTGCGGGACCGTGCCGCCGACGCGCAGCTGCTCCCGCTCTATCGGGAGCCGTGCGGGCCGGAGATCGGGGCGGCGCTGCAGGCGTTGCGCGCGGCGCTCCCAGACACGGAATTCAAGAACGACGTCCTCGCCTGGCTCGAGGCCGCCTACCGGCCCGACACCAACCTGGCCGACGCGGGCGCCGAGGCGCTCAATCACATCCTCGGCCCGCGAGGGATCGCGGTGTTCCGGGCGCACGATCGCGCCGCGAAACGGGCCGCTGCACCCTGGTTGCTGCGCGCGCTGGACGTCACGCTCCCCGACGGTCTCTCCCCCGTCCTGGTCGAGGGCAGTGCCGGCCGCGACCGGTTACGCGGCGGCGGCGACGCCCAGGTCACCCGGCGCAGCGGCGAGCGTTTCACGCCCGAGGCGCTCAAGCGCATCGCGGCGGAATCCCCGGAGCAGTTGTCCCCCAACGTGCTGCTGCGACCGGTGATCGAAGCTGCGCTGTTCCCGACCGTGGCCTACGCCGCGGGGCCGGGTGAACTCGAGTACCTTCCCGACGCCGCTCCGCTGTATGCGCACCTCGGCGTGACGCCGCAAGCGCCCGTACCGCGCTGGTCGGGGTTCATGCTCGAGTCGCGCGTCGAAAAGGTGCTGGACCGCTATGGGCTGACCCCGGTGGATTTTCAGGGTCCGCCGGGGGTTCTCGAGGCACGCCTCGCCCGCGCTGCCGTTCCCGCCGAGATCACGGACACACTCGTGCGCTTGCGCGCGGAGATCGATCTGCAGTACGAGCGGTTGGCGAAGGAAATCGCGCGTCTCGATCCGACGCTCGAGCGCACCGTCCAGTCGGCGCGGAACGCGGCGCTCGCCGGCACGCACGAAATCGAGAAGAAGCTCATCGCCAGCTTGAAGCGCGCCGACGAGACGCTGGCGGGGCAGCTGGCGCGCGCCCGTGCCGCGCTCGCGCCCGAGGGGAAGTCGCAGGAGCGCGTGCTGACGGTGGCGACGTTCCTGGCGCGCTATGGGCCCGGCTTGCTCGATGCGATCGAGGCGGAGGTGGCGCGGTGGGCGGGCGCTCCATAGAATCCGTCTCATATGTGGGTCCTCGCCGTCATTCTCATCGTCGCCCTGCTGATCCCGGTCGCGGCCATCCTGGTGGACTCGCCGTTGGGACGCTCCGTCGCCGGGATGGGCGACGAAGTGCAGTTCGTGCAGCGCCTGCTGGAAGATCCCCACCGGAAGAAACCGACCAGCTGACTGTGGCTGCCGCACGAGTGGCCGCGGGCATCCTCGTCACGCGCGTCCTGGGGTACGTGCGCGAGCGGGTGTTCGCGTACTACTTCGGCAGCAGTCCTGCCGCCGACGCGTTTCGCGCCGCGCTCCGCATCCCGAACGCCATCCGTAACTTGCTGGGTGAGGGCACGCTCTCCGGATCGTTCATTCCCGTGTATGCGGAGATGAACGAACGGGAGGACAAGACGGCGGCCCGCGCTCTCGCAGGGGCGGTGCTGGGGCTGCTGCTCTTGGCCAGCGGCGTGCTGGCGTTGCTGGGGATCGCGTTCGCGCCCGCTATCACGGCCATCGTCGCCCAGGGCTTCGACGCGCCGCGTCGCGAGCTCACGACGATCCTCGTGCGGATCCTGTTCCCGATGACCGGGCTGATGGTCGTCTCGGCCTGGTGTCTGGGGATCCTGAACACGCATCGCCGGTTCTTCCTGCCATATGCCGCGCCGGCACTCTGGAACGTCGCCGGCATCGTGGCGATGGTCGCCGCGGGCGCCTGGCTCAGCGGCCGGGAGTTGCCGCTCCCGGACCAGCTGTACCGCCTTTCGCTCGCCCTGGCGTGGGGCACCGTGGCCGGGAGCGTACTCCAGATCGCTGTGCAGCTCCCGGCGTGTTGGCGCCTGCTCGGCGGGATCGCCCTACGGTTCACGACGGCGCCTGAGGGAGTGCGGCACGTACTCCTGGCCTGGGCTCCCCTCGTGGTTGGGGCAGGGGTGGCGCAGCTCTCGGGACTCGTCGACACGTTCCTGGGCTCGTTTACGGGCGTGGGGGGCCTCGCGAGCCTCGGGTACGCGCAGCTCATCCAGGTGTTGCCCATCAGTCTGTTCGGCGCATCGGTGACAGCGGTCTCGCTTCCCGACCTGTCCCGCGACGCCGCGGGCGGGGCGCCCAACGACCAACTGCGGGACCGGATCGCCGTCGGCTTCCGGCGCATCGCCTTTTTCGTCGTGCCCTCCGCGTTCGCTTTCGTCGCTCTGGGACCCGCGATCGTGGGCGCCCTCTTCCAGACGGGCCGGTTCGACGCCGACGACACGGTCTTGGTGGGTGGCGTACTCGCCGCGTACGGCGTGGGCCTCCTGGGCCAAGCGACCGTGAAGCTCTTTGCCTCCGGGTTCTACGCTTTGCGCGACACCCGCACGCCCGTCCGGATCGCCGTGTTCTCCCTGGTCGTGTCGGCGGTGTTGTCGTGGCTGCTGATGCGGCGCCTCGGTCCTGCGGGGATCGCCCTCGGATCCTCGCTCGGTGGGACCCTGAACGTGATCCTGCACCTGCGCGATCTTGACCGCCGCATCGGCACGGTGTTGGGCCGCGCCGATTGGCGCGTGCTCGGGGTGGTCGTGGTCGCCGGACTGGCGGCCGCCGCCCTCGCCATGGCCGCGGCCGGCCTGGCGGCCGAGTGGCGCCCCGTTCCGCGGGGCCTTGCCGCGCTCGGTATCTTTGGGGTGACCTACGGCGCGCTCACCCTGGCGCTCCGCCACCCCGACGCCCTGCGCTCATGGCAATCGCTGACCGGCTCGCGCGCCAGCTAGCGGCGCTCCCCGACCAACCCGGCGTATACCTCTGGAAGGACGCCGAGGGCGAGATCCTGTATGTGGGCAAGGCCAAGAGCCTCCGGTCCCGCGTCCCCGGGTATCTCTCGGATGCCGAGCCGACCACGCCGGAGCGGGAGGCCCTCGCGCGCCAGATCGCGGATCTCGAGACGATCGTCGTACCCAACGAGGCGCAGGCGCTGCTGCTGGAGAACAACCTCATCAAGGAACACCAGCCGCGGTTCAACATCCGGCTGCGCGACGACAAGAGCTATCCCCAGATTGCCGTCACCTTGGGTGAGCCGTTTCCGCGCGTGCTGGTGGTGCGCCGCGTGACGATCCCGGGTGCGCGCTATTTCGGACCGTACACCGATGTCGCGACGCTGCGGCAGACGCTCAAGATCATCCGCCGCATCTTTACCGTGCGATCGTGTCACTGGAACCTCCCTGACGAAGCGCCCGATCGCCCCTGTCTCGACTATCATATCGATCGATGCAAGGCGCCCTGCGTCGGCTACCAGAGCCGTGACGAGTACCGGCGCATGGTCGACGATGTGGTGCTGTTTCTCGAGGGAAAGACGCTCGACGTACGCACTCGGCTGCGCGAGCGCATGCAGGAGGCCAGCAGGGCGACGGACTTCGAGCGTGCCGCGCAGCTGCGCGACGGCCTGAAGTGGCTGGACCAAGTGGAGGAGCCGCAGACCGTGGAGGTCGTGGGGGGAGGCGACGCGGACGCCATTGGGCTGGCGCGCGACGGCGACGACGCCTGTGGTGTGATCCTGAGGATCCGGGACGGGCGCCTGATCGCCCGGGAGCACCGCTTTCTGGAGCACGTGGAACACGCCCCGGAGGACCAGGCGCTGAGCGCCTTCCTGGTGGGCTACTACCTGCCGCTCGAGCAGCGCGCGGCGCGGGTGGTGCTCCCCTACGCGCCGGCAGACCTGGATGCGTTGCGGGAGCTCGCCGCCGGGTCGGACTTTCTGGTGCCGCAACGCGGCGCCAACGCGAAGCTCGCCGAGCTCGCCGACCAGAATGCCCGCCACTTGCTCGACAGCTTCAAGATCGAGTCGTTCGACATCGACGAGCGCGCCGCCGACCCGGTGTTCGCCCTGGGGCGCGACCTGGGGCTCGCCGTCGTCCCGAGGGCGATGGTCTGCATCGATATCTCGACCAATCAGGGACGCGACACCGTGGGTTCCCTCGTCTGGTTCGAGGGTGGGCGGCCGCGTAAGGCGGAATACCGGCGCTACAAGATCAAGGGTGTGGGGCAGCAGGACGACTACGCGGCCGTGCATGAGGTGGTCACGCGGTTCCTGCGGCGCCGCATCGAGGAGGAGAAGCCGCTGCCCGACCTCATGGTGATCGACGGCGGCAAGGGACAGCTTGGTGCCGCGATCGAGGCAGCCCGCGCGGTGCAGGTCGAGCGTGTGCCAATCGTGAGCCTCGCGAAACGAGAGGAGGAGGTATTCCTCCCCAACCAGCCCGACCCATTGCGTCTGTCACGGCGCAGCCCGTCGCTCAAACTGCTGCAGCGCGTTCGCGACGAGGCCCATCGCTTTGCCGTGGGGTACAGCCGCAAGCGGCGGTCAGCGCGCACGATCACCTCCGAGCTGCTGCGCATCCCCGGCGTCGGGCCATCACGGCGCCGGGCGTTGCTCGAGCGGTTCGGCTCACTTGCCGGCGTGAAGACGGCCACCCCGAAGGAAATCGCGGCGCTGCCCGGGTTCTCCACGCGCCTCGCCGAGCGCATCCTAGATCGGCTGACTCAGAAAGTATGACGTTTCCCTGGACGCTCGAGTGTTCGGCCTGCGTGCCCATCCGCACACGTGCGGCCGACGGGCTCCCCGGCGTGTGCGAATCGTGCGGTGCGCCCTATCTCGTCCGGTACGCCGCCCCGCCCAAGCCTGCCGCGAAAGCGTTGCTGGGCGAGCGACCCTGGACCATGTGGCGCTACCTCGAGTGGCTGCCGCTGGCCGCGGGTGAGAATCCCGTCACGCTGGGCGAGGGTGGGACACCACTCCTAGCCGCCCCGCGCCTCGGCGCCCGGTACGGATTCGAGGAGATCTGGATCAAGGAAGAGGGGATCAATCCGACGGGCTCCTTCAAGGCGCGCGGCCTGGCCGCAGCTGTGACGCGGGCCGTGCTCGGGGGCGCGCGGCAGTTCGTCGTGCCGACCGCCGGCAACGCCGGCGTCGCGTTGGCCGCCTACGCGACTCGCGCCGGCGTACCGGCGCGCGTGTACGCGCCGGCGACGACGCCTCAGACCATTCTGGCCCAGATTCGCGGGTTCGGCGGCGATCTGGTGCTGCTGGACGGGCACATCGGGGACTGCGGCAAAGCAGCGCGCGCCTTCGCCGCGGAGACGGGCGCGGTCGACGTGTCGACGTTGCGCGAGCCGTATCGCATCGAGGGCAAGAAAACGCTCGGACTCGAGCTGGCGGAGCAGCTCGATTGGACCCTCCCCGACGCGATTGTGTATCCGACGGGGGGAGGTACGGGCCTGATCGGTATGTGGAAGGCATTTCAGGAGTTACGCGCTAGTGGCTGGGTCGATGGCGGGTTGCCGCGCATGTACAGCGTGCAGGCGACCGGCTGCGCTCCGGTCATCGCCGCCTTCGAATCCGGCGTCGATCGCTGCACGCCCTGGCCCAACCCGCGGACAGTGGCTGCCGGGCTGCGCGTGCCGGGGCCCCTTGGCGACCGCTTGATGCTGCAGGCGCTGCGCGAGAGCGGCGGCGGCGCGGTGGCGGTGAGCGACGAGGCGCTGACGGCCGCGGCGCGCGAGATGCAGACCGTGGAAGGAGTCGACGCCGCGCCGGAGGGAGGGGCGGCCATGGCGGGCGCCGTCGAGTTGTTGCGTCGTGGCCTCATCCGGCGGGGCGAGCGTGTGGTGGTTTTCAATACCGGCGCCGGGTGGCTCTACCGAGCCTAACCCATTTATATTTCGGCACTTCTCCCATGCGCATCGCCATTATCGACCCGGCCGCCGGCATCAGCGGCGACATGACGCTGGGGGCGTTGCTGTCGCTGGGGGTGCCAGCCTCGTGGCTCGAGGAGCTTCCGGGTCGGCTGGGGCTGGCAGGAGTGAGCGTCGCGATTCGAGACGTGCAACGCTCAGGGGTCGCCTGCAAGCAGGTCGAGTTCGCGATCCCCGAGCAGCCGCACGGTCGCCATGTGGGAGAGTTGGTCCGCTTGGTGCAGGGGGCCCCCGTCTCAGACTGGGTGAAGGAGCGCGCCGTCCAAGCGTTCCGCCTGGTGGGGGAAGCGGAAGGGAAAGTCCACGGCGTGGCGCCCGAGAAGGTGCACCTGCACGAGGTAGGGGCAGTGGACGCCGTGCTCGACATCGTTGGCGCGATCGAGGGATTCGAGCGGCTCGGCGTGGACGCGGTGTATCACTGGCCCGTCGCGGTGGGGACGGGGTGGGTGGAGGCGGCGCACGGACGGTTGCCGGTGCCGGCGCCCGCGACCGCACTGCTGCTCGAGGGACTGGAGATTGCGACGGGCGGACCAGTGCAGGGAGAGGCGACGACGCCCACTGGGGCTGTCCTGCTGCGTGTACTCTCGGGCGGCGCGCCGCCGGCGCAGTGGAGAATGGTGGGGAGCGGGTGGGGGGCGGGGCAGCGGGATCCCAAGCACTATCCCAACGCGCTGCGAATCCTGGTCGCCGACGAAGCGGCGGAAGCGGGGAGAGTCGTTTTGCTCGCGACCGACGTCGACGATATGAGTCCCGAGTACGTGGAGCCGCTGCGCCAGGCGCTGCTGTCCGCCGGCGCGCTCGACGTACAGACGTGGGCGGTGCAGATGAAGAAGGGGCGCCAGGGCTTCCGCGTGGAGGCGATGGCGCCGGAGCCGCTCGCCGACGCGGTGACGGCGGAGCTGTTCCGTCACAGTACGACCGCCGGCGTCCGCCGCTGGGTGGCGGAGCGGGCGACGTTGGCGCGGCACCAGGTGACGGTGCGGCTGGACGGTGTAGCCGTCCGGGTGAAGGTATTGGAGCAGGCGGGCGGAGGCGGGGTACGGGTGAAGCCGGAGTACGAGGATGTCCTCGCGGCGGCCCGGGCCCTCGGCAAGCCGCCGATCGACGTGGCGCGCGCCGTCGAGCGCGACGCCGCAGCCCTCGTGGCGAAAACCAAGGAGTGAATCGTGCGCATGATCCGCAGTGAAGTCGTCGGAGTTCTCGTCGCCGTGGTGGCGCTCGCCCAACCGGCGGGAGCACAGCAGTCCAACCGCTGGGCCGTGCCCAAGTGCGACATCAAGCCGGGCCACTTCCTCGTGAATAGCGGGTTGCTGTACTTGAAGAACGCAACGGAAACGAAGTTCGAGGACCAGAGGCAGAAGGATCTGACTGCCGCTCGTGGCGCGCTGACGCAAGCGCTCACGACCGGGAGTCAGGAGAAGAATCCGGCTGCGTGGTACTACTTGGCGCGGTACTACGTCATGGCGCAGGACTTGACCGGCGCCGATTCGGCGTTCCAACGCGCCGAGACCCTCAAGGCCGACTGCGCGGACGACATTCGCGGGTGGCGGCGTAATGTGTGGGTGCCTCTGCTCAACGCCGGCATCGCCGGCTGGCAAGCGAACAACACGGACTCGGCAATCGCGTCGTTCCGCCGGGCCAACGCGATCTTTCAGGCCGAGCCGGTGGGCTTCAAGTACCTGGCGTCGTTGCTCTACAACACCGGGCAGCTGGATTCGGCGGCGGTCTATTTCCGTCGTACGGCCGACATTTCGGCCAAGGACACCGCGTTCCGACAGGATCGGCGGGACGCGCTGTACAACCTGGCGCGGATTCGCCACAGTCAAAAGCGCTGGGCGGATGCGGAAGCGTTGTACCGGGAGTATCTGGGTGTTGTGCCGAACGACCCTGAGGTGATGGCGAGCCTGGGAAGCGTGTGGAGCCAGA
>Ga0184621_10000243_pt1 | contig 11424 bp, 10 predicted proteins | sample PLM1_30_b1_FD_133144 | JGI IMG/M metagenome (GOLD analysis project Ga0184621, IMG submission 133144) | Groundwater sediment microbial communities from an aquifer in East River, Colorado, USA - PLM1_30_b1 | ecosystem: Environmental > Terrestrial > Soil > Riparian zone | place: USA: East River...
AGACTGCGGACGGAAGACAGACAATTCGACTTCGTCGTGCTCGACCCTCCGAAGTTCGCACCGACGCCGAAGGACGCCGAGCGCGCTGCGCGCGGCTACAAGGACATCAACCTCAACGCGCTGAAGGTGCTGCGGCGGGGAGGGCTGCTCGCCACTTTTTCCTGCTCAGGTGGCGTGTCGCCCGAGCTCTTCCAGAAAATCGTCGCCGGCGCTGCCGCGGACGCCGGGGTGTCGCTCCTTCTTCGCGAGCGCTACCGCGCCGCGGCGGATCACCCGGTGCGCATCGAGTTTCCGGAAGGCGAGTACCTGAAAGGGCTGTTGCTGGAACGCCTCTAGGGGCGTGCAGCCGTGCGATGCCGTCGCGCGACGGAATGGGTTGCTTTGTAATGGTGGGCGTGCTGTAATTCGCCACTTTTCAGCTCGCCGGTGCCCCGTCCGGACTACACGGACGCCTCGCTGCAAACTTTCGCGGATCGACATGCTCAAATAAGCTTGTTCACCGCGGGCGGCATGGGTTTGCGGGCGCGGAAAGTGCCAGGAGATCGAATTGTCGGCACAGGAAAACATGGTTCCGGTGACCATACTCACCGGCTTCTTGGGAAGCGGCAAGACCACGCTCGTCAACCGTATCCTCAAGGAGCAGCACGGCCACCGCATCGCAGTGATCGAGAACGAGTTCGGCGAGGCAGGCGTGGACAACGAAATTCTCCTGAGCGAAGCCGGCGAGCAGATCATCGAGATGAACAACGGCTGCGTCTGCTGCACCGTGCGCGGAGACCTCATCCGCATCCTGGGGGAGCTCAAAGAGCGGCGCGATTCCGGCAAGCTCAAATTCGAGCGCGTGATCATCGAGACGACGGGGATGGCCGATCCGGGGCCGGTTGCGCAGAGCTTCTTCATCGACGAGCAGATCGGCAACTATTATCTTTTGGACAGCGTCATCACTGTGGTGGACGCAAAGCACGCCGCGAGGCAGCTCGACGAGTTCCACGAGGCCCAGGAGCAGGTCGGGTTCGCCGACCGGATTCTCATGTCCAAGACCGACCTCGTGTCGGAATCCGAGCAGGAAGGCTTGAGAAAGCGCCTCGCGAAGATGAATCCGCGGGCGCCCATAAGGAAAGTGCATTTCGGCAATACGCCGATCGAGGACATTCTCGATATCCGCGGTTTCAACCTCAACGCAACCCTCGAGCTCGATCCGGGATTCCTCGAGGACAGCGAACATGAGCACGACGAGCACGTCAGCTCCTTCGCGTTCCGCTCGGACAAGCCGTTCGATAGCGCGAAGCTCGAGGAGTTCCTGTCCGGGGTCGTGCAGATTTACGGACCGGACATGTTGCGCTATAAAGGGGTGCTGTATATGAAAGGCAACACGCACCGTGTCGTGTTTCAAGGGGTGCACATGCTCATGGGCGGCGATCTGGGTCGCGTCTGGGGCAAGGACGAAAAGCGTTCGAGCACGATGGTTTTCATCGGGAAGAATCTGCCGCAGGATCTTTTTATGAAGGGATTGGAACAATGTTTGGTGGAAAAGCAGTAAAGAAGCTGGTGACCAAGGTGGTGAAGCCGGCGGAGCAGAAACCGGCGGAGCACAAGCCGGCGGACCACAAGCCGGCGAAGAAGAACGGCTTGACCGAGGCCGAGTTGCTGCGCGCCCCCGCGTCGCAGTACATGAGCGCCGAACAGCTCGCGTTCTTCCGCGAGCGCCTGCTCGAGACGCAAAGGGAATTGCTGGAGAAAGCGGATCTCACCTCGGAGCATCTGCGGGAGCACGAACTCGAGGCCGATCCGACCGACCAGGCGACGATCGAGGAAGAGTACGCGCTGGAGCTTCGCGCGCGCGACCGCGAGAGGAAGCTCCTCAAGAAAATCGACGAGGCCCTGCGCCGCATCGAAGAGGGCAGCTACGGCTATTGCGAGGAGACGGGCGATCCGATCGGGATCCCCCGGCTGATCGCACGGCCGACGGCGACGCTTACCATCGAGGCGCAGTCGCGCCGCGAGCAGAAGCAGAAGCTCTACGGGGAGTAAACAACCGGTTAGGCCCGCTCGCGCTTGCGGGTCCGGATTTTGGACTTTCCCCGCAATGGGCTATCCTAGCCGTGGGGAAAATTTCGTGATGCCTTTCCTGACCCGATATCGCCGTCGCTGGATCGCCGGCTTCGCCTTGGTGGCGCTGGCGTTCGCGCACGCGGCGATTGCAGGATATGGCTGCCTGCAGGGCAAGATGCCCGAACCTCAGATGGCGTGCGAAGAGCATCAGAATCCGGCGCCAGCGGAGCTCCTGTGCCGCGTGCATTTCCAGGCGGAGACGCAAACTCTCGATCTCGCCAGGCTGCCACAGCTCTCCGCTTTCGACTCGCCCGTGCTGGTGGTCTTAGTCGAACATAAAGCACCGTCGGCGGCGACGGGTGCGCTGCTTCCGACGCGAATCGCAGTCGCGAGCGCGTCGCCGCCTCTTAACGTCCTTTATTCGCGCTTTCTCATTTAGCCGCCGCTGAGCCGCGGCGCCGCCTTGGGCGGCGCCTGTCCTTGCTCATCGGAGGCTCTATGGTTTTCGCTTTTCCCGGGCGTTTCGCGCGCTCGCTCGCTTGTTTCTGCATTCTTGGTCTCGCTGTCGCGGCGCCGTTGGCGAGCGCGGCGGGCACGGAGCCGCTTCCCCTCACCGAAGCACTGAAGATCGGCGAAAAGACTTCCCCGCGTCTTGCAGCGCAGGGCGCGGCGCTCGCCGCCGCGACCGAGCTCGTGCCGCGCGCGCGCGAGCTGCCCGACCCCAAGCTTCGCATCGGCGTGGACAACCTGCCCGTCAACGGCGCGGACCGACTCCGTTATGACGCCGACTTCATGACGATGCGCAGGATCGGCGTCATGCAGGACTTTCCCAATGCGGAGAAGAGAAAGCTGCGGGGGGAGCGCGCCGCGCTGGAGCGCGACGTGGAATCCGCGAACCTCGCCGCACAGCGCGCCGGGCTGCGGCGCGAGATCGCGCTTACCTGGCTCGAGCTGTATTTCGCGCAGCAGGCGCGCGCCCCTCTCGTCGAACTCGTGGGGGAGCTGCAACTGCAGCTCGACACGGTGTCGGCCGCGATCGCCGCGGGCCGGCAGAACACGGCCGACGCGCTCGCGCTGCGCGGCGCCGGCGTGGCCGCGCAGGACCGTGTCATCGAGCAGGACCGCACGATCGAGCGCGCGCGCTACACGCTCGCCGCGTGGCTTCGAGATGACGCCTCGCGCCCGCTCGCCAATCCGCCCGATACTGGCGTGTTCGACCATCCGCCCACGGCGCTCCTCGCCAACCTGCACGAGCATCCGGAGCAAAGGATCTACGCCGAGCGCGAGGCGCTCGCCAGGACGGATGCCGCGCTCGCGGCGAACTCGAAGAAGTCCGACTGGAGTTTGGAAGTCGCTTACGGGCAACGCGGCCCGGCGTTCTCCAACATGATCTCCGTGATGGTGAGCATCGATCTCCCCTGGGAGGCGGAGAAGCGCCAGGACCGGGACCTCGCCGCCAAGAGACTGCTTGCCGAACAGGCTCAGGCGCAAACCGAGGAAGCACGGCGAATGCACGAGGCAGAGCTGCGCGGCATCTACGCCGACTGGCAGACCGCGGGCGTGCGCACCGAGCGTTTCGAAAAGCTGTTGCTGCCGCTCGCGCGCGAGCGGGTCGCCGCGGCGCTCGCAGCCTACCGCGGCGGGCGCGGCGAGCTGGGCGCGGTGCTCGAAGCGCGCCGTGCCGAGACCGAGACGCGGCTGGGGTTCGTGCAGACGCAGCTCGAGCGGGCGCGCGCCTGGGCGAAATTGAATTTCCTTTTACCGCACGAGGCGCTGCCATGAGCCGCGCTACTTTGATCGCTTGCGGTTTTGTCATCGTCGCTACCGTGGCGGCGGGAGGCGGCTACTGGTACGCCATGTCACATAGGGCGTCTGCGAGCGGGACCACCGCATCGGCCCAGGACTTAGCGGGCAAGAAGATCCTCTACTGGTTCGACCCGATGGTCCCGCAGCAGCATTTCGACAAGCCGGGCAAATCGCCCTTCATGGACATGCAGCTCGTGCCGAAGTACGCGGACGAGGCGGGCGGCGAGGGTACGGTAGTCATCGATCCGCGCGTCGCGCAGAACCTCGGCGTGCGCACGGCCGACGCGAGCTTAGGGACGCTCGAGCAGCGCATCACGGCGGTCGGAAGTGTCGTCTGGAACGAGCGCGGAGTGGTCGTCGTGCAAGCACGCTCGGGCGGCTTCGTCGAGAAGCTCCACGCGCGTACGCCGCTCGACTCGGTCGCGAAGGGCCAGCCGCTCGTCGAGCTGCTCGCGCCCGACTGGGCGGCGGCGCAGGAAGAGTATCTGTCGCTGCGGCGTGCCGCCAAGGACACCGGTCTCGCCGAGGCTTCGCGCAACCGGCTGCAGTTGCTCGGCATGAACGAGGAGCAGATCGGCCTGATGGAAAAAACCGGCCAGCCTCAGACGCGCATCACGCTTTACGCGCCGATCAACGGCGTCATCGCCGAGCTCGGCGTGCGCGAGGGCATGACGGTGATGTCCGGTGCGATGCTGTTTCGTCTCGTCGATCTTTCGAGCGTATGGGTCAACGCCGAAGTGCCCGAGGCGCAGGGCGCGTGGCTGCGTCCGGGAACGGCGGTCGAGGCGCGCGTGCCGAGCTTCCCCGGCCAAGTCTTCCGCGGGCGGGTGAGCCCCATCCTGCCCGAGGTAAACGCGGCAACGCGCACGCTGCGCGCGCGGGTCGAGCTCGCCAATCCGGGCCGAAGGCTGAAGCCCGGCATGTTCGCGACGCTGGTTTTCGCACAGAGCACGGGAGCCAAGGCGCTGCTCGTGCCCTCCGAGGCGGTCATACGCACCGGGGAGCGCAGCGTCGTGATCGTGGCCGAGGGCGAAGGCAAATTCCGGCCGCGGGAAGTCGAGCTCGGCTTCGAGTCGGGCGGCAAGAGCGAAATCCGCAAGGGACTCTCCGAAGGCGACAAGGTCGTCGTCTCCGGCCAGTTCCTCATCGACTCCGAGGCGAGCTTGAGGGCGAGCGGTACGCGCATGGAAGGCGCGGAGGCGCCGAAGGCGGTCGCGCCGCAAATGCACCGGGCCGTCGGCGAGGTCGTGAGCGCGGGCGCGGGGGATCTTCTCATCAAGCACGGCGAGATCCCGAGCGCGGGCATGGGTGCGATGACCATGCCGTTCCGCGCGCCGAACGGAATCGTTCCGCCCGCGTTGAAGAAGGGCGACCGTATTCTCTTCGAGTTCAGCATCAAGCCGGACGGCGAGTTCCAGATCACCGACATCGCTCCGGCGGACGCGAGCGTGCCCGAGTACGGAGTGCGCAAATGATCGCGACGCTCATCCGCTGGTCGATCGCGAACCGGTTCCTGGTGCTGCTCGCGACGCTTGGGCTCACGGCGTGGGGAATCTGGGCGGCGTCGCGGACGCCGCTCGACGCGATTCCCGACCTTTCGGACGTGCAGGTCATCATCCGCACGACCTACCCGGGGCAGGCGCCGCAGATCGTCGAGAACCAGGTCACTTACCCGCTCACCACGACGATGCTCTCGGTGCCCGGAGCGAAGACCGTGCGCGGCTACTCCTTCTTCGGCGATTCGTTCGTGTACATCCTGTTCGAGGACGGCACCGATCCCTACTGGGCGCGCTCGCGCGTGCTCGAATACCTGAACCAGGTGCAGTCGCGGTTGCCGCCGCAGGCTAAGACCTCGCTCGGGCCCGACGCAACCGGCGTCGGCTGGGTGTACGAGTATGCGCTCGTCGACCGCTCCGGCCGCATGGATTTGTCGCAGTTGCGCGCGCTGCAGGACTGGTTCCTCAAGTACGAGCTGAAGGCGGTAACGAACGTGTCGGAGGTGGCGAGCGTCGGCGGGATGGTCAAGCAATACCAGATCGTCATCGACCCGGCGCGGCTGCGGGCGTTCAACATCTCGCAGGCGAAGGTGATCGAGGCGGTGCAGCACGGCAACCAGGAGACCGGCGGCTCCGTGCTGGAACTCGGCGAAGCGGAATACATGGTGCGCGCGAGCGGCTATCTGCAGTCGCTCGACGACTTTCGCAAGCTTCCGCTCGCGGTCACCGATGCCGGCGTGCCGGTACGCCTCGCCGACGTCGCGCGCGTGCAGGTGGGCCCCGAGATGCGCCGCGGCATCGCCGAGCTCGACGGCGAGGGCGAGGTCGCCGGAGGCGTCATCGTGATGCGCTCGGGCAAGAACGCGCTCGAAACCATAGCCGCGGTCAAGGCCAAGATCGCCTCGCTCAAGTCGAGTCTGCCGCCGGGCGTGGAGATCGTGCCGACCTACGACCGGTCCGGCCTCATCAAGCGCGCGGTGGCGAATCTCGGCCAGAAACTGGTCGAGGAGTTCGTCGTGGTCGCGCTGGTGTGCGTGCTCTTCCTTTTCCACCTGCGCTCGGCATTCGTCGCCATCGTTTCGCTGCCGCTCGGAATCCTGGCCGCCTTCATCGTCATGCACTACCAAGGCGTGAACGCCAACATCATGTCGCTCGGCGGCATCGCGATCGCGATCGGCGCCATGGTGGACGCCGCCGTGGTGATGATCGAGAACGCGCACAAGCGCCTCGAAGCCTGGCATTACGCTCACCCGGGCGCGACGCTCGCGGGCGAGGAGCGCTGGGGCGTGATCGGCGAGGCCGCCGCGCAGGTCGGGCCGGCGCTTTTCATTTCGCTCCTGATCATCACCTTCTCTTTCGTTCCGGTCTTCACGCTCGAGGCGCAGGAAGGCAGGCTCTTCTCTCCGCTCGCCTTCACCAAGACCTATGCGATGGCCGCGGCAGCGGGGCTCGCGGTCACGCTCATTCCGGTGCTGATGGGTTATCTCATCCGCGGACGCATCCCGGCCGAAGAACGAAATCCCATCAACCGTTTCCTTATCGCGCTCTATCGCCCGCTGCTCGAAGGCGTGCTGCGCCATCCGAAAACGGTTTTAGTTGCAGCCGTTGCGATCCTCGCGGCGACGCTCTGGCCCATGAACCGGCTCGGCGGCGAGTTCATGCCGCCGCTCGACGAAGGCGACCTGCTTTACATGCCTTCGGCGCTGCCCGGGCTTTCAGCGGGCAAGGCGGCCGAGCTCCTGCAGCAGACCGACCGGCTGATCAAGACCGTGCCCGAGGTCGCGAGCGTGTTCGGCAAGGCGGGGCGCGCGGAAACGGCGACCGATCCGGCGCCGCTCGAGATGTTCGAGACGACGATCCAGCTCAAGCCGCGCGAAGAGTGGCGCCCGGGAATGACGCCGGAAAAGCTCGTGGACGAACTCGACCGTATCGTCAGGGTGCCGGGCCTCTCGAACATCTGGGTGCCGCCGATCCGCAACCGCATCGACATGCTCGCGACCGGTATCAAGAGCCCGGTGGGCGTAAAGGTCGCGGGGACGAACCTGAAGGAAATTGACCGCATTGCGGCGGAAATCGAGCGCGCGGTGAAGGAGGTACCGGGCGTGAGCTCCGCGCTCGCCGAGCGGCTTACCGGCGGGCGCTACATCGACGTCAACATCGACCGCGACGCCGCGGCGCGCTACGGGCTGAACGTCGCCGACGTGCACAGCGTCGTTACCACGGCGATCGGCGGCGACAACATCGGCGAGACCGTCGAGGGCCTGCAGCGCTTTCCCATCAACGTGCGCTACCCGCGCGAGATGCGCGACTCGGTCGAGAAGATCCGCGATCTGCCGCTTCTCACCGAGCGCGGCGCGCAGATCCGCCTGGGCGACGTGGCGGAGGTGAAGGTGAGCGACGGGCCGCCGATGCTGAAGAGCGAGAACGCGCGGCTCTCGGGCTGGGTATACGTCGATATCCGAGGGCGCGACCTGAGCTCGGCGGTGCGCGACATGCAGCGCGCGGTGGCGGAGAAGGTGAAGCTTCCGGCCGGTACTTCGATCTCCTGGTCGGGCCAGTTCGAGTTCCTCGAGCGCGCCACCGCGAGGCTCAAGATCGTGGTGCCCGCGACGCTCGCGATCATCTTCGTACTGCTGTATTTTGCTTTCCGGCGCGCTACCGAGGCGCTCCTCATCATGGCGACGCTGCCGTTCGCCCTCGTCGGCGGCTTCTGGCTGATGTACGTGCTCGGCTACAACATGTCGATCGCCTCGGCAGTGGGCTTCATCGCCCTCGCGGGTGTGGCGGCGGAGATCGGCGTGGTGATGCTCGTGTACGTCAACCAGGCTGTTGCCGCACGCGAGGCGGCAGGTGGACTTCGCGACGAAGGCGATCTTGCGCTAGCGATCGTGGAAGGCGCAGCGCTTCGCGTGCGGCCGGTGGCGATGACGGTCGCCGTCATCCTCGCGGGGCTGCTTCCCATCATGTTCGGCTCGGGTACCGGGTCGGAAGTGATGCGGCGCATCGCCTCGCCCATGGTGGGCGGAATGATCACCGCGCCGCTGCTTTCGATGTTCGTCGTACCCGTCGCGTACCTGTTGCTACGCCGGCCGCGCGCCGCCGTTGCGGCGCATGTCGGCGCGCGCCATGCAGTTCCTCTTCAACCCTGAAAGGAGAAATGAAATGAAACGCTCTATCGTCTTATCAGCCGTTCTCGCGCTATCCGTCGCAATGATTCCCTTGAGCCGCGCCCAGGGCATGGGCGGTATGGACATGAAGGGAATGGACATGGGCAAGGACAAGAAATCGGAAGGCAAAACGCACAAGGGCGCCGGCACCGTGAAGAAGGTCGACCCTGCCGGCGGCAAGGTGACGATCGCGCACGGTCCGATTCCGACGATGAAATGGTCGGCCATGAACATGACTTTCACCGTCAAGGATAAAGCGCTGCTCGGCAAGATTGCACCGGAGAAAAAAGTCGAGTTCGAGTTCGTGCAGCAGGGATCGGATTACGTAATCACGTCGGTGAGGTAGCGATCCGGTCCTGTGGAGGCTTTATGGATCACAAAATACGTTGCGGCCAGGCCTTCGCCGCCTTGATCGGGTGCCTTTCATTCGCGGTCGGCAACGGCTCCTTCGCGGCAGGCGATCCAAAACGTGGCGCGCAGGTGTTCCAAGCGTGCATGGCCTGCCACTCGGTGCAAAGCGGCGAGCACATGACCGGCCCGAGCCTCGCGCATATCTGGAACCACAAGGCCGGGACCGTCGAAGAGTTCCGGCGGTATTCCGACGCCTTGAAACGTGCAAACGTCCTCTGGAACGAAAACACGCTTGATGGATGGCTTGCGAATCCCGAGCAATTCATCGCAGGCAACAGCATGACGTTTCCCGGGTTAAAGGAAAGCAGGGATCGCCAGGACGTTATCGCTTACCTACGGGCGGTCTCCGAAGGGAAGGCTCCGAGCGCCGAACCGCGCCGCGGTGGCATGATGATGCAGTCACAAAGGGTTGACCTAAGAAAGGCGCCGCCCGCCGGACAGGTTGTTTCCATCAGCCACTGCGGCGATACCTACACGGTGAGGACAGCGGACGGAAGGGTCAATAAGGTCTGGGAATTCAACCTGCGCTTCAAGACGGATTCGAGCAAGGACGGCCCCGCGCCGGACAAGCCCGTGATCGTCGGCGCCGGAATGCAAGGAGATCGCGCTTCGGTGGTTTTTGCCGCGCCCGCTGAGATCAGCTCGTTCATCAAACGGACCTGCCGATAGAGACTCAACGACCGGACTCGGGAGCACCGCGATCGACTGGCAATCCCGCGCTCTGCCACTCGGGGTATCCCTCGGCGAGGCGCCGCGCCTTGCGGCCTTTGGCGCGAAGCATTTCGACCGCGTCGTACGAGAGCAGGCAATACGGGCCGCGGCAATAGGCCACGATCTCGCGATTCGCGGGGAGCTTGTGCAGCTGCTTGGCCAACTGGGGTAGCGGCAGGTTGATCGCGCCGGGCAGATGCCCGGCTGCGTACTCCTCAGGCGGCCGAACATCCACGACGGTAACGGCGCCCCTTCGGGTGAGCTTTCGCAGCTCGATGGCGGATACCGGTTCGAGGTTGTCTTTCTTGCTGAGAAAGCTCTTGATGAGGCGCTCGACCTCGGCAAGATTGTTTTCCGCGACTTCGCGCAGCGCCATGAGCAATCTGACCACTCCGCCTCCGGCGATCCGGTAGATCACAAAGAGGCCATCCTTTCGAGACGCCACCAGCCCTGCTTTGCGGAGTTGCTGCAGGTGCTGCGAGGTATTGGCCGCGGTCATGCCCGTGAGCTGGGCCAGCGCGTCCACGCTGCGCTCTCCCTGGGCCAGAAGCTCCAGTATTTCCAGCCGCTTACCGCTCGAAAGCGCCTGGCTGACGCGCGCGAACTGCTCGAACAGCTCGGTCTTGAATTCCCGGTTTGACAGGCCGCTCATAATGTGCAAGTATTCAATCGTTCACTTGTGTACTTGTATAGCGGGATTGTAACCGCTTTGACTGCCCGGGGCCAGTCCGACCGGGCGCGGGGAGGGTGCCATGGATTTCGATGCGTTTCTGCTCAGTAACGATCCGGCGATCCGACTGGGGTTGTTCCTTGGCATCTTCGGGCTGATGGCAGCGTGGGAATTGTTTGCCCCACGGCGGGTGCTCGGGGTTTCAAAGCCGGTTCGTTGGACCCATAACATTTCGATCGCCATTATCAACGTCCTCCTGGTCCGCGTGTTGTTCCCTTCGGCCGCGGTCGGCGTGGCCGCATTCGCCGAGGAGCGCGGCACGGGGCTCCTCAACATGTTCGCCATCCCGTATCCGCTGGCGTTCCTCGCGTCTTTGTTGGCGCTCGACCTCGCGATGTACCTGGTGCACATGATGTTTCACGCCGTGCCGGCGCTCTGGCGCGTGCACCGAATGCATCACGCGGACGTGGACTTCGACGTGACGACCGGGGCGCGTTTTCATCCGATACAGATCCTCCTGGCCGTGCCGATCAAGTTCGCCGTCATCTTCGTGCTGGGCTTGCCGGTCCTTGCGGTGCTCGCGTTCGAAGCCGTATTCAACGCGTTGTCCTTGTTCAACCACGCAAACGTTCGCATTCCGCCGACAGTGGAGCGCGTGCTGCGCTGGTTTCTTGTCACTCCCGACATGCACCGCGTGCACCACTCCGTCGATGCAACCGAAACCAACAGCAACTTCAGCTTCGTGTCGCCTTGGTGGGACCGCCTGTTCGGCACGTACCGCGCCCAGCCCGAGGGCGGGCACGAGCGGATGACGATCGGGGTCGACCAGTTTCGCACGCCGCGAGACTTCCGGCTCGATCGCATGCTGCTCCAACCTTTCCGCGATGACGCCGGTCCTTATGCGATCAATCGAAGATGGAAAACTAGCTGATGCTCGACGCCTGAGACTTACGGGTTGTGGCGGCGGCTTGATTTAGGTTGTAGTAGACTTGCGCCCGATGCTGCCTGAAACATCCGCCGTGCCGAACCGCACTCTGCGTCACCTCCTTCTCGCCGCCGCACTGGTGTTTGCCCAGCAGGCGGCGCAGCTGCACGCGCTGTCGCATCTGAA
>Ga0184621_10000253_pt1 | contig 11237 bp, 12 predicted proteins | sample PLM1_30_b1_FD_133144 | JGI IMG/M metagenome (GOLD analysis project Ga0184621, IMG submission 133144) | Groundwater sediment microbial communities from an aquifer in East River, Colorado, USA - PLM1_30_b1 | ecosystem: Environmental > Terrestrial > Soil > Riparian zone | place: USA: East River...
GCGGTGCTGCGCACGCTGGACCTCTTGGCGCGGTACAAGCTCAACGTCTTCCACATGCACCTGACCGACGACGAAGGATGGCGGGTCGAGATCGCGGGTCTCCCCGAGTTGACGGCGGTGGGCGCTCGGCGCGGCCACACGCTCGACTCCAAGGGATTCCTCCAGCCCGCCTTCGGCTCGGGGCCTCAAGTGGGCGGGGCATACGGGAGCGGGTTCTACTCGCACGCCGACTACGTCGAGATTGTGCGCTATGCGGCGGCGCGGCACATCGAAGTCATCCCCGAGATCGAGATGCCGGGCCACGCGCGCGCCGCGATCAAGGCGATGGCCGGCAATGCGCAGTATCGGCTAACCGACCCCAACGATCGTTCGGCGTACCGCTCGGTCCAGGGCTACCCCGACAACGTGATGGACCCGGCGCTCGAGTCGACGTACGGGTTCATCGAGCGGGTGGTGAGCGATCTCGCCGCGATGCACCGCGAGGCCGGTGCGCCGCTGCGCAACATCCACATGGGGGGAGACGAGGTGCCGAACGGCGTCTGGGTCGGGTCGCCTGCCGTCCAGGCCTACATGCGGGCGCACGGCCTCACGAGCGTCGACGATCTGTGGTTCGTCTTCTACGGTCGTGTGGCGCAGATCCTCAAGGCTCACGACCTCGCGCTCTCAGGCTGGGAGGAGATCGCGGTGCGGAAGACGCGCCGCGAGGGGCGAGGGACGAACATCCCCAATCCCGACTTCGCCGGGCGCGGCTGGCGCGCCTACGTCTGGAATAACGTCCCAGGGTGGGGCGCCGAGGATCTCGCCTACCGCCTCGCGAACGGCGGGTACGAGGTCGTGCTCAGCCCCGTGACGAATTACTACTTCGACCTCGCGTGGAATCAGAACCCGGAGGAGACGGGCCTCGACTGGGGCGGCTACCTCGACATGCGCAAGCCATTCGAGTTCATCCCGTTCGACTATTACCGCAACGCGCGGGTCGACCGCGAGGGCAACCCGCTGAACCCTGCGGCGTTCGTCGGCAAGGATCGGCTCACCGATTACGGCCGGGCGCACATCGTGGGGATCCAAGGCAACCTGTGGTCCGAGACGATCGGGGGCGAGGGACGGCTCGATTACATGCTGGTGCCGAAGCTCTTCGGGCTCGCCGAGCGTGCCTGGGCGCCCGACCCCGACTGGGCCAAGGAGGCTGGCCGGGTCAAGTCCGATTCGCTCTTCCGCGAGGGGTGGTCTCGTTTGGTGAACGTGGTCGGCAAGCGCGAGCTGCCGCGCCTCGATCGCGAGGTCTCGGGCCTCAACTACCGGATCCCCACCCCCGGGCTGCAAGTCGCGGGCGGGATGGTGTACAGCAGCGTGGAGCTACCCGGTTTTATCTTGCGCTACACGACCGACGGCAGCGACCCCACCGTGCGCAGCGCCGAGGTACGCGGGCCGATCCCGTTCCGCGGCACCGTTAGCGTGGCCGCGTTCAACACCACAGGTCGAAAGGGGCTCACCGCCCGGGTCACTGCTCCTTTGCCGTGACCGCTACTGCGGTGGCCTAGGCTTCGCCGTCCGCTGCTCCCCGGAGCCCGAGCTCCCGCCACTGCTCGACCCTGAAGCGCTCCCCGTAGACCCTGTGCCACTCGAGCTCGGCCACCTCGGCTCGGTCGGCCGCGGCGTCGCTCGCGCCGCGTCTGGGTTCCCGCCTTGCGCGTACCCGTTCCCATTCACCACGCGGCCGTGCGCCCGCGAGCTGCCGCTCCCGCTAAACACGATCGTTATCGGATACCCACCTGGGTAATACCCGTACCCATATCCATCAAAACCGTACGGCGAATATGGCCGGTACCCGAACTCGCTGCAGTAGTACGACGCGTACGGGTCCATGAGGTAGGACGTGTAACAGAGCGGATCGGTCGATGCGTACCCGGTGGCGGGCGCTGAGCCATAACCCGACGAGTCCGGCGGCGCCACGCGACGCTCACCCTGGCGCAATGCCGCGTTGATTGCGAAGGACTTGGGGTACGACAGTGCGACCAGGAGATCGATCACGCGGGTCGGCACCCCGCCATCCGCGAGCGCGATCAGGCGCTTGGCGTTGATCGTGAACGGCTCGGCGCGCTCGACCAGCCACGCCTCGAGCACCGCGGCGTCCATGTGCCGCGACGCGTCCACGACCTCTTCGATGGAGAGGGGCGCGCCGGCTGCGGCCCGCGCCTTGCTAATCGACGCGACCCCCACCTGTAGCGCGTCCACGACCTCACGCGGCAGCGGCGCGCCGCTCGTGGCCTCGCGATACTTCTGCACGCGCAGCCCCGTTTGCCCTCCCACGGTCACGCCCTGGATGTAGAGCCACTCGCCGCCCGGGGACATGGCGATGACGCCTGTCCCACGGCGCGGAGTTCCGCCGCCGCATGCGTCCTCGGAACGCAGGAAGAGACGTTGACCGAGGGCGGACCATTCGGCGCTCTGCCAACCGCTGCACTCTGCGCTGGTAGTCGCTCGGCGTTCGCCGGTGGCGGCGATGCGCTCGCGCGCGGCGACCTGCCCATCCATGATGGTCACGAGATCGACGGCCGATACGCCGGCCGCCGGGACAACGCAGATAACCGGCACGCTGGCGGCGCTCGGTTCCCAGCAACCCAGGAAGGCCGTCCAGCGCGGATCGATCGCGGCGCCCTGGCCGCGCACCGGGGCGGCGGCGGCGGCGAGTAGGGCGGCGGCGCCGAGCAGCGTGTGGGTTCCAGTACGCATGGTGCCCATCCTCATTAGAGTATCAGGGAGAAGCCGGCGGTCACCGACAGTCCCGACAAATCGATGCGATTGAATCCGACGTAATCGCGGCCCATCGGTCCCTTGGCCCGGGTGTATCGGCTTTCGCCGGTCAGCACGACGTAGCGGCCGATGGACAGGTCGATGCCGGCGAACGCGTGCACCACCGGCGTCCACGCCGTCGACTCGAACGCGTCGGGGAAGACGTTGAGGGTCTGGAAATCGACGAAGTCGCCCACCTGACGGAACGAGTACCACATCATGCCCGCGCCGACGCCGACGTAGGTCGCCCGCGCGGCGGGGATCCACGCGAAGCGTCCGATGGAGCGGCCACGCGGGGTGATGTAGTGCTTGATGCTCGCCGTGATCGGCAAGCGGCGCAGCGAGGTCGTTTGCTCGATGGGTTGGTTGTTCTGATCGACCCAATGGCGGAACTCGGAACGCCGTGCGACACTGGCATACGTGAGGTCGAACACGAGGTCGTTCGTCCGAGACAGACGGATGGCGACGTTCCCGCCGAGCGACGCCGAGCTGAAGTCGGCGCGGTTCAGCGTGAGCTGATTCGTGACGAAGGAGAACACGTCACCGCCGGCGTTGGCGCGGTCGAACCCGCCATGCAGGCCAAACGAGCCGAGCGGGGCCTGAAACAGGAAGCCGTCGCCCGCATTTTGCGCGAACGACGGCCGGACGACCGCAGCGACGGCGGTGGCGGCGAGGAGCAGTGCCGCATAGCGACCAGGTGTCATGGCCACCCCCAAGTTTTGCTCAGGTACTCATCTTACACTTTAGACTACGCGCGAGGGGCGTCGGGCGTCAACGTGGGGGGGGGTGTGGTGCGGACGCCGCAGCCAGCGGATGGCGTCCAGGCGCGAAGCCATGAATCTTTAGGTCAACAATGAGGAAGGCCGTATGCATCCCGCTGTGTTTCTGGTCGCACTCCTGTCTACGCTGGGGATCGGTGCGTTCACGGTCGTCAAGGTCGCGCGGCTGTTTGCCAGCCGACGCGAATCGGTCGACGTCACGGAGCGGTTGGACGAGCTGGAACGGGGGGTCCAGGGCCTTCAACAGGAGCTAGCGGAGACACAAGAGCGCCTCGATTTCGCGGAGCGCTTGCTCAGCACGGTCCGGGAAGACCGGCGGATTGGTGGCTAGTGACCTTCAAACCGCGGGTGTGGGAGCCGATCGCGTGGATTCTGGCAGGCATCAACGTCGCCTCCGTGTGGTTCGCGGCCCTGCCAGGTGAGACGTGGCACGCCGCAGGTCACGCTGTCCTCGGTGTCGCGTTCGCCCTCTGGGCCGTCCGCCTGCGACGTTTGAGGAGGGAACCGATGTCCGACGGTTCCACAGCGGAGCGATTGGCCGAGGTCGAGACTCGTCTTGCCGAGTTCGACGGGCTCCCGAATCTCGAAACGCGGCTCGCCGAGCTCGAAGAGCGGCTGGACTTTACCGAGCGGGCGTTGATCGAGGTGCGCGCGCGCGCGCAACTTCCTCCCAAAGGATGAGCCCCCACGGCATGAACCCATCCTCGGCGCCGTCCCAATCCATCATCCGCTTCGGTGGCTACTGTCTCGCCGCCGGCGCCGTCGCTTTCGTTGCCGTCTTCACCTACCTCGCCGCAGCTTTCAGCTACCCCGACGTTCTCGATGGCCCGGCGGCCACCGTCCTGCCCAACCTCCTCGCCACGGGCTCGCAAGGCCGCTTTGTCTGGGCTCTGTATGCGTTCCTCCCCCTGATCTGGCTCCCCGCGGGAGTCGCCGCGTTCGAGGCCCTCTCTCCGGTGCGGCGCGGACCGATGCGGCTGGCCATGCTGTTCGCCGTCGTGGCGGCGCTCACGATGATGCTGGGACTCATGCGCTGGCCCAGTGTCCATTGGCACCTGGCGCAGTTGCAGGCCACCGCGACGCCGGAGCAGCAACAAGTCATCGCGGCCATCTTCGACGGCCTCAACACATACCTCGGCAACTACATCGGCGAGTTTTTGGGCGAGCTCTCCTTCAGTGTGTTCTTCTTGCTGACGTCGGTCGTGTGGCTGCAAGCACCACAGCAGCCCAGGTGGATCGGATGGGCAGGGGTCGGCACCGCCGTGCTGGGGCTTCTCGGCATGTTCCGTAACGTCACTGGTGCCGTGGCGCCCATCGCCGCCGTGAACAATTACTTGCTCCCCGCCTTCATGATCGTTCTCGGGATCGGGCTGATACGGTGGCGAGATCAAGGAGCCGCGGAATGAACGCCGACCAAACTCGAGCGGTGCTGTCCGCCTACCAACGCGTCATGAACGCCTCCTGGCCAACGCTCCATCCCGACATGACCGAGCGCGCATCGCACTGGGCCTCGGCGAGCGCGGAGACCCTGGAGGCCGAGCTGCAGAGCTACGTGCGGCAGGCCTCCGATCCCACGTGCCCGGTGCGGGTCTTCTGGAAGATCGGACCCCGTTTCACGTTCGCCGGGTGCAATGACCACTTCGCGCGGGACGCGGGGATGCCGGCGGCCGTCCTGCTCGGGAAGGATGATTTCGACCCCAAGCTGCCGTGGGTGCGCCAGGCCGCGAAGTATCGCGACGACGATGAAGCCGTGTTCAAGTCGGGGACGCCGAAGCTCGACATCATCGAGCGCCAGCGCGGGACCACGGGAGCGATCACGTGGGTGCGCGCCGGCAAGGCGCCGATTCGCACGGCGCAGGAGACGATCGGCATTTTGGGGATGTATGAAGTGCTCGACGACGTGACGGGCCGCCGCTTGTTTGCCGAGCAGAGCAAGAGGGACCGCCTCACCCGATGAAGCGTCGCGCGTTTGCGCCCCAGGCTGTCCGCTCACGTTGAGCGTACCCTGGCCGTCGCCACAGAGCGCGTCCTGCCCGGCGCCGCGCCCGAGCCTGCCACTATGCAGTGGAACAGATGAAGCGGCACGAGCTGTGAAAATCGATACGGCGCGCCTCACGCTGGCGCCGTGCACGCCCGAGCAGCTTCTTGCGCTGATCGAGCAACCTGACCGTTTCGAAGACCTCGTTGGCTTGCCCGCCGCCGAAGGGCTCCACGGCTTCTACGCATCGGATGACGTCTCTCCCAAATGGGTCGCCGCCCTGCGTAGCGCGTCGGGGCCGGATCCGTGGCGACACGGCTTTTTCGTTGTGCATCGCGATGCGCGCTGCGTCATCGGGTCTGCGGGCTTCAAGGGCGCACCCGATGCCGCCGGCGTCGTCGAGATCGCATACGGTGTCGTGCCGAGCTATGAGGGCCAGGGGTACGCGACCGAGGCCGCAGCCGCGCTCGTGACGTACGCCTTCGACCACGGGGCCGAGCTGGTGCGAGCGCACACCCTGCCCGTGACGAATGCGTCGGGACGCGTCCTACTGAAGAACGGCTTTCACCAAGTCGGGCCCGTCGTCGATCCTGAGGACGGCCCGGTATGGCGATGGGAACGGGGCCGGTGAGCCGCATTCGCGGCACGCTCGGCGCGCTCACGCTGGGCGCGCTGCTCGGCTGCACGGCGCCGAGCCCTTGGGTCCAGGTGTGGAGCGACGAATTCAACGGCGCCGCCGGGGCTCCCATCGATACGACGAAGTGGCGGCACGACACGGCCGACGGGTGCGCTTCCCGAAACTGCGGCTGGGGCAACAACGAGAAGGAATACTATGCGCGGGCCCCCGCGACCATCGCGCTTAACGGGCAGGGACAATTGGCGATCGTGGCCCGCACGGCGCCCGCCGGTTTGAAATGCTATTACGGTCCCTGCCGCTACACCTCCGCCAAGATCACGACCCGGGGCAAGGTGGATGTCGCACCGGGACGGGTCGAAGCCCGGATCAAGCTATCGGCGGGGCAGGGGCTTTGGCCCGCGTTCTGGCTCTTGGGGCAGAACATTGCGGCGGTGGGGTGGCCGGCGAGCGGTGAGCTCGACATCATGGAGAATCGTGGCAGCGCCGCCACGATAACCAGCTCGGCGATCCACGGTCCTGGGTACTCGGGCAACACGCCGTTCGTGCACGCCCACGCGCTCGAGCGCGGCACGTATACCGATTCCTTCCATACCTTCGCGGTCGAATGGGATTCGCTCACCGTACGGTTCTTCGTGGACGATACGGCGCACTACGTGGTCACGCGCGGCGAGGTCGAGCACTTCGGAAAATGGGTCTTTGACCAGCCGTTTTTCGTGATCCTGAATCTGGCGGTCGGGGGGCATTTCGACGGCGATCCGGCATCGGATGCCATCTTCCCGGCGACGATGCTCGTCGACTACGTGCGGGTCTATCGAGTCGGGCCGGCGCGCGTAAATTAGGGCCCCATGAAACGACGCGCGTTCATTCAGACGGTGGGCGCGGCGGCCGCCAGCGGATGGCTCGCACGGTCGCCCAAGCGGCTGGAGCGCATCGGGCTGGAGTTGTACGCGGTGCGCCGCGCGATGGCCCGCGATCCCGAGGGCACCCTCGCCGCGATCCGCGCCATCGGCTACACCGACGTCGAGCTGCTCTGGTCCTTCAATAATTTCAACCGTACACCCGCACAAGTCGCTGCCACCCTCAAGAACGAAGGCCTCCGCGCCCCGTCGGCCCACATGTCCGCCGAGACGATCTTCGTGGGATGGGAGCGCAGCCTCGAGATCGCGAAGCAGCTCGGTCACGAGTACCTCTTCGTTCCCGATTTCGAGGACTGGACCAAGCGTACGATCGACGATTGGCTCGAATGGGCCGACCGGTTCAACGCCGCGGGCGCGGTGGCGCGCCGCGCCGGGATCTGGCTCGGCTTTCACAACGAGCCGTATCACCAGAAGCCGATCGACGGCAAGGTGCCGCTCGATGCCTTCATCGGCCGCCTCGATCCCACGGTCACGCGACTCCAGCTCGACGTCGGAAACATGCTGATGGGCGGTGGCGACCCGCTGCAGTATCTCCAGAAGTATCCCGATCGGTTCTGGAGCTTCCATCTGAAGGACACGGTCGCCGACCGTTCGAGCGACACCCGTCTGGGCACGGGCATCTTCGACTTCAAGCGCTTTCTCGCCGCCGTGCCGTCGCTGAACAGCAAACCGTGTTATGTCGAAGACGAGAATGCCACCGACGAGATGGCGGCGGCGCGCAGCAACTTCCAATACCTGCAAGGACTGGACTTCTGATGAAACGGGGCGGTCGGGGCGGTCAAACTGCTACTGCGGCGGTCATGCTGATGATCGCAACATCGTTGTCGGCGCAGAGTTCCTCGCGCCCCGAGCTGCTCATCCGCATCGACGACATCGGCATGAACCACTCCGTGAACATGGCGCTGCAACAGCTCGCCGACACGAAGATGCCCCTCTCGGCGTCGGTGTTGTTCGTGTGTCCATGGTATCAGGAGGCCGTGGATATTCTCCACAAGAATCCCCAGATCTCCGTGGGGGTGCACCTCGCCCTCAACTCGGAATGGAAGTGGTACCGCTGGGGGCCGGTGCTCGGGAAGGAGGCCGTCCCGTCGCTGGTGGACAGCGTCGGCTACTTCTTCGCTTCGTCCGACGAGTTTCTGGCGCACAAGTATGACCTCGGCGAGGTGGAGCGAGAGTTGTCGGCACAGGTCGAGCGGGCCCTGCGTTCGGGCCTGAAGATCGACTACGTCGACTTCCACATGGGCACGGCGGCGGGGACACCGGAGCTGCTGGCGGTGGCGGAGCGCATCGCGGCCAAGTACCAGCTCGGCATGTCGCCCTATTTCGGCGAGGCCGAGCATTCGATGTTCGACGTGCCCATCGCGCAGAAGCAGTCCGCGTTTCGCGCGTACGTCGACACCCTGACGCCTGGACCGCTCAACTTGGCCGTGATCCACGTCGCGCAGTCGACCCCGGAGATTCAAGCGCTCGTCGACATGAACAACGCGACGCAGAACAGCGCCACGGGCGATCCCCTGATGAGCCGGCATCGCCAGGCGGAGCTCGACATGCTGCTCCAGTTCGCGCGCGGACCGCAGTCGCGGAAGGTCGCGCTCATCAATTACGCCGGCGTGATCGCCCGGTTGGGCCGCGCCAGCATGAAGCGTCCGGCGACCCAATGACCCTCGTGAGAGTCGCTCCGACCCAGGAACCGCAGGTGGACCTGTCCCGTACCTACGATGCGGTGATCGTTGGCTCGGGCGCCGCTGGTGGGATGGCCGCGCACGTTCTGACATCGCAGGGGATGCAGGTGCTGATGCTCGAGGCCGGGAAGAAGATCGACATCAATCAAGAGCTGCGGTCCATGGAGTGGCCCTACGACCATCCGCGCCGCGGCGACATGCCCCCGGGCAGTCACGCGATCCGACACAACGAGTACACCATCCGGCAGCCCCCCTACGCCAAGAAGACCGCCTTCAAGCACGTGTACTCGTACGTCGGTGGCTGGGGGGGATCGGATTACGTCAAGAACATCCTGGTGGACGAGAAGGACCATCCCTACACCGGGACCAAGTATGCCTGGGTGAGAGCTCGGCTGCTGGGCGGCAAGACGAACATCTGGGGCCGTCTCGCGCTGCGGCTCTCCGATTACGACTTCAAGGCCAAGACCCACGACGGTTACGGCGAGGATTGGCCGATCTCCTACGCCGACATCGCTCCCTACTACGACAAAGTCGATCTCTACCTGGGCATCTCGGGCTACAAAGAGAACCTGCCGCACCTGCCCGACAGCCTGTTCCAGCGGCACAACAAGCTCACGGCGTCCGAGGTGATGCTGCGCAAGAGTCTCAAGCAGATGGGACGGACGTTGACGCCCTATCGCGCCGGCGTCACCACCGACGGCGTGAAGAACAAGTATCGCAGCAAGTGTTTCGGCCGCGGTGCGTGCGGCCGGCGGCCGGGCGGCTGCGATATCCACGCCGCGTTCGATTCCCCCACGGGCCTCATCTATCCCGCGATGGACACCGGGAACCTGACGCTGCGGACTAATTCGATCGCCCATCAGGTGCTGGTGGATGCCAATACCGGCAAGGCGCGCGGGGTCTCGTTCGTCGATTCCCAGAATCATCGCACGTATGAAGCGAAAGCCAAGGTCGTCATCCTGGCCGCCTCCACCCTGGAGAGCGCCAGATTGTTGTTACTATCGAAATCACGACAGCATCCCAACGGCATCGGCAACTCGAGCGGCCACGTCGGTCACAACTTCTGCGAGCACGTGATGGGACCGGGCGCGACGGGCCTGGTCAAGGAGTTGGTCGGACGGGCCCCGACGCTGGACGATGGCAAGCCGGGCGGCTTCTACGTGCCGCGCTTCCGGAACCTCGAGGATAAGCAGCCGGGGTTCATCCGCGGCTACGGATTCGAGGGCAGCGGCGGCTTCTCGATCTTTCCCGACGGCGCGTGGGACGCGCCGGGGTTCGGGGGTCAATTCAAGAAGACGGTGCGCGAGCACGCGGGCGCGTTCATTAGTATGGGAGGGTTCGGCGAGGTGCTCGCCCGCTACGAGAACTACATGGACATCGATCCCACCGAGAAAGACCGCTGGGGGATCCCGGTGCTGCGCTTCCACTATCAGTTCGGCGACAACGAAAAGAAAATGTGCGAGGACATGGCGACGACGGCCAAGGAGATGTTCGAGCAGGCCGGTATCGAGGTCGTGGGCGTGGACAAGGACATTCTCACCGAAGGCTGGTCCATCCACGAGCTCGGCACGGCGCGCATGGGGAGGGATCCCAAGACGTCGGTCCTGAATCAGTTCCAGCAGTCACATGACGTGCGCAATCTCTTTGTCGTGGACGGCTCGAGTCACGTGAGCGCGTCGTGCCAGAATCCCACGTGGACGATCATGGCGCTGGCGTGGCGCTCCTGCGAACACCTGGCCGACGAGTTCAAACGGGGGAACCTATGAAGAAGCTCACGCGACGCGAAATGCTGCAGGCGACCGCGGCGGGCGCGGCGGGCGCGGCGGCCATGGCGCTGCCGCTCGGCAAGATCGCGACGGTCCAAGCGGGGAAGTTCTTCACGCCGGCGGAATTCGCGGTGGTGGATGCGCTGAGCGACATGATCATTCCGACGGACGCGCAGTCGGGCGGCGCACGCGCCGCCGGTGTGGCGGCCTATATCGATGCGCGCCTCGCCGAATCGTGCGAGCCCGAGCCGCCCGCCCGGTGGCGCGCGGGCCTGACGGCCGTCGAGGATCTGTCGCGCGAGCTCCACGGCAAGGCCTTCATGGAGTCGACACCCGAGCAACGGCTGGCCACACTCACCCGGATGGCCGCGGCGGAGGCCGAACCCAAGACGCCCGCCGAGAAGTTCTTCGGCGAGATCAAAGGCTCCACGATCCGGGCCTACTACACGTCCAAGGTCGGCATCCGCGACGACCAGCAGTACAAGGGAAACGTGTACCAGACGGGCGAGTTCGCGGGGTACGATCCGGCGTAGCATATTCAGGGGACAAAACGGAGGCCATGCGATGAGAGACTTTGGTGCGCAGCGGGAGCCGATCGCGGATCTGCACGTCGTCTCGGCACGAACGGACTGGAAGGGATTGGGCCACAGTGTCTTTGTGCCGGCGGAGTGGCGCTCGCTGGCGA